>Ga0302319_10005912_pt1 | contig 24394 bp, 18 predicted proteins | sample Bog_T0_2_FD_203319 | JGI IMG/M metagenome (GOLD analysis project Ga0302319, IMG submission 203319) | Peat permafrost microbial communities from Stordalen Mire near Abisko, Sweden - Bog_T0_2 | ecosystem: Environmental > Terrestrial > Soil > Wetlands > Peat | place: Sweden: Abisko, Stordalen Mire...
TTTTGGCCGCCGTTTTCCACGCATTGACCGCCCGACCCTCCTCCAGGGCCTGCGCCAGATACGGCGCTGTGGGACAATTCTTGGCCACAGCCACCTGCTCGGGCGTCCCTTCGGCGCACAGGTAGCCGCCAGCCGCGCCGCCTTCGGGACCCAGGTCCAGCACCCAATCCGCGGCGCGCACCAGGTCCAGGTTGTGCTCCACCACCAGCACGGTGTTGCCGCGTTCCACCAGGGCCTGGATGGATTCCACCAGTCGCGACACGTCCTGGAAGTGCAGGCCCGTGGTGGGCTCGTCCAGCAGGTACAGCGTCCTTCCGGCCGAGGGCTTCTGGAGTTCGGTGGCCAGCTTGATGCGCTGGGCCTCTCCTCCGGAAAGGGTCGTGCTGGGCTGCCCGATCTTCACGTAACCCAGTCCGATGTCCTGCAGGGTCTGCAGTCCCCGGCTGATCTTGGGGATGGCCAGGAAGAACTCGAGGGCCTCGTCGATGGTCATTTCCAGCACGTCGTGGATCGTCTTCCCCTTGTAGTGGACCTCCAGGGTCGGGGGATTGAAGCGCCGCCCCCCGCACTCCTCGCAACCGACCTCCACGTTGGACAGAAGCTGCATCTCCACCACCTTCACTCCCGCTCCCTCGCAGGCTTCGCAGCGACCACCCGCGACGTTGAAGGAGAATCGCCCGGCCTTGTATCCGCGGGCCTTGGACTCCGGCAGGTTCGAGAACAGGGTGCGGATCTCGTCGAAGACGCCGGTGTACGTGGCCGGGTTGGAGCGGGGCGTCCGCCCGATGGGGGCCTGGTCGATCTCGATCACCTTCTCGATCCCGTCCAGTCCTTCGATCCCGGAATGCTCCCCCACCTCGCGCTCGGCGCCCTGGAGCTCGTTGGCCAGCGCCGGACCCAGGATGTGGTCCAGGAAGGTGCTCTTGCCGGATCCGGACACTCCCGTCAGCGCGACGAACCGGCCCAACGGGAGGGAAAGGTCCAGGTTCTTCAGGTTGTGCGCCCTGCACCCCCGGACCACCAGCCTGGGCACGTCCTTCCCGCAGTCGCGCCGGATCCCGGGCATGGGAACGCCGTCGCGCCCGGACAGAAACCGTCCCGTCGGCGATCCCTCCGCCTTCACCAGCTCCGTCCAATGGCCCTCGCCCACGATCCGCCCGCCCAGTGCGCCGGCGCCGGGACCGATGTCCACCACGTGGTCGGCCTCCTGCATGGTCTCCTGGTCGTGCTCCACCACCAGGACCGAGTTCCCCTTGTCGCGCAACCGCCGCAAGGTGGAGAGCAGCCGCTTGTTGTCGCGCGGATGCAAGCCGATGCTCGGCTCGTCCAGGACGTAGAGCACCCCCTGCAACCCCGCACCCACCTGGGACGCCAGCCGGATCCTCTGGGCCTCGCCTCCGGACAGGGTGTTGGCGGAGCGGTCCAGCGAGAGGTAGCCCAGACCCACCGCGTCCAGGAAGAACAGCCGTTCGCGGATCTCGCGGAAGATCTCCCGGCCCACCTTGAATTCGAATTCCGAAGGCTGAACCGCCTCGAAGAAGGCCGCGAGGTCGGAAATCGTCATGTGCGTCAGTTCGGCGATGCCGCGCCCGCGGAACTTCACGGTGCGGCTCACGATGCCCAGGCGCGTGCCGTGGCAGCCGGGGCAGACCTGGGAACGCATGAACTTGTGCAGAAGCGAGATGTGCCACTGCTCCCACAGCTCCTGCAGCACCGGCACGGCGCCGCGCACGTTGCGCTCGGGCAGGCCGGTGTGGAGGAGGGCCTTGCGACCCGCGGAGGGAATCCTGTTCCACGGCGTCCGGGCGTCGAACCCGAATTTCGCCCCCAGGATCCGGATCTCGCGGGGACCCCAGTCGGAGAACATCAACGTGCCCTTGTCCGTTATGGCGGCGAGTCCCCGTTCGGACAGCGACTTCGCGGGATTGGGGACCAGCAAGTCTTCCTCGAAGCTGCGCAGGACGCCCAGCCCCTTGCATTCCGGGCAGGCTCCCTGCGGATGGTTGAACGAGAAGCAGCGGGGCTCCAATTCGGGAAGTTCCACGTGTCCGTTGGGGCAGGCGCGCAAGGCGTAGAACACGCCCTCCTTTCCCTTCCCCTCGAACGCCCCGGGACCGGTCAGGACGGACACCACGCCTTCGGCGAGACGCAGCGCCTTCTGGATGCCCTCGCGCAGGCGGGGCAGGGTCCTCTCCTCGATGCGCAGGCGGTCGATCCCCAGTTCCAGGGTGTGGATCTCGTAGCGCTCAAGTTCCATGGAGGTTTCCAGGTCGTGGAGCACCCCGTCGATGCGGGCCCACCGGTAGCCTTCGGCCTTCCATTCCTCCTGCTCGGCACGGTATTCTCCTTTCCGCCGCCGGACCACGGGTGCCATCAGCAGGCAATTTTCGTCCGGCCGATCGAAGAGCAGGCGGTCCGCGATCTGCCCCGGCGTCCGCGCCTCGATCTTCTCGCCGCAGACCGGACACGCGGCATCCCCCAACCGCGCGTAGAGGAGCCTCAGATGGTCCAGGACCTCGGTGCTGGTCCCCACCGTGGAACGTGGATTGCGGTTGACCGTCTTCTGGTCGATGCAGATCGCGGGGGAAATCCCCTCCACCCTCTCCACCGCGGGCTTCCCCATCTGCCCGATGAACTGCCGCGCGTAGCTGGAAAGCGACTCCACGTAGCGACGCTGGCCTTCGCGGAAGATGGTGTCGAACGCCAGACTCGACTTGCCGGAACCCGAGACCCCGGTGAGGACCACCAGCTTGTCGCGCGGCAGGTCCACGGAGATGTTCTCGAGGTTGTGCTCATTGGCACCGACGACGCGCAAGATCTGACCCATGGAACGGCAATCCCCCCTAGGGTGGGCAGGACTGCCCATTTGAGCAGATAAGATACATGCACGAGGTCTTTGCGACAGTGTCCAGGACCGTCGCAGGTCCAGCTACCGCGAAGGCTGGCTCGTCCCGGGCCTCGTGCAGTAACCTTCGGCGGAACTCCGCTGGACCGTGGCCCAGCAGTAGAGATCGAAGGCGGGACGCAGGACCTCGACCGACGCTCGGATCAGGAAGAAAACCAACAGTCCGCAGACCCGGTCCGACCATCGGAACACACCGCGCGAGGCGGCGTCGCGCTGCGGTCGTGAGGGACCGTGTTGTCCATTGTTGCCCGAGACCATTCCCGATTTGGCGTTCATGAACCTATGGATGGTATTTCATCTCATTTGATTCCTGAAGCCATCTTCAAGGCAGGACCACCGTTCCGCTCCGTGCGACGGCGCCTTCCGCCTCGATCCGGAACATTCGGACCCCGGTGCCGGAACCAAGGCTCCACTCGGCCGATTCCCCGGCGATGGTCGACTCCGCCTTCGACAAACTCCGGCCGTCCATGGAGAACAGTTCCAAGGTCGCCTTCCCCGCCGCCCCCGGCAGATGCGCCACCAGGCCGCGCCCCCGCAAGGTCCAGCCCGCCTCGGAAGCCGGTGGAAGAACCGATGTCGTCGGAGCGGAGCTGGAAAGGGAAGTGTACCGGAACGGTGTCATGGGGAGTCCGGTGCCTCCGACCACGTTGCGAATCGGGAAGTCCGACCAGGCGTAACGGATCTGGGTGGGAGAGGGAACGCTCCCGCTCTGGACCGCGATGGTGTCTCCATGCAGGGTGGCATCTCCCCAGTACCAAGTGTTGTCGGAACCGGCGAGGGCGAACCCGTCGGGAACGGTACTGTCGGCGATTTTCAGTCCCCCTCCGGTTTGGGACACCAGCACCCGCACGACCTTTCCCGACCTCCATGCGGCCGCAGGCTCGGGAGCGCGCCAGTTGGCCAGCCCCGCCTCGTCGTAGACGCCTCCGCGCGCGAGCATCCCGAGCCTCTGCCCCACCACGGGCTTCCGGTCGTAGTGCAGGGTGGTCGTGGAGCCAAGATCGATGTTGACTTCCAGCCACGCGTCGGGTATGGAATCGGCGACCAGCCTCTGCGCTTCGCGGATCTCGGCGTAGTTGCTGGTTCCGCCGGGAGCGGTCTGCTGGCCGTGGGTGTACGCCAACTGGCAGATCAGGAAGGGGAAGTCGCCTTGGCCCCATAGCTTGCGCCAGGCGCTGGTCATCATGCCCAGGCGCGATCGGTAGTACGGATATAGCGCGGAGGAACAGTCGTTTTCCCCCTGGTACCAGGCGGTGCCGGCGATCGCGTAGCCCGCGACCGGAGCGACCCAGGAGTTCCACATGGTGCTGGAGGTGGTGTCGGCCTTCAGCGCGGCGTCGGTCGCCACCGTGGCGGGATCGATCCATTGCGCGATGGTGGTGCCTCCCACGGCTGTGACCACGAGTCCCACGGTGACCCCGTTCAGGTGTTCGACGAGGTCCTTCCCGAAGAAATAGCCTGTCGCCGAAAGGGCTGCGACGGATGTCGGAGTGACCACCTGCCACTGGATCGTGCTCCCAGGCTGGCGCATCGTGAGGTACCGCATCAACGGCACATTGGCGTTCTGGATCGAATCCGCCAAGCTCGGGTATTCCGAATAGTTCATCCGGGTGTCCATGTTGGACTGACCCGCGCACTGCCAGACCTCGCCGACCATCACGTCGGTGAATGTCGCGGTGCTGCTCCCCTTCGCGGTCAAGGTGTAGGGACCTCCGGCGGACATGGGGTCGAGGATCACTTTCCAGGTGCCATCTGCGGCCGTGGTCGCCGTCTTGGTCTGGCCATTGAACGTCACGGCGACCGCCTCGGAGGCGGTTCCCGTCCCCCAGACCGGGACGTTCATGTTCCTCTGCAGGACCATGTGGTTTCCGAAGGGAATCGTCATGCTCGCCGCCGGGATCGACACCGCCACGGACAACCAGAGAGCGAGGATCGATCGGATTGGCTGCTGCACTGCTGACATTCGGCGGCTCCTGGGAAGCGATGGGGTCCTTCCCGCGCCCTGGAAGGGTTCAACAACGATCATACGTCGGAGAAGACCTTTCCGGGTGGTGTTGACGAAGAACGTCGAGAGGAGCGTCGAAGGGAATTCGGCGCTCGCGGACCATGTCGCATCGGGCATCGGCGCAGATGCCCCTCTCCTGTCGTCCGAGGATGTCCGGAGAGGTGCTGTTGGAATGGCCTTGGGCCGGGCCCCTCAGGGCACCGTCAGCTTCAGGGCCGCCACCGTTGTCGTGTCCAGGTCGGTGTAGAGGAAACGACCGGTGGCCAGGTCGGTATAGCCGCTCTCCAGCGTGCCCGCGTTCCCGATGTAGGCGCGCAGGTAGAACGCGTTGCCGGGAGCATACCCCGCGGTGGCCAGGGTGGCGGGGAGGAGGCGCAGGGAATCCAGTCCGTGGTGGAACTCGCCGGACTGGATGCTCACGCTCAGGTAGTTGGCGGGGTGCCAGGAGACCGTGGAATCGTTGCCGAAGAAAAGGAAGATCTTGTTGCCGCCGCTGACCGTGGAATCGGTGGTGGAGAAGACCAGATAGACGGAGCTGGAGTCGCCGCTCTTGGCAGGGAAATACGAAGCGATGGAGCCGAGTCCAAAGGAGGGGGCCTGGTCCAGATAGATGAAGCCCAGATCGCGGTTGCCGCCTCCCACGAAGCCGGCGCCCTCCGTTTTGGAGGCACCGTAGCCAGCAAGGCTGTAGTCGATGGTGTAGGTGCCACCGTGCAAGTTCGCGAAGGACCAAGCACCGTTGCCGTCCGCGGTTGTGGTCATGGACGTGCCTTCCAGGGAAACTGTCGCGCCCTTGCCCGGAGTCTGGTTGCCATTGGGTGCCACCAACTCGATCCGCCCGGAAAGAGTGCCGGAAAGCGGCGCTGTGGTGGTTGTGCTGTCGCAGGACCAGAGTCCGAGAGAGGCGAAGGCGGAGAGCATCAGGATCTTGCGTGTCTTCATGCCATGTCTCCTTTGTACGAATCCCGATTTTAGGGGAGTCGAGGTGGATTGGGGGGCTCGGGTGGGAAACTACAACTGTTCATCCCTGCGGCGACCGCTCGGTCGCATCGTCCGTGTCTTCCGGCCTTTATCGGATCCTCTCGGATCTCAGCTGAGGGGGTGTCTTTAGAACTGAATGACAGGAACCCAGGAAAATAGCGGGTTCGCGCTCGATTCAAAATCTGTCATTTGCGCAAAGGTACACAAAAGGTACACACCCGAAATTGATGCCCCTCCGGTAGTCCGAGGATGTCCGGAGAGGTGCGGTACTGCAAAGTCAGGCGTGCGCCGCTTCCAAGAGGGCTTCCGCCGCCCATTGGTTCAGGCTCTTTCCATGGGCCGCCGCGGCATGGACCACCGAGGAATGGACCTCCGGGGGAACCCGAAGCATGAGGCGACCGGAAAAGCTCCTGTCCGGCTCGATCCCCTTTTCTGCGCACATCTCCAGGAACACCTTGAGAGAGGCCGCGCCTTCCCGCTTGAGTTCGGCCAGGCTCTTCCCGTAGAAGTCGGCTCCGCCGTTGAGTCCCAGGAACTCCCCTCGGAATTCGCCGATCTCCGCGTCGAAAAGGATGCTCGCCTTGTATTTGCCGAAGGTCATCGTGTTGTTCATGGCTCTACCCCGTTTGCTTCCAACCACTTCCGGACGCTCGCGACGGCTCCTTTGTCCGTGTCGGGCGATGGGTGGGGCCGATGAAAGACCCGCACTTCTCCGAACAGGAACACCCCGATCCGCGATCCCTCCCGTTGACTGATTTCCGCACCAAGTTCCCGGAAGAGGCCTTCGATGTCCGCCCAACGGATGCCCCCTCGGACAGGTCGAGCGAAGATCGCTTCCAGCGTCTTCCGGTGTGTCGCTCTCATGGACATATGATAGCACTTTCTGCAATCATTTTCCACCGCTTTGGTGTCCGGTGGGGTCCGAGGAGGGCCAGGGAAGCCCCCATCGGGAGGATACAGCCGTTTCGTTTCGTTTCGAAACTGGCTGGACAAAACGGGACGAAACCCCGTCAGCGTTCCACCAACTCCCGGTACCGGCGGGCACTTCGGAAGCCTTCAAGAGGAGTAGCCCGGGGCCCCCTGGAGTTCCGCACGCGCCAAACTGTGCGAAACTGAGTCAAACCGTGCGAAACCCCTTCCCGTCTGGGTTCGATGGTGGTTTGGCAGAATGCGCGGAATGCGTCGAAACCTGTCGAAACGTTGCGGACGTGACGAAACGTGACGAAACCAGGTTTGTGCGCAAGTTCTGCGCAGTTTTCGCGAAGTGCGTATATACGCAAATAGTCGGGCGCAGATCTCCTACTCCGTTAGGCTAGTTGCCCTTGAGGCATCGAACGCTAGATCCATTCGTTTTCACTTGGTGAACGAGGTTCCCATTCGCGAATCCGCTATCAAAATAGAGATTCCCAGCGAGGGCACCGTTTTCCTCCGTGACAGACCAGAAATCAATCACAGTTCCTAGGCCACCGAATCTACCGTCGCTGAATCGGACACCCGCTGGAAGAGCCCTGAAACCGTATATATCGGTTCCGCCGCCACTGAATTGAAAATCAGTCGAAGACTTCAATTTTTTAGCTCCTGTCTCAACTCCGCCAAGGGCTTTTATTAGGACTCGCCATTCGGCATCACTTGGAAGGTGCCACCCATCAGGGCAAGCATTTTTTGCCGCATTCCAGGCATAAAGTCTGCCATCTTTGTCACAAGTCTCCTGAAGAAAATCGTAGCACCAAGAACTATCTGTTTCGAAGTCCAAGTTTTCAGCCATCCATAATTGGCTGCCAATCAATGTGGTATTGTAAAATTTCCCATTGCGAGGGTCAGCCATTATTTGGATATTAGATCCGGATTGCGAAATTGGATCAGAATCGGGTGCAGCAGCTTGAACAACCACTCCTTCGTCCGGGCTCCATTCTTTAGATGCCTTAGTGACCTTTGCAGGAGCGAGTGACGCCGCAAGATCGGATTCCGGATCCCAAAAGCTTGTTTGGCCCGTGACATTAGCCGTTTCAGACATATATCGATAAACCGTATCTTCGTATTTGCGCCCACCTCGATCTGCGAAGAATTTTTTGGCTTGGATCAATGAGTCCGGGATTTTGATAAAACACAATCCCATATATTGAATGGCCTGCGAACGAAGATCTCCGCGAATTTGTTTTCTATCGCCCCGCTCAACGTAATCAAAAAATCCTTCAAGCGCCTCCTGATACCGTGCCTTGTGGTATATTGCCTCCGCCTTGTGGTACAAGGCTAACCCGAGGATACCTTCATTCCCAGGGATATTTGGATCGACCTTTTTATAAAATATTATCGCAGAGTCATATTTTTTGCCGACGAAGAAATACTCGCCAAGCCGGAGATTGGTGGGTCCGATCTGCTTTGAATTGGGGAACCTTTTAGAAATCTCCATTAAGAATGGATAGACGTCTTGCCCTTGAAGATCAGAGATATAGGCAGTCCGGTAAAGGACTACATCCCGACGACTTCCGTTGGGAAATTCTTCTAGGTATCTCCAATGTGCTGCAAGTGCATTAATATAGGATGGGCGAATATCTTTGCCCCCCGCTCCGAGCTTATTATTTCCATTCAATGTGTTCCATTGTTGCTGATAGGATTCACGAAGATTGTTGCGCTGGTCGATCTGGTAGTTGATGTCGGCGATGTTGAACAGAGCATCTTCGCAGCGTTTGGGATCAGCCCTGAGTCCGGTACCGCAGGCTTCCTTGGCAACCTTCTCGTAGAGGTCGAGCGTCTTCAGGATCTCTCCGGCGGTTTCGGGACAGAGTGCATTGTCCTTGTCGATATCGTGCTGGATTGGCTTGATCTTGGCCTGAAGGGCAATCATCTGGGCGCGAAGCGGATTCAGATCTTCGAAACACCGGTCCTGCTTGGCCCCCGCCAAGGCGGCGCACTCCGCCGTCTTAGCTAGGCCTTGGTCGTTGAGCTTGTTGGCCTGCTCTACAAGTTGGCCCTTTTGACCTTGAGCGTAATCCAAGGCGACACAGTTTGAATTTCTTGACTTTTCCGCAGCACGGGAAGTCGCCAAGGCTAGCCCAGTGAAAAGGACCAGGGCACGGAAAATTCGTGTTTTCATGTTTTAGGCATTTCCCTTTTCACGAACTGTCCTTTCGCGGGAGCGAACTAAGGCGGAAAGGTAGGCATAGCGAACTTCCTCGGACCTGATCTCCATTCTACTCCGTTAGCTCCATCTTGCTCGCGTTGGCAAAAACCTCCCGCATCATCTCCCGCGTAACCGGGTGCGCTATTTCTCCAGGCTTCAACGTCTCCCCAACTTGACCGATGCGCTCTCGCTGCCCTTCTTCATTCCCGTTTGGCCCAGGCGACACCACTATCACAAAAATTGGCCGTCCTTCCTCCTCTCCGACATGGAAGACCTCTTCCAGCTCGGCAAGTCTCCGGAGTCGATTACGCATGGTTCCGCGCCTCGGCTTCCGTCTCCAGGGTCGCAATTCGTCTTTCGATGTCTTCCACCTCCACGGCCTTCCTGTGGGCTTCCAGAAGGGCGGACAGAGATTGCCCCTCGGAGGGTGAGAGGCTTCCCCTTGCCACGGCCTGGACCACCGCGGCGACGGCTTGGGCTACGTTCCCCGGCGTCAGGTCCGGCAAGGCGATGGAGCCCGCGGGGATCGTGCGATCCTTGGCCGGTGGGAGGATCCTCTCCAGGCACAACCGCAGCGCCGATAAATCGCCACCCATGGCTAGGTCCACCGCCTTTCGGGTCAATGCCTCCGCTTCCCCTTCAAGGAGGGCCAGCGCGGCCACCGTGGAGCGGTTTCGGGCGCCCTTTGGCCTTCCGGTCGGGTTCCCGCTCTTCCCCGGCAGGAAACGCCCCTCGGTCTGTTTCCTGCCTGTTCTTTCAGGTGTGGTCATGGTGTCCCCCCAACTTTCTCCCCGCCGGACCTCTGTTTTTTGCCGGCACATCCGGCACACGGCACAAGCCCCATTCCATGCCGGTTTCAGCGTGCCGGGAAAAGCGTGTGCCGGATAACGCAGGCGGCACAATAGAGGGCGTGGAGTTTGTGCCGGTTGCGTGCCGGATCGTGTGCCGGGGCTTTCGGCACGCTCTAAGCCCCATCCCGTCCTGTTCGTGCCGTGTGCCGGGAAAAATTGGTGGAAGGTAGGAGGAAAGAGAATTCGGGCAGGTCATGCCGATGCCTCCTTGCTCTCCAGGTAGCGGGCAAAAGCGTCAACGAACCATTCCTGCATGTAGCCCTTAAAAGTTCCACCCCAAGGGAATCGGACTGAGCCAGGATGGATTTCGTAATCCCCCAACCGCCTAGCGAGTTGCCTTTGGGTCATGGCTGCCCCTCGGTTGTAGGAACACCAGGATTTTTCCTCGTCCTCGGTCAGGGCTGAAATAAGGTCCTTGGAGGAAAGACGGTCGACGTCCTTCGACTCGAACACATCCCGGATGTCGGCCAGCAGCTCCGCCCCCGTGCTTACCGTGTTCTCCGCGTTGCGTTCGCAGAGCTTCGAGGCAGCCTTGCGCGCGATCCCTGGCCAATCCCCGCCCGCGGTGTCGGCGATCGCCAGGAGAGGTTCCCAGGAGTCTTGTTCCCGGTCGTTCAGGGATTCTGGCAACACGGGACGGGCAACACGGACCAATTCCGAATGGTCATCGCTCCAACGGGCCAGCATGGACGCGAAGCGCGGGAACAGATCCGGCGGAGCATGGCGCAACCTCTCCACGGACTCATCGCGCAACTTCCGCCGAAGTTCGAGGATGATCCCCCGGTCCATGATCGTTTCCGGCAGCTTCCCGATTCCGCAAAGGATCTTCGCTCCCCAGGTGGAGAAGCTCTTGGGCTCGAAGGCGTCTCCCACGGAGCGAAGAACAAAAGCCGAAGTCCGCGTGTGTCCAGAATTGATGATTCCTCGAAGATCATCCGCGAGCTTGAAAAACGAATCGGCCTCGTCGATCAAGAGCGTTGGGCGGTCGCGTTCCATGACTCTGAACAACACCGAAGCGGTGACGTTTGAGGCCGGGAGCGGACGAAGCGACAGTCGCCCCATTAAGTCAAGCAACTGGGTTTTTCCGCACCTCTTTTCCGGGGCGGTGATGATGGCCAGGGGCGCGATCGCTACCACGTCCACGAACCAGGTGAAGGCACACCACAACGCCACCGCGTCGGCGGTCTCTGGTTCGCACACGATGAAGCGCCGTACTGTGTCCCGGATCTCGGAGAGCAAGTCCGCGCCGTCCACAGGCTTCGCCCATGGCTCCACGGTCGGGTACTCCATCGACTTGCCCGCGCTCTCTTCGTCGAAGGATCGCGCCCGCTTGACTTCCGCGTCAAGAATTGACACAGAGATCCCCAGCCTCTTCGCTTCTCCTTTCCGGGCAAGGGCGTACTCCACGGGCGAGAGCTTCGCAAGCCGGTCTGCTTCACGGGCCACGGCTTGCGCCTGTCCCTCTTCGGCCTCCGTGGCCTTCGGTGTCGTGGGCGCGGTCTCCGGAACGGATTCCGTCGATTCTTCCCGCCTCGCGAACTCCGCGTTCAACTGTTCGGCGGTCTTCCCCGAAGCCATGATCTCTTGCGCCTCCTCGGCTGAAATGTGGTCGTTCATGCCGCGGCCCTCCATTCCGGCACGTCGCGAAGGAAGGCGACCTCGGCAAGCCGCGCGCGCGCCATGTTGTGGTCCACAAGCCCAGTGCTCTGTTCACGGAACCGTTCCAGGAAATCCACTGCGTCCCCTTTGGGTGGAATGTCCATCGCGGCCACGTCGAGCACGAGAACAAAGCACCCCAGCCCGCGAAGGATGTCCTGGATTCGGCGCATGGCATCGAAGCCTCCATTGTCGAAGTCCGGCCAGAGCACAACACATTGCCCGGCAAGCGGGCGCCAATCGGTGCGGCCCACCGACGCGGCGCCACCGGCCCACGAAAGGACTGCGACCGCGTCGAGCGTGAAGGAAAGCCAGTCGGCGGCCTTCTCGCCTTCCACGATCCACCGCCAGGCCGCGGGGTAGTTCGCCAGCAAGTCCAGGCCATACAGCGGCGCGCCCTCGGGGCCGAACTCGGGGCGCTTCAACTCGAAGCCGGTTTCCGTCCAGCGCATGGGCCATATGCTCTTCGGTTTCTTCCCGGTCGCGGGCTCGATCTCGGAGCCTTCGAGACGGACCACCCACCACCAGGGCAAGCCCTCCGGGTGGGTGTACTGGTGGACCGCGACCAGGTGGAAGCCCTTGCGGGTCTGGAACTCCGTAAGGTGCCGGGCGGCGCTTTCGACCTCCGGGGTGACGTGGGGACAGAGTCGGACGTTCATCGGCGGCCACCTCTCCGGAAGGCTTGCGCTGCTTTGTGGAATGCCTGCCCGACACGCTCCGTCGATCTCTCGATCGGGATTGAATGAAGCCGTCCATCCGTCAATTCTTCCCACGCTCCCAGGTGTTGCGCCGCCTGCCGGAAGCCCAGGCCGTGCCGTTGCATGATGAAGGCGACCGGATCGACGCTCCACCCGCAAGCCATGCAGCGGATTCGCCCCGTCTCCAGGTTCCCCCGAAGGCTTGGGCGGTGGTCCTTGTGGGCTGGACAAAGCCCAAGGTCAACCCATGGCCCGGCGCCTTTTGGCGAGAAACCCTCGGATTTGAAGAAGGCGGGAATGTCGATCCAGTCCCGGCGGAGGCACCCCCGGGTCCGCGTGTTCGTCGCGTTCATCGGTCAAGCCGCCTTCGAGGGGCGAGCGGACACGCCTTTGCGGGAAGCGGCGATTCTGGATTCCAGCCAGGCTTCGACTTCGGATTCAATCCAGCCTACGGCGCGTTCGCCGATTCGGATTGGCGCGGGGAATGTACCGGCTTTCACATGGTCGTAAACAGTGGATCGTTTCAGGCCAAACCGGGATTCCAGTTCGGGGCGGCGAATGATCCGAGAGGAGTGGGGGATAGCTTGAGATTGCATCGATTCCTTTCATCCTGACCAACACGGTCGGGTTGATTGTGAATCGAATATGTTCGAGAAATTCAGGCCCGACAGACAACCCTAAAAGGTGTCGGACAAGTCTAGAGAGGTGTCTTTTGGGGCCTCAATTTTTTTTCAAGTACCTCCCGATGGTCCTTTCTGCTATATCCCCGTCTCTCATTTTGAAGTCCCTTACGCTGTGATCTCCAGCAGCTATGCGCTTTACAAGCTCTGCAAGCACTCTTTTGGTATTGACTGGTTGCCTATCCTTCCTCTTTTTCAAATCGGCTTCAATCTCCAGCGCAATTCTTCTGTTCGGCTCCGCCTTTGTGCGGTTTGCCTTTGCACCGAGTCTGCGAGCCCTTCCGACTTCGGAAATGGGTTTCGCCATCATTTGGGCTAAAATCAACAATGGATCTGTTTGGTCAATTCTGCTTTGAACAATCACTCTTTTCCAAATAGCCTTCGATTCCTCGCTATCGATATTTGAGAGCATACTCTTAAAAGCATCGGAACATGTTTTGGCTGCAGCCAATTCGCCACAAAGTCGTGCATTTTCTGCAATGATTGAATCGACATATTCCCAGGTAGGGGGGAATGCTCTCGCTCCCGCACTCAATACACGTTCAATCATTCCCCCTCCGATAATCCCTTCCGTCACTTCCCCACCTCCCCCGCCTTCAACCCGTCCAGGTAATCCGCCCACTCCCGTATGAGTCGCCGTCTTTCCGGCATGTGCGTGGTGCGGTCATAGGCTCCGCCCAATGGACCGGCCTTGCCGTGGGCCAATTGCTCCTCGATCACTTCCGGAGAGAAGCCTAGGACCTCATGGCAGATCGTTCGAGCCATGGCGCGGACCCCGTGGCCGGTCATTTCGTCGGAGGTGTAGCCCATGCGCCGAAGGGCCGAAAGTACGGCCATATTCGACATGGGCCGTTCCGGAGATCGCAGCGACCGGAAGACAAACCGGCTTCGGCCCGTCAGAGGGCGGAGGGCTTCCAGGAGGCGCACCGCCTGGGGAGCCAAGGGCACAACGAAAGGCCGCTTGGTTTTGATCTTCATCTTGTCCCCAGGGATGCGCCATTCCGCCCCCTCCGGGTTCTCCAGGTCGTGGAATTCCGTCCATTCGGCGTACCGGAGATTCCCTGGCCGAACAAAGGTCAGGATTCCCAAGAGGAGGGCGGTTCGCGTCTCCAGGCCACCGCTGTACCCGTCAATGGACCGGAGGAGGCCCGCAACGTCTTCGGGATTGGTCAGGGCCGCAAAGTGGCCTTCCTTGGGCCGTGCGAGGGCTCCGCGAAGATCGCGGGTCGGGTCGCTCTCCAATCGGCCCGTGGCCACGGCATACCGGAAAATCTGACTGCACACACCCAAGAGCCGATGCGCCGTCTCCCTGGCTCCCCGCTCCTCCACCTTTTGGAGTGGTGCCAGGATGTCCGGCGGGCGGATGTCGGAAATTGGCCGATTCCCCACCCACGGGAAAACGTCCTTCTCCAGGCGTTGAAGGACCATGATCGAATGCAACGGGACCACCCGGTCCGCGGCCTTGGCGTGCCACTCCCTCCCCACCTTCTCGAAGGTATCCGCGGCCTTGGCCAGCTCTTGGCGCTCTTCCTCCGCTTGCTTGGCCATGGATTCCTGTCCGGCCTTGCGTACCGCTCCCGGATCCTCGCCTTTGGCCAGCACCTCTCGAAACCGCGTCGCTTCTTCCCGCGCAGCCTTCAGGGAAACCGCGGGGTACCCCCCTTTAACGGCCAGCTTCTTTTCCTTCCCGTCGGCACGGTATCGGAACACCCACCGTTTGGAGCCTTCCGGAGTGACCAGGAGACACAAGCCCTTCCCATCCGGGATTAGGTAGGGCTTGCCTTTCGGCTTGGCGTTCCGGTACTCGGATTCGGTCTTAGGCTTGGCGAGCTTGGGCATTTGCGTACCGTCCCTTTGCGTACCTTCAGAGCCTATCTAGGCCGCAAATTTGCGTGCCTTGCCCGAAAGGGACACAAAAGGTACGTACTCAATTCGGATCTTTGCGTACCTTACCGGAACCAATCGGACCATTCCCGGACATGAAAAAGGCCGAATCCCGCTATTTTGGTGGGGTTTCCGGCCTTTATTAGATCTTCTCGGATTCCAGTTGAGCGGAGGGGGTGGGATTCGAACCCACAAATCCTTGCGGACGGCGGTTTTCAAGACCGCTGACTTAGCCGTTAGCCTACCCCTCCGGCGGTCGCAAAGCTAATCGCTAGGCGTCCCCCGCCCAGGCGAGGCAAACCGCGCGCACGGAAGGAGCGCCCGCGGCCAGGAGCACCGCCGCGCAGGAGGAGAGCGTGGCTCCCGTCGTGAGGACGTCGTCCACCAGCACCACCGGCACTCCCGGCTCGAATGCCTTCCCCAAGGAGAACGCCTGGGACAGATTCCGACGCCGGTCCGCCGACCCCAGCCGAGTCTGGGTGCCGGTCGATCGCCGACGTTCGAGCCAGCGCTCGGCGACCGGGACGCCGAGCCTGCGCGCCCATGCCTTCGCGGAGAGGGCGCTCTGGTTGTAGCCTCTTTCGCGCAAACGGACGGGATGGAGGGGAACGGGGACCAGGACGGATCCGGGATGGCAAAAACCTTCTGGAACCGCCGCCGCCGCCAAGGACACGAGTTCGTCCGCGGCGAATCGGATCGATCCGTATTTCAGGCCATGGACCAGGACCCGCACCGGAGGCACGAGCTCGGGACCGCAGGCGACCGCTTCCACGCCGAGCGGAGGCCTGGGTCGGGAGGTGGCGGCATGCGCCTCGACCCGGCAGGCACGGCACAGCATCCCCCCTGCCGCGGACAGCGCCTGGCAGCGGGGACAGACCGGCGGCAGGAGGAAGGCCATGGACCATTCCAACGTCGCGCAGGCGCCGCGTGCGAACGCCCGGACGGATCTCACGGGTCCTCGCCCAATCTCATGTGGAGCAGGAATCCCACCAGCATCATGCAGGTGATGACGAAGGATCCTCCGTAGGAAAGAAACGGCAAGGGGAGACCGGTGACCGGCATGAGTCCCAACGTCATCGCCACGTTGACGATCGCGTGGAAGGAAAAGATGGTGGCCGCCCCGACGATCACGAGATTCCTGAACCTGTCCGACTCCTCGAAGCACATCTGGAGGCACCGGATCAGGAAGGCGAGCAGCAGTCCGAGAACGGCGAAGCAGCCGACGAAGCCGAACTGCTCGGCCAGCACCGCGAAGATGAAGTCGGTGTGTTCCTCGGGCAGGAACTGGAGATTGCTCTGGCTTCCCTGCCCGAACCCCTTGCCCAGGAGTCCGCCCGACCCGATGGCGACTTGCGACTGCAAAACCTGGTAACCCGCCCCGCCTGGATCCCGCGTCGGGTCCAGGAAGGTCATGATGCGGGCGCGCTGGTGCGGCTTCAGCACCTTGTTCCAGGCGATCTGGGAGGCGAGCCCAGCCAGGAGGACGACCAGCCCGAAGGTGATCGCCACCCGCCCCGAAACCAGCCCGAGTCGCCAGCGCCGGAACAGGAGCGCCCACATGCCGATGTTGAACACCGCCCACAGCGTGAACTGGAACGAGAGACCGACGGAGAGAAGGGGGCTCGCCAGGACCACGAGGTCCATCACCGTGAAGCCGCTCCAGAAGAGCATCGAGACGAAGACCATGGCGACCGCCAAGGCGGTGGAGAGATTGGGCTGCTTCAGGATCAGCACGAACGGCACCAGGAATACGGCGAAAGGGACCACCAGCGGGCGCAAGTTGGAGAGCCCAACCTTCCTGTCGGAAAAGAGCCTGGCGAGAGCAAGCAGAACGCCGAGCTTGGCGAACTCGGAGGGTTGGAAGTGGAATCCCCCCATGGCGAACCAGCGTTCGGCACCTTTGGCCGAGGCCGAGACCATCGCCAGGGGCAACAAGAGCAATCCGTAGAGGATGTAGGCGGATCGGTACCAGAAGCGTCGGGGCACGACGGTGACGCCCACCATCGCGGCGAGCCCGAGGCCGTACCACATGAGCTGCTTCTTCCAGTAGTCGGCCTCGTGCGGCGCGTTGGAAATGGAGTAGAGCATCAGGACGCTGATGGTCCCGAGCAGCGCCACGAGTCCGAACAGGATCGCATCGAACCGGGCGCGAATGTCGTCCCTGGGGTTCATCGGTCGTTCGACGGCGTCAAGTCCATCCTCCTGAAGGCGGCACCCGAACCCTGCGCGGCGGAAGTGTCCTTCGGCAACCGGCCCGTCTTGCGAAAATAGGTGCGCATGATGGCGGCCGCGATGGGTCCGGCGGTGGAACCTCCGTGGCCTCCGTTCTCCACGATCACTCCGATGGCGATCTCCGGCGCTTCCATCGGAGCCGCGCACACGAACAGGGCGTGCGTCCTTCCATGCGGATTTTCCGCCGACCCGGTCTTGCCGCCCACTTCGATTCCCGGCAGGCGCGCGGTGTGGCCGGTGCCATGGGACCCGTTGACGACGCTGTCCATGGCGGTGTGGATGGTCTGCCGCGTCGCGTCGGACCATCCCAGGGCGCTCAGCGTGTCCGGAGAGTAGCGGCGAACGACCTTCCCGTTGTTCGGCTCCAGGATGGCCTGCATCAGATGCGGACGCATGACCGCATACCCGTTGGCGACACCGCCGACCATGGTGGCCAATTGGAGAGGCGTGACCAATTCACCCTGTCCGATCGCCAGGTTCAGGATCAATCCACGCGCCCATTTCCAACCCAGTCGCTTGTTGCGTTCTTCGTGGATCGCGGAGTCCACCAGCAACCCGTTCTTCTCGTCCGGCAGGTCCACGCCCGTTCGCCCGCCAAGCCCCAACGATGCGCCCACCTTGTTGATCCATGGCATGTCCACCAGGAGACCCAACTGGTAGTAGTAGACGTCGCAGGACTCCGTCAGCGCCTGGATCATGTCCAAGCTTCCGTGGTAGGGGGGCTTTTCCTGCCAACAATGCTGGATCCGCGCACCGAAACGGAATCCTCCGTGGCACGCGACGGGCATGTGCTGGTGAGCAGTGGCCTTCCCCGAGATGAGCCCCGCCAGCGACGTCACGATCTTGAAGGTGGAACCTGGCTCGTAGGTTCCCTGGATCGCCCGATCGTTCAACGGGCGGCGCGGATCGAGGGCGAGCTTCGCCCATTCGCGGGCCCGTCGTCGGCCGGGAAGGGTGAAGATGTTCGGGTCGATGCGGGGCGAGCTGCACATGGCCAGGATTTCCCCGGTGCGCGGATCGAGCGCCACGACGGATCCCGTCAGGCTGTCGGGAAACGCCTCCTCGGCGGTCCGCTGCAGGTCCAAGTCGATGGTCGTGCGCACATGGAGCCCCGAGATCGGTTCGGTGCGCGGCATCCCCTGGGGCGTCCCCACGATCCTTCCCTTGGCGTCCACCTCGATCCACCGGACGCCATCCCGTCCCTTGAGTTCCGTCTCGTATTCCTCCTCCAGGCCCATCTCCCCGATCAAGTCTCCCAGCCGGTAACCCTTCCCTTCCAGGGAGTCCAGGAGTTCCTCGGGGATTTCCCCGATGTAGCCCAGAAGGTGTCCGGCCAACCCGCCGAATGGGTATTCCCTGCGCATCGTCACCTCCTGGAGGATTCCGGGAAGTCGGTACAGATTCTCCGAGAAGAGGGCGATTTCCGCCGGGGAAGCATCCTCGAGCAAAACCGGCCGCTGCGACGGAGTCTGTCGGGCCTGCCGGAAAAGACGCTGCAGGAAGACGGAATCGAACAGCGGGGTGCCGTCGACATCCTGGAACCTGGACAGGAATTCGGTCAGTTCCTTCTCCCGCCCGCGCACCGTCGCCGGATCGATCACGAAGTTGCGGGATGGCCGGTTCTGGACCAGGGGTCGGCCTTCGCGGTCCAGCAGAAGTCCCCGCGGCGCGGGAATGGGATCCACGCGCAGCCGGTTCGCTTCGGATTCCCTCAGGAACGCGTCCCCCTGCACGATCTGCAACCATCCGACCCGGAAGAGCAGTCCCAGGAAAGACAGCACCAGCACGAACACCATGGCCCATGTGCGTTCGTTCCGGTCGATCTGGTCGCTTTGGCCGCTGGCACCGATCATCGCCGGCTCACCAGGCTCGAACCTGGGTCCGCGGAGGACGGATCGCGAACGCGATCGCGCCCAGGAGCATCGTGTAGAGCGCACCAGGAAGGCTCGTGCGCAGGAGGAACAACGGAAGATGCGACGCGCCGTGGCGACTGGCCATATGCCATATTCCGTCATGCATGAGGACGGCGACTCCCAGGATTCCCACCCGCAGGGAGTAACCCACGTGCACCTTCCTTTCGTGCAGCTGGCCGACGGAGTATCCCACCACCGTCATCGCCAGAGCGAACGCCCCCGCGGTTCCCGAAGAATAGGTGTCGAGAACCGTCCCGCAGAGGAAGCCCATCCAGATGCTCGGCAATGCCCCGTTCCGGAAGGCGAACAGGACGAAGACCACCAGGAGCATGGAAGGTTGGATGCCGTCGATGGAGGCCGCCGGAACGATGGAGACCTGAGCCAGCAGGGCGATGGGAACACCCAGGAACCCCGCTAGATCGTGTTTTTCCAGGCTGGACAGGTTCAAGTCCGACCTCGTGTCGACTTGAAGTAGATGGAGGAATCCGGTAGTACGCGCAGATCCGGAGGTCTGAGGATGACGAACACGTCCCGGATCGTCCAGGGATCCTGGAACGGAACCACCCGGGCGTTTCGAAGGACGTTGGCTGGCATCTTCCGCACTTCCGCGACTTGTCCTACCGGCAGACCCCTGGGAAAGATCCCACCGGCTCCCCAGGTGACCAGGCTGTCCCCGGCGCGGATGTCGGACGTCACGCTGAATTCCACGAACACGCCTGCCCCGTCCGCCGAATGGAGGATTCCCGGACTTAGGCTCCTGGCGGAGAGGACGGATACCCGGCAATCCGGATCCGCGATCGTCTGCATCTGGGAATGCCCCGGGCTGGACGAGAGGATCCTACCCACCAGCCCCTCCGATGAGATGACGGCCATCCCCTCGCCGATCCCGGATTCCGTTCCCGCGTCCAGGATCCAAACCCCTCCGAGGCGAAGTGGATCGCGCGTGACCACGCGCGCGCCCACGACGGGATATTCCAGGCGGGTCCGAACAGGCTCGAATTCACGAAGATCCTCCCGGATCCGGGCGATTTCCGACATTCGCGCATTGGCGGCGACAAGTCGAGCGTTGTCCCGTCGCTGGTCGTCCAGTTCCCTTTCGAGGTTCCACCGCACCTGCATCCTGCCGATCACGGATTGGACCGGATACAGGATGGTCCCGGTCCAGGCGGTTCGCCATTTCTTCTGGACCGGGGCGGGACTTGCGGATATCCATAGGCCCAGGCCCAGCGTCAAGACCAGGGAGATCAATTCCCTTCCCCTCAAAGCCTGGTCGGCAAGCCAGCGCAGGATCAGCACCGCGGGGTCCTCAGCGGGTGCTGTTGAGCAGCACCTTCCGGTAGTGGTCGAGATTCTCCACGATCTTGGCCGTTCCCATGCAAACGCACTGGAGAGGATTGTCGATGACGTTCACCGGAAGATTCGTCTCCTGGCGGATGCGCTCGTCCAGGCTCCGAAGTTGGGAACCCCCGCCGGTCATGACGATTCCCTTGTCCAGGATATCCGCGGAGAGCTCCGGTGGGGTCTGTTCCAACGCCGACTTGACGGCCTGGACGATGGCGGAAACGCATTCCTCCAAGGCCTCTCGAATTTCGGTGGAGGTGATCCGCATGGTCCGGGGTATTCCCGCGGCCACGTCCCTCCCCTTGACCTCCATTGACAATTCCTGGGGAAGGGGGAATGCCGATCCGATCTGGATCTTGATCTGCTCGGCCGTGGAGAGGCCCACCAGCAGGTTGTAGTTCTTCTTGAGGTAGTTGACGATGGCTTCGTCCATCTCGTCGCCGCCGATGCGCACGGATGCGTCGCACACGATCCCGTACAGGGCGATCACGGCGATCTCCGATGTTCCGCCCCCGATGTCGATCACCATGTTCCCCGAAGGTTCCTCGACGGGGATGCCCATCCCTATCGCCGCCGCCATCGGCTCCGACACCAGGTACACCTCGCGCGCGCCCGCGAGCTGCGCGGACTCGATCACCGCGCGTCGCTCCACTTCTGTGATTCCGCTGGGTACGCCGATGACAACTCTTGGTCGTCCGAACACGCCCCTCCAAAGCGTGCTGTGGCTGTGGAGCTTGTCGATGAAATGCTTGATCATCTCGCGGACGAGGTCGAAATCGGCGATGACTCCGTCCTTCATCGGACGTATCGCGAGGATTTCTCCGGGCGTGCGGCCGAGCATTCGCTTGGCTTCGGTTCCGAAGGCTTGAACACGTCCCGTCCTGCGCTCCACGGCCACGACGGATGGTTCATCGATCACGATGCCGCGACCCTGGACATGCACCAGCGTGTTCGCCGTCCCAAGATCGATCCCGACATCGTTGGAGAAGAGGGAAAACAGGCCCATGAAGGCTCCGGAAAGTGGTGGGTATCGCCTCGAGAGGGACAAATATAACCCTAAACAACACTTGGAACCGAGAACATCGAGACCCTGGCCCGGATGGGGTCTGGATCGCCGGTTTCCTTCCCTGGAGGGCAGGAGTTCGAACCCCGGAACGGAAAAGGGCGTCCGTCGGGACGCCCTTCCAATCTGAAGTTACCGTGTTCTGGTCAGAAGCTGTAGGACGCCGAAATCCGGCTCAGCACATGGTCCACCGGTCCGCCCAGAAGATTACCGCCGGTGAAAAGGATGTCCTTGGCGACAACGGCATCCACCTTGAGCTTGTCTTCGATGTTCAGGCCGAATCCGAAGTTCACCAGATCGTTGTTGTCGGCATTGATGTCCGGATTCGTGGACATCGCGGAGTAGTTCTGCCACGGCCCGTTGGCCTTGTGGAAGTTGATGACCTTCTGTCCGCCCACGCGGATCACGAACCAGTCGGTCCAGATGTTGCGCTCGATGCCGAAGCTCACGCGGATCCCGTTGTCGGAAAGCGTGGTGCTCGATACCGAATCCGAGACCGTCGCATAGGTGGAATCGGTCGCGAAAACCTCGTTGGAGCTGTAGAAATAGTCCACACCCAGCCAGAAGAAGCCGCGATCCAGGGATACGTTCGCACCGCTACCCACGCGGAAATTGGTGATGGTCTGTTCCGGTGCGTTCACGTATCGGAAGGACGCGGCGGGCACGAACACGATGGGGATCGGCCTGGCGTCGATGAAGAGTCGGGCGTCTCCACCGAAGGACGGAGTGAGTCCGGAGCTGTAGCTGCGCGGCTGCGAGCCCGCGGCGTCGGCATCGCTCACGTCCAAGGACAGAAAGCCGAGGGTGGCGTCCGCCTCCAGGGAATACTGGCTTCCGAACGGGAGGTTCGCACCCAACGTGTAGGTGTTCAACACCGTCTGGACTTCACGCGCTCCGTTGGTGGAATCGCTGTAGGCCAGGTAGGTCTTCAGACCGAACAAATTCCCGTTGGCGTCCGCAAATCCCAGGATCCCGTCGAACTTCACCGGAAAATCGGTGAGATCATAATTCGTCGTCGTTACACCGTTGACCGCTCCAGTGACGGCGCGCTGGGCGTTCGTCTTGATCTGGATCGCGCTCGGCATGTAGGACAGCCACTCGTCGTCCCGGTTCAAGGCTCCACCGATGATGAATTGCGGATACCTGCCCGCACCCGATCCGTCCGGAGCGAAGGACTTCGCGAAGACAGCCCCGAACCATGGACTGGTCGGGTCCGAGTTGTAGCGGCTCAACGCCTTGTAAGAGGATGTCGAATCGCCGATCCCGGCCTTTTGGCCAAGTTCGCCCAGCAGGTAGTTGGGATAGAGGTTCGCGTCGGCTGGATTCTTCCAGATATTGACGTCGTCCATGTAGTAGTCGGCGTTTTCGCCCATGGATTCGACGCGCGCGTTTGTCGCAAAGACGGCCGATGCCGCCGCCAGTGCGATCCCTGAGGCCAAAGCTGTGCGGTTCAACATTTGACTCCTGTGTTCGGTGAAATGATGGTCACGAAATTTGTCGCCTGCCCAAGCGTACCACTCGTCCTACTGCTTGTCGAGGACGAAGGCGTAGGTGACCGTGACGTTGCCCTTTTCGATCTGGTCGAACTTCATCCGACGGGCCTTGTCCTTGATCTCGTCGTCCAGCGTCCCGTTGCCGGTGTTGGTGGACACGATGGCGATCTGGATGATGTCACCGGATGGGGCGATGGTGAAGCGCAACGAGATCTTGCCACCCAGATTGGGGTTGTCGCGAAGATATTTCTGGTAGCTGTACTGGAAACCGCCGATGTTGGAGCGGATCACCCGGAGAATGGACTCCGGAGACCGTGATCCCGCGTCGCCGCCTAGCTCCACGTCGGAGGGCTTTGGGGCAGCGATGCGTGCGCGGGTGGCCACGCCGTTTCCGTTTCCACCCGCTCCCAGGGCCATCTTGCCCTTGCGCGTGCCACCGTTTCCGGTGCCGAATCCGGCCCGACCACCCGTGCCGAGGCCGATTCCGCCAACGCCGGCCATCCGGTCGCCGTCTCCTCCGGCTCCATGGCCGCCGCGATCGCCCTTCTTCAACGACCCGCCACCACCGGCTAGAATCACGTCCACCATGTTCGCTTCGTTGGGATCCACATCTTCACCCAGAAGTCCGTCCGTGCTGGTGTTGATCTTGTCCATCACCGAGTTCTGCATCACGGCGGAGGGAGAAGAGGGCGGCCAAGCCACGGTTCTGGTCTCCGTGGATCCGCCTTCGTTGGGATTCGTCGGTTTTTGGTCCGAAGCGCCCCCTGTTTCTTCCTTCGGATGCGGCGGCGGTGGCGGCGGCTTGTCCGGCTTGTCCGGCACCAGCTCCAGCACGATGTCCGGGAGGGCATCGTCCTTCGCTTTCGGGCGATGGTTCAGAATCACCATCCCCACCATGGCCAAGATTCCAAGGAGCGCGAAGATGGCCAATGCGGCGACACGTGTCTTGGCATTGTCCTGTCCGGGCTCTTTCCACCCCAACTTGAGGGCGAGCTGCATGCGGTTGCGAGCCTTTTCCCAAAGGACGGAACGGAAAGGCGTGTCTTCGACGACTTCCAGAACGAATCCCGCCCAATTGAAACGGAAGACCTCGTCCCGTCCGGAGGCGACCCCGTTGGAGACTGTCCCGTCCTCCTTGAGGCTCGCCCAGGTGCCATTCCCTTCGATCAGCACGAGCTTTTCGGGAAATGGCGGAGGAAGAACGATCGAGCTCTTCGGGTGGGCTCCGATCTTGAGGCTGGTCGCCCACAGGCTCCACTCGCGCGAGACCCTGTTGTTTTGTAGGAGGACGACTTTCCAGTGGTGGATCATGTCGAATACCTCAGTTTATGCCCTTGGCGGCGATCTTGATTTGTCTGAATCCAGCATTGCCAGCCGAGCGAAGAACGGGCTTCAACGTGGCGAAGGGGATGCGTCGATCCGCATCCAGAAGGATCTCCCCGGAGAAGGGCTTGGAAGGATCGATCTTCGCGATGGCTTCGGCATTCTCCTTGACCTTGTCCAGAGCGTCCTTCAACGGTGAAATGAAGAAACCAGACCATACGGAATCCGGAAAATCCGGAAAGCCATCC
>Ga0302319_10005920_pt1 | contig 24377 bp, 25 predicted proteins | sample Bog_T0_2_FD_203319 | JGI IMG/M metagenome (GOLD analysis project Ga0302319, IMG submission 203319) | Peat permafrost microbial communities from Stordalen Mire near Abisko, Sweden - Bog_T0_2 | ecosystem: Environmental > Terrestrial > Soil > Wetlands > Peat | place: Sweden: Abisko, Stordalen Mire...
CAGACATAGACATCCTTGGTGGCGTCATACTGGAACTGGCTTTTGCCATACAAGCCCCGCGCCGTGTTCGCGCTGGTGTCGCTCTTGGGAATCAACGGCGTGAGGCCATGCTCGGTGCAGCGGCTGATGCAGGCGTGGAAAACCTCAACGCTGCAAATCGCCGGGATTTTCGGGAACGCCAGGTTCATCAAGCAATTGGATGGATGAGGCCGGGCCAAGGTCCGGATTTTTCCATTGTCGCAATGCCCAGACAATTTTTTTCTCCGGCGAAACTTCGATGACCTGCACCGAGCCGGGCCATGTCCTGGTGTCTTTCAAGTTGTAGGGACACCAGTTGCAAATCACGGTGTCGCCGTTGGCGAGCCGGCCGGCTTCCTGAAAAATGAAGAATTTATAGTCCGGCGCGTCACTCTGTGAAAATTGCCAGACGACCTCGCCCCGCTTGTTCACCTCCAGAACGGTGTGGGGACCCTTGGTCATCAACGTATTGCCATTCTTAAGCCGCGTCGCCCACCACGGCTGGGTCGTCGCGTAGGACCAGATTTCTTTGAAGTCCGCGTTGTATTCCACAACCTGGTTGTCCCGCAAATGCGCCGCGAGGAACGTCCCGTCCTTCGTCTCATGCACGCGGCGGAATTGTATGTGCGGGTTCGCTCCCGGATTCAACCCGGGGAACGTAAATTCCTTTTCCGTCCTGCCGGTCGTCGTGTTGATCAGCATCAACTTTCCCGGATTGCCATTTTGCGTAATCAGGACCCGGTCAAGACCGATCGGCTGGATGGAATGAATCTCCGTTCCTTTCGGCGCGTCGAGGTTCCAGATGATTTTTTTGTCCGGCGTAATCTCGCTCGCGCCGACCTTGCGGCAGAAAACAATGTTGCCGTTTGAAAGCCTCGTCGCGTCGCCCAGTTCCTGCAACGCGCCATTCGTGTCCTTGATCGGAATGGAATATGTCCAGACCACTTTGCCGTCCCGCACGACGAAAATGGTCTGGTCACGATTGCCACGATGATCCCATTCGCCGGTGTAGAGAAACGGATGCTGCGCGAGGCCGTTGCCGGGCAAAACGGCGGGCGCATACGCCACGGCGTTGGTTGCGGTGACGGTGTTGGTTTCGGCACAAAATCCGTTCAACGCCGCCGAGGCGGCAAAGATTAAAACCGGCTTCAAGCATTTCATGAAGGGAAGTTTGATCAATGCTCCGATTCGCCGGGAATTTCCGGGACGCCCGGATCGTCGAGAATTTGCCCGGCCGTGGCGTCGCCAGGGTCTTTCCAATCTTGCAGCACCCAGACGACTTTCTTGTCCGGCGTCACTTCGACCGGTTGCGGGACTTTCGGCAGGCCCCAGCGCGGGCACATTGCTGGCAGTGAACCGGCCAAGCTGGTCCATGCACGGTGTCGCCGGGGAGGTGGTGGCGGCGGAGGTGGTGGCGGCGGAGGTGGTGGCGGCGGAGGTGCGACAGGCGGTTAAAATGGTGGCCAGGCAAATGGCCGAAATTATTGCTGGCAAGTAAGCGAGCATTGTTTTCATGGCCTCTTTTGAAAAAGTCGGCTCAATTGGTTTGGTTCTGATCTGTCTCCAATGTTTATTTCACCATGATGAGTTCAGCAACTCTATTCGTTAACTGCAAGCCGGCTGCACGCGATGGAAACGCGCGGCGGCATTGTCGGTGGTGGCGAGGGGAAGCCGGCGGACGCGGCGCGGCGCAATGAGGCGCGGTGGCTAAAACCCGTTCAAAACGTCAATCAACTGCCGCACGCGGCCGTAGTCGCGCCGGTTGAAGTTGAAGGCGATGCGCGCGAGGTCGAGCCGGTCCTTGTCTTCCAGTTCGTCGGGCGTGGGTTTGATGACTTCGATTTTGCCGCCGACGATGATGTCGGCAAAATCTTCGTTCAACGCGTCGAGGGCGGAGGGGCTGGGCGCGTGCTTGAGCCGGATGACAAACTGGTCTTTGACGAAGCGCGTGGAATCGAAGTTGCGGTAGAAGCGCGAGATGATTTTGACGGCTTCGTCGGCGTTGTCGGTGATCTGGTAAAGGTCAAGGTCGTCGCGCGAGATGAGTTTGTCGCGCAGGAGGTGTTCACGGATGTTTTTATCCCAGGTTTTCCAGTAGGTGCCGCCGGGTTTGTCCACGAGGACGAGCGGCATGAGCTGGCTCTTGCCGGTCTGCATGAGGGTGATGGCCTCGTAACTTTCATCCATCGTGCCGAAGCCGCCGGGGAACAGGACGATGGCGTCCGAGTGGCGGATGAAAATGAGTTTGCGGGTGAAAAAGTATTTGAAGGTGATGAGTTTTTTGTCCTCGGCGATGACGGGGTTGGCGCTTTGCTCCCACGGGAGGCGGATGTTGACGCCGAAACTGTTTTCCGGTCCGGCGCCTTCGTGGCCAGCCTGCATGATGCCGGGGCCGGCGCCGGTGATGACCATGAAGCCGGCGGCGGAGATTTTTCGGCCGAACTCGGCGGCCTGCTGGTATTCCGGCTTGGTGGGGCCGGTGCGCGCGGAGCCGAAGATGGTGACCTTGCGCTTGTGCGCGTAGGGCGCGAAGACGCGGAAAGCGTAGCGGAGTTCGCGCACGGCGGTCTGGATGACGCGCACGTCGCCGGTGTCCTTGACGTCACCGAGCATCTTGAGCGCGTTCTCGATGATGTCGGCGACTTCGGCTTCGTTGTGGCCGCCGCCCTTGAACTTGATGAGCTGGGCGATGTGCTTTTGCAATTCCGGGTCGGCGGGGGCTTTGGTGGTCCTTTTAATCACCGGCGCAGCATAGCCGCCGGGCGGGCAAAAGCAACGCCGCTTTTTTTACGCATTGACTATCGCGGCGCAAAGATTAAGCTCCGCGTCCATTTTTAATTTTGCGGGAACCGTCCGAACGGTTTTTTATCCCGCCCCGAAAGGAAGTGAGTGCATTGACCGAAATTAAACTGAAAAAAGGCGAGCCTGTGGATCGCGCATTGCGGCGGCTGAAGAAAAAAGTTGACCGCGAAGGAACCCTCAAGGTCGTGCGCGGCCATCGGCATTTTGAAAAGCCGAGTGAAAAGCGCCGCCGCAAGGAAAAGGCCGCGCGTTTCTCCGCCATGCTGACGGCGCGCTACGCCGACTTGTGAGCCGGTGAATCGTTAAATCGTTAAATCGTTGCATCGTCGCGACGGTTTAACGATTCTTCGTTTTTACAATTTAACAATTCAACGATTCAACTGTTTAACAAATGTATTCCTTTTCCACCTGCTGGAATTCCGGGCGCCACACCGACGGGCGCGCGATGCTGCGCGAAATCCGCGAGCTGGGCTTTGACCACGCGGAGTTGAGCCACGGCATTTCCGTCGGCCTCGTGCCCGGCATCCTCGAAGCCGTGGATGCGGGCGAAATCAAAATCTCCACCGTCCACAATTTCTGCCCGCTGCCGATGGGCGTCACGCGCCCGTCGCCCAACCTCTTCGAGTTTTCCGCCGACAAAGACCGCGACCGCGAACTGGCCGTGCGCCACACGCTCAAGACGATTGAATTTGCCGTCCGCGTCCGCGCGGCCATCGTCGTGCTGCACCTCGGCAGCATGGACTTGAAGGATTACACCGGCAAACTCGGCGAGATGCTCGAACGCGGCGAGAAGGGAACGCCCAAATTCCAGAAACTCTGCGCCGAGGCGATGACCGCGCGCGAGGCGAAAAAGGAAAAATTCCTCGACCATGTCCGCGACTCCCTGCGCAAAATCCTGCCCGCCGCCGAAAAGCACGGCGTCAAGCTCGGCCTTGAAAACCGCGAGGCCGTCGAGGAACTTCCCTTCGAGAGCGATTTTGAACTGCTCCTGCGCGAATTTGACAGCCCGAACGTCGCCTACTGGCACGACCTCGGCCACGCGCAGATCAAGGAGCACCTCGGCTTCATTTCCCACCGGCTGTATCTCGAATCGCTCGCCAGCCGCCTCGCCGGCTTCCACGTCCACGACTTGCAATTTCCCATGCGCGACCACGCGCTGCCCGGCAGCGGCGTGATTGACTTCGCCGCGCTCAAGCCGCTCGTCAGGCCGCAGCATGTGAAGGTGTTTGAATTCAGCCCGAAGATCCCCGCCGAAGCCGTCCCGCGCGGCGTCGCGCACATCAAAAATATCTGGGGCGCGGAGTGAATGAAATGCGGCAACCGGAATCTGGCGGGCGCAGGTCTGGAAAATTTACTGGCTCGCGTAATGCGCGTCCACCTTCGCCGCGACATCCTTGTAATTGATGTCGGTCTCGTAGATGGCCAGAAACTGTTCGATGGCCTCGGCCTTCTTGCCCATTTTCTCAAACACGCAGCCGAGCTGGTAAATGAGGTCTTTCTTTTCCTCGTCGAAGCCGGTTTTTTCCTTGATGGCGTTCTGCAGCGTGCGCACGGCGGAGTCGTTCATGTTGCGCAGGGCGAAGCATTGGGCGAGCAGGTTCATCGCGGCGATGCGTCTCTGGGGGTTGCCCTGCGCCTTCTGGAATTCGCCGATGGCCTCGCTGATCTTGCCGGTCTGAAAATAGAGCGCGCCCATCTCGAAGCGGATGGCGAGGTCGGTCGGAAATTTTTCCACGCGCCGCTGGCAGTCGCCAATTTGGAAGGCAAGCTTCTCGGCGCGGATTCGCTCCAGCTGGTCGGCGTGGTCGGGCGCGAAGGGGTTGAGCTGCTCAATCTGAAAATCAAACCGGCGCGAGACCGTTTCCGCGATGGCGCGATCCAGCGAGGCGTCGCCGCCCAGTTCGGAATTTTTGATGCGGTCGTACAGCTCAAGTGCGCGGTCGAACTGTTTTTTCTGCGTGTAAAGTTCGGCGAGCGAGCGGATGAGCTTGAGGTTGTCTGGCTCGGTGTGCAGGCGGGACTCGTATTCGGCGATGAGCCGGGCGGCGGTGTCCTCGCTTTTGAAGACGCGCTGTTCCTGTTCGAGCGTCACCGCTTCCTCCTTGTTGCGGAGAATGTCGCGGTAGGAGCCTTCGCCGCCTTCGAGCGCGCCGTAGCCGCCCTCGTCGAGGGTTTTGGCGGCGGAAAGATTTTTCAACGCCTGCGTCAGGTCGGGGTCGTTGGGCGAGGCGCGGAGGAGTTCCTGCAAAATCCGTTCGCCCGCGTGAGCGTCACCGCCGCTGGCGGCGATGGAGTTCGCAAATTCAATCGCGACATCCTTGTCCTTGGGCGAATTCTTGACCAGCGTTTCGAGCGACAAAATCCCCGTCTGCGGAAATTCCAGCGTCTGCGCCGCCTCGACGATGATGCGGTGCGCGGCGGAACTGTTCGGGTCGCCGTTCAAGACCTGTTCGGCCACGGCCATCGCCTCGGCGGGATTTCGGTTCATCGCCATTTTCGCCTTGGCGATCTGCGGTGACGAGCCGGCGCCGCTCATGACCTTTTTAAAGAAACTCGTGCCGCCCGCGCCCGCTTTTTTGAACTGGGCGGCGCGCAACGCCTTGCGGGCCTCAAAAAAGCCCGGCTCCTTTTCGAGCATCTGGCAGAACAGGGCGAAGGCGTAATCAAAATTGTCCCGCTGCGCCGCTTCATTGGCTTTCGTGTACATCGCGCGCAGGTCGCGCGGGATTTCGTTGACTGTTTTTTCCGGCATAAATCAATCTCGTCTGGTTGCAAAAAATTTCAACCGCATTGCGCCCGCTGCCGCAGCGCGTGGTCCACCAGCACGAGCGCCGTCATCGCCTCGACCATCGGCACCGCGCGCGGCAGCACGCACGGATCGTGGCGGCCACGGCCTTTGAGCGTCGTGTTTTCAAAATTTTCGTCAATGGTATTTTGCTCGCGCATGACCGTGGCCACCGGCTTGAACGCGACGCGGAAAAAAATCGTCTCGCCGTTCGAGATGCCGCCCTGGATGCCGCCGGAACGGTTCGTCGTCGTGAAAACTTTTTTGTTCCGCGCGCGAAACGCGTCGTTGTGTTCGCGACCCGTCAGCCAAATGCCGCCGAAGCCGGAACCGATTTCAAACGCCTTTGACGCGGGCAAACTCAACATCGCCTTCGCCAAGTCCGCTTCGAGCTTGTCAAACACCGGTTCGCCCCAGCCCGCTGGCACGCCGCGCGCAATGCCTTCCACGATGCCGCCGACGGTGTTGCCTTCACGCCGCATTTTTTCAATGAGCCGGATCATTTTTTCCGCCGCGATTTTGTCGGGACAGCGGACGATGTTTGATTCCACCTCGGAAAATTTCACCTTGTCGGGATTGATGACCGCCGCGATTTTCTGGACCTGCTTGACGTAAGCCAGCGTTTCCACGCCGAATTTTTCGCGCAGAATTTTCTTCGCAATCGCGCCGGCGGCGACGCGGCCAACCGTCTCGCGCGCGCTCGCGCGCCCACCGCCTGCCCACGCGCGGATGCCGTATTTCGCAAAATAGGTGAAGTCCGCGTGCGACGGGCGGAATTTGGTTTTCATTTCTGAATACGCCTCGGGCCGCGCGTCCTCGTTTTTGACCCACAGGCAAATCGGCGTGCCGAGCGTTTTTCCGCCGAACGTGCCGGATAGGATTTGCACCGTGTCCGATTCCTTGCGCGGCGTGACGATCTTGGATTGTCCGGGACGGCGACGATCCAAATCTGGCTGGATGTCCGCCTCGGAGAGTTTGAGTCGCGGCGGGCAGCCGTCCACGACGACGCCCACGCCGCCGCCGTGCGATTCGCCCCACGTCGTGATGCGGAACAATTGTCCAAAGCTGCTTGCCATGCCGTGATTGTGCGAAAAAAGACCGGCGCGGTCAAATCTCCTTGAAACTTGAATCCTCAAACCGGAAACTCCCGCGAGCATGAATCGCATCGTAGAAAAATTCGCCGCCTTGAAACGCGCCGGCAAAAAAGCTTTCATAGTCTATGTCGGCGCGGGCGACCCGAATCTCGAAGCCACGCGCGAACTTGCGCTCGCGTTCGATCAATCGGGCGTGGACATTTTGGAACTCGGCGTGCCGTTCAGCGATCCGCTTGCGGACGGTCTGGTGAACCAACTCGCGGCGCAGCGCGGTTTGGAATCCAAAACCACGCCGCCGAAACTGTTGGAAACCATCGTCGCCATTCGCAAGGACTCGGAAATTCCGATCGTCCTCTACATTTATTTCAATCTCATCCACAAAGTCGGCTTGGAAAAATTCATCGCCGACGCCACGCGCGCGGGCGTGGACGGTTTGCTCGTTTTGGATTTGCCGCCGGAAGAATCGGACAATTACGAGGCGCTGATGAAAAAATCCGGCCTCTGCCACATTTATCTCGTCGCGCCGACGACGCCGGAAGCGCGCATGGAAAAAATCGTGAAGCGCGGCAGCGGATTTATTTATTACATCTCGCGCGAGGGCGTGACCGGAATGCAGACGAGCGTTGCGTCGAATCTCGCATCGCAAGTCGCCAAAATCCGCGCGCACACGGACTTGCCGATTGCCGTCGGCTTTGGCATTTCCAATCCTGAACAGGCGAAGCTCGTCGCGTCGTCGGCGGACGCCGTCGTTGTCGGCAGCGCGGTGGTAAATCAGATTGCCAAACATGGAAAGTCCAAAGGCTTGGTGAAGCGTGTAAGTGAATTTGTGAAATCGCTTGGTGACGCAGTGAAAACAATTTGAGCCACAGATGGGCACAGATTTACACAAATAAAAATCTGTGTTTCATCTGTGAAAATCTGTGGCTAAAAAATATGAAAACAAAACCTGATATCAAAAACCGTTTCGTCATCATCATGGCCGGCGGGCGCGGCGAGCGGTTCTGGCCGTTGAGCCGCGAGAAGATGCCCAAGCAACTGCTCGCGCTGCTCGGCAAAAAATCTTTTTTGCAGGAAGCCGTCGAGCGCGTGCTGCCGATTGTGCCGGCGAAAAATATTTTTGTCATCACCAACGAGGCGCAACTGGCCGAGGTGCGAAAACAGTTGCCAAAAATTCCAAAGGGAAATCTGGTCGCCGAACCGGTTGGCCGCGACACTTGCGCCGCTGTAACGCTTGGCGCGGCGCTGGTCGGTGCTCGCTCGACTACTGGCGTGATGGCGGTTTTGCCCGCCGATCATGTCATTCCCGACGCAAAAAAATTCCAGCAGGTTTTGAGCGACGCCTTTGACGTGGCCGCGCAGGGTCAGGCGATTGTGACGATCGGCATCAAGCCGACCGAGCCGGCGACGGGTTACGGTTACATTCAGACGGGAACGGAATTGCCGACACCGCCGGGCGCGAAGAAAACGAAGACGGTTTTTTTCAAGGCGGAAAAATTTGTCGAGAAGCCGAATTACGAGACGGCGCTGGGTTACGTCAACAGCGGGCAATATCGCTGGAACGCGGGGATGTTCGTCTGGAGTTTCATCACGGTCACGAACGGTTTGGAAAAGCATCAGCCGGAAATGTTCGCCGCGTGCCAGCGTTGGTTCAAGGTCGCGAACCATCCGGCGAAACTTGCGAAAATCCTGGCGAAGGAATATCCGGCGATCAAAAAAATCTCGATTGATTTTGCACTCATGGAAAAGGCGCAGAACGTGGTCGTGGCGGACGGCGCGTTTGAATGGGACGATCTCGGCGCGTGGCCGGCGCTCGCGCGGCATTTGAAACCGGACGCGGAGGGCAATTGCGCGGTGGCCGATTTCATCCATGTGGACGCGGCGCGGAACATCATCTACGACGCGCGGACGAAAAACCGCACGCCCATCGCCGTGGTCGGTTTGCGCGATTCGATTTTGGTGCAGACGGACGACGCGGTGTTGCTCGCGCACAAAAGTCAGGCGCAGAAAATCAAGGAGCTGGTCAGGAAACTGGGCGAGGATGCGCGGTTGAAGAAGCTGGTTTAGACACGAATTGGCGCGAATTCAAATGGCCGGATGAGGTGAACCGCGAACTACGCCAAACACGCGAACGCCTTTTAACGCAAAAGTGCAAATAATTTCCTTCTCGCACTCCGCGTTGCCGCCTGTAAAATCCTAGTCATGAGTTATCCATCCGTTGACGCTTTGCAGCGGACACTTGCGGACACCGTATTCAAATACGCTACCGACAAGAAAAAGGCCGCCGGTCGCGCACTCGGCACGCTCGTCGAAATCATCACGTTCTACACGCTCAAATCTTGGGGATTCCGCAACAACATCGCCATCGAACGCCCGCTGTCGGAATATGCGAACGCGGGCATCTCTCACAACGTCGAGTATTCGCTGCATCCGCTCATTGCGAAAATTGCGCTGCCGTTGGAAAATTACGATCTTCCGCTTACGTCCTCGAAATTGCGCCGTGAACTTTTCAAAACCAACACCGCGCCCGAAAATCTTGCCGCCAAGACCGCGAGCATTCTTTCACGCGACGGCATTTTGCGAAATGCCTGCGCTTTTGCTGAAACGGAAATCGGTCCTTACGTTGCCAGCATTGATGCGCGCACGAAAACTGGACTCATGCTCTCCATTGCCCACTTGCACAAACATCCGTTCGCCATTTTCGAGTGCAAACGCGTTGGCGTCGAAGAAGGGATGAAAAAAGGACCGCAGACCATCGAAAAGGCGAAGCAGGGCGCGTATGTCGCGCGCTCCGTTTCTGCATTGCAGAAAATTCGGCTGCGCGACGGCAGCATGGCCGGAGTCATTCATCGTTCCAACGGCGAACTTTATTCCGGGCCGTATCACAAACTTTTGCGCGAAGTGATTGATTCAAACGAAGCCGATCTTCTCACGAATTTCATTCTCACCGTCGGCGTTGTCAGCAATCACGGCAACTGGTTCACCGCCGAAAATCACAACAAGGAATTGAAAGTGCTGGCGCAATCGTATGACTGGCTGCTTTTTCTTTCAGACAAGGGGTTGGCCGAATTTATCAACGAACTTTTGCTCCACCCGACGCCGCAGTTGAAACCGGCCAAAGACGCCTTTCTCGCCAGCTACCCGACCGGCAAGGGCAATCGCTTCACGAAAAAGACGATGGACGTTGAAGCTGATATTGTGTTGCAGAAGTATTTTCAGGAGAATGAGCCGCGCGTGGATTCATGGTTCAACGTGATTTCACCCGCCAAGAGCAATATCGAATTGTTGCAAAAAGAACTTTTGACATTGCACAAAAAAGATTGGAAAAAGATTTATAGTTTATGAGCGCCGGACGAACCATCATCTCGCAAAGTCAGGAATGGGGAACTCCCCTGAAATATGTCACAGCCGTCAGAAAAGTTTTTAGCGGCATGATTGAACTCGATCCTTGCTCGAACGAACATTCCATCGTTAATGCGGAAGTTGAATATCACCTGCCGATCAAGGACGGACTCAAAGAGACATGGAATTACCGGACGATTTTTGTAAATCCTCCCTACGGCATTGATCAGGAACGCGGCACGTCCATCAAACACTGGCTGTATCGCTGCGCGGCGGCGAACCGCAATCACGATTCCGAAGTCCTCGCGCTTGTTCCCGTCGCGACCAACACCGGGCACTGGAAAAATTATGTTTTCGGTCGCGCAACCGGCGTTTGTTTTTTATATGATACGCGTTTGAAATTTCTGGTGGATGGTCGCGATGAAGGCAAAGGCGCGCCGATGTCCTGCGCGATGGTTTATTGGGGAAAAAGCTACGACCGATTCCATGAAATTTTCATCCGCTACGGCGCGGTGATTGATTTGCGTCCGTTGTATGAAAAACAGATCGGAGAATATAATCGAATCGTCGAACCGATTCTCCTTTCGGAATTCTGAATCGTGCATGAGATTTTGGAAGAGGAAATTGCGATGAAGCAGGCGTGAAAATACCCACACAAAAACACGATACTCCCAAGAAGGCATTAACGCCGGATGATTGCATCAAGATTTTTAACAACGCTTTAGAAGACTACGAGTCAAAACATCCCCACTGGCACTTTGAAGTGCTTGTTTCTTTGATTAAATGGGGAATACGGAATCTCAAGCACTTCATTGAAGAAAAGCGTGATAGCAAAATCACTTGGAAGAGCCCTTTTGTCGAATTGCATTATCCTGTGGAGTTGGATTGGAAATCACCACGCGATGGAGACATACTCCACGGGAAACAAATTCTTGGTAAATTCACCAAAGAAGACACTGGAGATGTAAAGGCACTAACAAAAACATTAGCTGGAATGATGGCGGCTCGTTTTAACGTCATGGCCCTTGGTCATTTCACTAACGGGACATGGTTTGAAAAACGCGCGAACGCTTACATTCCATATTTACCAGTTGAGTTTGATGCAGCCATCAAGAAGATAGAAGACAAACAAAAACAACATGAAGCAGCCGAAGAAGTTTTCAGACCATTTTCAATCGGAGCTACAAGAATTGATCTTCCCAGCAAGTTAAAACATAACGCACGCCTTCCAAAAAAAGTTGCCGAACAATTAGGAGCAGCCAGCCAACGCATGGACATCCCCGGAGTTTCGTTTAGCGGTGACGTAAATAGTCGGAAAATTTGGGCGGGACTGATATTTGAAATCCATCCGTTGACAATTGATTACGATAAACAGAAAGCATATCACGCCGTTACTATTGGACTTGCCTTTGAACATAAATTAGCCGGCAACAATCTTATTTCATTAACACCGGCTAAATGGCCGCGCGCAGATCGAGAAATATTTTGGAATGAAATTCTTCAAAGCCTTAATAAATTGACTGAATGGCTAATTCCAAAAAATGAAAGACAAGCTTCGATTATTATGAAGGACAATGAGGGATTGGAAATAATCCGAACAATCTCAAATCCTAAAGATATAGAAGCGGCTAAAAAGTGGATAACGGACTTTGGCAAGGTGGATGAGAAACAGCTTCTGCAAGTAGAAAATCTCAAGCGATTGCTAGAGGCAAAAAACAACGCCAATACACCAGATGAAAAAGGTCGAACATTGGAGGAACTTGTTGCAGGACTTTTTAGCAGCATCGCTGGATTCGCTGTGGATAATAGTGATAAGCGTGTTAAAACCGAAACTGAAGAAATTGACCTCACCGTCTCAAATGGAAGTGACGATCCACGGTTGAAACGCGAAGAAGCAATCATTCTTGCCGAATGTAAAAACTGGTCCTCGAAATGCGGTAAAAACGAATTTGTCGAATTCAGAAGCAAAATGGAAAACCGAAAGGGAAGATGCTCGCTGGGATTTCTTATTTCGTGGAATGGTTTTGCCGAAACAATTACGAAAGAAATGCTTCGCGGGTCACATGAGCGACTTCTGATTGTTCCTCTTGATGGGAAACAAATTCAAGATGCGGTGCGAAATGGTTCGTTTTTCAATGTGATTATGTCAGCGTGGAATAGCGCAATAATGATTTAAGGTCGCACGCATAAAAAAGCGGCCTTCATTTCTGAAAGCCGCTTTGCGTTTTCTTCAATTTGATTTACGGATGCGGGGTCGCGGGCGGCGGCGTGGGCGGGGTCGGGCTGGCGTGGCTCGCGGCGGTGTCCACGATGATGCGCGCGTTGTTGTAATCGCTCACGAATTTGGCATCGGTCATCTGGCCGAGCAGATCGTCCATTACGCCCAAATCTTCATCGGCGGCGTCAAACTCGGCTTGCAGGTTGGTGGTGACGGTTTTGCCCTTGGCGCGGGTGTCGCGCGGCGCGCTGATGAGCAGGTTGAAGGCGGCGATGGCGTTGTTCAACGCGGTCAGTTTGGCGGCGGTCACGCCGTAGTTGGCGAGGTTCGCAATGTTTGTGTTCGCGGTGTTGTAGATGTTCTGGCAGTTGTCGCGGGAAGCCACGTCGCGGCCTTCGATCAAATCGGCCATGGAAAAATCCACGGATGCGGCGAGGGTGTTGTTCTTGGTTTTCACGGCGTAGGCGTGGACGGCACTGGCAATCGGCAGCGCGAGGGCGCACATGGCCTGGCGCGCGGCTTTTTTGTCCTGTGCGACGCCGGTGGTGTTTTGCGCCTGACTTTGCGAGAAAGTCTGGATGTTGGTGACGCGGGTTTTGAGGTCGGTGTAGGCATCGGCAAACGCTTGGACGGTCTGCCAGATGGCGGTGGTGGCGTCGCAGATTCCCTCGACAGCCAGATACATGGTGAGTTTGTTCAGTTGTTTGGTAGTCATATATTATGCCTTTCTTACGGGGTTCGAGTATTAGAGCAGTCGGAAAGGGGAAAATGTTCAAAAAAAGTCAAAAACCCAGCAAAATCGAGGTTTTAGGCGTCTAAAGTCATCCGGCAGACACGCCAAGTCATCCGGCAGACGGCTTAAGTCAGTCGGCAGACAGGCCAAGTCGTTCGGCAGATGGCTTAAGTCAGCCGACAGATAGCCCAAGTCGTCCGGCAGACGCGATAAGTGAACCGACAGGGACGCCAAGTGTTCCGGCAGACGGAGCAAGGAAGGCGGAAGATTGACCAAGTGACGCGGCAGATGGGTCATGGAAGTTGGCAGTTTGATTAGGAAAGAAGGCAGTTGCGTTAATTTAATTGGAAGATTTGATTTGGCAGGCGGAAATTTTGTTACGCGAAGGTGACAGTTCAATTTTCCCACAGACGCGGCTTGACCTTTGCCACCCAAAAGGCATGATGTTCGACTATTTTAGAACCTATGTTGCACATTAGAAATATCGCTATCATCGCGCACGTTGACCACGGCAAGACCACGCTCGTGGATTGTTTGCTCAAGCAGTCGGGAACCTTCCGCGAGAACCAGCACGAATCGTCCGAAGAACGCCTGATGGATTCCATGGATTTGGAAAAGGAAAAGGGCATCACCATCCGCGCCAAGAACGCCGCGTTCAAATACAAGGATTACAACATCAACATCGTGGATACGCCCGGCCACGCGGATTTCGGCGGCGAGGTGGAGCGCATCATGAACATGATTGACGGCGTGCTGCTGGTGGTGGATTCCGCCGAAGGCCCGCAGGCGCAGACGCGCTTTGTTTTGCGCAAGGCGCTCGAAGCCGGCGCGAAGCCGATTGTGGTCATCAACAAGATTGACCGCGAGAACGCGAACCCAAAAAAAGTTTTGGACCAGGTGTTTGAACTGTTCATCTCGCTCAACGCGACGGACGAGCAGTTGGATTTTCCGTTCATCTATTGCTCGGCGAAGCAGGGCTACGCCAAGCTGGAACTCGAACACGCCAGCGGCACGATGGAGCCGCTGTTCGACGCGATCGTGAAACACATTCCCTCGCCGCGCGCAAAGGCGGGCGACGGCTTTCAATTGCTCGTCGCGAACCTGGATTACAACGACTACGTCGGGCGCATCGCGTTCGGCAAAATTGTCGAGGGCAAGGTGAAAGTCGGCGACCCGGCCATCTGCCGCCACGGCACCGGCAAAATTTCCAAGGGCAAAATCACGATGATTTATCATTTCGAGGGCATGAAGCGCATCGAAATCCAGGAGGCGCACGCCGGCGACATCGTGGGCCTCGCGGGTTTTGAAGACGTGTTCATCGGCGAGACGATTTGCGATTCCGAGTTGCGCGCCACGCTGCCTTACATTCCGATTGACCCGCCGACCATCCAGATGGAATTTGCGGTGAACGACGGGCCGCTCGCCGGCCAAGACGGAAAACTTGTCACCGCGCGCCACATTTGGGACCGGCTCGTGAAGGAAATCCGCACGAACGTCGCGCTGCGCATCGCGCAGACGAGCGACCCGAAAGTTTTTGCGGTCAGCGGCCGCGGCGAAATGCAGATCGCCATCTTAGTCGAGCAAATGCGCCGCGAAGGCTACGAAGTTTTGGTGTCGCGCCCGGAGGTGCTTTGGAAAAAAGGCCCGAACGGCGAACTGCTGGAACCGATTGAAAAATTGTTCGTGGAGATTCCGAGCGAAAACCTCGGCTCCATCATGGAAAATCTTTCCAGCCGCAAGGCGCAGATCACGAACATGAACCACGTCGGCAACCAGGTTTCCGTCGAGGCGCTCGTGCCGATGCGCGGGCTGATTGGTTTTGAAACCGACCTCGTCAACTCCACCAAGGGCATGGGCGTGATGAGCCATCTTTTTCATGAATACGGCCCGGACACCGGCGAAATTGCGGCGCGCAAAAATGGTTCGCTCGTCTCGATGGATGCCGGCGAGGCGACCAGTTATGCGCTCAACATGGTGCAGGAGCGCGGCCGCCTGATGATTGAACCCGGCGACAATGTCTACATCGGCATGATTGTCGGCGAGAACGCGCGCGAGAACGACATTCCCGTGAACCCGGTGAAGGAAAAGCGTTTGACGAACATGCGCTCGCAGGGCGACGGCAAGGGCATCGCGCTCTCGCCGCCGATGAAACTCTCGCTCGAACGCGCGCTGGAATACATTGACGTGGATGAATTCGTGGAGGCGACGCCGAAGAGCCTGCGTCTGCGGAAAAAAATTCTCGACGAGAACCAACGCAAGCGCTCGGAAAAATCGCGCGTGATCAAGTTTATCGAGAACTGAAGGTCAAGATTTTTGGCGCGCGGGCTTGCCGGCGAATGCCATGCCAACGAGGCAGACATCGTCCTCGAACTCGCGGCTCACGGAAAAAGTGCGGACGGCTTCGAGTAGTTCGTCGAACAAAATTTCCGGCGGCTGCTGGATGAGGTTCTGCACGTCCATCAACAGCCGCTGCTGCGTATACAATTCCTCGTTGTGTCCCTGCACTTCGTAAAGCCCGTCGGTGAAGAGCATCACGAAATCGCCGGGCGCGAGGACGATCTCCGAAGTTTGGTAGGGCGACTCTTCAAACAGGCCGAGCGCCGGCTGGCTTTTGCCGGACAGGTTGACGAGCGGCTCGACCAGGCCGGTCGCGCGCTGCACGCGCAGCGGTTTGGGATGGCCGGCGTTGGCGTAGCGCATCACGCCGGTCTGGCTGTCGGCCACGAGATAAAACGCCGTCGTGAGCATGGGCGAGCCGGTGTTCTTGAGGATGTTGCAGAGGTCGCAATTTAATTTGCCGAGGAAATTGCCCGGCTCGCGCACGAATGGTTTCAATTCCTCGGCCAGCGCGCGGATCATCGCGGTGACGAGCGCGGCGCGGACGCCGTGGCCGGTCACGTCGCAGATGAACACGCCAACTTCGGTGTCGGAAATCGCGGTGAGGCTGAAAAAATCGCCGCTGACGGATTCGGCAGCCTGATAGCGGTGGACGAACTGGAAGGCGCTTTGTTCCGGCGGGACGTTTTTGGGAAAGGTCGGGTATTGCTGCGGGAGCATCGTCAACTGGATTTCGCGCGCGGTCCGCAAATTTTCCTCCATGACGCGGTTTTTGCCGCGCAATTCCTCGCGGCTGCGCGACAGCTCGGCGGTGGCGCGGCGGATTTGCTCCTCGGCGCGCTTGCGTTCGGTGATGTCCTGCACGGTGCCTTCGTAGTAAAGCAGTTTTCCCTGCGCGTCGCGCACGGCGCGGCAATTTTCGGAAATCCAGATGATTTCGCCGTCCTTGCGGTAAATCTTGGAATCGAAGCCGGTCAACGTGTCGTTCTCGCGCATGAGCCGGACAAATTCCTCGCGGCGGTTCGGCTCGACGTAGAGGCGGTTGGCGATGTCCTTGATGCTGGCCATCAATTCGACCGGCGAGTCGTAGCCGTAAATGCGCGCCAGCGCGACGTTCGCCAGCAGGTAATGCCCTTCCACCGTGGTGCGGAAAATGCCTTCGACGAGATGGTCGAAAATGCCGTAGTAATTGTCCTTCTCGTCAATCAGCGCCAGCCGTTCGTTGTGGCGCTCAATCGCGCAGCGGACGGCGTGGTGCAGCGTGACGGCGTCGAGCGGTTCCTTGGGCAGATAATCCTGTGCGCCGCTGTAAATGACCTCGGCGGAAAAAGCTTCATCGTGATCCGGCCCGAAAACCACCAGCGGCAGGCGCGGCACTTTCGTCGTGAGCGAGGTGACTTGGAACAAACTGGCGGCGGTGGCGGCGGGCAGTTCCAGCACGATGAGCTGGAACACGTTCGCGGCCAGCGCGGCATAACCGGCGTCCGGCGTCGGCACGCTGACGATTTCAACGTCCGTGCTGCCGGCGCGCAGCAGGCCCGCGACGTTTTCTGCAAAACGTCCGTCCGGGCCGATGAATAAAATTTTTAGGTTTTCCAGTTCCATATCGTGATTTGCCGGTTCAACCCCGCGCCGCCAAAACACGCGACGCGTCCGGGAAGATACAATTTCTTTCCGCCACCGCAAGCGAGTTGCGCGCCTGCTCCGCCTTGCAAGTCCGCGCGGATGGACTAGACTCCCGCCACTTTCGAACATGCCGAGCGTCTACATTAAAACCTACGGTTGCCAGATGAACGAGCGCGACAGCGAGGCCGTCGCCGCGCAGCTCGTCGCCAAGGGCTATTCGCTCGCGAAATCCGAGGCGATGGCCGACGTGATTCTTCTGAACACGTGCAGCGTCCGCGACAACGCCGAGCAGAAGGCGCTGAACAAAATGGAGAACATCGTCGGCGAAAACCGGCGCACCCGGCCCGGCGTCGTGTTTGGTTTCATGGGCTGCATGGCGCAAAGCCGCGGCAAGGAATTGATTGAGCAACTGCCCGACGTGGATTTGGTTCTCGGCACGCAGAAATTCCATCGCGCCGCCGATTACCTCGACGAAATCCTCTCCGGCCGCCGCGAAAAAATCGTGGACATCGCGGCAGAGCAGGGGAGCGAGGCGGCCATCCGCGAACATCTGCTCAACGGCAGCGCCAAAAAATCCGTCACCGCCTTTGTCAGCATCATGCAGGGCTGCAACCAGCATTGCACCTTCTGCATCGTGCCGTCCACGCGCGGCGCGGAACGCAGCCGCACGATCCCCGACATCGTCGCCGAATGTCGGCAACTCGTCGCGCAAGGCGTCCGGGAAATCACCTTGCTCGGCCAGATCGTCACGAGCTTCGGCAAGCGTGACTCATCACTCATCACTCATCACTCATCACTTTCCCCGTTTGTCCAGCTCCTCGGAGCCGTCCACGAAATTGACGGACTCGAACGCATCCGCTTCACCTCGCCGCATCCGAAAGGCTATGGCGACGACCTCGTCGCGGCCTACGCGCGGCTGCCCAAGCTCGTCGAAAGCGCGCACATTCCCGTGCAAAGCGGCAGCGACCGCCTGCTCAAACTCATGCATCGCGGCTACACCCGCGAAAAATTTCTCGGCATCATAAAAAAATTGCGCGCCGCCAAACCGGGCATCGGCATCACCACCGACATCATCGTCGGTTTTCCCGGCGAGACGGAAACTGATTTTGAAGCAACGCTCTCGCTCGCTCGCGAAGTGCAGTTCGACAACGCCTACATCTTCAAATACTCGCCGCGCCGCGACACGCCCGCCGCCGCCATGCCCGACCAAGTGCCGCAGGAAATCCGCGAGGAACGCAACCAGCGCCTGCTCGACCTCGTCAACGAAATTGCCGCGCGCAAATACGACGGCTTCATCGGGCGGCAAGTGCAGATTTTGGTGGAAGGGCCGAGCAAGAAAAATCCCGCGCGCTACACCGGGCGCACGCGCTGCAACCGCATTGTGCTGTTCGACGGCAGCACCCGCCATCAGGGTCAGCTCATGGACGTGAAAATCACCCGCACCGGCTCCTTCACGCTCTACGGCGACCCGGCGATTGTGAATTTGTAGTTTGCGGTTTGCGGACAAGTCCGCGAAGGTAAATCTGCTTTTGCCCCAAACGCAGTATTCATATCAGGTGAACACCCCATGGCAAGCGCGGGTATTTTATGCGTATCATTTTTTCATGGCTGTCAACCGAACACCCAAGAACATCGCCAAGACCGGTGGCTCATTCAGGATCATCGCAAAGTTGCGAGCCGCCGTGTTATGCCGGGTGCCGGTCGGCTATCAGGACTGGACCGGTTTCCATTTTGGCAGGCAGCCCATTCTGTCCGGCGAAATCTTTTTGACCATGGCCGATTGAAATGGTCGCCCGGCGCGGTCACGGCGCGGGCGGAGTTTTGGCGGGCTGAAGCAGGTGCGCGCCCTTGAGCAGGCGGCAGAAATCTTTTTTGCTGGTGATGTGCTTCGCGCCCTCTTTGCCGGCGGGGCTGCCGAGTGATTTGTATTCCACTTCGAGCCGTTCGAGCCGCACGATGCGGATGAACTCCTTGCCCTGTTTCCAGATTTGTCCCTGACACAATTTCATGGTCGTGATTCTACGGGTCAGGCGCGGACACTGGCCGCGCGATTTTTGACGGTCAACCTGCCGCTCCTGACTTTCGCGTCAGGTGCGGCAGCCGGGACGCCGGTTACTTTTTTTTGCCGGCGGACTGTTTGGCGGCGACGGCGTCGCTTTTTTTCTGGTTGGCGCTGCTGGCCTTGGCCTGCTTCTGCGAGGATTTTTTCTGGTTGGATTTCGGGGATTTGTCGCCCATAACGTTGGCTTTCTGCTGCTGCAATTGACTGTCTGCGGCATGGAATTTTCTCCGCAGCCACGCGGATCATGCGCCGCGTCTGGAACATTGTAAATGCCGGAGGCAAAATCATTTTGCGGCGGCGGAATTTTATTTGATAATAAAGCTTGTGTTTCTGGCGCGGCCTGTTTAATCTGTTTCCATCTGTTAGATAGCTTGTCAATCCCACGGCATGGTGAATCCTCAAGTGAACTCGGTTCAGTGATGATTTGAAACCCGGTGGTCGGGAACAGTCTGGTGAGTGCAGAGTTAGTCGGACAGTAACATCACATGAGCAATAAACTGTTTGTTGGAAACCTTTCCTTCAACACCACGGAAAACGACCTGAACGACGCGTTCGCCGCGTTCGGCACGGTCACCGAGACCAACCTGATGATGGATCGCATGACCAACCGCCCGCGCGGCTTCGGTTTCGTGACCATGAGTTCAGCCGAAGAAGCCCAAAAAGCCATTGCCGGCTTGAACGGCAAGGAACTTGACGGCCGTGCCCTCACGGTCAATGTCGCCCGCCCGCGCGAAGAGCGTCCGGCCGGTGGCGGCGGCGGTGGCGGTCGCCGTGAATACGGTGGTGGCGGCGGCGGCGGCGGTCGTCGCGAACGCTACTAATCCTTCTGGATTTTATGGCGGGGTTCGGGTGAACTGAACCCCGCCTTTTTTATTTGTCGGCTTCCCATTTGCCGGTCGGTGGGCCGTCGTTTTTTCTCCCAGACCCGGTTGTCTCCGCCAGTGCATGAAAGAAGAACACATTGAAGTCGAAGGTCGCGTCACAACCGTGCTGCCCGGCACGATGTTCCGCGTCGAGCTGGACAACAAGCACCTCGTGCTCGCCACCATCTGCGGCAAGATGCGCAAACGCTGGGTGCGCCTCACCGTCGGCGACCGCGTGAAAATGGACATGTCGCCCTACGACCTCGACAAGGCGCGCATCACCTGGCGGTTGAAATAAATTTCACGCGCCGCCGCCGCCGGCGCACCATTCGCGCGGGCCGAACCGCCCGCACCGTCCCCAATTTTCCCCCATGCCATTTCAAGCCCTCGGTCTCGACCCGAAAATTTTGCAGGCCGTCAAGGAAGCCGGCTACACCGAACCCACGCCCATCCAGTCGGCGGCGATTCCGCCCATCATCGCCGGCCACGACCTCATCGGCATCGCGCAGACCGGCACCGGCAAGACGGCGGCGTTCACGCTGCCGATGCTGACCAAGCTTTCGGCCATGCTCGGCCACGGCGGCGCGCGCGGCACCCGCGCGCTCGTCATCGCGCCCACGCGCGAACTCGTTTTGCAGATCGAGGAGAACGTAAAAATCTATGGCAAATATCTGCCGTTCCGCGTCGCCACCATTTTTGGCGGCGTCGGCGAAAATCCGCAGATCAACGCCCTTCGCGCCGGCACGCATCTCATCATCGCCTGCCCCGGACGGCTGATGGATTTGATGAACCGCCGCTACGCCGATTTTTCCCAGTTGCAATACCTCGTCCTCGACGAAGCCGACCGGATGCTGGACATGGGTTTTCTCCCGTCCATCCGGCAGATTGTCCGCTCGCTGCCGAAGCAGCGCCAGACGCTCATGTTCTCCGCCACGCTCTCGAAGGAGATCGAATCGCTCACGCACGAATTCCAGCGCGCCCCGAAAATCGTCCAGATCGGCCGCCGCGCCAATCCCGCCGAGACCGTCACGCAGATCGTCTATGAAATTCCCAAGAGCCTCAAGCCGTCGCTGCTCCTGCATCTGCTCAAAGACCCGGCCATGAACATGGTGCTCGTCTTCTCGCGCATGAAGCACGCCGCCGACCGCATCGCGCGCAACCTCGAATCCGCCGGCATTCGCACCGCCACGCTCCATTCCAACCGTTCGCAAAGCCAGCGCCTCCGCGCGCTGAAAGATTTCAAGGACGGCGTCGTGCGCGTGCTCGTCGCCACCGACATCGCCGCGCGCGGCATTGACGTGGACGGCATCTCGCACGTCGTGAACTATGATTTCCCGATGCACGCGGAAGATTACGTCCACCGCATCGGGCGCACCGGCCGCGCGCACGCCGTCGGCGACGCCATCAGTTTCGTCACGCACGAGGATCAGGGCGAACTCCGCGCGCTCGAACGCTTCATCGGCCGCGGCCTCGTGCGGAAGAGGGCGGAAGGATTTGATTACTCGCAAGTCGCGCCGCCAATGATCGAAGACCGCCCGCGCCACCCGCAGCCGCACCGTCCGCCGCGCGGCCCGCAACGCCCGCAACATTTTTCATCGCGCCCGCAACCCGCGCCCGGCGGCGGACGACCCCAGCCCGCCAGCGGCAATCGCGAAGGCGGCAACGAACGTCCCTTCGTCGCTCGCCCGCAAGGCCGCTTCCGCCGTTTCAGTCCGCGTTGAGGGCCAGTCCTCGGAGAAAAGGAAAAAGATTTGGGGAATGTGGGCATTAACACCGTCGCCCGGCGGCGTTCGGAAAGGGACAGGCCGCTTCAATACTTGAAGCCGCCAACGGCCTGTCTGGTGATGACCACTCCACAGTCATAAGCATAGGCGGCTGTTTTTATTTTCGGACGTTAATTCCATTTCGCAACAATTTTTTTCAAAAAAAGACGGCCTTCGTTGCCGAAGGCCGCCAGTTTTCCACATCAACATTTTATTTCACGCCGGCATGGTCGTGTTCATGGCACGACGATGGACACCGTGTCGCCCGGTGCGGCCTGGCCTGCGTCGTTGGCGGCGATGATATAGACTTTCAACGTCTTGCCGCTCGGCTGGCCGGTCAGCGTGGCGTCGCTTGCGTTGACGGTGGTGATGTTGACGGGGATGGCGTCCACGCCGTCCACTTGTTTATACACGCGGTAGCGCGTGGCGCGGGCGGCGCTGCTCCAATGCGCCAGCACCGTGCCCGCCGCCGCCCGCCGTCTGCCAGTCATAAAACTGCCGCATTGTCATCATGATGCAAGATTAGGACGCTGCTCCCGGCCGCGCAACCACGAACGCGCCCGGGCCATTTCAGCGCCGGTTGATACTGGTGCTGTGGCGGCTGGCATCCTTGCCTGCCGTAGGGCCGGGCTTCCCAGCCCGGCGGCCAAAACCTCCACCCGCGAGTTGCTTGAAGGATGGTCAACCACCGGCAAATCCGTGCGCATTTTTCCGGGCGGCAGGGATGCCGCCCTCTACGTCAGGCACGGATGCCTGACGCTACGGCGCTTCACGGCACGGAGCGGATGCGCCAGAAATTGTTTGTGGTGGCAACGGGCGTGTTGGTGAAGGCCAGCGCGCCGAAGGAGTTGGCGGGATTGGTGGCTTGCGGAATCCAGTTGGCTGGTGACAGGCTGAAGGAACGATCCAGCGCGTAATTCGCTCCGGCATTTCCAAAGAAGGACAAGCTCACACTGCTTTTACTCAAAAGCTGACTGGAGATTTTATTGTAGCTCTGGTTCACGACGATTTGTTCAGGACGATTGGTGTTGTTGAAAGTTCCGTCACCTAACTGACCAACACCGTTGTAACCCATTACCCACAGACTGCCATCGCTCTTGAGAAACAAGCTATGAAATGCTCCTGCGGCAATTGCCGTTACGTTGCTGCCCATAATCTGCTCGGGCAAGTTAGTCTGGTTGTAAGTGCCGTCGCCCAATGCGCCATAGCTGTTGTCGCCCATAACCCACAGACTGCCGTCGCTCTTGAGGAACAGGCTGTGACCTGTGGCTGATGGGGAAACGTCTCCTGCTGTAGCAATCGCTGTTACGTTGCTCGCTACAATCTGCTGGGGACTAACGGGGTCGAAATTCGGGCCGTCACCCAATTGACCATGATTGTTATCACCCGTGGCCCACAAACTGCCGTTAGTTTGAATAAAAAAACTATCGAATTGTCCCGCAGCAATGGCCATGACATTGCTAGACAAAACCAACTCGGGAAGATTGGTCTTGTTGCCGAATGAGCCGTCGCCTAATTCGCCGAGGCCATTGTCGCCCATCGCCCACAAACTGCCGTCGCTCTTGAGAAGCAGGCTGTGAATTGCTCCTGCGGCGATTGCCGTGACATTGCTCGTCAAAATTAATTGGGGTCGGTTAGTTCCATAAGGAGAGGCGTTATTGTAAGTGCCATTTCCCAATTGGCCAAAAAGGTTGTAGCCCATGCCCCACAAACTGCCATCGTTCTTCAGAAACAGACTATGGAATTGTCCTGCGGCAATGGCCGTGACGTTGCTGGCAATAATCTGTTCAGGAAGATTGGTGTGGGTATAAGTGCCGTCACCCAATTGACCATAAGAATTGTCGCCCATAGCCCATAGGCTTCCGTCGCTTTTAAGAAATAAGCTATGCGCATATCCCGCAGCAATGGCCGTGACATTGCTGGCAATAATCTGTTCGGGACGGTTGGTATTGCTGGTAGTGCCATCGCCCAATCCGCCATCTTGGTTCCAACCCATAGCCCACAGACTGCCATCGCTTTTGAGAAAAAGGCTGTGAAGTCGTCCAGCAGCAATTTTGGTCACCGGCTGCGCTTCGCTGGTAAGCGCAAAGGCGAGCCACGCGCCGAGCAGGCAGATAGGAAACAGATTCCGCTTCACTTTTGTATTCATAAATCAATGTCCGGCACGTTGCAACCGGATTTGTTTTGCCGCTGCCCTCACCCTGTCCGGCGATAATAGCCCAGTGCTTTAGCGCTGGGTCGGTTTCGCCCGCACGCCACCAGTCCCGTCAGGGACGGCAGACGATTTCTTTCGTCCCGGCGGGACTCTTGCCAGCGTTAGAAAACGCTGGATTTGCAAGGGTTTTCTGCGGGGCGGGCAGCCGGGTGTCAGTGAAATTGTCAGTGAATCGGCGGTGGTTTCGACTATCCGCGACCATTCGCCAGAAGTTCACTACCATCGGCGCGGAAGTCTCGGCGGTTTTGCGGACGCTCCCACAGACCGGATATTTGTTTCCGACACTGGCGGATATTTCGCCGAGTTACCGGGGCCATGCCTTTGTTTATCGGTTGAAACAGTTGGGCATCACCGGCCTGACGTTGCACAGCTACCGGTATGCGTGGGCCGAACGCGCCAAAGCCGCCGGTTATCCCGAACGGTTTGCGATGCAAGCCTTGGGCCATAAAAGCGAAGCGGTGCATCGGGCGTATGCGAAGCAGGCGGAAGTAGTGTTGCCCCCGCTGGAGGAATATGAATTGC
>Ga0302319_10005921_pt1 | contig 24374 bp, 19 predicted proteins | sample Bog_T0_2_FD_203319 | JGI IMG/M metagenome (GOLD analysis project Ga0302319, IMG submission 203319) | Peat permafrost microbial communities from Stordalen Mire near Abisko, Sweden - Bog_T0_2 | ecosystem: Environmental > Terrestrial > Soil > Wetlands > Peat | place: Sweden: Abisko, Stordalen Mire...
ACAATTTCTGCCCCGTAAGCGAGGTCGATTGCCTGGCCGGTGGCGGGAACGAGCGAAAACTTCGTCTTTTCCTCAACGGTATGCACCGCATAGAGCGGAACGTGCTGGAAGTAGGTGCCGTTGTCGCCCGCCGGCTCCAGGCCGTCCAGAGCAAACTGCGTAGCAATGTACTCGGCGGCCAACTCGCCGCCGCGCACGCCGGGCCCCCGTCCCTCCAGCAGATCGAGCGAAAGAAAACGCACGTGGGCGCGAATCTTATCCGCATCGATGGAAGCAGCGGCGGCGCGCGCACTCGCAGGCAATCCGGCAATCTCGGGAATCGGATTGGCCGCGGGTTGCTGGGCGCGAACAAAAGGCACAGCCGCAATGCCTGCGGCCACAACAGCGAAAACTAATTTGCGATGCATGAATTCTCCCTACCGACCATTCAGAGTACGTCGCCGCCCGTCTGCGGGGCAATGGCATCCAGCAGATGCAGGCGGGTGAGCACCTTGCGGGCGAGGCCGGTCAGCGCCATCCTGCCCGCATCCTTCAGCGGAACCCAGCGCCGCACGCCGCCTGACACGGTCAACGCGTCGATGTCGTCTTCGGTAACCGTGCGAATGCGCACGGAATAGTTCACCTGCATGATGGCGTGGCGCACGCTCAGATGCAGTTCCTTCTCGGGAACTTTTGTTTTGATCAACGCAGGCAGCTCCCACATCCCCGGCATCACAGTCTGCTCCTCTGGCCGCTGTTCCAGCAGAACCTCCCGATGCGCCTGTCCGGTCTTCCGCCCGCTGCGCACCAAGAGCGCGTAGGCCACTTCGCGGCGCAACATCTTCGGTCGAGGCGCGGTCGGATGCTCCCCTTGGGTCTTGCAGTCGTCGGCCACCGGGCACTCCTCGCACCGCGGATTGCGCGGCGAACAGAGGATTGCGCCCAACTCCATCAGCGCCTGGTTCCAGTCTCCCGGCCGCTCGGGGCAAACCAGTTCGGTGGCCAAAGCCTCGATCCTGCGCCGAACTTGAGAGCCGCCACTCGCGGTGCCGCCGGCCTTCCAGCCTTCCATTCGGCAGAGCACCCGCTCCACATTGCCGTCCACCACGGCCACCCGCTCGCCGTGGGCGATGCTGGCCACGGCCGCCGCCGTGTAAGAGCCGATGCCCGGCAGCAGGCGCAGGCCCGCCGTCGTCTGTGGCAGGTTACCCTGACAATGGTCAACGACAAACTGCGCCGCCTTGTGCAACATACGCGCCCGCCGGTAGTAGCCCAGCCCGCTCCACGCCGCCAGCACCTCCTGCTCCGGCGCATGCGCCAGTGAAACCAGCGTGGGAAAGCGCGCCATGAAAGCCTGGTAACGCTCCACCACCACCGCCACGCGAGTCTGCTGCAGCATGATCTCCGAGACCCAGATGGCGTAGGGATCCCGGGTCCGCCGCCAGGGAAGGTCGCGCCGCGAGCGCTCGTACCACTCCAGCAGCCGTCGCCGCACCCGCGCAATCTTTTCCGTCTCCCGCGCCTGCTTGCCCATGCGCCCAGCTTAACAGCCGCCGCAATTGACCCGCCGCGGCTGCCTACCTACAATCAATCTGCAATCTTCTTTCGCCCCGCATGACTCTCTCCGCGCTCATCATCGACGACGAACAACTGGCACGCGAGGAGCTGGCCTACTTGCTCGCCCAAGTCGGCGGCGTGGACGTGGTTGCGCAAGGAGCCAACGGCATCGAAGCCGTGGAGCTGATCGAGGAGCACCATCCCGACATGGTCTTCCTCGACGTGCAGATGCCGGGGCTGGACGGCTTTGCCGTCATTGAACGGCTGATAGCCGGCAAGTCAAAAGCGGGCGCGGAGGCCGAGCCGCTGCCGCAGATCGTCTTTGCCACTGCCTACGACCAATACGCGGTGCGCGCCTTCGACGTGAACGCGGTGGATTACCTGCTCAAGCCCTTTGATCGCACACGCGTCGAGCAGGCCGTCGAGCGGGTGCGCGGCCGTTTAGCCGGCAACTCGCCCAATGGCGCGACAAGTTCCCTGCCGGAGTCGCAAATCGAGTCGCTGCTCCGTCTTCTCAACCGTCCGCAGGGAGCCAGCCGCACGCCTCAGCCCGCCAAGCTCATCGTCCAGGCGCAGAATCGCTTGCTGCTCATCGATCAGGCGGAGATCTGCTTTGCGGCCATCGACGACGGCGTAATTCGTGTGGTGACGCAGAGCTTCGAGGGCACCTCCAAGTGCCGCACGCTCGAAGAGCTGCTCGACCTGCTTGACCCGGCCCTCTTCTGGCGCGCCCATCGCGGCTTCGTGGTCAACATCAACCACATCCGCGAGGTAGTGCCGTGGTTCAAGTCCAGCTACCAGTTGCGCATGGACGACAAGCAAAAGACGGAGATTCCCGTCAGCCGCAACCAGACCCGGCGGCTCAGGGAGCTGTTTAATCTGTAGCGGCTTCACAGCTTGCGGAAAAACTCGTTCGGATAGTAGGCCGGGGATTTATCCCCGGTATATCGTCAATGAATTCAACGGGGCCTTTAGGCCCTGAGGTATGCTTTCAGGACTTGTTGCTTGAAAATAGGACTTTTCCGCAAGCTATTCAGTCGTAACGCTCAAAGACAATCTGCTTCTTATGCCAGCCGAAGCCGCTCAGCCGCTCGCGCACGCTGGAGACCATCATGTTGAGGCCGCAGATGTAGGCGTAGATGTCGAAGTTCAATTCCGAGGCCGGAAGCGCGGGATCGGGTGCGGGCACAGGCAGCGGCTGGCCGAGGTACGCGGCGCGCTCTTCGATGATGCGGGCTACGTGATCCTGAACGTAGCCGCGCAGGCCAGTCCAGTTCTCATCGGCGCGGCTCAGCGAGGGCAGGTAGTGGAAGTTGGGCACACGGGCGGCGAGCGCCTCAAACTCGGCCCGGTAGTAAATGTCGCTCTCGTAGCGCGTGCCGTAGACCAGCCAGATCTGCTTGCCGTTGCTGCGGTCGGGACCGTTTTCCGGAAACAGCCATTGCAGATAGCCGCGCATGGGCGCAATGCCCGTGCCGGTAGCCACCAGGATGGAGTCGGTGATGGGTTCGTGGAGATTAAAGTGTCCATGCGGCCCGTGAATCTGAATCTCTGCCCCGATAGGCAGGTCGGGCAAATCGGCCAGGTGGTTACTGAAGAAGCCCTCCTCGACGCGGTTCACGCACAATTCAAATCTGTTTCCGTTGGCCGCCGAGGCCAGCGAGTAGGCGCGCGTCTGCATCTTGCCTTTGGCATCCAGCGCCACGGCGCTGATGAATTGGCCCGCGGCAAAAGGAAAGCTCTCCAGTTCGTCGAGGACAAAGCCAAAGTGGTAGCACTGGGCAACTTCAGAGATGCACTCTTTGCGTTCCAGTCGTGCTGTGAGCAGTTCACGTGCCATGGAAGTTCTCGTTCTTGTCTAAGACATGCCCGCTTAGGCGAGCTCATTTCTTGGATGCGGCCTGCGGGAAAAAGGAGCAAGCCCGGGCGGCGCAAAGTTCAATGCCGTCAAGGTGAAACGGGTATCTCTTAGGCACAGCTAAGCACGTTTCGCTACCGCCAATTTGACGCCAAAGCCGACAAAGACGCAACCAGTGAGCCGATCCAGGTTCCGCACCACGCGCGGTTTGGACAGAAAGCGGCCCAGAGGGATGGTGAGAGCAATCAAAAGCGCAAACCATGCCATGGTGATCAGCACGTGGATACTCGCAAGCAACAGCGAAAAACCAGCAATATTCATGCCATGCGGAATGAATTGCGGAAGAAAAGTCACATAAAACACACCAACCTTGGGGTTGAGTATGTTGCTCAGAAAACCCCGATAAAACGCGCCCTTCTTTTCCTTGCGTTTCACTGGGCTGTCGAGCGATGGCTTGTCCACCGATAATGAGATGCGCGGCCTCATCAGGAGCTTGATGCCGAGATAGAAGAGGTAAGCGGCGCCTGCCCATTTCACAATGTTGAAAGCAATCTCGGAGGCAGCCAGGAGTGCCGTCAAACCGAAGGCTGCGCTCATTCCCCAGACCAGTAAACCCAGGCAAATGCCGGCAGAAGACGCGGCCCCATCGCGCGGTCCGCAGGAGGTCGAGGTTCTCAATACCATCGCGGTATCCACGCCGGGCGTGATCGTCAGTAGAGTGGCGGCAACGATAAAAAGGAGTATGAGCTGAATCATGAAGAACACCCTCCTGAATCGAGAATAACCCAGCGATGGGGTCTAACTGATTCATCGCCGTAAACCGGCCATGGAGGCCCGACCCTATAATGGACAAGGAGCCGAAGGATATTTTTCCGGCTTACAAGCTCTTTTATTGAGGATTTTATGGCCGCACTGCTGGAAGCGATTACCGTAAAGCGCAAGATGTACTTCGAGTTTGAGAACACCCCCTACTACTGCATGGAGGCCGAGGTTTCCACGCCTACGGCGCGCGGCGGCCAAACGCTGGTTCGCCTCAAGATGCGCAACCTGCTCACCCAGGCTGTCTTCGACAAGACCTTCAAGGCCGGCGACAAGTTCAAGGAGCCGGACCTGGAGCTGGTCGAGGCCTCTTACCTCTACAGCGACAACGAGGGTTCGCACTTCATGGACCAGGAGAGCTTCGAGACGCACACGCTCAACAGCGACATGATGGGCAACGCCCTGGAACTGCTGGTCGAAGGCGTCATCATCCAACTGCACAAGTACAACGGCAATCCGATTGGGTTGCTGCTGCCGGAGAAGGTCGAGCTGGAGGTGGAGTATACCGAGGGCGGTGCGCGCGGCGACACCAGCGGCAACGTCACCAAGCTCGCCCGTCTCCAGACCGGACTGGAGATCAAGGCCCCGCTCTACATTCAGGTCGGCGAAAAGGTGAAGGTCTACACCGAGACGCGGGAGTTCGCGGGAAGAGCTTGAGTACCTGCGACTATTTTCCCGCTTTGCCGGATCGTTTCAGCTCATTCCAGTCCTTTTCCGTCTGATCGGCGTAGGCCGCGCCGAACTTTGCCAACGCCTCTGCGAAGCGGTCGCCGGAGCCGATGTAGCCGGACAAAATCAGCGGGTCGCCGCTACGAGCGTGGCCGCGTGCCAGCAGCTCGCCGCAGACCTCGCCATAAGCCTCCAGGCCTGCGCCCTCCAAATCCTCTAATTCGATGGAACCCTTGTGGTCGTTGAGTTGGCGCACCAGGTAGTCACGTCCGGCGATGTGCGTCCAGCCGAGGAACGGGTCCGACTGCACCTGCATCGCCTTTTGCCCTTCAGCCGCGCGCTGGCCGTTGTGGCGATGCGGCGCGGCGTCGGGCAGATAGGGAGCATAGGCGGAGGCCGGTTCCTCCTTGACCTGTAAAAACAGCGGGTCCTTGGACCCGTTGCCTTCGAAGTAGACGCAGTAGTCGCGCAAGCCCACCGAGCCTGTGCCAACCACCTTGAAGGCTACATCCACCGGACGATAAAGAGACAGCAGATGTTGCCGCTGCGGCTCCAGCATTTCGCGATAAGGGCCGAGCGCGGCGAGAACCGCCGAGGCCTGCCGTCCTGTCACGCGCGTCAGCGTGGGCGGCGACTCGATGAAGCGCCGGGTCGCACCAGTCTTGCTGGACGCAAGCTCCGTCAACTTCTCCAGCGTGTGCAGCGGCGTGGCCTGCTCGGCCTTCAGCAGGGCATCATGCACAGGCGCAACCGCGCTGATGCGGTGAACCTGAAAATGCGCCACTTCAAGCAAGGGCATCTTGGCAAAAGCGCGCATCTGTGCGGCGTAACGGGCGACGAATTTTTCCACCGCCGCGCGTGCCGCGGCCTCCTTATGTCCAGAGCCGCGACCGCAGAGCACCAGCGACGCGGCCATGCGCTTCAGGTCCCATTCAAACGGTCCGCGAATAGTCTCGTCGAAGTCGTTGATGTCGAAGACCAGCCGTCCGTCAGGCGCGGCAAAGGCGCCCAGGTTGCGCACGTGCGCGTCGCCGCAGAGCTGACAAATAATGCCGGTGTTCGGCAGTACGGCCAGGTCTGCGGCCATCACCGGCACCGCGCCGCGGAAGTAGCCGAAGGGCGACGCGGCCATCAGTTGGTACTTGAGTTGGATGAGCGCGGGGACGCGGCCGCGCATCGAGCGCGCCAGCAGTTCAAGGGCGGAAGTCTGCCGCGCCTTGGGTTTCAGTTCGTTATGTTGCTGGCGGCCCACCTGCTTGCGCCGCGCCTGGCCCAGAGTTCGCCGTTCCTGTGGAGTAGCCCAGTGCATGACCCGGAAGATACACCGCGCGGGCAATGCGGCGCAACCCACGGAACCTGTTGATTTACACTGCCACTTGGAAGTCCCGCATCTCTGAGTGCGTAACCTGCCAGGAATTTCCTGGCTTCTTACTTACGGAGGAATTTATTTTGACGCGTACAGCCGCTCCCCTGCTTGCAGCCGTTACCGCCCTTTCGCTTTCTGTCCTTCCATTGACCGGTCAATCGCCGGCCAAGCCCCTCACCGTCGAGGCGATCTACGCGCATGGGCCGCTAATTGGGACACAGCCGGAGGGGCTGGCATGGTCGCCGGACGGCAAGCATCTTACTTATATGTTGGCCGGCGATCTGTCGGAGATGGAACCCGGCTCAGATGATGCGTATGTCATCGTGAATCGCGCCAAGCTAGCTTCGTTCAGCGGCTCCGGCGCATCGGAGCAGGACCGCGATCATCGCGAGCGCTACAAGATGGCCAGCTATCTGTGGGCGCCGGATTCGGCGCACCTGCTCTTCGACATGAGCGGCCGTCTGTGGCTCTATGACCTGCGCACCCGCGCGAGCGTCGAGGTAGCTTCGACCGGCGAAGCCTCGGGCGACGATCCCAAGTTCTCGCCCGACGGCGAATCGATCTCGTTCATCCGCGAGCATGGGCTGGCGGTGGTGCGGCTGAAGGAGCCGGGAATGCCGATGACCGCGGTGGCTCCCGCTCCCAACAAGACCACCCTCAACGGCGAGGTAGATTGGGTTTACGAAGAAGAGCTGGACGTGCGCAGCAATTATTTCTGGTCGCCGGATTCAATGCGGCTGGCCTACCTGGAGATGAACGAGGCCGAGGTGCCGGAGTATCCCATCACCGACTGGATTCCCACGCACGCAACGGTGGACGTGCAGCGCTATCCGCAGCCGGGCGATCAAAATCCACAAGTCCGCGTGGGCGTGGTGAGCGCTGTAGGCGGCAAGACGGTATGGGTGAGCCTCCCGATTCGCGCCGGGCAGGATTACATTCCGCGCTTCGGCTGGGTGGACGCAAAAACCGTGTGGATCGAGACGCTGGCCCGCAACCAGCAGCATCGCGACATCTATTTTGCCGACGCCGATACAGGGCAATCGCACGCGGTATTGCAATTGACGGACGATAAATTTATTAACGGCGAGTACGACGTTTGGGTGGGCTCGGGCAGCATTGTGCTGACAAACTGGGGCGACGGACACAATCATCTGTATCTCTACAGCTATGACCAAAACGACCCGGCACACGCGATAGCCAAACTGGAGCGGCAACTAACGCAGGGCGATTTCGAAGTGCGTGATGTCTTCCGCGTTGACCTGGCAGGCAAGCTGGTTGACTACGCCTCGAACGAGCGCAACGTACTCGAGCAGCAGTTGTGGCAAGTCAGCTTTGCGGGTGAGCGGAAACAGTTGACCGCGGGCGCTGGCACCCACGCCGGCAACTTTGCGCCAACCGGCAGCGCGTTCGTGGACAAGCAATCATCGCGCATGGAGCCGCCCACGATTCGGATCTGCGCGGAAGCTGGTAAATGTAATCTTCTCTGGGCAACGCGTGCGCTGGATCCTTACCGCCTGCGCGCGCCGCAGCAAATCGAAGTGAAGGCCCACGACGGAACGACGCTCTACGCTACTCTGCTGCTGCCCGAAGGGGTAACAAGCGCGGCAAGCGTCCCGCTGATTGTGAATCCCTATGGAGGCCCGGGCGCGCCGACGGTGGTCAACCGCTGGAGCGACGGCCTGCTCTTCGACGAGTTGCTCGCCGCACACGGCTTTGCGGTATTGCACGCCGACAATCGCGGCATGGGCGGACGGGGGCGCGCCTTTATGCAGGCCGCATGGCATAACTCCGGCGCGGTGCAGTTAGAGGATCAACTGACTGTGGTGGACGCGGCGCTGGCCCGCTATCCGCAACTGGACCCCAAGCGGCTCGGCTGGTGGGGATGGAGCTGGGGCGGCACATTTACGCTCTACGCCATGACCCACTCCGATCGCTTCCGCGCCGGGGTTGCCGTGGCGCCGGTGACCGACTGGCGCAACTACGACTCGGTTTATGCCGAGCGCACTATGGGCCAGCCTGCGGAGTTTGCCGACATATATAAGGAGTTTTCTGTGGTCAACTCGGCGGCCAGCCTGAAGGGGCGGCTGCTCTTGGCGCATGGAACCGGCGACGACAACGTGCACATCGCGAACTCGGTGCAGTTTGTGCAGAAGCTGATTGAGGCGGGCGTTCCCTACGATTTGCAGATCTATCCGCGCAAGACGCACTCCATCGCTGGCCCGGATGTGCGCCAGCATCTCTTCAGCCGCATTCTGGCGCATTTTGAGGAGTACCTGAAGGCAGGGACTCAATAAATACGTCTGGGACTCGAGAGCTGTCGCGCTGCGGTTCTACACCGTGTGACGGTTGAAGATGTCGTCTTTTTCGCGACTGGGGGAAGTCATGCATTCCAGGCAGCAGACGAGGAGCAGGGCCACGCCCAGCGTCACCAGTACTGCGACAGCGTTTTCGTAGACCGTAAACCACTGAATCAGGTTATCCATCGTCAGTCTCCATCTACAACATATGTCAGCAGCTATGCTGCTGTATGGACCCAACGGCTCACACGTTTTGACGCATTTCTTGGGTCAAAGTTTCGGCGCGTCCAATGCCTTATCGGCATAATTCTTAGATTTTCACTTGCTTTTAGGGGAATATAAGGCGAAGATAGTTCATTGTGGCATCCGATCCCAATCCGGCACTAACCGCTGCTCCCTCCAATCTCGCCGCTCCCTCCAATCTCAAGGAGTGGCCCGAGGAGCTTCAGCCTCTGATGCCGGAGCCGGCGTGTGCTCCCCAACAGCCGGAAGCCCACTCGGACGACGGCCAGCGGCTCAATTGGCTCTTCGTCGATATGAACTCCTATTTTGCCTCTGTGGAACAGGACACGCGTCCCGAGCTGCGCGGTCGCCCAGTGGCCATTGTGCCCATGGTGGCCGACACAACCTGTTGCCTTGCCGCCAGTTACGAGGCCAAGGCCTTTGGCGTCAAAACCGGCATCATGGTCGCCGACGCCAAACAGCTTTGCCCCGGCCTGGTGCTGGTCGAGGCGCGCCACGAGCTTTATGTCCAGTACCATCACCGCATTGTTGAGGCCGTGGAAAGCTGCCTGCCGGTGACGGCGGTTATGTCGGTTGACGAGATGGCCTGTCGGCTCATGGGCCGGGAGCGGCCTCTGTTGGCGGCCATGGAACTGGGCCGGCAGGTGAAGCGGCGCATCCTGGAGCGCGTCGGCCCCATGATGCGCAGTTCGGTCGGTCTGGCCACCAACCGCTATCTGGCCAAGGTAGCCAGCGACATGGAGAAGCCCGACGGCTTGGTGGCGCTCCCGCTCGACATTCTGCCGGAAGCCTTGCGCCAGCTCAAACTGCGCGACCTGCCCGGTATCGGCGCGCGCATGGAGAAGCGGCTCAACGAGCAGGGCATTCAAACCATGGATCAACTGCTGTCCCTCGACTGCGACCAGGCCGGCGAGGTTTGGGGATCGGTGCTGGGCTCGCGGCTGGGCCACTGGCTCCGCGGCGAGGACTTCGACATGGAGGAAACCGAGCATCCCAAGTCGATGAGCCACCAGCATGTCCTCGGCCCGGAGATGCGCACCCCGGAGAAAGCCTGGGCCGTCGCCCACAAGCTGTTGCACAAGGCGGCCATGCGTCTGCGCTCGGGCAACTTGTGGGTCAGCAGCATCGGCCTGGTCATCGGCTTTGCCGTGCCCCGCAGTGAAAAAAAGCCGGTGAGCCGCTTCGGCATGCCCACCCGCGGATGGAAGGGAGAGATTCGTCTCACCGAGTGCCAGGACAACCTGACGCTGATCGCCGCGCTCAGCCGCTTGTGGGCATCGCGCCCATCGGGAGCAGCCTATGATCGTCCGTATTTCATCGGCGTGCATCTGAATGGCCTGGTCCCCGACCATCTGCACACGCTCAACCTCTTCGACAGCTCAGAGAAAGAGCAGAATCGCACCCGCCTCGTCGCCGCCATGGACGCGCTGAATCACAAGTACGGCCTCAGCACGCTGGCCCCCGCCACCATGCTCACCGCCTTCCGAGCCGCCCCCACGCGCATCTCCTTCCACACCATTCCGGAGCTCTTCTAGATCGTTACAGTTGCGTCTTAGCCAACGATGCACCGATGGGATTAAAATGCTTGGAAGCCACGCCGAGCATACTCTTTCGCCGCTAACAGCGCTGACCCTTTCCCTCAGTGGTTGCTAGAGGTTGACCGAGCCTGTTTAATTCACACGGATCGGCAGCGCTCAGAAGGGTGGATTCACATGTCTCGACGCAGCACTTTCCTCGCAGCAGCGCTTTGCCTTGCCCTCGTTTCGCCGGCGTTCTCGCTGGCGCGAAATACTCACTGGTATCAGCCGCATTACATGGCTAGAGTCGATCAGGCAGCCAACCGCTTGCAATTCCTCTCTCCGCACTTTGCCCCCTCAGGCTGGTACGCGGCGTCGACCCATTACACGCTGACGAATTTCACCCAGAACGATCTGGGAATCAACCTGTTCTTCAACGAGAGCGGCGTGAAGGATGTGCCCCAGGGCCTGCTCGGATTAACCTCCATCTCGACCCCTTACACGCAGGATTCTGTCGCTTCCGTCGCCTATGCGAACATTGAGTACTTTGAGATAAGGAACGCTGCTTCCTCCCCAACCCCCTGGTGCGTTTATCCCATGGGCAAAGAGTCCGGAAATGGGATCATCTGCGTCCCAGACGAGAATACTGCTCATCAGGTGGCCGATGCGCTGGCAACTTTGGCGGTAGCATACGGAAAGAATCTGAACATGTCTTTCAGCATGGCCTTGGGGGCGATGACGGACAAGGAACAGCGCAAGCATCAGGGACAAACCGGCTGCCTGGTTCGCGAAGTGGATGCGGATGGACCCGCCGAGAAAGCCGGCATTCAGGAGAATGATGTTGTGCACACAGTCAACGGCCAGGCCTGTACGCAACAAGTCTTTGGGGCGGCCGTCTACGAGGCCATCACCAAGCCGCAGGGTGGCGCGGTGCGCGCGGAGATTCTGCGCAAAAGCGGCCCCCTGACCGTCGATCTGCGCTTTCCCCGCCTCGAAGCCCCTGCCGCTCAGTTGCGCCAGCAGGTCGCCAACCCGGGCCAGCAAAACGCGGCTGAGCCTTCCGCTGCTCCCGCCCCAGCCGCGCCGCCCTCCGGCGTTCACTTCGGCCTTCAAGTCCGGCCCGTCATTCCTGACGACATGGCGCCTCTGGCTTTGACAAAAGCCCAGGGCCTGGTGGTGGTCGGCGTGGAAAACGGCGGCCTGGCCGATACCATGGGCATCCTCGCCGGCGACGTGATTCTCCAGTTGAACGGAGCTGATGTCGGCAATATGCAGCAGTTTGTCCAGACCATTCGCAGCGGCGCTGCCACAAGCTTCCGCGTCTGGCGCAAAGGACAAACCGTAGAGCTGGCCGTGCCTATGAGTATGTAAGGCTTTTCGCTGCTCCGCCCGTCAAACCCGGCATGCCGTGCTTGGCGGGCGTTCATCACACATGAAAGGAAAATGAACATGTATCGCTCCGGGGTTGTTCTGAAGTTTGCTTTTTTCGCCGCTCTGGTGCTGCCGGCCTTGTTGCCGGCGCAGGTGCCGGTGGCCTATCAGCCGCATTACCTGTCGAGCCTTCAAGAGGCGGCCAACCAGTTGCTAACGCTCACTCCGCATTTTGCTCCCGTCGTGTTGCAGACAGATGGATGGATCCTGACAAACGACTATACATTGGCGCGAGTTGATGTAAGCAAGCTGGGCATCAAGCTGTATTTTTCCAAGAGCCCTGCGCAGCAGATTCAGTTCTTGTGGAACTGGAACGGCGCAACCGCTGCGCATCCGTACGCCCCGTACACGGGCGACATCATTACCACGATGGCCTTTGCGAACATTGTGAATCTTGATGTGGCCTTGGCGAATGGTGGCCCCAGCTTTACCGCGCCGTGGTGCGTGATCCCCGGAATTGAGGGATCTGGCGGCGGTGGTAATTCGGTTCTATGCATCAGCTCGCGCGAGGAAGCCCAGCAACTGGAAGACGTTTTGGCTACCTTAATAGTGGCCAGCGGCGGAGATTTGGCTCCCAACGACGGCTTCGGCGACCTCGTTGCAATTGACGCCAAGCAGTTGAAGAAGTATCCCAGCGAGACCGGCGGCGTCATTTCCTCCGTGGCGTCCGGCGGTGCGCCCGCGCAGGCAGGCATCCAAGCGGGCGACATCCTGCACGCCGTCAACGGAAAGCCATACGTTGTAAAACAGGGCATGGTCAGCAGCGCCATCAAGGATGTCGCATGGCACAAACCTGGAGGCGGTGTGGTGCACGTGGAGATCTTCCGCAATCACGCGCCCATGTCCATCGACATTCACTACATCAAGTCGCCGGTTGACGTCGCAAAATTGCAGCAGCAAGGCGCGGAGTTTGCCCCGCAAGCCGGCGCGCCGCCCTCCGGCCAGCACTTCGGCTTCCAGGTTCGCCCCGTCATTGCCGACGACATGGCGCCTCTCGCCCTGCTACAGGCCAAGGGCATCGTGGTCGTCAGCGTGCTCAACGGCAGCCTGGCCGACACCATGGGCATTCTTCCCGGCGACGTCATTCTCGCCGTCAACGGCGCGGAAGCTGGCGATATGTCGCACTTCACGCAACTGATCCACGGCACAGCGGTCAACACATTTACGGTCTGGCGAAAGGGAAAATCTCTGGAACTGACCGTGCCGCAAAGCATGTAGTGCGTTTGCGAATTCTATTAACGAGGCCGAAGCTGAAACGCTCCGATCTCTATTTCCAATTGCCTCCTCAGCCTCCGCACAGTCAGGAATCAACCTCTGCCTATGCGTCGCGGCCATGCTGGCTAAACTAATAATCAGCATGACCAGCTTGCCTCCATCACCAGCATCGAGTTATCGCGGCCGCCTTGCGCCTTCGCCCACCGGCTATCTGCACGTGGGTCATGCGCGCACCTTCTGGGCGGCCTATGCGCGTTCACGCGACGCAGGCGGCACTCTGGTGATGCGCATGGAAGACCTGGACCCCGACCGCAGCCGAGCCGATTACGCCCAGGCCGCCTTGGAAGACCTGCGCTGGCTGAGCATTCGCTGGCAGGAAGGTCCCGAAGAAGGAGGGCCATGCACTCCCTACGCGCAAAGCCAGCGCCGCGCAATTTATCTCGCCGCTTGGCGCAAGCTGCTCGAAGGCGGCTATCTCTTCCCTTGCCGCTGCTCGCGCAAAGATTTGGAGGCCGCGCTCAGCGCGCCGCATGAAATCGTATCGTCCAGCGCAATCGAAGCGCATAATTCCGGCGAACTAGAACCGCTCGACGACGAACCCATCTATCCCGCCACATGCCGCACCAACGAAATCGTCGCCAGCAGCATCGCCGAGCCGGGCAACTTCAACTGGCGCTTTCGCGTCCCCGACGGCGAAGTCGTCGAGTTTGTGGATGAAAATCTCGGCCCTCAGCGCTTTATCGCAGGACGCGACTTCGGAGACTTTGTCGTTTGGCGGCGCGACGGCGTCCCGAGTTATCAGTTAGCCTGCGTAGCCGATGACGCGGCCATGCGCATCACCGAAGTGGTGCGCGGCGAGGACCTGCTCAAGTCCACCGCGCGGCAGATCCTGCTCTATCGCTCCCTCGAACTCGATCTCCCCGCTTGGTTCCACTGCCGCCTGGTGACGGACAGCAACGGCCACCGCCTGGCCAAACGCCATGACGCGTTGAGTCTGCGCACTCTGCGCCAGCAGGGATTTACACCGGAGCAAATTTTGTCAGGTGAATTGCCGGCGGAAATGTGAACGAGTAGCTTCTCGTTTCTAGTTCATCGGACCGCTATTAAATCCATCGACGAAACAAGAAAAGCTCTAAGCTAGAGGTTTGTTCATCATCGCTGAGGCCGCTGCCCCGCGGGTCCTTTGCTGCTGGGCGGCTCCGCCGGGTTGAACTTCCGAGCGAGCTCCGGCGTCGATTGCACGTCATCTGCGGGCGGATGATCGGCCTTCTCGACCTCCGCGCCAAAAACGTAGCTCGCCCCGAACATATTGCTGGTGAAGATCACCAGCGTCTTATCCGGCGAGAAGCGCACATTGGGCTCCTGGCGATAGTAGTGGTGCGACATATTCACCAGCCGCTCGGAGTGGAAGACGCCCGGCTGCCACATCGCCGGCGAGTTCAGCGCGCCATTGCCGCCTTTGAACAACTGCGGATGGAAGAGCTCGATCCACTCGCCATCTTCGGCTCGCGCCACCTGCCCCGGATCGCCGCCATCGCCGCAGAACAGCGACAGGTCTTTGGTCAGGTTGAAGTGAATCGACCACTCGTTGCGTTCCATGTGATAGGCGGTGCGTTCGCCGGTCTTCAGGTTGTAGCCCGCCAGATAGAAGACCTCGCCCTTGGGGTACTGCCAGTCGTACCAGATCGTCTCCCCGTCCAACCCCCAGAACTCGTGTCCCGCAATCTCCATGAGCATCGTCCGCTTGTGGATGAGCCGGTTGTGTGTGCCGTCTGTATGGATCAGCCAGATGCGGTTCACCTTATGCCATGGCCCCTCATGGCAATACATCAGCAAGGTTGGATCGGTGGGCGAGAAGAGCAGGTGATTCACCCAATCGGTCGAGTGCAGCAGCGTCGTGATAGTCCCCGGCTTCTCTCCCTTTGGCCCCGGCTCCAGCCGAATCGTAAACAACACCAGCGGCAACCGCGCCGTCAGTCTCCGCTCCATCATCTCGCCCTTATCCATGGGCTGAAAATGCGGTCCCTGCTCCTCGCTGGCTATGCGGTTGTCCGCCGAGCCTGCCGGTCGCGCTGGGGGTGGAGCGTTCGAGCCGTACTCCCTGCCCGCCGCGTCGCCCACAATATAGGTTCCCGCCGCCAGCGTCTCGTCCGCGTTCACGCTGACGATGCTCCGTTTCGCCGGCAGGTCCACCAGCTTGCGAATTGCGCCGGTGTTGGTGTTCGCCTTGTAGACCGATGTCACGCTCGTCTTCGGATCGGTCTGGGTGTAGAAAACGCTGTTGGTCTTATGCCCCACCACTAGCGTGTGAACTCCGCCCATCCAAAATCCGCGCACCCCAGCATCACTCGCTCTGGCTGGGCGCGGCGGATTCGCCACCAGCAGCTTGGTCGCGCGCGTCGCCAGGTCCAGCACGTGAATGCCGTCCGGCGCGGTGTAAACCATCTGCTTCCCGTCCGGTGTATACGCATTCACATTAAAGTAAAATCCGCCGGAGTTGGGCTCGTCGCTGAGCCTCCACACGCGATGCCCGGTATCTTTATCAACCCAGCTTTTTGGCGGCACGGAGCCGCCCGGCGCGGCCTGGGCTATGCAAGCGAGAGGAAGTGTCACCAGAGCAATTGCGGCGAGTGTGCGGAGGCTCATTGCGGATATTCTCCTTCATAGACAGTGGATTGAATGTCGCTCCGCCCGCTTGCTTGAAAGGGGAAATCCCCTATTCAGCGTGAATCGACGCGTACAAGGCGGCATACTTCTTATACACTCCGACGCTAGTCATTGGGTAATTAGTTTCAGGGATGAAATCCGCGCAGCCTTCCCTTCCCGTGCATCACGCGGAGCCCATGAAATGCGAGCCTTTAGCGTTGCGCAATTCAACTGGAAACGCGTTTATCCATGCCGGATGAAGGTGCCGTTTTGCAACTCGCTTGTAGCCTGCCGCAATTCAGCCTCGGTATTCATCACGATCGGCCCGTACCACGCCACCGGCTCCTCCAGCGGCTTGCCTGAAACCAGAAGAAAGCGAATGCCCTCGGGACCGGCTTGGACCACGATCTCATCGCCTTGATCAAATAAAACCAGTGAATGGTTCTTGGCATCGTAAACCGGCGTCGCATTCGGATCAACAGCCGACTCGGTCAGCACGGCATGTGGCTCAGACGCGTCGCGAAACGTCCCCGCGCCGGCAAAAACGTACGCAAAGGCATTGCGCGTCGTCTCCACCTTGATGTGTTTCCGCTTGCCCGGCGGAACAGAAATGTCCACATAGCGTGGATCAGCAGCAACACCCTCCACCGGCCCTTTCTTGCCCCAAAACTCGCCTACGATGATCCGCGCCTTGGTCCCGTCGTCCTCAGTGACCTCGGGAATCGCGGCAGCCGGAATGTCCTGATAGCGCGGATCTGTCATTTTGAGTGCCGCGGGCAGATTGGCCCAAAGCTGAAATCCATGCATGCGGCCCTTCGCATCGCCTTTGGGCATCTCCTGGTGCAGGATTCCGCTGCCCGCCGTCATCCATTGCACATCGCCGGCGGTCATGCGGCCCTTGTTGCCCAGGCTGTCGCCGTGCGCCACCTCACCGGCCAGCACATAGGTAATGGTTTCAATTCCCCGATGCGGATGCCAGGGAAATCCGGCCACGTAATCCGCCGGATTGTCGCTGCGGAAGTCATCCAGCAACAGAAACGGATCGAACTTCGCAGTTTTCCCAAAACCGAAGGCGCGCTGCAACTTTACGCCCGCACCTTCGACTGTGGCTTTAGTTTCGAATATCTGTTTTACGGGACGAAGCGACATGGGGAAGCTCCTCTGCCTTACAGAGGATTGGATGCGCGAGTCTCGTCTTCGTTGCAATCAGAACGGCTCAGGCTTGGGGCCGCCTCCGCAAAGCTCCACGGCATGAACCAGGGCTTTGGCCACGCGGTCGGCCATCTCCTGCTCGTAAAAGCGGATGGTGGGATCTTTACCATTGTTCAGTTTGATTACCAGGGCAATGATTTCCGGGACATCCTTCACTGTCTTTGTGGAGTCCCCGGTGCGCACCAGGTACATCTGCCAGTCCTGCTCATCCGGCAGCACCGAGACGTTCCTCACCTCGCGCAGATTGATGAATACATTCTCGTTATGTTCTCTGCTGCCGTTATTGAAGACCAGACGATGATAACTGAGGGAGCACGCGTCCGGATTAGCTGCTACGTTGCTGACGGTTGCGGAAAACTTCTGCACGCCATCGGAGTTGTTGGACGAGTCATGAACGTAGCCGGCAAAGTTCACCGTTCCAATTTCACTGAGCTTGTCCTGGATAAACTTCATCGTCACTTCCAGCGACGGGCCGGCGGGCTTGTCGGGAACTGGTTGCGGCGGAGGCGGAACAGCCTGTTGCGCCAATGCGAGTGAAGCATTCAGGGCTAACGTCAGAAATACAGTAACAATGCGCATCATATTCTCCTCATTGCAAATCAGAACAGTTCTGGCTTGCTGCCGCCGCCGCATAACTCGACGGCATGAACCAGCGCCTTGGCCACGCGGTTGGCCGCATCTTCGTCGCGGAAAGAGAGAACCAATTCCGCAGTGCTTGGGTCCGACTCGCTGGTGTTATCATGTTTTCCGCTGATGACTCTTTTGACATGCTTCTGCACAGTCCTTCCAGCAACAAGGTGGATGTCAAGATAGAAGAACGGTGGGTCAATCTGATACATCCATCCCGGGTTTTCTCTGCTGTCGAAGTCTGGACTGCTTAATACCTCCAGTTTCCCCACGTCCTTGAAATACAGCCGCCAGGTTTCTGTATCATTTCCCCCTGAGTCTCCTATAGATTCCTGGACGGACAGTCCGCCAGCCGGATCGACTGCGACAACTTGAGACTCTTCAGAACGTAGAATAGAAGTAAAAAACCTACCGGTGACTGAGCTGCTACCAGATATTACATATACGATCTTGCCCTGCTGGTTCACCTTGTCCTGGATGTACTTCATGGTTTCGGCGAGGGATGGGCCGCTGTTTGTTTGCGCGCCGGCGGGCGGTGCGTTTGCGGGCGCCGCGCCTTGAGACGCTATCGCGCTGAGTTCCGCTTCGCTGGCGCCGGCCTGTTTGAGCGCGGCCAGCGCGTCGGCGGAGGTATCGAACGAGCCGGCTGCAGTCGAAATGACATGCAGAATCGCTCTCTCCGACACTCCTGAACGCAGCAGCTTCAGGACCGCGGCGTTTGACTGCGACTCACTAGCCGGTTGAGGCGGAGGCGGTACGCTCTGTTGCGCCAGCGCCGTTGCGCCAGCCATGAACGTTGCCAAAATTACTGCAATCATTCTCATACGATTCTCCAAATCTCTGCAAAGCGTGGCCGCTCGTAGGCTAGTGAGGGCAGCACAACTCCCTCTCTGCATTCCAAGCATCGGCTTAACCATCCTGAATTCAGTAGATTCCGTTTGAGTGGAATTCTACTCGGCAGCCGCCTTGATTGTCACGGATGGTGATAGGGGAGATTTTGCGAATGTGTTGCCGGAAGCTGAAGCCTTATCCTCTATACAGACGCCGTGTCCGACTTTGCCCAAACCGTCAAGCAGCAGGCCGACATCGTCAAGGTCATCGAGGGCTACATCCGCCTGCGAAAATCCGGCGCGCAGAACTACCAGGGCCTCTGCCCCTTCCATAAAGAAAAATCGCCGTCCTTTTCCGTCCATGCGGTCCGCCAGTTCTATCACTGCTTTGGCTGCCAGGCTTCCGGCGACGTCTTCAGCTTTGTCTCAAAAATCGAGAACGTCCCCTTTCCCGAGGCGGTCCGCATCGTCGCCGGCAAGTGTGGCATCCCGTTGCCAAAGCGCGAGTTTTCCTCGCCGGAAGAGGCTGCCGGAGCGCGCCTTAGGGCCAAGCTCCTGGAACTGCACGAGACGGCGACACTTTGGTTTGAAGAGCAGTTGCGCTCGCCCGAAGGAGCTATCGCCCGCGAATACCTCGCCGGCCGCGGCCTGACTCCCGAGGGCATCAAGACCTTCCGCATCGGCTACGCCCCCGACAGCTTCAACGCCTTGCGCGACCGGCTAAGCGGCATGGCAGACAACGAAACCCTGAGAGCCAGCGGCCTCTTCGCCTCGAAGGAACAAGGCGACGGCTCTCAAGGCCCGATCTACGACCGTTTTCGCAAGCGGGTCGTCTTTCCTATCTGTAACGAGAGCGGCCGAGTGATTGCTTTCACGGCGCGCACGCTCGAAACGGGCGACAAGGCCGGCGCCAAGTACATCAACTCGCCGGAGACGCCGCTCTATTCCAAGAGTCTCGTCCTCTTCAACCTGGACAAGGCGCGCGCCTCCATTCGCCAGCATGAGTTCGCGCTGCTGGTCGAGGGCCAGATGGACTGCATCTCAGTCTTTCTTCGCGGCATTCAGAACGTCATCGCCACCAGCGGCACGGCCTTCACCGAGCAGCAGGTCGCCATTCTCAAGCGCCACACCTCTCAAGTCGTCGTCAACTTCGATCCCGACGCTGCCGGCTCCAACGCCGCCGAAAAGTCCATCGCCCTGCTCACCGAGGAGGGCTTCAACATCAAGATTGTCACCCTCGACGGCGGCCTCGACCCCGACCGCTATATCCGCGAGCGCGGCGTGGATGCCTACACGGCGGCGATCCGCGGCTCGCGCCGTCAGGCAGACTACCTGATCGAGCGTGCTCGGCTGGCCTTTCCCGGCGCCAGCGCCGAGCAGAAGCAGAAGGCGATGAACTTTCTGCTGCCTCACATTCGGCGCATGCCGGAGAAACTCGCCCGCGACCAGTTTGCCGCCGACGCCGCGCAAAAGCTGGGTATCGACTCGGCCATCCTGCGCGAAGAACTCCGCCAGGCCGCGCTGCGCCGTCGCGACCACATCGAAACCAAAGCCGCCGCACTAACCGAAGTCGAGCGGGTGCTGCTCCGTGCCCTGGCCATCGAAAATCCCGAGTTTGAGCGGTCGCGGCGACTCGCCGCCCAGGCGTTGGCTGAGCAGCCCTCATGGTTTGAGCACCTTGGAGCCTTTGCGGCCTTGCAGGCGTTGGCTCAGCGCGAGGCCCGCGACCCCATGGACGCGGTTGAGGACGAGTCGCAGCGCGCCTTGCTGGCCGATACGCTGCTCGCCGAGACCAAGCCGCCCGAGGAGAGCGAGGTGCAGAGCGCGATTCAGGAGATTCACGAGCGGGCCATCGAGCGACGTCAGCGTGAATTGCGTACTCTCATCGCCGAAGCCGAGCGCCGCGGCGACCATGCCGAGCTGGCCCTTCTAACCCAGCAGAAAATGGAGATGGACCGCGCGCTGCGGCAATTGCACAATCCAGCGCCGTAAGGCTTCCAGGACTCCAACCAGACCGCAATTCCTGCATCAAATTCTCCTTTCCCGCGTCAGATAATAGAGAAGCGGAGTGTTGAAATGAGCAAAATTGCTCATCCCGGTCGCTAGGTTGACCAGAAAGGCTCCTCGACATTACCGCGATTTTGCCTTGGAAACAACAGGTAAGACGTGGTAATCTATTGATCTCAGTGCAGATGCGCGCCCCTTTGCCCCAACCATGAGCTACGGCTCGCGGGCGACCCAGGTGAAACCTGAAGCGCTTGTCATCCTGTTCCGAGCAACCCCTTGAATCCGCATCATTTTTGCGGGTGTCCGCAGGTTTGTGTCCTCGCGTGCCGTTGATTTGGATTTCCACTATGAAATCTATCTTCGCGCGCCTTGGACCGCACTGCTTCGGAGCCCGCGCACCGGCGCGCAAGACGGTGCTGAAACTGCTTTGCGCTAGAGAGTAGGAATATTTTGGCGAACGACGACAAATTCGAGCACGAACACACTCCCGCGCCCGAGCACGAACACGATGTCGACAACATCATCGAGGTCGGCAAGGAAAAAGGCTATCTGACTTACGGCGATGTGAACGAGATGCTGCCGGAGGAGATGGCCACTTCGCCCGATGATCTGGACGACCTGATCACTACCATCGGCACCCAGGGCATCGACCTGCTCGACGGCCCCAAATTCCGCGGCGACAAGGACTTCGAGTCGGAAGAGGGCGATGACGTCGAGCTGGACCTGACGCCGGGAACGCTGGAAAAAACCAACGACCCGGTGCGCATGTACCTGCGCGAAATGGGCACCGTCCCCCTGCTCACCCGCGAAGGCGAAGTTGAAATCGCCAAGCGCATCGAGCGCGGCCAGCTACGCGTCCTCAAGGCCATCTCCCGTTCCCCCATCGTGATTCGCGAAGTTGTGGCCCTCGGCGAGGACCTCAAGCGCGGCGTGCGCAACGTCAAGGAAGTCGTCATTTTTGACGACGAGGAGCTCACCGAAGAAGTCGTCGTGGCGCGCGTCAAGGCCACCGTCACCCGCATCGACGCGCTCACAAAGCACCAGAAAAAAATCGCCCTGCTGGAGGAAAAGCAAGCCGCCTCCGCCAAGGCCAAAGCCTCTGCCGTGCGCCACACCCGCTGGTTGATCGCCCGCGAGAAGGTACTGGTTTCGCGCATCGTTCGCGAACTCAAATACACGCCCATTGAGCGCAAGCGCCTGCTCGACAAGGTCAACAAGACCGTCGATACCATGCGCACCCTGGAGCGCCAGATTCGCTCGCTGGAGCAGAAACACGAATCCAGCCGCAGCGACGAACTGAAAAAGGAATACCGCCGCCAGCAGAAAAACTGCAAGGCCGATCTGGAAAAAATCGAGGCCGATGCCGGCGTTCTCATCGTCGAGTTGAAGCGCACCCAGCGCGAGATGATCCAGGGCGACATGGACGCCGATCAGGCCAAGCGCGAGTTGATCGAAGCCAATCTGCGTCTCGTCGTCTCCATCGCCAAAAAGTACACCAACCGCGGCCTCCAGTTCCTCGACCTCATTCAGGAGGGCAACATCGGCCTGATGAAGGCCGTCGACAAATTCGAATATCGCCGCGGCTACAAGTTCTCCACCTACGCAACGTGGTGGATTCGTCAGGCCATTACGAGAGCCATCGCCGATCAGGCCCGCACCATCCGCATCCCGGTGCACATGATCGAGACCATCAACAAGCTCATTCGCACCAGCCGCCAACTGGTCCAGGAGTTGGGCCGCGAGCCCTCCAGCGAAGAGATCGCCAAGCGCATGGACATTCCCGTCGCGAAAGTCCGCAAGGTCCTCAAGATCGCGCAGGAACCTATCTCGCTCGAAACCCCCATCGGCGAAGAGGAAGACTCGCACCTTGGCGACTTCATCGAAGACCGTCAGGCTGTCTCGCCCTCTGAAGCGGTCATCAGCGTCAACCTCAAGGAGTACACTTCGCAGGTTTTGCGCACCCTCACCCCGCGCGAGGAGCGCGTCATCAAGATGCGCTTCGGCCTCGAAGACGGCTCCGAGCACACCTTGGAAGAAGTCGGTCAGAGCTTCCAGGTCACCCGCGAGCGCATCCGCCAAATCGAAGCCAAGGCCCTCCGCAAGCTCCGCCACCCCTCCCGCTCACGCAAGCTAAAAGCCTTCGTCGAAGGCGTCAAAGAAATGTAATTCAACCGCAATTCAGTCGCAAAGAGCCGCAATCCTAAAGGGTTGCGGCTCTTTTTTGTGGTGCGCCCGGCAGGGCGCACTCACTTGGGGGTGCAAGTCCCCTACACACCCGGCAAGGGGAAGTGTTAGCTGAACGGCAAGGGTGTCCATCGTGAGGTGGAATCTGGAGGAAGCTGTAGGCAAAGCGCTGGCTTGACGAACAGGAAGCGGATAGAGGCGTCACGGCGGGGTGAGCAGGCCATTAGATGCAAAGCCCGATTCTTGCACGGAACGCGGTGACGTAGATCCGACAGGCATAAGCGTGAAGGTGAGTGCGCAATACCCGGGGAGGTCTGGCGGTTTGCCCTTGGGCTACCGGCGTCGAGAGGCGTTGGGATGAAGCGCCAGAAGTCAGCAGCGGCCATAGTAGTTTCGCGCGAGTGAGACGAAGGGCCAAACGTGAAGTACGGGAGTAGGAGAGCAGACCTCGATGCGCGACGCTGAGGCAGAAGCATACGCAAGTATGGCCAGTCCGGAGGGTGGTGGGCGGAACCTGCCATGGGCCGGCTCTGGTGCTGAGTCGTGTACGGCGGCTGTTGGGTTGCCGAAACCGGAGGCACTGCGGCTGATGGAAGCCGTGGTGGAGCGCAGCAACCTGTTCAGCGCTTATGAACGCGTGGTGAAGAATGAAGGAGCGCCGGGAGTCGATGGACTGACGGTCTCCGAGTTCAAGTCATGGCTTCAGCGGCACTGGGTACGGGTACGACAGGACCTGTTGACGGGCGTGTATCAACCGGCGGCGGTGCGCAAGGTGGAGATACCGAAGCCGCAAGGCGGGGTACGCACACTGGGCATCCCGACCGTGTTAGACCGCCTGATTCAACAGGCGCTTAATCAGGTTTTGCAACCGCTGTTCGATCCGGAGTTTTCCTCATCGAGTTACGGCTTTCGTCCCGGACGCAACGCGCACCAAGCCGTGGAAGCGGCGCGAGGCTATGTTGCGGAAGGTAAGCGATGGGTCGTCGATCTTGACTTGGAGAAGTTCTTCGACCGGGTGAATCACGACGTGCTTATGGCGCGCGTGGTGCGCAAGGTGAAGGATGAACGGGTGTTGAAGCTGATCCGGCGCTATCTGGAGGCGGGTCTGATGGAAGGTGGGGTAACGACCATGCGCACGGAAGGCACACCGCAAGGCGGCCCGCTGTCTCCCCTGCTGTCGAATATCCTGCTGGACGATCTGGACCGTGAACTGGAGCGGCGCGGGCTTAGCTTCTGCCGTTATGCGGACGACTGCAACATCTACGTCGGCAGCAAGCGGGCAGGGGAGCGGGTGATGCAAGCGGTCACGGCGTTTCTGGAGCAGCGACTGAAGTTGAAAGTCAATGCGTCCAAGAGCGCAGTGGCGCGGCCGTGGGAGCGGAAGTTCCTTGGCTACAGCATGACGTGGCACAAGAAACCGAAGCTGAAGATCGCGCAACAAAGCCGCGAGCGGCTGGCGGAGAAAATCCGCAAGACGCTGCGGGAGGCGCGTGGCGGAAGTCTGAAACGAGCCATCGAGCGACTCAATCCCGTCTTGCGGGGATGGGTTGCGTACTTCCGGCTTACCGAAGTCAGAGGTGTGCTGGAAGACCTCGACGGATGGATCAGGCGCAAGCTACGGGCTCTGCTGTGGCGGCAATGGAAGCGTGCTTACACACGGGCAAAGAACCTGATGCGGGCGGGGTTGGGGGAAGTGCGAGCGTGGCAATCGGCCACCAATGGGCATGGCCCATGGTGGAACGGCGGCGCATCGCACATGAACGCCGCCTATCCGAAATCCTGGTTCGACCGTATGGGGCTGGTTTCGTTGCTGGAAACCCGGCAACGCTTCTTGTCTGCTTCATGAACCGCCGGATGCCGAACGGCACGTCCGGTGGTGTGGGAGGACGGCGGGAGTGATCCCGCCTCCTACCCGAT
>Ga0302319_10005922_pt1 | contig 24374 bp, 14 predicted proteins | sample Bog_T0_2_FD_203319 | JGI IMG/M metagenome (GOLD analysis project Ga0302319, IMG submission 203319) | Peat permafrost microbial communities from Stordalen Mire near Abisko, Sweden - Bog_T0_2 | ecosystem: Environmental > Terrestrial > Soil > Wetlands > Peat | place: Sweden: Abisko, Stordalen Mire...
TACGGCTGACGGCCAGCGTGGAGCCGAGGCCATAGTGCAGGCCGCCCTCAACCATCTTTGACAGCAGCACGTTCGCCTGGAAATCCGTTGCGATGCCCAGTGCCTCAAGCCGCGAGGGCAACGTGCCGTGGGCGCGGCCGCGGTAGAGAGCGGTAACCAGTCCCACTTCTTGTTGCGGCTTGACGGCATGGTGAGCGGCGATGGATGCAACTGGAGGCGGCGCGAAGTGAGCCATGATCCGCTCAAGATAGCGGGGAGAGACGGTGATGTCGGAGTCGTTGATGAGCAGGAAGTTGTTGCGGGCCTGCGCTGCAAGCTGGACCAGGGTGCTGACCTTGCCGTTGGTTCCCAGGCTGGTAGGACAGCGCACGAGTTGAATGGACTGGGCTGGAAACTCCGATTTGAGTTGTTCGACGGCAGAGACGGCGGGGTCGGTAAGCGAGGAAACACCGAAGAGCATCTCCACATCGCCAGAGTAGGTCTGCCGGCAGTGGCTGCGGAAGGCATCAATCATGCCGGGGTCCAAGCCCTTGAGGGACTTGAGGATGCTGACGCCTGGGGCAAAGGCCGGCAGCGGTGCACGCCTGCCGGCAAGGAAGATGCGCGCAGCCAGCATTGCGGCGAGAAAATAGCCCATGCCGGCCACTGCCAGCACTGTGGCGAGAATCTCAACGGATTGGGCAAGAACGTTTGACATTTCTGGGGTCAGTGTAGCTGACACAGGCAACGAATACGGAACAGGGGGCAGGATGCAGTCTGGTCAGGTTGTGCGCATCCCTCCCCCGAAATGGCTATAGTGGTTTGACCAGAAAAGCCGTTCTTTATCAGTGAGAGGGATTCTCATCCACAGAGACCGTACGTCGAGTCGTCTTCGCGGCAGGGTAGTCCCGGAAGCCATGGAGGTTAGGAGATGGAAGTTCTCTGCAAGAGTACAAACGGGAACGCAGAGACCCAGTGCAGCGTCTGCGGACTGGGATTTGTGATGTTCTGGGAGCGGCAGTCTCGCTCGGAACGGGCCGAGATGCTCATCGAGATTCATAAGGTGCTGCGCAATCATCATCGCAGCCAGAAAGGCACAGAAGCTCATCCCAGCGTGGGGTTCTATGTTCCTGAACGGAACAGCCCCAATGCGCCGTCGGGCGTTGCATTTCTGGGACAAGCACCAACGTGGGCGCTCTAAGCAGCGGTTGCGCGGTAGCCGGCAACCGACAGGCGCCAAGCAAACTTGGTCCAGGCACGCGAAGGCCGGGAATTTTCCCAGCCTTCGCGTGTGTTAGCTAGACTCTTCCGGAATCCTGGCTGGAGGTTAGACCGGCTGCACGTCGGCAGCCTGCCATCCCTTGGGCCCCTTCACCACGTTGAACTGCACGGCCTGCCCTTCTTGCAAACTCTTGAAACCGCTCGAGTTGATTGCAGAGTAGTGCACAAACACATCTTCGCCGTTCTGACGGGAAATAAAGCCGAAGCCCTTCGCGTCATTAAACCACTTCACAGTGCCTTGTTCCATGTCGATCATGTTTCCTGGTTTTGAATTGCGCTGAATGAATCGGAGCGACCACTGGCAGAATCTTGCTTGCTTGGGCTAGTGCTGCTGATGCCCGGTTCGAGTCTAACGCTGACGACAGTGTACCATTCCTCATAAAAAATAGGAGCGGGAATTCTCCTCTTTTGTCCCATCTGGCGATTCCCTTTGATGGAACCTTTTGACTTTTATTGACTGACTGATAACCGCACGGCTGTGATACTGTGAGAGGTCGCCATGCCTCACGATCCTGTCTCCGATTTGTTGTCGCGCGCCACGGAGGTGCTGGAGGCGGAGTTTGGGTTCTTGCCCAGCTTTGAGCCGGCCAGCGAGAGTGATTTTGATACTGAGGCGATCTCTCGGGTTCTGGAGGAGACGGCGCGCCGCCTGGGGGACAACTATCCCTATTTTCACCCTCTTTATGCGGGGCAGATGCTCAAGCCGCCGCATCCGGTGGCGCGGGCGGCCTATGCGCTGGCCATGAGCATCAATCCCAACAACCACGCGCGAGATGGCGGGCGCGCAAGCTCGGAGATGGAGATTGAGGCTGTCGCCGGGATTGCACGGATCTTCGGCTGGACGGAGGAGTCCAGCTCGTATCTGGGCCATCTGACTTCAAGTGGCACGGTAGCCAATCTTGAGGCGCTTTGGGTAGCGGGGCAGTTGGCGCCGGGGCGGCGAATTGTGGGTTCGGACCAGGCGCACTATACTCACGGGCGCATCTCCGCCGTGCTGAAGCTGGAGTACGCGGGCATCGCGGCCGACGATCGCGGCCGCATGAGCCAGGACGCCTTGGAGACAGAGTTGCGCAAGGGCGATGTGGGTACAGTGATTGTCACGCTTGGAACCACGGCTATTGGCGCCGTGGATCCGCTGCACGAGGTGCTTGCGCTGAAGCAGCGCTATGGCTTCAGGGTGCATGTGGATGGAGCTTATGGCGGATACTTCCGGCTGATTCCAGAGGCGCTGGAGGAACCGGCGCGGAGGGCTTACGCGGCCATGGGCGACGCCGATTCGATTGTGATCGATCCGCACAAGCATGGATTGCAGCCCTACGGGTGCGGGTGCGTCCTGTTCCGCGACCCGGCGGTGGGGCGCTTCTACAAACACGATTCGCCGTATACCTATTTCACTTCGAGGCAGCTTCATCTAGGCGAGATCAGCCTGGAGTGTTCGCGGGCGGGAGCGGCGGCGGTGGCTTTATGGGCCACACAGCGGCTATTGCCGCTTACGCCTGAAGGCGAGTTTGCACGTGGGCTGGCTCGCGGCCGAGCGGCAGCTCTGGAATTGGACAGACGTTTGCGCGAGGATGGGCAAGGGCGCTTTCAGGCGCTGGCCGCCGGGACGCCGGAGCTTGATATTGTGGTGTGGAAACTGAACGCGGAAACGCCAGAGTTAGCCTCGGATTTGGCAAAAAGAGTTTTTGTGGCGTGCGCCACGCAAGATTTGCATCTGGCTCTTGTAGAATTGCCGGTGGTGTTGTTTGAGCCGCAAAATGGAAACGTAAACAAAGACAGGACCAGCATGGTCACCTGTTTGCGTTCCGTGCTGATGAAACCTGAACATGAGGCATGGCTAGGCAGAATCTGGGGGAGATTGACCGCATCCTACGCGGATGCGATGGGAGAGGAACGCCGATGACGGAAGCAGGCAAGATTGGAACAGATGAAAAGGTTGTCATTCAGGCGGGGAGCTGTTCAGTAACTTTTCTCCCCAAGTTTGGCGGAAAAATCGCCTCGATTCTTGTTGGCGATCATGAACTGCTGCAAGCGCCTCTCGCGCCCTACGGGCCGCGCACCCAGACCATGAAATTTGAGGAGGGTGACGCCAGCGGCTGGGACGAATGCCTGCCTTCGGTTTCCGATTGCACGGTGCAGACCGCGGCGGGTACGGCCTTGGTTCCCGATCATGGGGATCTATGGCGTGTGGAGTGGCAGGAACTGGCGAAAAGTGCGACCTCGGCAAGTTTTCGGGGAGAGTGCTTCTCGCTTCCGCTGGCACTGGAGCGGAAGGTGACGCTGACCGAGACGGCCGGGGGCTGGAAATTGAGCGTGGATTATAAAGTGACCAACACCGGAAACTTTACGGCGCCCTGGTCCTGGTGCGCTCACACCTCGTATGCATCCGAGGCGGGCGACCGCGTTGTCCTGCCGGGCTCAATTGAAACGCTGCGGCTGGAGGGCTCCGGCGGCGGCAGGCTGGGCAAGGGAGGCGACCATGTGAGCTGGCCTGTTGCCACACTGGTCAATGGCGGCAAAACCGACTTGAGCCTGGCCCTGGGGCCAGAGACGGGCATTGGAGACAAGCTGTTCGCCGGTCCGTTGTCGGCGGCGGAGAACTGGTGCGCGCTGGAGCGGCCCAAGGCGGGCGTGCGGATCCGGATTGGCTTCGATGCCGCACTGATACCTTATCTCGGAGTCTGGATCTGTCACGGCGGCTGGCCTGACCGGCCGGGCACCAAGCAGACCTGCGTAGCTCTCGAACCCTCCACCGCGCCCGTGGATTCACTGGCAAAAACCGGGCCGTGGTCGCTCGAACTGGCTCCAGGCGCATCCTTTTCCTGGCCCATGGTTGTTGAGATCGAATCCATTTGAAGGTGAACTGACATGCATGATCCCGCTGTTTTGCGCTCTTCGCACCTTGCCCGCTTTCACGCGGAGCCGGCGATCTTTGTTGCGCCCGGCCGCGTAAACCTGATCGGTGAGCACACCGATTACGCCGAGGGCTTTGTGATGCCCGTGGCCATCAACTTTGCCACCCTCGCGGCCATCTCGCCGCGCACCGACGGCAAAATCGTAATCTGGGCCGAGAACTACGGTGAAGAAAAGACCTTCGACGCGGCGGCGAAGCCCGTTGCCAACAAAAACTGGAGTGACTACCCGATGGGCGTCGTTTCCATCCTCTCCGGCGAGGGGCACAAGATTCCTGGCTTCAGCCTGAGCATCTGGGGCGACGTGCCGCTGGGTTCGGGGCTGTCAAGCTCGGCCGCTCTCGAAGTGGTGACCGCGCTTGCTGTGCTTTCACTCATCGGCGCCAGTTATCCGGGTCCGGTGCTGGCGCGGCTCTGCCAGCGTGTGGAGAACGAGTTTGTGGGCGCCAACTGCGGCATCATGGACCAGTTCATCTCAGCCAACGGCAAAGAGAACCACGCCCTGCTCCTGGATTGCCGCGACCTCAGCTTCCGTTTGGCGCCGCTCCCCGCCAACGTGGCGCTGGTGATTGCCAACACCATGGTCAAGCACTCGATTGCCGGGGGCGATTATCCCACGCGCCGCCGCGAGTCCGAGGCTGCCTGCGCCATCATCAACAGCCATCGCGGCGGGGTGCCCTTCCTGCGCGACGCCACGCTCGATGATCTGGAAAAATGGGGCCACGAGATGGAGCCTAAGTCCTACCTGCGCGCCAAGCACGTCATCACGGAAGACCTGCGCACGGTAGCGGCCAGCGAGGCTCTGTTGAAAGGCGACATGAAGGAAGTGGGCCGCCTGATGGGAGAGGCGCACACCAGCTACAGCAAGGACTTCGAGGGCAGTTGTGTCGAAGCCGACCTGATGGTCGAACTGGCGAATCAGCTGCCGGGCCTGATCGGTGCGCGGCTCACCGGCGGCGGCTTTGGTGGTTGCACGGTCAACCTGGTCGAGCAGGACAAAGCCAAGGCTTTTGCCGAAGAACTGGGCAAGCGTTATGCCGCAAAAACCGGCATCACGCCGGAGATTCACATCTGCCATGCCTCCGATGGCGCACACCGCATCTCGTAGGTTCCTGTAAGTTTGGATTGGCTCTTCCGAGGCGCGTCCGTACTGGCGGACGCGCCCTCGGTGATTCGATGTCTGACAGCCGGAGCGCCCCATGCCAACCAACTTTCACCTTCTTGGAACGGCGCATCTTGCAATCCTCGGCGCGGTTCCTGCTCTTGCGGGCATTCTTGCCGTTGTCCAGCGTCGGCTCACGCCCGGAACCAGATGGCTTCGAATTGGCCTGGCAGCCGTGCTTTTATTGGACACGGCTCTTTATTACGGACATATGGCCACGCACGGCCAGATTACCTTTCCCGATCATCTTCCCCTCGAACTATGCGACGCCTCGCTGGGGTTGGTCATCGTCGCGCTATTCACCCTCAATCGCGCAATCTTCGATCTGGTTTACTACACAGCGTTGGCCGGAGCTTCGATGGCGCTGCTGACTCCGAATGTCTGCGAGCCTTTTCCTTCCATCTCGACCGCTCAGTTCTTTATTGCCCATGGCCTCGTTGTAGCAGGCGTCCTTTTTCTGGTGTGGTCAAAACAGGCGCGGCCGCGGCCTGGGTCGGTCGGCAGGGCGATGCTCGCTGTGAATATCTTTGCCGCAGTGGTGGGCACATTCGATTTCATCTGCAAGACGGACTATATGTACCTGCGCGCCAAGCCGCAGAATGTGTCGCTGCTCAGCTTTCTCGGACCATGGCCCTGGTATCTCGTCGCTACCGAAGGCGTTGCATTCGGCATTTTCCTTCTGCTGTACCTTCCATTCCGGCAATCCGCCCGAATGCCCCAAACCCATTGGTAATCTTTTTCTGCCCTGTCTGTGGGTGACCAATGACTCATTTGTGCGAGAGTATTTTAGACGCGTTCCTTGTTAAAATTTATAAAGCTTGACCCGACGAAGGCCGGGGAGGATATGTATTGTCCGGCCTAGCGAGTATGCGTTTTCGCAATCGCCGTATCGCACGTGAATCGCCGCGGAGAGATGAAAGTCATGCAAGCAACATCGATGAAGCCCTTTTCCTACGAAACCTTCCCCAGTGCCGGCCTCGTGGCCTACTTTTCCATGGAGATCGCGATTAACCCGGCGATGCCCACCTACTCCGGCGGGCTTGGAGTCCTGGCAGGCGATACGCTGCGCTCCGCAGCCGATTTGGGCGTGCCGCTGGTGGCCTTCACGCTGGCGCACCGCAAGGGATATTTCCAGCAGCGCCTGGACGGCAGGGGTGTGCAAAGTGAGGACGTGCAGCCATGGAACCCTTCTGATTTTTGCACGGAAGAACCGGAGCGGATTACGGTTTCAGTGGAAGACCGCACGGTGACGGTGCGCTGCTGGCGCTACGATCTGGTGGGCCGCTACGGACACGTGGTGCCGATCTACCTGCTGGATACGGATCTGGACGGCAACTCGGGATGGGATCGCGGCCTGACCGACCATCTGTATGGCGGGGACACGAATTACCGTTTGCAGCAGGAGATTGTGCTGGGGATGGGCGGCGTGCGCATGGCTAACGCGCTCGGCCACCGCGTGAATGTTTACCATATGAACGAGGGCCACGCCGCGCTGCTGACGCTGGCGCTCATCGAGAGGGAGCTTGGCGGCGGCCCGCTGGGCGCGCCGACTGAAGCCGACCTGGCACTGGTGCGGCAGAGGTGCGTATTCACCACCCACACGCCAGTTCCTGCCGGACATGACCGCTTCTCGCTTGAGCAGACAATCCGCATTCTGGGCGGCGACCGCTCGGCACGGCTGGAGCGGCTGGGTTGTTATCGCGACGGCATGTTGAATATGACGCTCCTGGCACTCAAGTTTTCGCGTTACGCCAACGGCGTGGCCATGCAGCATGCCAAGGTTTCTCGCGCCATGTTCCCGGAGTTTACTATCGACTCGATCACCAACGGCGTTCATGCGCCCACATGGGTGTCCGAGCCGGTGCAGCAGATGCTGGACGCGAATATTCCTGCGTGGCGGCGCGACAATCTTTATCTGCGCAACGCCATCGACCTGCCGGAGAAGCAGATCATCACAGCCCATGCCCGCGCCAAAGAAGCGTTGCTAGCTGAGGTCGCGGCGCGCACCGGACTGGTGCTCAATCCCAACGTGCTGACGCTGGGCTTTGCCCGGCGCGTGGCTACCTACAAGCGGGCGACGCTGCTGTTCACAGACCCACAGCGGCTGGTAGAGATTGCCACCGCGGCAGGCGGCTTGCAGGTTATCTACGCCGGCAAGGCGCATCCGCAGGACGAGCCAGGAAAAGCGCTGATCCAGCAGGTCGTAGAGGAAGCGGCCAGGTTCTCGAACGGATTGCTCAGGATCGTTTATCTTGAAAACTACGACTGGGATCTGGGCGCGCTGCTCACGGCCGGCGTGGATGTTTGGGTGAATACGCCCAAGCGGCCCTATGAGGCCTCTGGCACCAGCGGAATGAAGGCGGCGCTGAATGGCGTGCCGAGCCTGTCGATTCTCGATGGGTGGTGGATCGAGGGCTGCATTGAGGGTGTCACCGGCTGGGCCATTGAAGATGGCGATGGCGATGCCGAGGAGGCTGCCTCGCTTTACAAGAAGCTGGAGACGGCGATTGTTCCGCTCTTCCTTGAAGCGCCGGAAAAGTGGGCGCGGCTGATGCGCACGACGCTGGCCTTCAACGCATCGTACTTCAACACCAACCGCATGGTGAAGCAGTACACCCGCAATGCGTACTATCCGGTGAAGCTGATCGAGCAGGAGCGGGTCGAGGAAGAAGCGTACGCGGGGTGAGGAACCAGGGGATAGCGACTAGCCAGTTGCGGCGATATCGTGCCATCCCACCCTAGCGGCAAAAACAAAAGCGTCACGAGGGTGGGGCACCCAGCACGGAGTCTTCTACGACGGCGGTCTGATTTCGCTCGAAGTGCCTCCGGCTGCGGGTACATAACACTTCTGGGTATAATCCATCACCATGCGATCGGCGCTGAAGCGCCATCCCAAAGTGCGAATCGTACGTTTCATGCGCTTGATCCAACCTCTGGGCAGTCCATCGCGGTCGCGTTGATAGAAGAGCGGAATCAGCTCGTCGTGGAGAACGCGATAGAGGTCGTCGCCATCGCGGCTGTCATGCACATCCAAATTCGAGTGCGTTCTGCCTGTACCGATGGCGAAGCCGTTGAGGCCGTCGTAGGCCTCAGCCCACCAGCCGTCGAGTACCGAGAGGTTCAAGCCGCCGTTAAGTACAACTTTCTGGCCGCTGGTGCCTGAGGCCTCCAGCGGGCGGCGCGGATTGTTGAGCCAAACATCGACGCCCTGCACCAGGAACCGGCCGACATTGATGTCGTAATCCTCGATAAAGACAAATTTGTTGGCAAATTTTGAGTCGCGCATCATCTGCGCAATCTGCTGCAAGACCCTCTTGCCTGGTTCATCGTGGGGGTGGGCCTTGCCGGCAAAGAGGAATTGCACGGGGCGCTTGGGATCGTTGACCATGGTGGCGAGCCGCTCCATGTCAGCCAGCAGCAGGTTGGCCCGCTTGTAGGTGGCAAAGCGGCGCGCAAAGCCGATAGTCAATGCGTCGGGCGAGAGAATCTTCCCCAGGGTTTGCAGGGTCGCGTGCTTCTCGGCGCGGCGTTCTGCCTGTTCCTGCGCGCGGCGGCGGGCAAAGTCGATGAGCTGCGATTTCAGGCTGAGGTGAGTTTCCCAGAGTTCGCCATCGTCGATGTTCTCAATCTCTTCCCAGGTTTTCGCCTGTCCGCTGTTGCTCTGCCAGCCCACCCCGAGGTGGCGGTCGTAAAGCCGGCACATCTGTGGCGCCAGCCACGACGGCACATGGACGCCATTGGTGATGTGGCCGATGGGTACAGCGTCCTCGGGCCGGCCGGGATACAGGCACTTCCACATCGCCCGCGATACCTCGCCGTGCAAGGAAGAAACCGCATTGGCGCGGCGCGAGAGCTTGAGCCCGAGCACCGTCATGCAGAATTGCTCGCCATGATCGGTGGGATACACGCGGCCAAAGCCCATCAGATTCTCGTGCGAGATGCCTAGTTGCTCGCGCAGCGGGCCCAGGTGCTCCTCAATCAGGTCGGCGTTGAAGCGATCGTGGCCCGCGGGAACCGGCGTATGGGTGGTAAAGATCACCTCGCGCGGAATCTGGCTGGCGGCGGTGTAGAAGTCAATGCCTTCTTCCACCATCCGGGTGCGGATGGCTTCAAAGACCGCAAAACCACTGTGACCCTCATTGAGGTGCAGAACGCCGGGCGAGATGCCCATTGCCTTGAGCGCGCGGAATCCGCCCACGCCCAGGAGAAGCTCCTGGCGAATACGCGTGCGGCCGTCTCCGCCATAGAGGCGGGAGGTAAGTTCTCGATCCTCGGGCGCGTTTCCCTCCACGTTCGAGTCGAGCAGCAGCAGGTCGATACGCCCCACCTTGATACGCCAGACCTTGGCGCGGATGGAGCCTCCGCGGGTTTGAATCTCGACCAGGACCGGTTCGCCGTTGGCGCCAATGGCCGGCTGCATGGGCAACTGATTCACGTCGGTTTGCAGGTACTCCTCGCGCTGCAAGCCCGTCTGATCGAGGCGCTGCAAGAAGTATCCCTGCCCATAAAAAAGGCCGACTCCGATGAGCGGAATATCCAGGTCGGATGCGCTCTTGATGTGGTCTCCCGACAGTACGCCCAGGCCGCCGGAATAGATCGGCAGCGATTCGTGCAACCCGAACTCGGCGGAGAAATAGGCAACCGGCCGCGGCCGCAACACGCCCGCATTGGCCGCGCCCCAGGTGCGATCGGCGCGCAGATACTCCTGCTGGCGGCGGTAGACGTAGTTGATGCGGCTATGCAACACCAGTTCAGTCGCGCGGCGATTGATCTCCCCGAGCGGGATCTCGCTGAGCAGAGCGATGGGATTCTGATTGAGCTGGCGCCAGCGCGTCGGATTCAGATCGCGGAACAAGCTGATGCAGTCGTAATCCCAGCTCCACCAGACGTTGCGGGCTAGTGCCCACAGGCGTTCCTGGGCCGGAGCAATGAAGCGGTCCAGCGTGCGCGCTTCGCTGACCACCGGCGCAACCTCGTTGGCCGCCTCGACCAACATGCGAATTTCATCCTCGCGAAAAGTCCGCGTCTCCTTGGTTTGCACAACCAGAACACCCTGCAAGACCCCGCGGTCGATGAGAGGCACCCCCAGGAACGAGAGATATTCTTCTTCCCCTGCCTCCTTGAAGTACTTGAAACGGGGATGATTCTTGACATTTTCGACGGCAACAGGCAGCACCAGTTCAGCGACCAGGCCGGCGAGGCCCTCGTTGAGCCGCATGCGCAATGTGCCAATACATCGGGGATGCAGGCCAAGGGTGGCAGCCAAAACCAGGTTCGACCGGTCGGGCTCAAGCAAATAGGCCGAGCAAACATCGGTGTTGAACCGCGCAGCGATCAGTGCGACCACGTTCATGAGGGTATCGGCCGGCTTGCCGCCCTCCTCGGTGAGTGTTGCGATCTGCTCCAGAGTCAAGACATGGCTGGCTTTCGTAGTTTGGTTGGATTCGGTCATCGTCATGCTTTCGCCTTTCAATGGAATTGAGGGTAAAACGCATCGACACTTGTGCCACGCCTCGACAGAATGCAAAGCTGCAACCGGCAAGAACGCCAGACGATAAAACGGCTAAAAGGAGGCTAGTTGATGGGAGGGTCAAATCCCGTTAGTCGGTAAAGCGGGTTGAATTTGAAGATAACATCAATCGGCCGGAACTGCGAATTGAACCGTTGATTTGGTTTGAGGCCGGGGCTGAAGCCCCGGCCTGCCAATTACTGTTTTTTGAGGACGGCGGCGCCTTTTTCATCGGCAAGGATGGTGCTCTCAAGGAGGCGGAAAGCGGTGGCTTTGCCGGGAGGGAGCTGGACCTGGCGGACTACGTATTCGCGCTCGTAGTGGAGAGTGCTGCCCTTGGCCGAAACCGAGGAATGGTAGCTGGCGAAGTCGAGGTCGAGGTTAACCGGGTCGGGGGTCTCATCGACGACGTAGCCTGGGGGCAATGCGATGTCGAAGCTGTCGTGCCAGTGCCCGGTGGCGGGCAGTTCGATGGGCAAGGTACGGGGCTTGTCGTCAAAAGGCCGAGCGAGCGAGCCGACGACGCGGGGGCGGACCAGCAACAGCGGGCCCGCGTTGTGCGCGTACTGGTGAGCGGTGACCTTGTAGTGGAATTCGAGAGGCTTGTCGAGGTCCGAGGGCTGGATGAACTGGAAGGAATCGAGAACTACGCCGGGCAGCGTTTCAGACACGTAACTCTCCCAATACTCGCGCCGCTCCTTTTCGTCGGTGTATTTGAGGAAGAGGCGAAGATCGGCGCCCTCCGGGCCGGAGTGGAATGCATCGACCGAGCCAGTGAGGGCGCCGTCTGCCGATAACGCAAAGGTTCCCTTTTGCTCGGTGCCGTTGGTGTCGGGGTCAAGGATGGGGAGGGCGACGATCTGGCTGGATGCTGCGGCGGCCAGGGTGCCGTAGCCGCCTTGCAGGTAAGAAGGGAGATTGCCGACCGCGGTGCGCTCGTTTGTGGGATCGAAGATCAGGTAGCGCTTGCCGTCTTTTGTTTTGACGATGGCTTTGAGGCGCGGGTCCTGCACGTCCGCCGGAATCTCAATGGCGGTAATCATGTGGTTGCCGGCGAGCGAAGGCTCGTCAGGATCGACAACGCCGCGGTTCGTGTCCACGGGCATATAGACGGCGTGGATGCCGATCGCCTGGAGCATGGAAATTGCGAGAGTAGTTTTGTCTTTGCAGTCGCCGTAGCGGTTGCGAAAGATGTCTGCCGCGTGATTGGCTTGCAGGCCCCCGATGCCGCGCATGACGATGAAGTAGCGGATGTTTTTCTGGATGTATTCGGTGATGCGGCTGAGCTTGGTGTAGAAATCGGGTGCCCCGGCGACAAGGCTCTGCGCCTGCGCGGTGATCTCGGGGGTGGGGTCGGGGCGGTTGGCCTCAAGCGTGGTGACCCACTGGCCGATGGCGCGCCATTGATTGTCTTTGCCCTCGACCGCGGCATCGCCCCACTGAACGGCCATGCGCGCCGCCAGTGCTCCCCAATCCGGCGCGGAGCGCACATCGCGAAGAATGAGAGCGTGCATATCCTTGACCTCCCAGCGCCAGTGGTTGGGAGCGACCTCAACGGGCTTCACGGGCTGGTAGTTGTGCCATGCCTCGGAGTGGGCGCGACCGGCGGGAAGATCCACTTCGAGGGCCTGGAAGACGATGGGAATGCCATTCTGGATATGCCAGTCCTTCTCCTGGATATAGGGCTCCATCAGTTCCTCGGACTCACAGATTTCGACAGCACCTACATCGACCGCGGGAGGGCGGGCAACACGGGTCTTGGCTGTGGAGAGCATGATCGGGATTCCGGTGTCGCCTTCCTCGACAAAGTCCGTGTCCTGGGCCTGATACTGCTTTTCGTCGGCGGCAATGGTCCATACGCGGAAGTAGCTGATCTTTTCGTCCGAATCGTAGGAGACGGCACAGCTATTGCGGCGGCCCTGCGGCTTGAGAATGCGGATGGCTTCTCGCTCGCGCTCGACGGCACGGCCCTGCGCGTCAATGGTTTCGACGTACTCATCGAAGAGGATCACCGCGGAGGCATCTTTGTCATAGTCGGGCGTGTGCGCCTTGGCGGCGTCGAGACCCCATTGCGGAATCGGCTGCGTGCTTTTGCCAAAGATGTTTGCATGAATGGGATTGCACGCCAGCATAAGGAGTGTGGCAGCTGAAACGCGTAAGAGGGCCGAGGACGAAGTGCGCATGGTCAGTTTCCTTTTGCTGCGGGGTCGTGGGTGAGGACGAGTTGCTACTGGTCGGCGGTGGCCAGCCGGAGGTAGAAGTCATGCAGATCGCTGTAGTCGACGGCATCGAGGGTGGCGAAGTTCCTTGCAAAGCTTCTTACCACCTCGACCGTGCCGTTGCTGACGGTAGAGCCGATCTTCAACGAGGTGTGAGCGGGCCATGAGAGATCGGCACCTTTGGGCGTGCTCTGGACTGTAAATCCGGGCGGCAGGTGATAGGTCACATGGTCCTGCTCGATCTTGGCGTAGTGGAGATCTATTGGCGTGTGGCGCATCTCTTGCCCGACGAATGGGTGCGTGGCGTGGGACTCAAAAAAGAGGCCGGGCAGGAAGAAGTGCTTACCGGTCGTGGAGCCGATGTTCCCTGTGACCTGGACGATGCCGATGAGATTCACGTTTGCGTCGTCCAGGGCAAGAAAGTGGTCGAAGCCCGCTGTCACTCCATCGGGCAGGTATGCCCTCATGGACTCATTGAACTGCTTCTTGACCTCTTCGGGGTCGTTTTCGAGGGCTAACTGCCTCCAGTAGAGAGCATCTGGACCGGACATGACAAAGCGAATGGTTCCCTTCACACCGCCGTCTGGGTCGATGGTCAGGTCTGCGATGCGCTGAACAACCTGAGACTAGGCTGCGCCGCCGGGCGTGGCTGAGTTGATGGTCCCTTTGGGGGTAAGCCGGAAGCCGGACGCGAAGGTGTGCTTCCAATGCAGGGCGCCGTAGGGGCACATTTTCTGTCCGGGGTCGAGGTAGATTTCCTTTTCGTTCATGGCGACGACGGCAAGGTTGTCGTCAAGCTGCTCTGTGGAAAGGTACCCGGAATCGAAGAGCGCGCGATCGCGGTTGACCACCTGAAATGGAAAAACCTTGAGTCCGGCGGCACGCGCGAGGGCGATGTAGAGGAGCGCAATCTCATTTGCCGATCCGCTTTGCTGCTTCCAGACATCTTCAGCCTTATGGACATCTTTCAATTTCGCGGTCTTCCGCTCGGCATCGGACTTCTTTCGGCTGAAATCCGTGTTGTCGAGTTTCTGGACGGCGTCGTAGATCTTGCGGGCCTTTTGCTCCTCGCTGTCGCCAGGCGCGACGATGCCGGCAGCAGCCTTTTTAAGCGCCCCAGTGGGATTGGTGAATGCCTGCGCTTCATGGGCCCAATGCGCGCCGGCCTGATCCCAGAATTGGGGTCCCGATTCGGCCTCTGTGTAGTAGAACTCAACCCGCCACTTGACGGTGTTGAGCGGCGGCATCCAGTCTTCATCGGGCATAGGAGGAATATCGGTGAGGTCAATGCTGAACAGGTTCCTCTCTTTGTCGATATGAACGCCTGCGCCAAAACCCAGCTGCGTGGTGTAGAGGAGTTCGTGGAACTCATGACCCTTGCTGTCGGTGACGGCGCTGTAGTCGGTGAGATCGTGATGAAAGCTGTAATGCGCCTTGTGAACAAAGTACGCTTGCTGGATATCCCATGTTGGCGCGGAGACCTGGTCGCTGGGAGTGCGAACCTTGAGGCGATATTCCAGGACGCTTCCAACCTCGACGCTGGGCAAGGTGAAGACGAGATTGTTGATCTGGTAATCCCCCGTTTTGTAATCCAGAAGCTCCGCCGGCTTGGTGGTCAGGGGAACGATGGTTCCGTCGGAATGAATGGTGCGGCCCTGAAGGTCGGTGGGGATTTCTGTGCCCTGGACGTAAGGAATCCGGATGGTGGCAAGTTCCTTTCCCTTTTCCGTGAGAACCTTGATGCGCTCGTAGTAGCTGCGGAAGCTCTTCGCGTCGTCGGTGATGTCTTCGCGGTAGAGGTAGACCGCCGCCGCGCCCGGCGCTTTGGGGTCGGCGGTCATCTTGAGTTCTTCGGCGGAGGGCTGCTGAAACTGCGCATGTACCAGAGCCGGCCCTGCGAGGGCGAAGAGCAGTGCTGCGCCGCGCAGCCGGCGGCGAAGTGGCAGTACGCCATCCCAGGCCAGTACGGAATGAATCTTGAGCACGGCGAGCATCAGTTGCCTTTCTGCGCGGGGGCGCGGGTGAGGACGAGTTGCTGCTGGTCGGCTGTGGCCAGCTTGAGATAGAAGTCGTGCAGATCGTTATAGACCTTGGGGTCGAGAACGGCGAAGTTACGGGCAAATGTGCGGACCACTTCGACGGCGCCGTTGTTGACGGCAGAGTTGATCTTCAGCGCGGCATAGCCGGGCCAGGAGACATCGGCAGTGTTTGGGGTGCTCTCAATGTTGAAGCCGGGAGGCAGATGGTAGGTCACGTCATCCTGCTCCAGCAGAGGATGGTGGACATCGACGGGAATGACGCGCTTGTCCTGGGCGACAAAAGGGTGCTTGGCCTGGGATTCAAAGAAGAGGCCGGGCAGAAAGACGTGCTTGCCGGTAACGGTGGCCAGGTTGCCTGAAATTTTGACAATCGCCAGGAGATTTATCGTGGAATCGCTTAGGCCGATGAAGTGATCGAAGTCGGCCTGAACCCCATCGGGCAGAGACGCGCGTATGGCCTCGTCGAATTGCTTCTTGACCTCCGCCTCGTCGTTTTCAAGCGCCAACTGCCTCCAGTGGAGAGCATCGGGGCCGGTCATGACGATCCGCGCGATTCCATCGACGGCGCCCTGCTCATCGACGGTGAGGCTGGCGATGCGCTGAACGACAGCGGACTTGTAGGTGCCTCCGGGAGTTCTCGCGAAAGCGGCGCCAGTCTCCGAGAGACGGAATCCGCCGGCCAGGGTGTGCTTCCAATGCAGGCTTCCGTAGGGGCACATCTTCTGGCCGGGATCGAGATAAACATCTTTGCCGTCGAGGACAACAATGGCGATGTAATCGTCCAACTGCGTTGTGGATAGGTAGCCGGAATCGAAGATGGCTCGGTTGCGGTTGACCACCTTCATCGGCCATGCCCGCAGGCCGGCGGCGCGGGCCATCGCGGTATAGAGGAGCGCGATTTCGTCGCCCGAGCCGCTTTGCTGCTTCCAAACATCCTCCGCATGATGGATATCCTTGAGCTTCTCTTTCTTGCGCTCGACTTTGGATTTTTCGCGGCTGAAGTCGGTGTTATCGACCTTCTGAACGGCGGCGTAGATCTTCTGCGCCTTCTGCTCGTCGGTGTCGGTGGGCGCCAGGATGTCGGCTACGGCCTTTTTCAATCCTTTGGACGGATCGGCAAACTCGTTGGTCTCCTTGGCCCAGATCCTGAGCTCGTCATTCCAAAACGCTTCGGTGGTTTTTGCGTCGGTGTAATAGAAGTCGGCGCTCCACTTGAGGCCATTGGTGGGCGGCATCCAGTCTTCATCGGGCGCGGGTGGAACATTCATTATATCGAGGGTATATGTATCTTTTGCCTTGTCGTATTGAACCTTGGCCCCATTCTCGATTCGCGTGAAGCACATGAGCCGGTCGAGAGTTTCGCCCCGGCCGTTGGTGACATAGGTCCCAGGAGATAAATACGGATGAAAGCTGTAATGCGCCTTGTGGACGAAGTAGGCCCGCTGAATGTCCCAGTCCGGTTCGGCGACTTTGAAATCGGGAAGGCTGATCCTCAGGCGATATTCAAGGATGCTGCCGGCCTCGACGCTGGGCAGGCTGAAGGTGATGGTGTTGACCTGGATGTTCTTCGCCTTCACATCCATCAGGTCGGCGGGCTTGGCGGTCAGGGGAACGATGGTTCCATCGGCATGAATGGTGCGGCCCTGAATGGCAGTGACACTGTTGAGACCCTGTAGATAAGGAATCTGGACTGTGGCCAGTTCCTTTCCCTTCTCGGTGAGAACCTTAATGCGCTCGTAGACGGTGCGGGAGTGATCGGAATCGTTGGTGATCTCTTCGCGATAGAGGTAGACCGCCGCTGCACCCGGCGCTTTGAGGTCGGCGGTCATTTTGAGCTCATCGGCGGTGGGCTCCTGAAACTGGGCATGGACGAACGCCGGCGAAGCGAAGGCCAGGAGCAGGAGCGCATAGCGCAGCCATGAATGAGGCTGCGCCATGGGGTGCTTGCGCGATGGGAAAAGTGCCTGTTGCGCGAAGAACATCAGTTCCCTTTCTGCGCCGGAGCGGCGGCGAGGACCAGTTGCTGCTGATCGGAGGTTGCGACTTTCTGGTAGAAACCGCGCAGATCCTGATACTCCTCGGGCTTGAGGATAGTGAAAGCGCGGGCCAGTTGGCGGACGATGGTGACCTGCGTGGGCTCGACCTTGGTTTTGACGATCAAAGCCGCATGACCTTCCCAGGGAGTCTTCGCGTCCAGCGGCACACCTTCCACGGTGTAGCCGGGGGGCAGGTGGTAGACGATCTGGTCGGTCACCTGTTCGGCGTAGTGCATATCGACGAGCGAGAGCCGCTTTTCCTGATCGACAAAGGGATGCGAGCCGCGCGTGGAAAAGAAAAAGCCGGGCAGCAGCAGGCGTTTGGCAGTCGCGGAGCCGGGATTGCCCAGTACCCTGATGACTGCCACCAGGTTCACGTTGGGATCGTCGAGCGCCTCGAAGTGGTCGATGCGGGCATCGACGCCCTCCGGCTCGATGGACGAAAGCCACTGGTCGAACTGCTTCTTGGCTTCTTCCGCATCGGCTCGCAGGGCCAATTGACGCCAGCGGATCGCTTCCTGGCCTGCCATCGCAAAGCGATATGCACCGCTTGCGCCGCCGTGACCGTCGAGGTTCACAACGCCACTGCGCACGAGCGTATTGGTGTTGTACATCGGAAAAGGAGAGGCGTAGGTTGTGGGCTCTTTGGCTGTTTGGCGAATGCCGCCCGCGCCGGAGTGACGCCAATGCACGGTTTGGAAGGGGCACATCTTTTCGCCCGGATCGAGCACGATCTCAGTGCCGCCGGTGCTGAGGAGAACGATGTCGTCGTCCAACTGATCGATGCTGAGATGGCCGAGAGTGAATGTTCCCAGGCTGCGATCCACTACCTTCGCATCGTAGGCGGTAAGTCCGGCGGCGCGCAGCATGGCTAGATAGAGCAGGGCAATCTCGTTGCTGGAGCCGCTCTTCTGGTTCCACACATCTTCCGCGCGCTTGGTGCCTTTTAAATTGAGCTGCTTGCGTTCGGATACTGTTTTGGAACGCGAGAAGTCGGTGTTGTCGAGGGTCTGAACGGCTGTGTAGAGCTTTTTGGCCTTCTCCAGATCGCTGTCGCCAGGTCCGATGAGACCGGCGACGGCTGATTTAATGGCGCCTGAGGGTTCGGCAAAACGCTCCACGTCCTTGGACCAACGCTTGGAGGCGGATATCCAGTAATCCGAGCCGTCGTAATCAGCCAAGTAATAGAAATTCAATTGATAGAGGACACTATGGACGGGGGGTGTCCACTCCTCCTGGGGAATGGGAGGAACGTCTGTCAGGTTAATGGCGTAGCGAATGTTTGCCTCGGTCTTCAGTTCGACCCCTGGGGGAAGGTTTTGCCACCAGTTGAGGGAGACGTTTGAACTCATAGAGCCGGGAGCGCCCTTTGTGCCATCCATGAAGGATTTTTCAGGAATGAAAACATAGTGCGCCTTGTGGACAAAAAACTGCTTCTGAATCTCCCAAGACGGAGCAACCAGCCAATTGTCATAGTGCATTTGAAAGTAGTATTCGAGAATGCTGCCGACTTCAACACTGGGCATGTTAAAGACTTTGCGGCTTATCTGTAGTTTATCGCCATATTTAGTGGTCTCTTTGGCGACTAAAAGGTCGTCCGGCTTGCCAGTGAGAGGGATGACCGTTCCATCGGAGTGAATGGTGCGCGCGTTGATGGCTTCAATGGTGAAAGAACCGCTGCGATAGTAGGGAATCTCAACGGTAGCCAGCTCCTTGCCCTTCTCCTGGAGTATTTTAATGCGTGCGTAGTATGTCCGGACATGCAGGGAATCGTCGAAGACGTCGGATACGTTGAGATAGACGGCGGCCGCCCCTGGCGCTTTGGGGTCGTCGGTCATCTTGAGTTCTTCAGGGGTGGGCGCCTGGAACTGGGCGTGCATACCCAGAGCTGACGATGCGAGGGTCAACAGGACAAACGCGCCGCGCAGGCAGCGGCGCGGGCGAAGGATGCGGCTTTTTGCCGGGGCAAATTGAATGCGATGCGAGAAGTTCATCAGTTTCCTTTTCCAGCTTGAGTTGCTGTGAGAACGAGTTGCTGTTGATCGGCGGCGGCTACTTTCTGGTAAAAGCTGCGGAGGTCCTGGTACTCCTCAGGCTTGGCGAGGGTGAATGCGCGGGCCATCATGCGGGCAATGGTGATCTGGCCGGGTGTGGGAACCGTCTTGTTGACAAGAAGCGCGTGCTCCGGCCATGTAATCTTCGCGTCGTGCGGAGCGCCCTCGACCGAGAAACCTGCGGGCAGGTGATAGGTGACCTGGTCGGTAACGATCTCACCGTAATGCATATCGACGGGCTGCTGGCGCTTCTCTTGAGCGACAAAGGGATGCCCGCCGCGGGTCTCAAAAAAGAAGCCGGGGAGCAGGAGGCGTTTGGAGGTTGCTGCGCCGAGGTTGCCTTGCGCTTTGACGAAGGCGATCAGGTTTGCATAGGGGTCATCGAGGCCTGTGAAACTGTCGATGTGGGCCTCGACGCCCTCTGGGAACACAGATTCCAGTGAGTGGTCAAACTGCTTTTTCACCTCATCAGAGTCGTTTCTGAGGGCTATTTGCCGCCAGCGGAGAGCTTCCTGGCCGATCATGCTAAAGCGGAAGGTGCCGGTAACAGCGCCGTGGGCGTCCAGGGTGATATCGCCCGTGCGAAGGGTTTTATTGTCGGGATAGGCCTGGAGGGGGGACGTGTCGCTAGCCTGGTCGTTTGCCACCTGGCGAATGCCGCCGGCGAGGCAGTGCTTCCAATTCACCAGCTGGAATGGGCACATCTTTTCGCCGGGATCGAGGAAGATATCCTTGCCACCAGTGCTCAGTATCACCAGGGTATCGTCGAGCTGGCTAAACGTGAGGTAGGTAAGGTCGAAGATACCCTGGTTGCGAGCCACCACCTTGAACGCGTACGCCGTAAGCCCCGCAGCGCGCAGCATGGCCAGGTAGAGCTGGGCGATGTCTTCACTAGAGCCACTCTTTTGCGCCCAGGTGTCTTCCGCCTTCTTGGCCGCCTTAAGCTTAAGCTGCTTCATCTCCGCCTCACTCTTTTGGCGGGAGTAGTCGGTATTATCGAGTGCCTGCACGGCTATATATAGCTTCTTCGCTTTGTCCAGTTCGCCGTCCGTGGGTGCGATCAGGCCGGCCACGGCTTCACGGATGTGCTTGGAAGGCTCGGCGAAGTGGTCCACATCATTTGACCAGAGCTTGGCATCGGCGACCCAGAAGTCGGTGGCGCTGTCGGCGCTTTTGTAATAGAAGATCACTTTGTAAAGAAGGCTCTGGACGGGTGGCATCCATTCCTCGTCCGGAGAAGCAGGAACATCTGTCACATCTACACTGTAATGCCTGCCGGCGTCAGCCTTGACACTCACTCCTGGGGGAAGCTTCGACATCCAGACGATAGTCTTGACCGCGCGTTGATGTTCGTCGATCAAATGCTCCAATGTCCAGAGCGGCGTAAAAGCGTTATGCGCCTTGTGGATGAAGTAGGGCCTCTGAATCTCCCAGCTCGGAGATGAATAGCGGTTCTCGCCATAGTTCAAGTCGTAGCGATATTCAAGGATGCTGCCGACTTCAACACTGGGCAGGGTCAAGACTGTGCGGTTGACTTGCTGCTGATCGCCGGACTTGGTCGTCGACTTGGAGACCAGCAGATCCGCCGGCTTGCCGGTGAGGGGAATGACGGTGCCGTCGGCATGAATGGTACGGCCCTTGATGTCGGTGACGGAAGAACCGCCGTGCAAGTATGGAACCTCGACGGTTGCCAGCTCCTTGCCCTTTTCCGATAGCACTTTAATGCGCGCGTAGAAGCTCTGGAAGTGGTGTTCGTCATTGTCGATTTCCTCGACGTTGAGGTATACCGCGTCTGCGCCCGGAGCCTTAGGATCTGCGGTCATCTTGAGCTCGTCGTTGGTGGGCTGTTGGAACTGGGAGTGCGACACGGAGGGCGAGGCGATGGCCAACAGCAAAAGTACGGCGCGAAGGCAGTGTATTGTTCCCCAATGGCCGCATTTGGTCGAAGCGCGCCGAGTGCTATGCGCGGAAATCATCAGTTGCCTTTCGATGCCGGAGCGGCGGCGAGAACGAGTTGCTGCTGATCGGCAGCGGCGACTTTCTGGTAGAAGCCGCGGAGATCCTGGTATTCCTCGGGCTTGGCGAGGGTAAAGGCGCGCGCCAGCTGGCGCGCAATGGCGACCTGGCCGGGCGTGGCAACGGTTTTGTCAGTCAGAATCGCATGTCCGGGCCAGGCGATCTTCGCATCCTGCGGCGCGCCTTCCACGGTGAATCCCTCTGGCAGGCGATAGGTGATCTGGTCGGTAATCAGGCTGCCATATTGCATATCGACAGCTTCCTGGCGTTTTTCCAGTGCGACAAAGGGATGAGCGCCGCGAGTCTCAAAGAAGAAGCCGGGCAGGAGCAGGCGCTTGGAGGTTGCGGTTCCGAGGATGCCCTGGGCTTTGACGAAGGCGATCAGGTTAGAGTAGGGATCGTCGAGGCCGGTGAAGCTGTCGATGTGTGCCTCGATGCCATCGGGGACCATGGACCGCAGCCATTCGTCGAACTGCTTATTGACCTCGTCCTTGTCGTTCCGGAGGGCGGCCTGACGCCAGCGGAGCGCTTCCTGGCCGGTCATCACGATACGGAAATTGGCCGTGACGGCGCCGTGGGCGTCAAGCGCGACTTCGCCGATGCGAGTGGTCTTGTTCTCGGGATAGGCCTCCATGGGGGACGTTTGCGCGGCGGGTCCCGTCGCGGATTCCCGAATGCCTCCGGCACTGGAGTGCCTCCAATTCACCGTTTGGAACGGGCACATCTTCTCGCCAGGATCGAGCACAATCTCTTTTTCGCCAGTGCTCAGCACGACCAGCGTATCGTCGAGCTGGTCTAGTGTGAGATAGCTAATATCGAAGATGCCGCGGTCGCGAGCCACCACCTTGAATGGGTACGCGGTGAGGCCCGCGGCGCGCAGCATGGCCAGGTAGAGCAGGGCGATGTCTTCACTGGAGCCGCTCTTTTGAGCCCAGGTATCTTCAGCGCGCTTGGCTGCCTTCAACTTGAGCTGCTTCATCTCCGCCTGGCTCTTCTGGCGGGAGTAGTCGGTGTTATCGAGCGCCTGCACGGCTTTGTAGAGTTTCTTTGCCTTGTCCAGATCGCTGTCGGCGGGAGCAATCAGGCCATTCGCAGCGTCACGGATGGACTTGGAAGGTTCGGCGAAACGATTCACGTCTTTTGACCAGAGCTTGGCTTCGGAGACCCAAAAGTCTTTGGCGCCGGTGGCGCTCATATAGTAGAAGATCACTTTGTAAAGAAGGCTTTGGATGGGTGGCATCCATTCTTCGTCCGGGCTGGGCGGCACATCCGCGACTTCGACGCTGTAATGCCCGCTGGCGTCGGTCTTCACGCTCACGCCGGAGGGAAGTCTTGGCCACCAGATCAGGGAATTGACCGGGCGGCCGTGTTCATCCAGCAGATAGGAACTGGTCAGGTTTTGGATACCTGGCAGGAAAGCCTTGAAGGGCGTAAAGACGTAATGCGCCTTGTGGACGAAGTAAGGCTTCTGGATCTCCCACGAAGGAGACGAGTACCGGTCGTCGTTGTAGCGGACTTCGTAACGATATTCGAGGATGCTGCCGACCTCAACGCTGGGCAGGGTAAAGACTTTTTGGTTTACCTGCATGTTGTCGCCGGTTTTGGTGGTTTTCTTGGCGATCAATAGATCCGCGGGCTTGCCGACGAGCGGAATGACGGTTCCGTCAGAGTGGATGGTCCGGGCCTTGATATCGGTGACCGTAGTGCCGCTGAAAAGATAGGGAATCTCAACGGTCGCCAACTCTTTTCCCTTTTCCGAGAGTACCTTGATGCGTGCGTAATAGCTCTGGTAGTGCATCGGATCGTTGTCGATTTCTTCGACGTTGAGGTAGACGGCCGCGGCGCCCGTGGCCTTGGGGTCGGCGGTCATTTTGAGCTCTTCTGGGGTGGGCGGCTGGAACTGAGCGAAGAGAATGGCTGGCGAGACGAGGGCGAAAAGCACGAGTGTAAAGCGCATAGAGGCGATTCTTTGCATGAGTTTTCCTTTGCCTGAAAGCAAAAGGCAGTGTAACCCAACAAGGCGGCACGAAGATTGACTTTTCTTAACACTACTTTGAGCCTAAAGAAGCGGAGAGGCAAGAAGAAAGTGCGAGTATGCGCACAGACTGTACGCGCTGTCACACGGAGGACGAAGTGGCCGGTGGAAGGTACCCACGTGGTTGCTTATTGAGCGAATCATGCCTGGGCAAATTTCGGATGCGCGGCTAGCGCATTTTGCAGGGAATGCTGCCTCGGCGCGCGGGGCGTACAATGGGGCGGGCTGGAAACGCGGCTAAAGAGAGGGATTTCTGCGATGAAGCGGTTTGGATTGCGGGGGATTTGCCTTTGGGTGAGTTTAGCGGGATTGGCGGTGCCGGGAGCGCTGGGGCAGTGGAATTCGCCCAATCCGGTGGTGAGCTTTGTCAAGCTATCCGATGGGCTGGAGGTGCGGCAGAAAGATGGTCTTCTGCGGCTGGAAGTGAAGGCGGAGGATGTCTTGCACGTGATCTATTCGCCGCTCGGCCCGGCAGGAACGGTGCGTTTGTCGGATGGCGTGATCGTCAAGCAGAATTGGCTGGGGGCGGCCTTTGAGGTCAGTTCGGATGATAAGACTGTGACGCTTTCGACGGCGAAGCTGAAGGCTGTGATTGAACGGGAAGGCGGGGCGATTCATTACGCCAGCACAGGTGGAACGACGGGTGCAGGCGCGACCGGACCCGGATCGACTGGCGGGTCCAAGCGGGGGCAGATGCTGACGACAGACAGCTACCGGTCGCTGAGGCCGGTGGAAGTGAACGGCGAGAAGACGCTTCATGCGGAGGTTTTCTTCGGGATTTACGGTTCGCACGAGGGGCTTTATGGGCTGGGGCAGCACCAGGCTGGGGTTTGGAACTATCGCGGCGAGACGGTGGATTTGTCGCAGGAGAACACCAACATCGCCATTCCGCTGCTGGTTTCGACGAACGGGTATGGGATTTTCTGGAACAATCCTTCGCGGAGCCAGGTGAACAACCGGTTTGTGCATATGCTCTATCTGAGCGCCGAGGTTGCGGACCGGGTGGATTACTACTTTATTTATGGGCCGGAACCGGACCAGATTATCGGGCGCTATCGCGAGCTGACCGGGGAGGTTCCGCTGTTTGGGCGGTGGGCTTACGGCTTCTGGCAGTGCAAGAACAAGTACCAGT
>Ga0302319_10005923_pt1 | contig 24368 bp, 19 predicted proteins | sample Bog_T0_2_FD_203319 | JGI IMG/M metagenome (GOLD analysis project Ga0302319, IMG submission 203319) | Peat permafrost microbial communities from Stordalen Mire near Abisko, Sweden - Bog_T0_2 | ecosystem: Environmental > Terrestrial > Soil > Wetlands > Peat | place: Sweden: Abisko, Stordalen Mire...
TTCCGAAAATTCCCTGTTATTTCCCTGATAAACAGGGAATTCTGGCAGAGCTGGGTTCGGACGGCACTGCGCCCACAACCAACAATTCCGGACTTATGGCGCACTTGCCACTGGTTCGAGCTGGAGCGCTTAAGTGAAGGCGTATGATCGTGTTTGTCGAAGGTTCGTGGGTGTGGCCCCGGACCCCAGCGGCGAAAATGCCGCTCCCGCCCTTGGCCGCTTCCCCTAGATAACATTCGGAAGGACCGCCCTGACTATGGATGCGTCGGTGATAAAAATCCGCATCAATGCCAAAATCGCCAACCCGGTGGAATGACACCATGGCGAAATTGAACCGCTGGCATCTGGGCATCTGTATTGCGCTCGTGTTTTTCGGCGCGGCGCAGGCGCGCCTGCTTTCCAGCAACGTGGCGGAGCTGGACGAAATTCCCCGCCTGCGTCCGGAATTCAAGGTGCCGGATGATCCCGACATGCTGTTCTATATCGAGCGCTCCTCCAATTCCAACACGGTCGTCTATGCCGCCAACCGGAACGCGCAGGGGAATCTTGATTCCGGCGCGCCGGTCACGGCCTTTTGGCGCTGGTTCAATGCCGACGGCCAGAAAAAAGCGCTGAATTTTGTGGAGCATATGATGGCCTATGGCGTGCGGTTCAATAAGGCGGCGGCGGGCAAGCCGGTCACCTTCAGGATCGCCGCCTTGCCGGAACGCACCCTGTCACTGGACTTGGAGGACAAACAGCGTCCGCAGGCATTGATCCAAATGGGCAGTCACACCGCCAGGCTGGTGTATGTCTATCTGAATGTCGTCGAGGGCGGCTTGATGCCAAGCGTTCCGTCGCTGGATATATTCGCCATCGACAAGATCAGCGGCAAGGCTCTGCACGAGCACATTATCCAGAACTAGCTTTCCAGCGATGGCGTGTCCTGCAAGCTGATATCCAAACCGCGCCGCTTCTGGATCTGATGCAGCGTCCAGCCGATCCCCATGACAATCAGCAGCGGCGTGATCCATCCTGCGACAGGGGCCGGGACGTAGCCGAATTCCCCCATCAGCAGGAATGCCGTGACCGTGAAATGGGCCAGATAGCCCGCCAGGAAAACGCCGATCAGCGCCACCGGGCGCAGTCGGTAGGGAAAATAATGCATCGCCAGCGCGGCGGCTAGGAAGGACATCAAGCCCGGCAGAAAGGCTTCGCTGTACAAAGCCTGCAGGCGGGTGCTGAACCCGGCCGCTTCCCCCGACACGATGTTCGCCTTGGCCAAGGTGCGCAGCACCGTCATGGTCAGATATTGCGGCGACATGCCCAGATTGCTCAGCCAGAGCACATTGAGCGACAGCGGCACGCTACGCTGCGCGAAGGGGATTTCCGCTTCTTCCTTGGCATTGACCACCGCGAGGTCCGGGTTGTCGTTCAGGGGGGCTTTCCAGTAATGCCCGCCCTGCAGAAGCCACAGACCGCTTCGCGGCAAGGGGCTGGCAAGGGAGGCGGTGTCTACTTCGCGCAGCAACCCGTCCGCGTTGAATTTGTAGATTGTTGTGTTGTGCAGTTTCAGCGGCGGACCATATTCAATCTCCGCCCGCAGCAATCCGTCCTGCAGGGCGACCCAATGTGTCCCGCCGCTGATAGTGCGATCCAGCCGCAAGCCTTCGCGGCCGAATTTTTCCCGGATCTGCACGGAGATGGCCGCCGGCCGCAGATAGCCGTCCATGATGAAAAGCGCCCCGCCCAGCAAGACCCCTGCCATGAGGGCCGGCGTCAGGCATTGGATCGGTGAGCGCCCGCTATTCCAGATCAGCATCCGCTCGGCGCTAGTGGTGAAGACGATCTCACTCCACAGCACACCCAGGAAGGTCGCAAAGGGCAGCAGTGGCGGCAGCAGGTCGCACAGGCGCAAGCCCGCCAGGCGCACTACGCTCCACACCACGCCGGGCGCGCTTTGCGCCGGATCGGCCGTCAGCAGGGAAATCTGCGGCCAGAGGTCGATGGTCAGCGCGATGGTCATCAGCGCCGCCACCACCGTGAAGATATGGCGCAGATAGCTGGCCAGCATATAGCGCGAATGACGCCCCAGCGGCGCAAGCACGATGGCGCGGGCGCGCCGCTTTTGGGTATCGCCGGTCACGCGCGGCCCAGTTGCGGCCGGACCAAGTCGCCCTGGCGCGCAATGGCCAGCGCGGCGAACAATGCCGCCAGGAGGGCGCAGAGCAGAAATGGGGGCAGCAACGCGGCGGCCACGCCCTGCGGCGCGACCAGCGTGATCAGCCACTCACACGCCAGGTTCACCGACATCAGCGCCAGGCAGGCGAGTGGCAGGGCGAACCAGTTTGTCCTGTTGGAGGTAAGGGAAATGGCCGCCAGGGCCAGCAACGGCGCCAGGAACGACAACAGGCTGCGGGAAAACCGTTCTGCCAGCAGGCGCATCTGTGTGGCGCGCAGATCGAGCGTCTCGCCGCCTTTTTCGGCGAGCTGCTCGAAAATGGTCTGTTCGGCGGCATCGCTGCCGCGCTCGCCGAAGGGCAAAAGCTGATCCACCATCATCAACTGGCTCATGTCGCGCACATGCATCGAAACTAGCGGTATGCCCTTGAAGTCGTCGAGCATGGCGGTATCGCCGCGATTTTCTGCCGAACTGATGCCGACCAGCGGATGGGCGTCGGCAAAGACATGCGAGGAAAAATTATTGAGTTCCAGCATGATCTGGCCCTTGCGGTCCGGCCCATCCAGCTCGGCCTGGGCGGCGGTCACGATGCGCGACACATGGGGCGCAATCTGCTGGTACACGAACAGCGTGCGGTTGGCAGCGGCGGGGCCGCGCGCGTCAATCACATTGGCGGCCGGCACATCGGGGACCGGCAGCGGCGCGTGATCCGTTGCATACACGACATAGTCGGGGAAATAATAGAATTCCCCCCGCGCCAGACCTTTTTTCATGGACTGAAGTTCGGTGCTGAACAGGATGGAGCGCTGGGCATAGCGCGACAGCGGGTCCACAATACCTGCGCCAGCAATCCCCGTGACGAAGACGGCACAACTTGTGATCAGGGCGAGAGCGCCCAGTTGGTAAGGCCCGATGCCCGAAGCGAAAAGGGCGAGGAATTCCCGGCTCTCGCGCATGCGCAGCAAGGTCATATAGGCCGCCACCAGAACGGCCAGCGCCAGTGCCAAGTCGAATATGCCGGTTCCGGTGCAGAGCAGGACCAGCGCGATGTCGAGCAGATTGGCGTCGTGCCGGATCGCATCGCGGAAAACCCAGGTGAAATGCTCGGCGAGAAAAATGGCTTCCACCAGGATGATGACGGCCAGGGTAAATTTCGCGATATTCCGAAAGAAGCCGCGCGCAAGGTCGCCGCCGATAAAACTGGCCATGTAAGCCCGGAGCCGGAAAGCCTGCATGGGCCGCGCCAACGAGGGTTGCCCGCGATCCCCTGTCACAGCCGAAATTCCTCGCCGAGATAAACACGGCGCACATCGCGGTCCGCGACAACGTCATCGACATCGCCATGCGCCAGGATGCTACCGTTCTCGATCACATAGGCGCGGTCGGCGATCCCCAGCAGTTCGCGCGCCTTGTGATCGGTAATGAGTACGCCGATGTCGCGGTCGGCCAGATGGCGGATCAGGGTAATGATTTCCTCGGTGTTGCGCGGATCGACGCCGGCGAATGGTTCGTCCAGCATGGCGAAGCTGGGCTGGCAGGCCAACGTGATCGCGATCTCGCAGCGCCGCCGCTGGCCGCCCGACAATTCCCCGACAGCTTTTGTGCGGATGTCGCCCAGGCGGAATTCTGCCACCAGTTCAGCAAGCCGTGCCTTGCGCACGCCCTTTTCGGGAATCCGTGCTTCCAGCACTAGTAGGATATTGTCTTCCACCGACCGACTGCGCGGCACGAACGACACTTGCGGCAAATAACTGATGCCGAATCGGGCGCGGTCATAAAAGGGCATGTTGGTGATGTCCGTTCCGTCCAGCTTGATGGAACCGCCGTCCGGCTTCGCCATGCCCGTCAACAGCTGGAAGGTGGTGGTCTTTCCGGCGCCGTTGGGGCCAAGTAGGGCGACAATCTCGCCGCGTCCCAGCGACAATGTCACATTTTCGATGATCCGACGGCCAGCGAAAGACTTTAGCAGGTGCTGTGCGGTAAGCATGCCCCACTCTTCGGGTTGTTGGATATTGGCGGGCACAGCCGAATCAGACCGGTGCCACTGTATCGCTGACAATAGATATTATGGCGCAGACGGAAGGAAGTACACAGGTTGGTCCCGCGAAAATTGGCGCAAATCATAGGTTTTCCGGGCTTGGAAGCGTCATTTTGGGGCGAGTGTTGAAACCTAATGTGACATTTAGCCATTGTGTGCGGATGAGGTTGTACGGGCCGAAATTACCGCTATGTTTGGCCAACGACCAACCGACCAGGGGCAATGAACAACAGCAGGATGAAAAATGTGGCCGTCGCGCCGCATTTTCCCACCTTAGAACAGACTGCGGCTCAGGCCGATAGTCCCCCTGCGAACCGCAAAAGCATCGTTGACGGCTTTGCAGGCTATCGCGTCCTGCGCCGCCGCATCGAAGACTTACTGAACAGTGGCCAGAAAGTCCCATTCTTCCAGCCACGAGATGGCGTTAGCCACAGCGTCATTCGCCGCCAGGACAAAAGCCTGATCAATTATTCGGGCTACAATTATCTGGGCCTGTCGGGCCATCCGGCGGTTTCGACAGCGGCCAAGAACGCCATCGACAAATACGGCACCTCGGCTTCCGCCAGCCGCATCGTCTCGGGCCAGATCGACCTGCATGGCGAGCTGGAACAGAATCTTGCCAGCTTCCTGGGGACTGAGGACGCGCTGGTCTTCATCAGTGGTTACGTGACCAATGTCAGCGTGATCTCGCATTTGCTGACCCGGGCCGACGCCGTGATCTATGACTCTGGGGCGCATAACAGCATCATCACCGGCGCCAAGCTGTCGGGCGCGAAAGTCTTCACCTATGAAAATGGCGATTGGGACGGCCTGGACAAGATCATGGAAAAGTCGCGGGGCGATTTTCGCCGCGGCCTGCTGGTCTGTGAGGGCGTCTATAGCATGGACGGGCAGATTCTGAATCTGCCCCGCGCCGTGGAAGCCAAGAGTCGCCATGACCTGCTGTTGATGGTGGATGAAGCCCATTCACTGGGCAATTGCGGCCTCACCGGACGCGGCGTCTGCGAGGCCTTCGGCCTGCCGCCCAGCAGCGTTGATATTCATATGGGCACCCTCAGCAAAACGCTTGCGAGCAGCGGCGGCTACATCGCCGGCGACGCCGGGCTGATCGAATATCTGCGTTTCCTGTGCCCCGGCCTGATTTTCAGCGTCGGCTTGTCGCCGCCGGATACCGCCGCGGCCATCGCTTCGCTGGACCTTCTGGTGCGCGAACCGCACCGGCCCAAAAGATTGCGCGACCGCTCCCGCTATTTCCGCAAAGTGGCCCGCGAATATGGGCTTGAAGTCGGCGGCGACGAGGAATCGCCCGTGGCGTCCGTTATTGTGGGCGACGACAAGAAGGCCATGCTGCTGTCCAAGCGCCTTTTCGACAATGGCATTGATGTGCAGCCGATTGTGCGCCCTGCGGTGGCCACTAACTCGGCGCGCCTGCGCTTCTTTATCACCACCAATCATACCGAAGAACAGATTCGAGCCACCATTCCGCTGGTCGCCAGGGAACTTGAAGCCGTGCGCCAGCTCGGCGATTGAGCGTGGCCGGCAATCAGGACGGCCCGTCTATGGGCACGAATCCGCTGCGGGTTGCGCTGGTCACCGGTTCCTATGATTACATCAAGGACGGGGTTGCACTGACCCTGAACCGACTGGTGGGGTACCTGGAGGCGCAGGGCGTCGAGGTCCTGGTCTTTGCCCCAACCGTGGTCCAGCCCGCCTTCGCCCATAACGGCTCGGTGGTGTCGGCGCCGTCCATCCCGCTGCCTGGGCGCAGCGAATACCGGTTGGCGCTGGGCATGCCGAAATCCGTGCAGCGGCGCCTGAAGCAATTCCGCCCGGACATCATCCATATCGCCACGCCGGACCTGCTGGGCTACCGGGCGCTGAAACTGGCGCAGGTATGGCGCGTCCCGGTGGTCGCCTCTTATCACACCCGCTATGAGAGCTATCTCAAGCATTATTGGTATTGGAAGCCGCTGACTGGGCTTGTGACGCGCTATCTGCGCTATTTCTACGGCGCCTGCAGGGAAATTTATGTGCCGTCCGCCTCCATGGCGGATACCTTGCGGGCCGATGGCCTCAGGGACAATTTCCGCCTGTGGCCCCGCGGCATCGACTCCCGGCGTTTTCATCCGGGCAAGAGAAGCGGTGCGTGGCGCGCCCGCCATGGCATCGGCCCGTCCGATGTGGTGATTGTGCACGTCTCACGGCTGGTGCGCGAAAAGCGCACCGACGTTCTGGCGCAGACGTTGCGTCAGCTCAGCGCCATGGGCGTTGCGCACAAGGCTCTGATTGTGGGCGATGGGCCGGAACGCGCGGCGCTTGAGGCCCTGCTGCCAGACGCGATCTTCAGCGGCACGCTGGACGGCGAGGAACTGGCCGCCGCCTATGCCTCGTCGGATATTTTCTTTTTTCCCAGCGAGACGGAAAGCTTCGGCAATGTGACGCTGGAAGCCATGGCTTCGGGCCTACCCTGTGTCTGCGCCGACGCCACGGGAAGCCGGTCGCTGGTGGTGCCTGGTGTCACCGGGTTGCTTGCGGTACCTGGCCGCGTCGCCCAATTCGCGGCGCATATTGCGGCGCTGGCGCACGATGAAGGTTTGCGCAAGCAGATGGGTGCGGCGGCGTGGGGGCGCAGCCAGGGTTTCAGCTGGGACGGCACCTTGGCGCAGTTGCTGGGCTATTACCGTGCGCTCGTGGCTCCGCCGTGAAAATTGTGGATGTCTGCGAGTTCTATTCGCCGACCGGCGGCGGCGTGCAGCGCTATGCCGAGCAGAAGCTGGAACTCGCGCCGCGCTTTGGCCATGACATGACGATCCTGGCGCCGGGCCCTGAAACCAAAATGGAAAAATTCCGCGGTGGCACTATCGCCTGGGTGAAAAGCCCCTATCTTCCATTCGATCACAATTACCGCATGTTTTGGGGCGCCGCCGAAGTCTGGCGCATCCTGGACGAACTGGCCCCCGATCTCGTCGAGGGATCGTCGCCCTGGCGCGGCGGTTGGCTGGCGGCGCACTGGCCGGGCAAAGCGCCCCGTATGATGTTCCATCATGTTGATCCGGTCGCGGTATATCCACAGACCTTTCTGGGCGGCGCGCTCGGGACGCAGCGGGTAGACCGGCTATTCGGCTGGTTCTGGGGTTATATGCGCCGGCTCAATAGCAGCTACGACGGCGCGATTGCGACCAACCCGGTGCTGGCGGAGCGCTTTGCCACTTTCGGCTTGAAGAATATCGAACTCGCGCCCTTCGGTGTGGCGCGAGAGAATTTCTCGCCGGATTTTCGCGATGCGGCGTTGCGCCGCGAGATGCTGGCGGTCTGCGGATTGGGGCCCGAAGCGACGCTGCTGATTGCGGTGGGCCGATTTCACCCGGAAAAGCGCCTGAACATCGTCATCGAGGCTGTCACCAAGGCGCAAAGGGCGCGGCGAATCGGTCTTTATATTGTCGGCGACGGCATCCAGCGCCGTGCCGTGGAACGCTGGGCCGCGCAAAGCCGGCATGTGCATCTGGCAGGTCGCATCAGCGACCAGAAGCGGTTGGCCGGCGTGATGGCCAGCGCCGATGCCATGATTCACGGCTCGGCGGCGGAAACCTTCGGCCTGGTGCTGGCGGAAGCGCTGTGTTCGGGAACGCCGCTGATCGTGCCCGATGCAGGCGCCTCCGCCACCTTCGCTGCGCCGGGCTATGCCCAGACCTATCGCACCGGCGATGCGGACGATGCCGCCGCCGCCATCCTGCACCTGCTGGCGGGTGACCGCGCAGCGCAATCGCGCATGGCGGTCAGTGCGGCGCAAACTCGCGTCAACACTGTGGCGCAGCATTTTGAAAAACTGTTTGAAATCTATGAGCGGGTCGCCGCTGCGCGCTCGATGCGATAAAGCGTGACCCAGTCCAGCGGCGGCAATTTCAGAAAGCCTGCCCAAGCGGAAAATTTGGCAAATCTGTCCAGATAGCGGGTGCCCATCTCGCCATATCCCAGTGCCTCCAGCGGAAATTCCGAATAGATCACCTGTGCCCGCGCACCGGCGGGCAGCAGCGCGGGTGGAAGAGACGGCCGGCCAGCGAAGAAATAGACCGGGCCTTTGCCCAGCAACGATTGCAGCTGCGTTTTGGTCGCCAGCGATTCAATGCGTGTCCCGGGTGGCCGGTACATCGGGTAGGACTCGAACGGGGTTTTGTCGAGACTGTAGGCGGCCAAGCCGTCAGGAAAATTGCGATAGACATAGCGTGCCATCGGCATGTGCGGCCGGAAGCCGAAAGGATAGACGGCTAGGAAAAGCATTACCAGAACCGATACCAGGGTTGCAAATTTCGCGAGGCCGGAACGCCGCCATGCCCAGACCCGCGCCGCGAAGGGGTGCCAGCGAGCGATCTGCGGGGAAAAAGCCAGCACCGGAAACGCCGTCGCCAGGAGGGCGAGCGGAAACAGGAATCGCGGCTCCTTGTGCGCCACGGCCATGTTAATGATAAAGAAGGGCAGCGTCACCCAGGTCAGGGCATGGCGCGGATTGCGCAACCACATCACGACCATGGCCGCCATCAGCAGCGCCGTGATCAGCGCGAAGAACTGGGCTGGCTCCAGATAGAAATAGGCGAAGAAGGGCGCGGTGCCGAACGCGCGCGCCGCCACGCTGTCCAAGATATTGGCCTTGAAATAGAGCCAGGGCGTGAGATTCCACACACCATAGCCCCAGCGGTCGGCGCCTGTTCCCGCCAGCACGGACAGGGCTATCGCGGCCGCAATGACCGTCAGCCCCTTAAGGCGGACGCGTTCGATAACGGCCAGCCAGGCGAACAATCCGATGATCAGAAAAGCGGACTGGTAGCGGCAGTCAAAGGCAAGGCCGCCAAGGATGCCCGCCCAGAAAAGCCGGCTGCTGCTGCGGCCGCGCAGCACCAGCGCCAGGCTGAGAGTGAAAAACGCCGCCGAGAGGGTTTCGGACGAGGTGCGGACGAACAGATAAGGCAAGAATCCGAAAAAAGGCAGGTAGCGGGCAAAGGCCAACTTTTCGTCTTCGCCCTTGATAGAGGGCAGCAATTCTCTGGCGAACAGCGCCAGCGCCGTCACCGATATCAGGCCGGTGGCCAGCCGAAGAACGAAGGTGACGAAAAACATGTCTTTGATGCCGGCCAGCAGCAGCGGCTTGGCGATCAGGTAATAGAGGAGCGGCTGCGTCCAGGGGCGGATATGGGCAGTATATTCCCATGGCAGGTCCGCTGGGGTGACGAGGCCCAGCTTAAGGCTCATGAATTCCAGAATCTGGTAATGCTCGTCGGGGAAATAATAGAGATCGCTGAAGCAGGCGGTGATGACGGTGAGAATGATGACCAGAGCCATGCTGCGCCATAGCGCCCTGGTCGGCGCATCGGCCGGAAAATCGCTCTGCATACAACGCCCCACGAAGGCGTGGACGCTATCACGCACAGTATTTATAGTCGATCCGACAATGTCCCAGATCCCCACCCATCCTGTTCCAGAAACGTCCGCGCGGCTGCGCGTGCTTTTCATCAATGACACGTCGCGCAATGGCGGCCCGGGCAAGACGCTGCTGAATATTGTGAAGTTTCTGGACCCCGCGCGCGTCCATCGCACCATCCTGCTACCGCGCGAAGGCATTGTCAGCCAGAGTATCCTGGCGAACAACGCCGCAGACGATCTGCTTTTCGAGTCGGGACTGATTGAGCATATCGCTGCGCCCCTGTCGCGGAATGTTGAGCGCGGCGATCTGCACGGGGCACTGCCGCTGCGGATATTGCGGGGTATCGGCAATGTCGCATTGGCCATCGTGGCCCTTATTCACCTGTCACGCCGCGTCAGGCGGGAACACTATGACGCGATCTTCTGCAACGGGACCATGGCCAACGTCACCGGTGGATTGCTGGCGGCGTTCACCGGAACGCCCACGCTTTGGCATGTTCTTTATACTTCGGTGGGGCCGTTGGCGCGGGGGCTACACGCGCGGCTGGCGGCGGGAAAGGCGGTCAAAGTCATTATCTGCGTCTCGCGTCCCACCGCGCGCCAGTTCGGTGCCAGCGACAAGGTCCATCTGATCCATGATGCGATTGACGTTGAGGAGTTCGATGGCCGCAGCCTATCGCCGGTGCTGCGCCAGGAATTGGGGCTGGACGCTGGCGCGGTAATATTCGGCAGCCATGGCCGCGTCCTGCCGCGCAAGGGCTATGCCCAGATGATCCGTGCCGCGCAACTGGTGCTGGACTGGTTGCCGGAGGCCGACCGGGCGCGTTGCCACTTTGCCGTGATCGGCGACACGCCGCAAGACATGCGAGTGGATCATCTGGAAGAGTGCCGCGCCCTGGTGCGGGAATTGGGCGTGGGGGGAAACGTGCATTTTCTGGGCTTCCGCGCCGAAATTATTTCTTATGTCGCTGGTTTCGATGTCGCGGTGGTACCCAGCATTTACCAGGACCCGCTGCCACTGGCCGTTCTGGAAGCCATGGCGATGGCAAAGCCCGTGGTGGCGTTCGATGTTGGCGGCATGGCGGAAATGATCCAGGACCATGTCAGCGGCAGGATCGTGCCGGGAGCGCCGCCGGACGTTGCGGCGTTGGCGGGGGCGTGTCTGGAATATTTTGCCGATGCGCAATTGCGCCAAAGAGATGGCGCTGCCGGGCGACAACGCATCGAGCGGGACTTCAATGCCAAGATTCATGCCCGCCGGATTCAAGACGAATTGTTCCGGGTAGCGAACAGGGCCCTCTAGGGCTGCCGCTCAAAGATATCGATGCTTTCGTCCAGGCTCTCATGGATATGGATGGGCGGAATAAAGCGACCGGCAAAGCGGGAGTGATGCACCAGCCGATAGGGCAACGCGCCGGCGTATAACCGCGCGAAGTAAATCCGCGCATCGGCATCGGCATATTGCGATTGCAGGATGGGCGACAAGATATGGCCATCTGCCGAATTTACCGAACCCCGATAGCGTTGGACCCACCAGTCACTGACGATAATAAAGCGCGGCTTGCGGCTTTCGATGGCGCCGAAGGGCTGCATCAGCTCCCTAATATGCGGCAGAGGATTGCGGAGGGTCAGCGCGCCCGGCCCGACGCGCGATGACACCGCGCTCTGTGGCAAGCGCGGCAGGTAGGCATTTTGGCCATAGGTTTCGATGGTGTCGCCGGGGCTGATATGGGCGGCCATCCAGTGTTCCGCGTCATAGCGCGGGTCCTCCAGGAAGGCCGCATCGACTGACAGGCAGCGATACAGAGCGAAGAGAGCGATGATCGCCAAGGCGAAACGCGTCGCAAACCGGAACTGGGCTTGGTGCGCGGCCGTCAGCCTGTCGGCAGCGATTCCGATATAGACAGCGGCCAGGATGGCCTGGGGCAGCAGGAAACGGACATCGGTGCGCAGCGCCACCAGATTAAAGCAGAGTGTGAAGGACAGCATGGCCGCAAAAGGCAGTGGCGCCGCAACCTGGATCGGCTTGGCGGAACGCAACAGGGCAAACGCCAGGCCAAGCAGGGCGAGGATGCAGACCAGCGCCGCATGGCCTTGCGTGAAATAGCCTGTCGCATCTTTCAGCAGGGCGAAACGGCCCGTGGCGCTGTTTTGATAATCGGCAAAACCCTGGCTGGCCGGGCCTGCTAGAAAGGCGATCCGGCTGGCGAAGCCGTGGGGATTGGTGATCGCGCCATCCAGCAGCAGCAGGAACAGGATTGCGACCAGCGCCGGGAACAGGATGGCGACAAGGATTTGGCGCGCATGGGCGCGCGGCCAGGCACTCTGCTGGAACCAGAGCAGAAGGATGGCCGGTACGCTGAGCAGGAAAACGGCGTAAGCCTGGTCTTTGGTCGCGATGGCAGCGGCGGCGAACAGGGTGGCGAGGCGAAAGTGCGCTGGTTCCTGCCGGGCGATGCCGCGCATCCACCACAGCAGCGAAAGTACGCACCAGAACAGGTATGGCACATCCAGGTTTGTGACCTGGCTATAGTAAGTCAGTCCAACCCCAAGGGCGCAGGCGCCGGCGGCGAAAAAGCTCGCGCGCCGGCCCGCGATCAAATCCGCCATCTGTGCGATGGCGGCGATGATGCCAAGCGACATTGCGATGCTGACCAGCCGCGCCGTGACCGCAAAGAAAGTCATGTAGGGCGGCTTGGTGAATTCCCCCACCACGCCGCTTTGCGTCCAGGACGTCACATGCAACAGGGCGATGAGGGAGGCCGGCAAAGTGAATAGGGCCAGAATGAAGGCTTGCAGCGCCGGATAGGTGAAATACGCCCCCGGCTTGTAAGTCAGGGCCAGGGCGGTGAGGAAATTGCGCGGCGCGAAGCCATCATCGTCCCAGCCATCAGAGGCAGGCAGGCCCCAGAACAGTCCTGTCAGCCGCAGCGCGCCGGCGGCGACCAGGATCCAGAACAAAGGCGACCGCAGGACAAGGCGCGCCGTCACGTTGGGGCTTCTTCGCGTTTTCGGCGCAGGAGGACATCAAATGCCCAGGGCGCGCCGACCACCATGCAGCCCAGCAGCAAATCGGCGGCAGCCAGGATCACCAGCACGGTGGCGACAGGGGTGGCAGGGGTGTTGACAAGCCCCGCCGCCGCGATGCCCGCGCCGACAAAGACCAGGTCCTTGTTTGGCACCAGCGGCAAGCGCGTCACGATCAGGCGCAGGGCGACGAATTGCAGGCACGCCACGGCGGAGGGCAGGGCGCCGGAAACCTCCCACAGGCCGAATTCTACCGTCAGCACCAACAGGCTGCGCAGGAAGTGGATGGTGAAGGTCTCGGCAATCTGTTTGCGGCTGAGAATGGTCACCTTGCGATGGGCAACCACCAGCACGGCGCACAGGATGAGTGGCACGGTGCCGGTGAGCAGATAAAGCCAGTGTGGTGCAACCTCTGGCAGATGAAAGCCGCCAAAGGCGAACAGCACCAATAGGATCAGCCAGACCATCACCAGGCCCGCCCCGCCCGACAAAAGGTTGCTATCCTTGATGGCATGTAGCAGAGAGGATTGCGGCAGATTCAGTTTGCGATGCGCCCAGAGATAGAAAAATATTTCCCCGGAATAGTCGAAGATGGCGCTATTCAGGAAGCGTTTGCGCAGCATCACCGCCAGCGGCAGCCGCGTCTTGCGCCACAGATTGCGATAGATCAGGTAATCGCCCAGCGGCTGCAAGAAGAATTGCAGCACCAGGAAAACGTAGAAGAAATAGCTGTCTGGCCGGGCGGTCCAGAGTTCATGCCAGCCCAGCTGGGTCAGGCGGCGGCCCAGGAAGATCAGCAGAAAAACGGGAATGGCCCAGCGAATGAGCTGCAGAGTCCAGCGGCCATAGCGGTTGGACGTGATGGTTTCGAAAAACTCCTGCGGGGCGATATCCTGGCTCATGCGCGGCGTAATATCTGCCGCAGCAGCAGGTGCGGCAGGCATTTCGCCAGGGCGCGAATCCAGGCGAATTGCCAGGGCACAGTGATGCGGGCCGTGCGGCGCGTCAGCTTGCGGGCAATGATCTCAGCCGCCCTCTCGGCAGACATCAGGAAGGGCTTTGGCTCGGTGAGCGGGCGGCTCATCGGCGTATCGATGAATCCGGGCGAGACCAGCGTCACCGCAACACCGTACGGCGCGATGCGCAGGCCCAGCGCCTCGGCGAACATGGCAAGCCCTGCCTTGCTGCCGGAATAGAGCGGCGCCATGGGCAGAGGAAAGGATTCTGCGATGGAGCCGACCAGCACAATATGGCCGTACCCGCGCTTGGCCATGACGCCGGACAGGAAATTCGCGCCAATGGCCGGCGAGACGAAATTCACTTGCGCCATCGCCTGGGCATTGCCGGGGTCTTGCGCGAATTGGTTCGCAGGCACGATACCGCCAACACCGGCACAGAAGATAGCAAGGTCTATGGGCGCCTTCGCATCGCAGGCGGCCAGCCGTTCCACCAGCTCGTTCGGGTCGCGCAAATCGAAATTATCGGTCTGAATCGCGGCGCCTTGTTCGCGGCAATGCAGGGCGGTGGCGTTCAGCCGTACCGCATCTCGGCCCCATAACACCAAGGTGACATCGGCACGGGCATGGGCGCGAGCCAGGGCCGCGCCGAGACCGCTGGAAGCACCGGTAATCAAGATTTTTGTGACAGGCATGAAGGCGGTTTTTCATGGTGGGCGCTGCAAAACCGCAGCCAAATCCTTACTATCAAATCGGCGGATCGAACGCTATGGTTCTGAAATATTCGGGGAATATCATGTCCGCAGCTTTAGGCTCAGCGCCCCTGCAAATTGTCGAAGTGCAGACCCCCAAACAGTGGCACGATTTCCACCACCTTCCCTTTCGGGTCTATCGGGACGATCCGCAATGGGTGCCGCCGTTGCTGCTGGAAAGGAAATTCCACTTCATGCCCAAGCACAATCCCTATTTCCAGCATGCCAAGGCCGCGTTTTTCCTGGCGTACAAGGATGGCGCGCCGGTTGGGCGGATCACCGCGCAGATCGATCAGCTGCACCTGGAACGCTATAACGATGCAACGGGACATTTCGGCTTTATCGAGGCGCTGGATGACGCGGCGGTGTTTGCGGCGCTGCTGGATGTCGCCGAGAGCTGGCTGCGCGAAAAGGGGATGAAGCGGGTCATCGGGCCCGTCAGTTTTTCGCTGTGGGACCAACCAGGTCTGCTGATCGAGGGTTTCGACACACCGCCTTATGTGATGATGGCGCACGCGCGGCCCTATTTCGCCGGGCACATTGTGGAGAATGGCTATCAGAAGGCGGAAGACCTGATCGCCTATCGTTACGGCCCGGCGGCGTCGACCGATATGCTCAAGCGCCTGCTGACGCGGACGCTGCGGCGCGGGGAGATCAAGCTGCGTAACATCCGCATGGACAAGAAGCATTTTGACGGCGAAGTCGCCATGCTGCTGGACATCATCAATGACGCCTGGTCGGACAATTGGGGTTTTGTCCATATGACCAAGGCGGAGATTGATGACCTGTCGGGTATTTTGAAACTGCTGTTGCGGCCCGGCGATGTCGCCATCGCCGAATATCAGGGACAGCCAGCGGCATTCGCGGCCATCTTTCCAAATCTCAATGAAGCGATCCGCGACATGAATGGGCGGTTGCTGCCTTTCAACTGGGCCAAGTTGCTGTGGCGGATGAAGGTCAGCCGTCCCCGCACGGCGCGCATGCCGATGCTGGGGGTGCGCAAATCGCTGCAATCCTCGCCCGTCGGCGCAGCGCTGGCGCTGTCGGTCATCCAGTCAGTGCGGGATTTCAACTTCGCCCATGGCGTGACGGACAGCGAATTGTCCTGGATCCTGGAGCGCAATACGCGGGTCAGTCATGTGATCGAGATGGTCGGCGGCGTGCCCTATAAGCGCTACCGCGTCTACGAAAAGCCAATTTAAGGCGGGTATTAGGCTCGGTTATTTGGCGTGAAGGTCCATATTCATCCATATTTCTCCGGTCATTTGATGTAGCTTAATGCCATGAATATGCATTCCAGACCGAAGCCGGAGCGCGTCGTTTTTGACGGCTCGGGGGATTTCCTAAAGACCGTGCGCGCGCGCGTCGAGGATGCTTTGGCAGGCCGCACCGCTGGCGGTGACCCGCGTCTTCTGCGTAAGGCGGCGCTGATCGCGGCTTGGTTTGCGGGCTCGTTTGCCCTAATGCTCAGCACCCAATCCGCATGGGCGCAATTGCTGTTTTGTTTTTCCTATGGGTTGGCGGCCAGTGCTGTCGGCTTCAACATTTTCCACGACGCCAACCATGGCGCACTGGCGTCCAACCGCCGCACGAATCTGGTCTTGGCCGTGATGGCGTCCACCGTGCTGGGGGCTAGCCGCTTTCTTTGGAATTTCAAGCACAATGTCCTGCACCACCGGTACACCAACATTTACGAATGGGATGACGATCTAGAGACGCGGGGCTTCCTGCGGCTGACGCCGCACCAGAACTGGAAGACGCGCTATATTGGCCAGCATCTCTTTGTCTTCGTGCTGTATGCCGTCAATGCGCTGGAACTGGTCTTCATCAAGGATTTTGTCCAGTATTTCACGCTGCGCATCAACGTCCACCAGCGCATTCCGGCGATGTCGGCGGCGGAGAAGATCGAGTTCTGGGTGTCGAAGGCTATCTATCTGGCGGTCTTTGTCGCGCTGCCTTTGGCGTTATTGCCATTCTGGCATGTCGTGGTGGGCTTTCTGGTCTATGAAGTCACCGTCGGCCTTTCGCTGGCGCTGGTCTTCAGCATGGCTCACCAGGTCGAGAGTGTGGATTTCCCGTCGCCGCAGGGCGCTCCGCCCACTATCGAAGAGGAATGGGGCGCGCACCAGATGCGCACCACCGCCAACTTCGCCAACCTCAATCGCGCGTGGAACTGGTGCAGCGGCGGGCTGAACCACCAGATCGAACACCATCTCTTCCCGTCAATGAGTCACACGCATTATGCCGCCATTGGGCAGGTCGTCCGCAGTACGGCACAGGAATTCGGATTACCATACAATCATTTCGAGACTTATGGGGCAGCGTTGCAAAGTCACTATAGATTGCTACGCAGTCTAAGTACTCGTCCGTCTTTGATAACCCCGATAAACATCACTGTGGTGTGACGTGTCTGCCGCTATCGCTGACCTTGGGACCGCCGTCCAAATATACGCCCAGCTTCCGCTGCAATGCGGGGCCCATACCGCATGGCAGCATTATGGCCTTTGAGCTCACTGTGGCCGGAGGCAAGCCGCAACTTGTGGGGCAGTGGACTTCGCCCGACATGATGGTGACCGATTCGCCGACTGTGGCCAACGGCATGGTCTTCGCCACCCAGACCGGGGAGCAAACATTGCAGGCGCAGCGGTTGCCGCCTGGCTCGCAACGCCCGACCATGGCTGACCAACCATCAAATACGGACTCTCCGATATCAACACATCACTGACATCAAGCCAGACCCGCGCATTTTGTGCCGTTTGCCTGTTAATGCAAATTCGATCCCCTGTTATCCGATAACTGGAAAAGTGCCAAAAGGGCTCGGAAACACTGCGCTTCTTGACGAATCCAGGGGCTTGAAATCTCTTTTTTCCGATTTTCCCCTGTATTTTCCCCTGTTATTGGGAAAAAAGGCTCGGAGCCGGGTTCGGACTGCACTGCGTCCACAACCAGCATTTCCGGCATTTCCGGTGAGAACACAATTCTCAATAGCGGAACGAATAGCCCACAAAGGGTGACTTTGGGCCCATAGAGTCCCCACGGAAGTCCCCACACTCCCGCGACGCTTGAATCCGGCCCCAACCGCGCCAACATTATAAGGTGCGAAGGGGAAACCGAATGGGCTCATTATTCTTGACGGACGCCGGGGGCAAATTCAAGTGACCAATTCCGAGGAGCCCTACCGAAACTGGTAGCGCAGGCGCACATGAACTTCGATGAATACGAGTCGGTCTATCCCGTTCACTGGCTAGATCACAATTACGATTACGAAGAATCTGAAACATATCGCCGCGCTCAAGCAGATCAATTCATAAATGACATAACAACCGAAGCCGAAGAGCGTTGGTCCATTTTTCTCAATCGTTGCGCAGGTACAAATTCCAATGATCTCGCCACGTTCCCTGTATTCGCAGAGTTCCCTCGCTAAAAACGAGGGGGCCCTAGCCCGATTAGACTTGTCGGTCGAGCCTCAGATCGGCTGCCCAAGTGCCCGTGGAATCACTGCCCACGATGCCGTGGAATCGGTGCCCACGATCACGTGGAACACGCAGTAAATGAAAGATTAATGGAGGGAGCCCCTATTTCCCGCCCTGATCTTCGGCGATTTTTGACACCCGTTCAGGTTGTGTTTTGCCTTATCGGTTTTGTGCGCGCTGCGCGAGGCGACGACCGGGCCGGGCCGGGGCGAATTTCCCCGATGGCGGTGAGCCGAATTGGCAGAACAGAAAGTGTGGCCGACTTTTGCCCATTCGACAGCGGCCCGTGGCGGCACGATTTTGCCGTGGCGCAAGACGAGTCCACGCAAGAGGCGGCGTCCTGAAAAATTTCCCAAACTTGATTCCCCTCAAGCGCATCGAACAATTTTCACGTAAGGGAATTTTGAGGCCCTGTATCTGTGTTGCGTAATATCGTTTTTCGACGGGTTGTTGTCGATGCTGGGCCGCTGGCTGCTCGGTTGGTTTTTCATTTCAGAAGCCCTGCATCGCGTTCGCGATTGGGATGCCATGGTAATCCTCGTCCAATTGAAGCATGTGCCTTATGGACAACCCCTGCTTGCCCTGGCTGTTGTTGCGATGATTTTTGGCGGCAGCATGCTTTTTATCGGGTTTCAAACGCGATTTAGTGTGCTCATTCTGGCCCTGTGCACAATTGCGTCGACAGGCCTGGCCCATGATTTCTGGACGATCCGCAATGCTGCTGAACGAGCATCCGACTATCAGGATTTCGTTCTTGGGATCGCCATTATTGGAGGACTGCTCACCATAGCGGCCTTTGGCGGCGGACGATTTTCAATTGGCAGGCAGGAGGAGTAACTGCTCTGGCCGCTGTAGCGCTTGAGGCCGAAGACGGGGCGTGGAGTCCATTTTTTCGCTGAAAAGCCGCCCTTCCCGGCCCGCCAGGCTCTTGGAAATGCGGGGCGGATCGCGCCTGGGTATTGCCTGCCACAAAGAAAAAATGCCTGCCTCCAGATTTGTGAAGGCAGGCATCAGCATGACGGACTTCCGCGGAACTAAAAACTGAATCGCACGCCCAGACGATAGGAACGTCCGATGCAGTCATAATATTGGCAGTTGTAGCCCTGGCCGGTCAGCGTGGTGACGTTGGCCGCCGAATAAGCAATGTTCGGAGGTGAGGTGTTGAAGGCATTGTCCAGGGCGGCGTAGAGCTGGATATGGTCATCCCACTTGTAGGATCCACGCAAGTCCAGATAGCCGATTGCCGGTACCGAATTCTTGTCCACCTGAACGCCGCTCGTCCAGGCATTGTTGAGGACTTCCTCACCGACGAAGCGGCCCTGCATGGTCCCCGACCAGGGCCCCTGAGTGTAAGTGGCGGTAAGCGTCATGTGAAGTTTCGGTCCCGCCGTGAAGTTATCGTCCAACCCCGCAGCCCCGGCGCCGTCCAGAGTCTTGCCGACAGCGGTGCGGGTATTTTCGTCGACATAGTTGCCGAGCAGATGCCAGTCCAGATCGCCGGCAAACAACGACATCCTGTAATCGCCCTGGAAGTCCAGGCCGGAGGTGCGCTGGGAAGCAGCGTTCTGCGGGATGACGTAAAACCCGTTGAGTGCGCCATTGGTATCGGCGGCAACATTTATGAACCGTCCGGTGACGCCATTTCCATCAGTCTCAACAGTCGCGATGGCGCCTGCAACGCCATTGGTGGTGCCGAAGAATATATCACCGCAATAAAGCGCGACTTTCAGGGTTGGAGTGCATTGTGACACCACCTGGGTGCTGCTGGGCGTGAAGATCGCCTGCTTGATGAGGATGTTGTAAAAATCCACTGAGAAGCTGAGGTTGGCGATCCAGCTCGGCGTAAAGACGACACCGGCCGAGATCGTGTTGGCTTCTTCTGGCACCAAATTCGGGTTGCCTAGGTTCGCCTGAAGCGCGTTAACGCTAATGCCGCTGTACGGACTGGTGATCTTGCCGGAGGCGTAGCTCGGGGGCGTGTACAGCTCCGAAATGATTGGCGCGCGAATGTCTTCCGACCAAACAGAGCGAAGCTTGAAGTCTTCGTTGACCTGGCTTTGCACGCCAAGCTTCCAGGTTTCGACAATGCCGGAGCTCGAATAGCTGGTGATGCGACCAGCGGCCTGGACGTCCAGCGAATCGACAAAATTGTTTTTTAGGATCGGAGCATCGACTTCGAGGAAGCCTTCCTCGACGTTATATTCGCCTGCGAAGGATGTGTAATTGCCCGCATCCCAGAGCGCATTGGCGCCAAAGTTCTGTGGATCGGCAATATTCCTCTGCTGCTCCATGCGGTATTCGGCGCCGAAGGCGACCGCGACCTTTCCGGCCGGCAGCTCCCAGGGCAGCGTACCCTGCATTGAACCCGAAGCCACCTCCTGCTCAAGAAGGAAGTACGCAGAGTCCATCACCGCCCGATTGCCGGAGCGGCCCGGCTGGACGTAGTTCAGGGCCCCCGCCGAGGCGTTGTTCGTGCCAAAAACGTCAAGTGGCTGGCAACCATTTGTCGGATTAGTAAGTGTGCTGCGGCACTGGATGCTGCCGACCGCCAAGCCCGACCCCGCCACTGCCGCATCGGCGCCGGCGGCAGTTACCACAACAGCATCGACCGCATTGGTGTATAGCGACTTCAGGACGTCATTGGGGTTCGTCTGCCCCTCGCGGATCTGGCTGTGCTGGATATAGGCATTCCAGCTCCAATCCTCACCCAGGGCGCCATCCAGGGTAAAAACGCCACGCATCAACTGGCGCGTGTTGTTGTTTATGGGGTCACCGAGAGAACCCGCCAAGTTGAGTATCGAATAGGGTCCGCCGGGATTGAGATTGTTGTTGAGATTGTCGGTAACCAACGTAAAGCTGGTGATGCCGCCGGCTATCATGCTGGCCTGAATGGAGGCCGGTATGTAGGCATTGTCGGATTTGACGGTAACGGAAGACTTCAGGTCGGACGCAACATTCTCTTCAAAATTCTGGCCGTAATTGAGCTGGATCGATGCCTTGATGTCGTCGGTAACCTTGTAGCTGGCATATCCGAACAACGTGGTGTTGTGATAGGGAACTGAAATCAGAGGATACTGTTCAAGGTCGCTCTGCGCGTTGCCCGAACAATTGTAACAGTTGCTGTTGGTAATCGGCAGGGTACCAAAACTGAATGGCGTCGGCATGGCGGCGGAGCCGACAAACTGGATACCCGCCAGAGCGTTGGCGGGCGCCACCGTGCCCTTGGCGCTGGCCGTAATCAGGCCGCCGGGAGTTTCCACCGCCGATCCGACATTACCCTGGTGAACCAAGCCGGGCGTGCTTCCATTCGGATTCGGAATCAGAACAACCGGATTAAAATATGGCTGCTGTCCTATAAAATCCGCATTCGGGCTCATCGTGTAATTGCCGCTGATGATTATATGACCGCGGTCGCCGTCGAAATCTGTGCCATAGGTCAGACTCCCCTTATATTTTTGCTGCGTATCAATATCATTATCGCCGTATTCAACGCTGCCCTTGATGCCCGTGAAATTCTTGTTGAGAACCAGGTTGACGACGCCAGAAACGGCGTCGGAACCCCAAGTCGCGGAAGCGCCGCCGGTCACCACGTCCACACGCTGGATCAGCGCGGTTGGAAGGGTACTGAGATCGACGCCGCCGCCAAGAGGATTGGAGGAAACGACGCGTTGGCCGTCGAACAGCACCAGGGTGCGTATGACACCGAGGTTGCGCAGATTGACGTCGGAGATGCCTGCATTGCCCTGGCTGGCGGAACCGGAACCCGCTCCATTATTGGGCGCGTCTGACGCACCGACCGAGGGAAGCTCGCGAATGGAATCGCCAATATCGATTTTGGCCGCGGACTCAAGCGCGTCGGCGCTAATAACCGTGACTGGCGTGGGCGCGGTATAGCCGGCGATGGTTATGCGCGATGCCGAAACGACGACCTGTTCGACCCCCTGACCGGCGGTGTCCTGCGCCTGCGCTGATATCGAGGCACCGGCGGCAAACATCGCGGCGGTCGAGCCGCCAATCATCAAGCGTTGCAGCAACGAGTTCATTGGATTTCCCCCTGGTTAAATTTCTTCCCGGTGCCAATTTTCCAATTGGCTGGCCGTCCAAAAAATCTTTCCGGCACTTTTCGTTTAGAATTTCATATTAAGGCCGACTGACACGATGCGCCCAATCGGACTAGCGATGACCCTATCATATCCGTTGCCGAACGCCAAAGATCCTTGAATGAACGGAGGATCTGTATCGAAGATGTTCTTGCCGTCGATATAAATCTGATCGCCCGCCGCAAAGCCGGTCGGAATGTTATAGGCAGCATGCACATCCAGAGTGGTCCACGATTTGACGACATCGCCGCCGCCAGTGGGCAGGCCAAGCGCATCGCGACCGACGGGAGTGATGGTTCCAGAGCCCCAGTCACGATAGCCACCCGTATAATTGACGAACAGATCAATCGCGTAAGGCCCCTGTGACCAGCCGAAATTGAAGCGCTGCTTGTCCTGTACTGACGGAAAGGATGAGTTAAGGCCGTTGGTATTTATAATATTGTAGTACGGTATGCCGGCGGCATTAGCCTCTTTTACCTTCACAAATATGGTCGCCGCATCGCCGACCTTAAAATGGCCGTAATCCGTATCGAATTGATATTGGAGATTGTAATCGAACCCGCCAACATGGAGATACAAAATATTTGCGTTGGTTCCGTTAAAAATAAAGTATGCCGGCGCAGGCAGGGCGCCTTTCGTAAGAGGAATTTGTCCAATGGCTGCATTTTCCTGCGCCACCGTGCAGCTGGTGGGACAAATAGTCAGGGTGCTCGCCAGCGACGCGACGGAGCCGGCTAGTTGTTCCGTTGGCGATGCATCGCCGCCTTTTAGCGAGTTATTGAAGAACGTGACCACTGCTTCAAACCCGGGCAGGATATCCGGCGCGATATCGGTTCCTATGGACCAGCTGTTACCCGTCGCCGGTTTGAGGCTTTGTCCAGCACCCTTTGTGATTACAATGCCCGGTGTGGTAGCGGTAGCTATTTGGCAGGTCGTTGCGCCCGCGGCACAGCCTGGCAAAGCTCCGGCAACCCCAGGGAAGAGAGCAGTATTAACATTGAATGTGGTGGAATATGGGGTCGCCGACGAGCTGGAGGTAACATAACCTTGGTTTTTATCGCCAATCAGGTCCAATGCAGGGGCCACGAATGACGTCGAATAGGAACTGGTCAACTTGAACCCATCCATAACCAGCCACGTGCCGGAATATTTCGGGTTACTCGTTCCACCAACATCTGAATAAAAGTCATGACGGCCAGAGATGTCGACATCTAATCTCTGCACAAAAGGAATGTCCATGCTCGGTGAGATAACCGGGATGGCAAGCTCAAGATATTCAGAATCAACCACACGCTCGAAAGTGTATTGTCCTGTTTGCGTTCCCTTGATAACAGGAGAGCGTGTATCGGGGCCAGTGTTGTTCGGCGTAGTGACTATCGCTTGGAGCCCGGCGTTATAGTGCTCAACACCGGCTGCAAGTTTGACCATTCCGGCCGGCAGACGGAAGAGATCGCCATTGATGCTAAGCGTGGCCTGGTTTTGGTTATTCAGATTAGTCGTATAGGAGTTGCCAGCTACAAGGGTCTGGCGGACGGCGGCGGATGTTTGGTTGGTCGCGGGCGGACTCCACACATCCAATGCAGTCGCGGTGGTGAGCGGCAAACTATTCAGGGCTATGGTATTCACCGCAGGAACCGATGATGCCGTTGTGCTTCCCGATGTGTTGGTCGTGCCGTTAAGAGCCAGAAGCGCGCAGGAACTGCAAAACCCGCCAATAGTATAGCTGTACGAATTATCAGCACCGAATGTATCCGTCAGACTAAGCAGCCAATTATCGTCGACATTCCAGTCGGCACGGACAGTCGAATTGAGGGTACTCGAGCCGGTTTCGGTCGTACCCAGCGGAATAATGCCCTCGGCGTTAAAATCCACGGTCTGCGTGGTTGTGCTGACACTGGGCGGATTGACATAAAAAGGGTTGGCCTGGGCGCCGGTCTGAAACGCGGTCGCAGAGATCGTCGAAGCGGTCGGAGAAATTTTCGTGTTATCCCGACGTACCGAATAAATGAACGTTCCGCTCAGGACAACATTGCCGAATGTCTCCTGCCCTTTGATCATCCCATTGTAGCGTTTTTCTTGCGGCAGTTCGTTGCCCTGGCCCGAATAATCGCATGGCGCGTTGCTTGCGGTAAGCGTGTATGGCGACGTCGAGGTGACCGGCGTGTAATAGGCCGTCTTGCTGCCGGCTGGCTGGATCGTGGCCTGCGCGCAATTGGCACTTCCGCCGTTTAATCCGCCGAACGATGTGTAATTGGCAGTTGCGGTGAAGGGACGGGCCGCCTTATCCAGACTGCTTTGATAGGTTAGTCCGCCCGCCAGCTCCACCCAGCCCTTGCCCCAATCCTGCCCCATCAGCAGGCCCGCGTTATAGGTGCTGTAATTGTTGGCAATGCCACCCTGGGACGTAACCTCGACCCCTTGATAACGATCACGCGTGATAAGGTTC
>Ga0302319_10005924_pt1 | contig 24365 bp, 23 predicted proteins | sample Bog_T0_2_FD_203319 | JGI IMG/M metagenome (GOLD analysis project Ga0302319, IMG submission 203319) | Peat permafrost microbial communities from Stordalen Mire near Abisko, Sweden - Bog_T0_2 | ecosystem: Environmental > Terrestrial > Soil > Wetlands > Peat | place: Sweden: Abisko, Stordalen Mire...
GACAGTCGCTCGGCGGCGCGGCGAATTAGAAGGCAGTGTGGGCGCGACTCGCATTGAAGCAGCCGATGAGTTTATGCGCTCGGAAGGCGTGACCCGGCCAGACCGCATGACGGCCATGTACTTACCCGGCCCCTGGCTGTGAGGCGTTATTCTTCAGTGCTAAAACGATAAGTTGTGACGCTGCGATATGTTTCGCCTGGCCGTAGAACAGTGTTCGGGAAGTTGGGATGATTCGGCGAATCGGGGTAGTGCTGAGTTTCCAAACAAATCGCCGAGCGAAATTTGAAAGCTCCGCCCACGCCTTGCGCTGAACCGTCCAAAAAGTTGCCCGTGTAAAACTGCACGCCGGGTTGATCCGTATAGACTTCCATCACGCGGCCGCTGCTCGGATCTTCCACTTTCACAACCCAATCTTTTGCCTGGTGATCGTTCAATACGAAATTGTGATCGTAACCTTTACCGAGCTTGAGCTGGTCGTTTGTTTCGTTGATGCGTGAGCCGATGGCATTTCCATGGCGGAAGTCGAAAGGCGTTCCGTCTACCGCTTGAACAACGCCAGTAGGAATCAAGCCGTCGTCAATAGGCGTAAAGTGATCAGCGTGAATGGTCAAACGGTGCTTCAGAACGGTTTCGCTTCCAGCGCCCGCCAAGTTGAAATAAGTGTGATTAGTGAGGTTGAGAACGGTGGCCTTGTCAGTAGTGGCCGAGTATTCGATAGACAGGCCATTTTTGGCATCGAGCGTGTAGCGAACAGTCACATCCAGATTGCCGGGGAAACCCATCTCGCCATCGGGGCTCAGATAGTGAAGTTCGAGAGCCGGTGTTTTGGGAGTGGAAATGTCTTTGACATCCCAGATGCGTTTGTTATAACCGATCGTTCCCCCGTGGAGTACGTTAGGGCCTTCGTTAGCTTGCAGGTTGTAGGTTTTGCCATCCAACTGAAACTGAGCCTTACCGATGCGATTACCGTAGCGGCCAATCAAAGCGCCGAAATAGGAGGTGGTGGCTTGATATTGGCCGACATTGTCAAATCCGAGAACGACGTTGCCCAGCGCCTTGTTGCGGTCGGGAACTTTGATGGACGTAACGGTACCACCGTAATTAGTGATTGTGACTTCCATACCCTTAGCGTTTTTCAGCAGGTAGAGCACAATAGGCTTACCGTCGACTTGGCCGAAGGGCATTTGTTGGATCTTGGGAACAGGCGCCGCGAAGACAAGGCAGGCGGTGAGGGAGACAAGGGCAATTCCAGTTTTCATGTTGCAAAAGAATAATATCAGGCGGCAAGGAGTGCGAATTTTGAGCCTCATACTGGACTGATTTTGCACGCGCGCGTTAAGATAAGGCAGCGCGCCCGCGCAATGGCGACATGGCGGAAGAGATTCTATACCTTACCGAACTGCTGGGCTTGAAGGTTTATGACCTGAAGGGCCGGCTTATTGGTACGCTGCGCGATGCGGCGCTGGTGCCGCTCATTGATCCAATTCGGGTAGACCGTTTCTTAGTGGGCGCGGGGCCGGGCTGGTTAAGCATCCGTTACGACCAGATTAAATCCATCGATTCAGACGGCATCCACTTGAAGGACGAGTTGCTGACGCCCTACCATTCCGACGAATACATGCTGCGGATGGTACGAGATCTGCTTGATCAACAAGTGATTGATGCGCAGGGCCGCAAAGTGGTGCGTGTGAACGATGTCACATTTCTGAAGGAGATGGAGAACGGTTCGCAGGTTTTGCACATTCTTGAAATCGATATTGGCATCCGCTCCATTGTGAGGCGGGTGCTGAGCGGGATTGTTCCGGCCGCGGTTATCCGATCTTTGCAGCGGCGCATTCCGCCACGCTCGATTCGCTGGGAATTCTGCAATATTGTGGAAGCCGATCCACAACGGCGCGTGCGGCTCAATATCTCGAACAAGCTGCTGGAGGATATGCATCCGGCCGATTTGGCCGATATTGTCGAGCATTTGGGCCACGAGGACAGGGCTGCGATTATCAACGCGGTTGACACGGAAACAGCGGCGGAAATGTTGAGCGAAGTAGAACCAGAGATTCAGACCAGCATTATTGAGTCATTGAAAGCAGATAAAGCGGCCGACATTCTGGAGGAGATGGAGCCTTCCGAGGCAGCCGACGTACTGAACGAACTGGAAGAAGAGCAGTCTGAACAAATTCTGGAGGAGATGGAGCCGGAAGAGAAGGAGGACGTGGAAGAATTGCTGGATTTCGGAGAGCACACGGCCGGCGGCCTGATGGATACGGGATTCCTATCGCTAACGGAAAACTCTACAGTGGCACAAGCTCTCGACGCGTTGAAAGCGCAAGACACAATCGAGAATTTACACTATCTTTTCCTGGTAGATGACGATAACCATTTGCGCGCGACGGTCCCGCTGGCCAAATTGTTTTTTGCGCCAGGAGACGCACTGTTAAAAGAGTTTGCGAGTGAACGGTTGTTGTCGGTTGAGGCCGATTACAAGCAGGACCGGGTGGCTGAGCTTTTCGACAAATATAACTTACTGGCGCTACCAGTAGTGAACGAAAACGAAGAACTGCTGGGCGTGATTACCGTGGACGACGTGGTGGCATTGCTGCGGCAGAATTAGTTGCCGGATAAGCGGATCATCAACAAATCGCTCAGATTGAGATAAGCCTCTACCCATTCCTGAGCCTTCGGGTCTCCGCGTTGGGCACGGCGTTTAGTGCGGACGTATAGCCCAGCTTGAACCGAATACACCTGGTTTTGCGCGCCCCACAGAGTAACAGGAAACGGCATCTGTTTGACGATTTTGAGCGCGTGCTGCAGGTCCGCAATTCTATCAAGATTCGAAGGCTCGGCAGCAAAACGGCCGGCCAGTAAGTCGAGTTTACGGCGCAGCAAAAACTCTGTCGTCGTCTTGTCTAAGCTAACATTGCTTGCTTGCGCTTCGCGTAGCAGACTGCGAATGCGTTCGCCGTCTAGTTCTTCGGCAGAGCAAGCGCGGCGCATCAGGCTGTTGATGGCGTACTCCACGGCGGCTGAAAACTCGCGCGGCATGGGCGTACCCAGGCTGGTGATAAAGCGCATGAGCGCGGCGTGATGATCGTAAAGCTGCAAGTAGGCAGCCTCTGCTTCGGCTACGGTGGTGGACAAGATAGTGCGTAGAATGCGGCGTTGCTCATCGCGGAAGAGCGACCGAAGCGAATACGTTTTCTCGCCGAAGCGTTTATCAAGCAGGCGGACAACTTCGGGTATGTCAACACGTTCAAACGAACCACTAATGGCGGCGAGCATGTCAAGATATTTGGCTGAGCCGTCAGCTCTTTGGACGCCGCCAGCGACGTTATGATCTCCGAAGTGCACTACCCAAAACGTGAGCACCGCCGATTCCTGGGTCACTTTTGAGGTAAAGCGAGCCTGACCTAGCGCCATGCGTAGCTTGCCGGCATCGCCGGTGTGATAATCGAGACGCTTAACCGTATAAGCGAAAACATCGGTGCGTTCGCCATAAGGAGCGAACAACGAGCTAATCGAATAGTGGGCGCCGACTTTCTCCAGATCAACCATCGACGGTTTGACATAGCGGCGATAAATAGTGGCGCCGTCGCCATACTCTGGCATGTTGCTTTTGGCCGCACCGACGCGTTCTAGAAATTGATCTTCTAACGGTTCGCCGAACAGCTGTTCGGCAAGTTGCACTACGCGACCCGCGTATTGAATCACCTGAACGGTTTCAATACCCGATAGCTCATCAAAGAACCAGCCACAACTGGTGTACATGAGCATGGCGTTGCGCTGCAGCTCCATGAGTTTCCACACGGTGACTTGTTCATCGGCACTTAAATCGCGCGCAAAGAACTCCTTCCCGAAGCGGTCGCGGCTATCGGGCGTGCGCTCTAAAACGACGCCGATATAGCCGTTGCGGGCTTCCCAGGGGTCGGTGAGCAACCCCGCGGCCATTTGCTCAAAACGCGGCGTGATCCAATCGCGCAACCAGTCGAGAGCTTCGCGCAGCGGGCGACGCCATTCCTGATTCCAGCCCAGACGCCCCGCGTTGCACCCGCAATTGCTGCGCCAACGCTCGATTCCGTGAATACAGCTCCAGGATGTGTTCTCAATAATCTGAGCTTCATGCGTAGGCGGAAACTTTTCGAGGAATTCCCCGTAATTGGTAATTTTCGCCAGCTTCTTCGATTCAATGCAATCCAGCGCGTATGCGAGCGCCATCTCACCATGCCGGTGGTGGTGGCCATATGTCTCGCCGTCGGTGGCGATGTGCATCATTTGCGGCCAAGTCCGGCTTGACGAAAAAGAACCGGTTAGGCGCTTGGCGAATTCTTCGCCGTTATGCAGAAGCTTCTCAAACGCGACCGCTTGCGAAATCGGGCCATCGTAGAAAAATAGAGCAATCGTTTTGCCGCTGGGACCCTTGAACTGATACGCTCGGCTAGGGTCTATTTTCGACCCGCCGACATCCTGCCAATCTCCGCCCGACAGCGGACGAATCGCCTTCGCTTGATGCGGTGCGAGTATCGCATACGCGACGCCAGCTTGAGCCATCAAATCAAGAGACTCAATATCAACGGCGGTCTCGGGCAACCACAGCCCTTCCGGAAGACGACCGAAGCGGCTGCGAAAATCTTCAATGCCCCAGCGAATTTGCGTGAGTTTGTCACGGCTATTCGCCAGCGGCATGATCATGTGGTTATAGCCTTGCGCGATGGCTGAGCCGTGACCGGAGAAAACCTTCTGGCTTTGTTTGTCGGCATTCAAGATGCCTTCGTACATTTCCTGCGCGTGTTCCGCGGCCCACGAAAGTAAAGTAGGGCCATAGTTAAAACTGATTTTCGTGTAGTTATTGACGATGCGTGTGATGTACTGCTGATCGTCGAGAATGCGGGCGGCTAAATTAGGGCCGTAACATTCGGCGGAAATGCGTTCGTTCCAATCATGGTAGGGATAGGCGGAATCCTGCAACTCGATCTGTTCCAGCCACGGATTTTCGCGCGGCGGCTGGTAGAAATGGCAATGGATACAAAGATAGTTCATCCAGAAGACTGTCTATTCATCATAGATGGCGTGGATTTGGCTAACCGGCTGAGGGGATCGAAATCGTAAAAACAGCGCCATTGCCGCGCTCTCGATTCTCAGCCGTCACCCGCCCAGCATACTGTTTCACGATGGCGGCCACAATGTGTAAGCCGCGGCCCGAACGCGACCGGCTGGTCTTTGTGGAGACATTAGTGCGGAAGATGCGCGGCAGCAGATCGGCCGGAATGCCGGGGCCATTATCGGACACGGTGATGCACAAAGTGTTCTCCAGTTGCTGGGCTTCGATATCGATGCGACCCGGTTTCTGCATGATTTGCGCCGCGTTCAAGAAGAGATTGAGGAAAACGCGTTCCCAATCTTTGGCCGAGCCCGGCAAACGCGTGTCGGTTGAGATGACGCGGACGAAGCGCAGACGAGGCTTGCGGGCGGCGATGCAGTAATCAGTCACAGATTGAATAGCATCTTCAACAATTGCGGCTAAATAAGGAGTACTGTCGGGAATGGCGCCCAGTAATCGCTTGCCGCGCGTGACGCTGCGACCCAAAGTGGCGGCCAAGCTTTTCCAGCGTCGATCGGTACTGAGGAGGTCGGCGGCCTCAGTGATGGTTTCGAAGACGTTGTTCAGATCGTGAATGAGATCTTCCCTGGTGAGTTCCGATTCAGCAGCGTCTTCCATAACAGGCATCCTTTTAGCTAGCTGCTAACGCGCAATGTTGCGAAGAGTAGCGTAGAACTCAGGGTACGACACCGAGGCGGCTTCGGCTTCGTGAATTTCGCACGGGCCGGATGCTGCCAGCGCGGCGATGGAGAAGGCCATGGCGATGCGGTGGTCGCCATGAGATTGAATTTCAGCCGAATGAAGTTGCTGCTTGCCGGGAATTTCAAGAGTGTCGTGCGTGGTGGTAAGCGTGCCACCCATCTGCCGCAGATTAGAGGCAATGGTTTCGATGCGATCGGTTTCTTTCACACGCAATTCGGCGGCATCGCGCACAATGAGGCCGTTCTGACTGAGAGCACCGAGAACCGCCAGAACAGGAATCTCGTCAATCAGCGCAGCGGTGGTAGCGCCTTCGATTTTGCCGCCTTTCATGACTGAGCTTTTGACTTGCAAATTGCCGATGACTTCGCCGTTGACTTGCTCAATGTGCAGAAGTTTGATATTGGCGCCCATGGCTTTGAGAACATCTAGCAGCGCAGTGCGCGTTGGGTTCAGGCCCACGTTGGTTAGGATTAAATCGCTTTCAGGCGTGATGAGAGCGGCGACGAGAAAGAAGGCCGCTGAGGAAATATCACCGGGAACGACCAGCATTTTGCCGTGAAGTTTAGCGCCGCCCCGAACACGGGTTACACGTGGCTCAATGACGATGTCCGCACCCAGTTCACGCAATGCAATTTCGGTGTGGTCGCGAGTTGTAATGGGTTCACGAACAATGGTTTCTCCCGTAGCGTAAAGGCCGGCTAAAAGAACGCAGCTCTTCACTTGGGCGCTGGCGACGGGAAGCGAATAATCAATGCCATGCAGGCGCGAACCTTGAATGGTAATGGGCGGAAACTGGCCGCCGGTGGCTTCAATACGCGCGCCCATTTCGGCGAGAGGCAGCATGATGCGTTTCATGGGCCGTTTCACCAGCGATTCGTCGCCAGTGAGCTGAGTTGTAAAAGGTTGCGCGGCGAGAATGCCCGAAAGCATCCGAATGGTGGAACCGGAGTTACCAGCGTCGAGCGTAGCCGGCGGGGCGCTCAATCCATTGATGCCTTTGCCATGCACGGTGAGAACACGGCGACCGTCAACCTCACTAAACGTGTGACTCACACCCAAGGCCCCCATGCAGGAAAGCGTGGAGCGGCAATCGGCACCGGTGGAGTAATTGTGAATTTCGGAGTCGCCATCGGCAATGGATGTCAACATTGCGAAACGGTGAGAGATGGACTTGTCGCCAGGGAGCCCAACTACGCCATGAACGCCTTTTGCAGGCGAGACTTTCTCGGTCATTGAACTTGTATTGTAACGTTGGCGCGGCACGGTGGCCTGTGATACAAAGCCCTTATCATGATGAATCGTCGGGAATGGATTACGGGTTCGGCCGCACTCGCGAGTGCGACGGCGGCGACTGAGGCAGCGGGGCAATCAGCCAAGGGTAAAAAGCCTATCGCCATTTCGAGCCCGAATGGTTTGGCCGCTGTTGCCAGAGCGGTGGAAGTGATGAAGGCAGGCGGCGATACGCTGGACGCGGTGATTGCGGGCGTGAACATTGTTGAGCTTGATCCAAACGACACGTCGGTGGGCTATGGTGGCCTACCCAATGAAGAAGGCGAAGTGGAACTGGATGCGAGCGTCATGCACGGTCCAACGCGCCGCGCGGGTTCGGTTGGCGCGATTCACGGAATTAAGACGCCGTCGAAAATCGCCAAATTGGTGATGGAACGCAGCACGCACGTGATGCTGGTGGGCGAGGGTGCGACGAAGTTTGCGCTTGCTCACGGCTATCAACGGGAAGATCTGATGACGGAGAAATCGCGGACGGCGTGGCTGGTTTGGAAGGAGTCTCTGCGTGCGCCGGAAGGATTCAACAATTGGACGTCGTTCGAGAGGAATTTGCGTGCGGAGGCCGAACCGCCCCTGCGGCGTTTACGTGAAAGCTTCCCCAATACCGAGATAGACACGCTGAAGTGGGCCTGGCGAATGGCGAATCATCCGACGTATGGAACTATCAATTGCCTTGGACTGAATGACAAGGGCGAGATCTCGGGTGTGACGACGACTAGTGGTCTGGCATGGAAGATTCCGGGGCGCGTGGGCGATTCGCCTATCATCGGCGCCGGCTTGTTTGTGGACCCCGATGTAGGTGGAGCGGGCGCGACCGGCGTGGGCGAATTGAATATTCGCGTCGTGGGCGCACACACCATTGTGGAAGCAATGCGGCGCGGCGTCACTCCACGTGAGGCCGTCCTGGAAGCACTTAAGCGTGTGTCGAAGTTGTTTAACGATGACAAGCAACTGCTGGCTAAACTTGGGATTGAATTTTACGCATTGCGCACCGATGGCGAATATGCGGCGGGATCACTCTGGAAAGCGACTGGCGATTATCAGGCATTCGCGGTGAATGACGGTGCCGAAAGCCGGTTGGAAAAGCCTGTTTTTCTTTACGAAAAATAGCACGGTAGTTTTGGTGCAGACAGGGATTACTGATATACTCTGGCCGAGATTGAAGCGTTTCAAATCCCATGAGCACACATCACAAACTTCCCGCTGTTCATAACGCCATGTGGCCCGGACTGGTGGGCAAAGGTCCTGATTCCGAGCCACCCATTGATTTAGACACTATGTTAAATCTGACGGCTGCCGCTGAAATTGATGGCCAGCGCTTTGACGGTGTGGATTTATTTCTGTCCCTGCCGCACACCGATATCGATTCCACAAACGACGATTTAAAAAAACTGGCCGACAAACTGACCGCCCATAGGTTAGTGGCCGGATCGTTGGTGGCGCCTGTTTGGGGCGGCACGGGCGGCGGGTCGGCCATGGGCAATGAAGAAGAGCGCGGCCTTTTCTTGAAACAGGTGCGAAAGGCTTGCGTGATTGCCGGAAAGTTGCGCGACTTAGGCGTCCGCAAGTATGGCGTCATCCGCATCGACTCGGCGGCAAGTCCAGCTGACTGGATGAAGGATCCGGAAGCCAACACTAAACGCATTGCGCAAACCTTTCGTGATGCGGGCACCATTGCTGCGGGCCACGGTGAACGGTTAGCGGCGGAGGGCGAGATCTGCTGGGCCGGCATGCACAGTTGGCGCCGAAACGTGCAGCTTTTGGACATGGTGGGCATGCCTGGACTGGTGGGCTTTCAGGCTGATATGGCGCACACCATGCTATTTACCATGGGCTACAACGCGCCGGAAGATCGCCTGCTGCCGGAAAACTTCGATTGGGCACAAGGGCACTTACTAGCTGATGCCTACAAAGTGATGGCGCGTGCGCTGCGGCCGTGGACCATTGATTTTCACGTCGCGCAAAACGACGGTACGGTAAAGGGTTCCGGGGCACATGACAAAACTGGACGGCATTGTCTGCCGAACGACCCAAACGGCAAGCTTGATATCGTCCGCGACTCGGGCGCCTGGATGCGCGATGACGACGACAAGCCGACGCGCGCTTTCGCCCATATTTGTTGGGACGGCTGTATGTTCTCGAACGCCATAATGACGAATCAGCAGACTTGGAATGATGTATTGCGGGCCATGCTGGCTGTGCGCGATGCACACGGGTGGGACTAAATCATGCTTAAAAAACTGAATATTGCCGTAGTCGGCTGCGGTTTTATGGGCCGCACGCACTCCAATGCTTTTCGTAAAGTTAGCAATTTTTTCGACACACCTTACCAGCCCGTTTTGAAAAAGATTTGCGCGCGCAACGGTGAAAAGGCGAATGCCTTTAAAGATCGCTGGGGATATGAATCGGCGGTTACGGATTGGCGCACGCTAATTGACGATAAAGACATTGACCTGATTGACATTGCCAGTCCGAACGACACTCACGCTGAGATTGCTGTGGCTGCGGCCAAGGCCGGGAAAATGGTGATGTGCGAGAAGCCGCTGGGGCGGACTCCCGCTGAGTCAGAAGCCATGACCAAAGCGGTGGAAGACGCGAAAGTGGCCAACATGGTTTGGTACAACTATCGACGCGTGCCAGCCGTCACCCTGGCGAAGCAGTTGATTGATGAAGGTCGATTAGGCCGTATCTTCCATTACCGAACGGTTTTTCTGCAAGATTGGACGATTTCGAGCGATTTGCCGCAAGGCGGCGAGGGGCTGTGGCGCTTAGATGCGAGTGTGGCCGGCAGCGGCGTTACGGGCGATTTGCTGGCGCACAACATTGATACTGCCATGTGGCTGAACGGCGGCATTTCTGAAGTGACAGCGATGACGGAGACGTTCATCAAGACCCGGAAGCATAATCTAACCGGCAAAGATGAGCCTGTGAACATTGATGACGCTAGCGCTTTTCTAGCGCGCTTCAACAACGGCTCTTTGGCGACGTTTGAAGCTACTCGGTACGCTCGCGGCCATAAAGCGTTGTACACGCTTGAAATCAACGGTGAAAAAGCATCGCTCATTTGGGATCTGCATGATCTGCATCGCTTGCAGTATTTCGATCATGGCGATGTTAGTAAATTGCGCGGTTGGCGCAGCATTCACGTTACTGATACCGAGCATCCCTATATGAAGCAGTGGTGGGTGCCGGGCTTGCAGATCGGCTATGAGCATACATTTATCCATCAAGTAGCGGATTTTCTAACTGGCTTGGGCGAGGGTAAAAATGCGTCCCCGACATTTCGTGAAGCAATGGGCACTGACTACGTGACAGCGGCTGTGCTGGAATCCGCAGCAAATAAGACTTGGGTAAAGATTCGATAAAAGAGGAAAGATCAATATGAAAAGCGGTTTCGTTCTGGCAGTTGGAATGATTTGTCTAGCAACGGCGGCATGCGCGCAGCAGGGACCACCCCCGGGCGGCGCACCCGGAGGCGGACCTGGAGGCCGGCGCGCCGGTGGGCCTCGCGATATTACAAAAATTATTCCGCCGCTGGAGGAGACCGGATTCACACAGATCTTCGATGGCAAATCCATGGACAAATGGAACTGCGATCCGAACTTTTGGAAGGTGGAGAACGGCGAAATCGTTGGCCACACTACGCCTGATCACCAACCGCCGCAAAACATTTTCTGTATCTGGACCGGCGGACAGCCAGCCGATTTCGAATTGCGACTGCAGTATAAAATGACTGGCGAAAACGGCAACAGCGGCATTCAGTACCGCAGCGTGGAACTGCCTGACGTGGCGAAATGGGTATTGAAAGGCTATCAAGCGGACATCGATGGCAAGGAGACGTTTACCGGTCAGGTTTATGAAGAACGCATCCGCGGATTCGTGGCATTGCGCGGTCAAATCGTGTACGTTCCCGATGGCGGAAAACCCGGCTGGATTGGCACGCTCGGCAACGCCGACGAACTGAAATCTGTGATTAAGAGCGGCGACTGGAATGATATCGACATCATCGCGCGCGGTACTACTCTTATCCAGATGATCAACGGCCGCGTGATGAGCATTGTAATTGACGATGACAAGGCACATCGTAAGCTAGAAGGTGAGATCGGCATTCAGCTGCACCGCGTTCCTGGCACTGAAATGACGATTGAAACACGCAATATTCGGTTAAAGCTTTTCTAGCGCGGGCGGCAGCGTTCGCGTTTGTCGGTAAATGCCAACGATTAAAGAAGTCGCGGATTTGGCCGGGGTTTCGGTCGGGACCGTTTCGCACGTAGTGTCAGGCGCGGTGCCGGTGAGCGAACCACTGCGCCTGAAAGTGCAAGAGGCGATTCGTGAGTTGGATTACCATCCGAATCATGTTGCGCGCAGCCTGAAAACGAGCCGGACGCGGACGTTGGGCATCATTGTGCCGGACATGACGATTTCGTTCTATCCGCTGGTGATTCGCGGAGCGGAAACAGCTGCCTGGAAGCACGGCTATTCGCTCATTGCGGTAAACTCCACCGACGCTGCGGAACGGCAAAAGGAGCTTTTTTCTCTGCTGCGCTCACAGAGAGTGGAAGGCATTTTGGTGGTGGTAGCGGCCGCGCCTGTGCCCATCATGCAAATTACCCGGCTGATAGAGGCGGGTATTCCAGTGGTTTGTCTCGACCGCATTCCGGAAAAGCTTCCCGTTGATTCGGTTTCCGTGGAAGATGTTTCTGCGGCGGAAATGGGTACCGATCATTTGATTGAGATGGGTTATCGACGGATTGCCATTGTTACCGGGCCTCTCACACTAACCAACGAAAAGCGACGCTTACAAGGCTACGAGCAGAGCTTGCGGCGCGCCGGTATTGCCGTTGAGCCAGAACTGCTTTGGCATGGCAATGTTCGGCCCGAAGATGTGGCTGAACTTTGCACGCAAAAGTTACGCTCCATGGCTTGCCCCGACGCCTTCCTTTGTACAAATGGGCCCACGGCGCTTGGTTGTTTGCGGGCTTTGCGCGAACTCGGATTGAGCACGCCCGAAGATGTTGGTTTCGTCACGTTTGACGAATTGACGCTCGATGATCTTTTCAGGCCGTCGATTACGACCATTGTGCAACCCGCCTATGAGATCGGCTTTGAGGCGGCGGCCATTCTGTTCGAACGGATACAGGGCAAGAGTTCAGATGAAATAAAAGCGCCGCGGACATTGCGGTTGCCGGCCAGTTTAAAAGTGCGAGAATCAACGCGCCGCGCGAAGCTCAAAACCGCTTAGTGTTCGTGGACGCACTCGGGATAGCCGTCACGAACGGTGTTGCCTTTGTACCCTAGCTCATCGATAAGTCCCACACGCGAAGTGTAGTATCCGTCGGCTGTCAATCGTTTGATGAGTGCGAAAAACTGCACGTTGCGTCCGGGAGTTTTCTCGGTATCGGCCGCTGCGCAGAGCGGTTCCAAAATGGCGAGTTGCCTATTTTCATCCAGTTCAAGAAATTTTCCCGCACCATGTTCTTTCGCTTGCGTATCAAGCCAGCGCAGTCCGTCAGCTATCACTGATTGATGCTGCGATTCGCGGGAGATCACCAAGTCAATGTATTCCGGAACGCCCGCCTGGACGGCTCCAGGAGTGTCCGTCGCAGGAATGATGAGGTCGGCAATGCGCGAAATCATTCTAAAATCGGTCTCGTTCAAAAAGCGGTTAGGCGATTGAGATGTCCCATGCTCATGCACCGTCTGCCCGTAAAGCTCATCGCCCGCAAACGGATAAGCGCAAGTCGCGCTAATGGCTCCGAACAGCTTGAGCACTTGACGGCGGTCTGATGAATAGTCAGCCATTAGATTTCCCTCTTCTGTAAACGGTCGGCAATGATATCGGCGGTCCGCGAGGCCAGCGCCATAATCGTCAACGTCGGATTTTTTTCGGAAGATGACGGGAACACGCTGGCGTCCACCACATAAAGATTCGGCACGTCATGCGCACGGCAACTGGCATCCAAGATTGAGGTGCGCGGATCACTGCCCATACGGCAGCCGCCAATCTCGTGATTCGTAGCAGGCTCGTCGCTGACAGAGAGAATCTGCGCGCGGCTGGCTTCCAGAATCTCTTGGCAGCGGCGCTTCATGTCGTTGTGAAGCTTCATATCCATCTCAGACAATTTCCAATGCCGGCGCGGGCGCGGCAAGCCGTACTCGTCAAGAGTCGTCGTATCAAGGTCAATGTAACTGTTCTCGTTCGGCAACATTTCCTGATAGGGGCTAAACGTCATGAAAGCGGGATAACGTGCTTTGACGGCTTCCTTATAGGATTTGCCCATGCCTTTGATGGATCGCGCCCAGCCGGTAGCACGGCGATTGTGATAGCCGTATTGAACGCCAAAGCTGCGCGCGTAATCGCGTTTTTGATCATGCACGAATGACGGAATGTAGCCATGATCGAGAAAGCCTTCATCGTTCTCACTAGGCTTGCCGATGAAATCTTCGAGAAACAATTCGAAGCCGGCGGTAATGTGCGGGATGAAATTCCGCCCGAGTTGGCCGCTTGAATTGGCGAGGCCGTCGGGAAAGCGTGCGGATTTAGACATCAGAAGCAGCGCCACGCTCTGTGCGCAAGCGCACGCCACCACCACTACCCGGCCGCGTGCCACGCCTGCAGCGCGAGTCTCGCGATCAAAATACTGCACTTCCTTCACCCGCGCTTCATCAGTAATCGCAAGATTGTGAACAATGCTGTTGCCGCGCAAAGTGAGTTTGCCGGTTTTCAGCGCGGGTACCATTTGCACGTCGTAAGAGTTGTATTTTGCCACCACGTCGCAGCCTGACATGCAGTTGCCACAAAAGTGGCATGCCGGACGGGTTCTCTGCGCACGGCTCAGAGTGGCCTTGCGCACATGAATCACTTTCACTCCTAACGTCGCTGCGCCTTTCTGAATGGCGATATCCGTACACTTCAAGGGCACCGGCGGCAGGAAGATGCCGTCGGGCAGATCGTCCAGATGATCCAAATTGCCGCACACGCCCACCTCGCGCTCCACGCGATCGTAATACGGCTTCATATCGGCATAATCGAGCGGCCAGTCTTCGCCTGCTCCATCGTGTTGGCGACCTTTGAAATCACGCTGGCTGAATCGCAGCGCCACCGCATTCCACAGCATCGTTTTGCCGCCCAAACCGCGACTACGCTCGGCGTCAAACCCGGGCTTGCCTGGACGCATGGTGGGAATATGGCGCGACGGAAATTCGAATGGAAGCGCGTGTGTGTTGAAATCCGTGCGCGTGTTTACCTGTGGGCCACCTTCCAGAACCAATACGTCTGCGCCCAAGTTAGCCAGTCGCGAAGCTAGCGTACCGCCGCCGGCGCCCGAGCCAATCACCACCACATCGTAGATTTTTTGTTGCATGGAGTTTATTTGGTTTTGTTCTCAAACAGAAACAAGCCGCTCTTGCCGCCAACGACGAAATCAAGGTCGCCATCGCCATCAATGTCGGCCACGGGTATCTGAATACCGCCACCCGTCCGGCCGCCGTAATCGATCACGTGCCTCACCCACTCAATATTTTTCGTGGCGGGATCAATGAGCCGCTCGTACCAATAAACACCCAGCGGTTCACGCTCGCCCGGATCGTGCCCGTTGTGGGCGAAATATCGTTTGCCCGTGAGGATTCCCAGATTGCCTTTGCCGCGGAAATCAACCAGCGTGGTCGCATGCGGCTGCGACCAACTCTCGTCAATCATATGCTTTTCCCAGGTGCCGTCGGGCTTGTTCTCAAGCCAAAAGATTCCATAGTTGTGGCCCATGGACGTCACAATATCCGGCCGTCCATCGCCATTGACATCGGCCACGTGGATGAATCCTAAATCGCCCAATTTCCAATCAGGATGAAATTTCCAGTCGGGCGAGCGCGGATCGGCAGGCGCCTCTAACCAGCCGTTGGGAGTTAGAATATCGTTGCGTCCATCACCGTTCACATCACCCACGCCGATGCCGTGGCCATAGCTGTGCGGGCTCACGACGTGCTTGACGATGCCGCCTTTTTTGTCGCGTTCGTACCAAGCCAGGGGAGCATTTTCGTTGCCAAATTGCGGCAAAATCTCATCCGCTGTGCCATCGTTATCCAAATCCGCCAGTATCGTGAACTCGATGTTGTAACCAGTTTGGATCTCGTGTTCCACCCACATTGCGCCGGTCTTGCCGGGATTGTGCCACCACGCGAGTTTCTTGCTGAACCAGCCTGATGTGACGAGGTCAACACGTCCATCGCCATCAACGTCGAGCGGCAGAGTACTCAAATCGTCGATGTAGTAATTCGTGTAGAGAATGTTCCGGAAATGATGTTTCGTCCACTTGGGCGCTTCGTACCAATTTTCGCCGGAGACGATGTCGAGACGTCCGTCACCATTGATATCAGCAATCACCGCTGTCTCACTCGAGCCCAGGTCGATGGTGTGTTTTTCGAACGGGATGTCTTCCGGGCGATTGAGTTGGAAGGCCAAAAGCAAAGAGCCGGCAGCCAGCGGCATAGTTCTGCGAACGAATGTCGATATCATTTGTCTTCTGTGTTTGTCTGAACGAACGCAGTCAGCTTATCAAAAACTAGGAGAGTAAATGAAATTCGGCGTAAACACGTTCTTGTGGACAGGCAATTTTGGACCAGAACACTTCGACTTGCTCCCGAGAATCAAGGTGAACGGATTTGATGGCATTGAAGTGGCGCTGATTCGGCCGACCGACTTCAAAGCCGCGGAAATACGCAAGGCGCTCGCGCAAAACGCCTTGGAGTGTACTGTGTGCTCCGTTCTGCCCGGAGAATTGAGTTTGATTTCGCCGGATGCGCAAGTCCGTAGCAAAACGATCGCGCACATGTCTGAATGTTTCAAAGCCTGCGCGGAAGTCGGAGCCAAACTGATTGCAGGGCCACTGTATTCGCCCGTTGGCTATTTGCCGGGCCGGCGTAGGACAGCGGACGAATGGAAGAACGCAGTGGACGGATACAAGCAGCTAGGGCCCGTTTTGGCGGTCAACGGCGTGACGGCGTGTCTTGAACCCTTGAATCGGTTTGAGACTTATTTCCTGAACACCACCGAAGATGCCATCAAGCTGTGTAGCGAGATTGATCATCCAAATGTGGGCATATTGTGGGACACGTTCCACGCCAACATCGAAGAAAAAGATTCAGCCAAGGCGTTACGCACCACCGGGCGATTTCTGAAGCATGTCCACACTTGCGAAAACGACCGCGGCACGCCTGGCAGCGGCCATGTCGATTGGAAAGGTGTTTTCGCCGCCTTGCGCGACATGAAATATGATGGCTGGCTCACAATTGAGAGTTTCGGCTTTGCCATCGGCGAACTATCGGCAGCAGCCTCCATTTGGCGCGACATCGAGCGTGATCCGGAAGACATCGCCTTCGAAGGAATCAAATTTTTGAAGGCGTCGGCGTAAAATTCGAAGTACACGATGGGAAAGAAGCAAGCGGCGCCGCCGCCCAGCGGTGTCTATGTCGCCTTAGCGACGCCGCGCCCGCAAAATTTGGTCGAGGCCGATGCAGCCGCCTTGTTCGACTACATTGACGCAATCAGCAGCAAGGGTGTGAACGGTGTTGTGCTGTTTGGATCTACCGGAGAGTTCGTCCACTTCGACATCACCGAACGCATGCGCGTTTTAATGCTGGCGAAGAAGCGCTGCCGCATTCCGTTAATTGTGAACGTCGCACATTCAACGCTAGCCGGCGCCATTGAACTGGCGGAAGATGCGATTGAGGCGGACGTTGCCGGTTTGCTACTGATGCCTCCTTATTACTTCCGCTACACGGGCTCGCAAATTGGCGAGTTCTATAAGCAATTCATAAAAGAAGTGGACGGGAAAACGCCTGTCTATCTTTACAACATTCCACAATTTACGAACCCTCTTCCGCCGGAAGTGATGGACGACTTGCTATTGAGCGGTTCATTCGCGGGAATAAAGGATTCGAGCGGCGATTGGGCGCAGTTTGAGAGGCTACTAGCGCTACGAGAGAAGCAGCCTTTTCAATTGCTAGTGGGTAACGATGTCATATATCGGCGCGCGCGGGCACTTGGTGCCGATGGGATTGTCTCCGGCGTTGCCGCTGCGATTCCGGAGTTATTAGTAGCTCTGGATCAAGCGATCCTTGCAAAGGATGAGGGCCGCGCAGATACGTTGGATGAAAAGCTGCATGAATTTCTCGCGTGGTTAGACAAGTTTCCGGCGCCCGTCGGTATCAAGCTCGCAGCCTGCGCACGTGGTTGGAAATTCGCCCATACCGCCGTGCCCTACGATAAACCAACCTTCGCCCTGAAGCAAGAATTTGAGGCTTGGTTTCAGGCGTGGTCACCGCAGATACTATAGGACAAACGATGTCTCCCGACGAATTCCGCAAAGCCGCGCACGCTCACTCTGAATGGATTGCGGAGTACATGGAGCATGTGCGCGATTTTCCGGTGGTGCCACCGGTTGAGCCGGGAGACATTGCCGCAAAACTTCCCAGCGCGGCACCGGAGCAAGGCGAATCGATCGAACAAATCTTCGGCGATTTTCAAACGAAGATTGTTCCTGGGCTGACACTGTGGAATCATCCGCATTTCCACGCCTGGTTTGCGGCTTCCGCAACGCCGCCGTCAGTGCTGGCCGAGTTTTTAATGGCTGCGCTGAACGTGAACGCCATGCTGTGGAAGTCTTCTCCCGCCGCTACGGAGCTGGAGCAAGTCACTCTCAACTGGCTGCGGCAGTGGCTTCGGCTCGACGAAAGATGGTTTGGCATTATCTATGACACGGCGTCCATATCTGTCATGCAAGCTATTGGCGCGGCACGCGAGTGGATTGCGCCGGAATGCCGTATCCAAGGCATGCAGCCGGGGCTGACCGTTTACGTTTCTGAACATACGCACACCTCGGCTGAGAAAGCGGCCATCACACTTGGGTTCGGACAGAACAACGTTCGGCGCATTCCAGTTGATAGCCAATTTCGCATGCGGCCAGAGTTACTAGATGCTGCGATTCAGGCTGATCTCGCCGGCGGCAAACGGCCTTGTTGCATTGTGGCGTCCATCGGCTCCACGTCCGCGTCGGCTATCGAAGATGTGCCAGCCATTGCCGGCATCGCCGAACGTTACAAGGTTTGGTTGCATGTAGATGCCGCCTATGCAGGTTCAGCAGCGATTTTGCCCGAACTCAGTCACTTACTAGACGGCGTCGAGTGCGCGCAATCGTTCGTGTTAAATCCTCACAAATGGCTCTACGTTTCGATGGATTGCAGCGTTCTCTTCACTTCCCTGCCCGAAATGTTCCGGCGCGCGTCATCTCTTAGCGCAGAAATATTAAAAACTCCCGAAGATGGCAAAGTAGTTAACTTCAATGATTACGGCGTGCAACTCGGGCGTCGCTTCCGCGCCTTGAAGCTTTGGTATGTGTTGCGCTATTACGGGCGTGAAGGAATCGTAGCCATGCTGCGCGAATCCATTCGCTTGGCGCAAGTGCTGAAAGGTCTGGTGGAATCGGATGCGGATTTCGAAATTGCCGCACCCGTACCGCTTTCGCTGGTGTGCTTCCGCCACCGCAGTTCCGATGAGACAAACCGCCAGTTGCTGGCCGAGATCAACGCCAGCGGCAAACTTTTCCTCTCGCAAACCATACTGCATGGCAAGTTCGTTTTGCGCTTCGCGATTGGCAATCACCAAACCACTGAACAGGATATTCGCGCAAGCTGGCAACTGATTCAGGAAACTGCGGCAAAATTGGCGGTCGTACAAAAATAAATGGCCGATCAGTTATTAGCCACTGCGCTTTGCGGCATTCCGCTGCGCAACCCCATTATCGCGGCTTCGGGAACATTCGGATACGGCAGTGAATTCGCGTCCATCGTAGATCTGAACAAACTCGGCGCCATTGTTACCAAGGGTCTCTCGCGCGAACCCATCGCCGGCAATCCCGCACCAAGGCTTTGGCATACCGAAGCCGGCATGATGAACTCCGTTGGCTTACAAAATGTCGGAGTCAAAGCGTTTATCGCCGATAAGTTGCCGAAGCTGAAACAATATTCGGTGCCGGTTATAGCCAACGTCTTCGGTTACGCGGAAGACGACTATCTGGAAGTGATTCGCGCTCTCGAAGATGCCGAAGGCATTGCGGCTTATGAGCTGAACGTCTCCTGTCCGAATACCAAGCACGGAGGCATTTTCTTTTCAAGCGACCCACAGTTGCTGGGTGCATTGATCCGACAGGTGCGCGCTGTCGCCAAGAGACCGCTCATCGTGAAGCTCTCCCCGAATGTCGCCAGTATCCAACCCTTTGCCCGCGCAGCCGAGGATGCAGGTGCCGACGCAGTCTCTTTGGTGAACACCTTCATCTCGCTCGCCGTCGATATTGAAACCCGCACGCCTCGCATCGGCGCCGGTTTTGGCGGGTTATCAGGCCCTGCTATTAAGCCCATCGCCTTGCGCATGGTTTACGAAGCAGCAAAAGCAGTGAAGATCCCGGTCATCGGCTTAGGCGGTATCGCAAATGGCGAAGATGCGGCCGAATTCCTGATCGCGGGTGCGCGCGCTGTCGAAGTAGGTACAGCCAATTTCGCCGACCCCAAAGCGCCCGAGCGCATCGCTCAAGATCTGGCTCGCATCGTGCGAAAACTCAGGGTTGCCAGTGTCAACGAACTGGTGGGCACGATTCGTTTCCCCAACAGTGCAAAATAGAGCAATGAAAGAAAGTCTCTTTCCCAAAGACGGCCCCAAGCCGGTGGCCCCGTACTCACCCGGTATGCGCGCCAATGGATTTATTTTCCTGAGTGGACAAATTCCCTCTGACCCGAAGACCGGAGAACTGGTCACCGGCGATATTCAGGCCCAGTGCGCGCGCGTGCTTGAAAACCTAAAGATCGTCTTGGCAGCCGCTGGGCTCACTCTTGATGATTTGGTGAAAACCACGGTATTCCTGAAAGACATGAACAACTTCGCCAAAATGAATGAAGAGTACGGCAAGTTTTTCCCCAATAATCCGCCGGCGCGTACCACTGTTGAAGTGGCACGCCTGCCGCGCGATGTCGGGATCGAAATTGAAGCAATCGCGCTGGAACGCAAATAGCCTTACTTCTGCGGGGGAGCCGGGGGCGTGTCCGCTGGCTTCAACGCCGGATGTGCGCTGTACTGGCTCTGCGGCGGAGCTAGTTTCACATTCACAATCTGTTCTTTGCCGGCAACCTCTACCTCGTTGCCCCAGGTTTGATAGGTCTTCTTATTCACTTGAAGCTGTATCTTGCCTTCCGGGATAGGCGGAAAGTGGGCGACACCTTCCTGGTTAGTGTGCACCTCCCAGTGAATCTTCTTCTTGACTCCAGCCTTCATCTTTTGGCGGCCACCCACCCAATCGAGAATCACTTCGGCGTTTTCCACAGGCTTGTCAAATTGGTTTGTCACCATAAGACGCACCACGGTGCTCGGAACCTCAGTGGCCGCATAGGCGACCCAAGAGAGAAGAATGATGCTAAGAAGAAGGAGACGGGACTTCATGCAAAGATTATCGCGCATGGGAGACTTGAAGCTTGAAGACTGTCCAAATCATCGGCGCGGGATTGGCAGGTTGCGAGGCGGCGTTTCAGGCCGCGGAAGCCGGTGCCCGCGTTGAATTATTTGAGATGCGCCCGGCTGTGCGTAGCGCCGCGCATAAGACTGATGCCTTCGGCGAGCTCGTCTGCAGCAACTCTCTGAAAAGCGAACAAGAGAGTTCGGCCCCGTGGTTATTGAAGCAGGAGATGCGCCGTTTGGATTCGCTCCTGATGCGCGCGGCCAACGCGGCGCGCGTTCCCGGTGGCCACGCCCTGACCGTTGATCGCGAAGTCTTTTCCGCCGAGATTACGCGTGCCCTTGAAGCGCATCCCAATATCACGGTCAAGCGTGAAGAAGTACGCACGCTTCCTGCCGGGGATATCGTCATCGTCGCCTCTGGCCCGCTCACGAGTGAGCCGCTAGCCGAAGAGATCGGTCGCATTACCGGCGCCGACCGCCTATTCTTTTACGACAGCATCAGCCCCATCGTCGCCGCCGATTCGGTGGATATGAACATTGCCTTTCGCGCCTCGCGCTACGGCAAATCGCTTGACGGCAGCGACGATTACATCAACTGCCCATTCAATAAAGATCAGTACAACTTGTTCATCGATGAACTCCTGAAAGCGGAATCGTACGAACCGCACATCCCGGAAGACAAGACGCCTTATTTCGAAGGTTGTTTACCCATTGAAGAGATTGGTCGTCGCGGCCGCGACACCCTGCGCTTTGGCCCAATGAAGCCGGCAGGCCTGGACGATCCACGCACCGGACGCTGGGCCTACGCTATCGTCCAACTCCGGCAAGAAAATCAGCGCGCCGATAGCTACAACTTGGTTGGCTTTCAAAATCACATGCGCTTTGCCGATCAAGCTCGCGTGTTTCGTTTAATTCCAGGTTTAGAAAACGCCGAATTTGTCCGCTTTGGCCAGATGCACCGTAACACCTACATCAATTCGCCAGCGCTGCTACTGCCAACCCTGCAGTTGAAAACAGACGCACACGTTTTCTTCGCCGGGCAAATTTCCGGCGTGGAAGGGTATGCGGAATCGATTGCCACCGGCCTAATCGCGGGACGCAACGCCGCCGCTCTGGCTGCTGGCCGCGAGCCGTTGGTATTTCCACGTGCCACCGCGCTTGGCAGCCTTTGCCACTACATCACCGCTGCCGATCCGCGCCATTTTCAACCAGCTAATATCACGTTCGATTTGCTACCGGCGCTCGATGAAGAGGCCAAAGCGAAGTTCAAGCGCGACAAAAAAGCGCGCCATCAGGAAATCTGCAGACGGGCCCAGAGCGCGTTCGAAGAATTTATCCATGCCAACCATTCGGGAGTGTATTGCGAAGTATCTGGCTGAGTTGACGCGGCGCGGTGCATCGCCGCACACGCTGCGCAACTATGGGTCAGACCTGGAGCAGTTCGCCGGCTATTTTGAAGTGCCGGGCGAGGCGCCACCCGCGTTTGAACAACTCGATTTGGGCCTGCTGCGCGAGTGGCTGGGCGGGCTATATGATCACAAGCTCAGCGTGGTTACGGTGCGCCGTAAATTGGCAGCGGTGCGCGCCGTGTTCAAATTCTCCCTGCAGGAGGGCGTGATCAGCAAGAATCCAGCCCATCGTTTGCGCACGCCGAAGGTGAAACAAAGACTACCGGACGTAATGACCGCCGAGAAGACCAACAACTTGATCGATGCCGTGGAACTGGGCGAGGTCGTGGAACTGCCCGACAAGCAGCGTGACGTCGCTCTGTTAGAACTGATGTACGGTTGCGGCATTCGCGTCAGCGAATTGGTCGGCATCAACCTGGAAGACATTGATCTGCGCGGAGGCTGGTTGCGCGTGCGTGGCAAAGGCAACAAGGAACGCCAGGTTCCCGTGGCGGCGCGCGCCGTTGATGCGGTGAATACCTATCTGGAGGCGCGCAAAGCGTCCGCTAGTGAACGCGCCTTGTTTCTGAACTCACGCGGCTCACGCTTAGGCGACCGCCAGGTCAGACGACTCGTCAAACTTTACGCGCTTCTCGTGGCCGGAGATTCCACCGTTCACCCGCACAGTTTTCGCCACGCCTACGCGACCCATCTGCTGAGCGACGGTGCTGACCTTCGGTCTATTCAAGAATTATTGGGTCACGCGCGTCTTTCCACCACTCAGAAATACACGCAGGTTTCACTAAAAGATCTGCAATTAGTCTACGATCGCGCGCATCCCAAAGCTTAGCTCAACGAAGCTGCGATTCAAGAGCCTCAAAACGGCGTTTCAGTTCATTAAACTCCGCACGAAGTTCACGCAGTTCCTCTTCCAGTTGCGCGACTCGGCTGGGCTGCGCTCCCACGCTGGCAAGCGATGATGGCTCCGCCGCCAGCGATTCCAAATCCGGCTCGCCGGAAAGCAAATGCATATACCGGGCCTCCTTTTGGCCAGGCAATCGAGGTAGCTTCGTAACCAGCGCACCGCCAGGCCAACTCGCCAGCTTCTCCAGAACCAGTTCGGTCTCGGCGAGGTCTGTAAACGAGAACATCCGCTCGCTGCGATCTTTGATTTCGCCCAGCGTTTGCGGTCCACGTAGAAATAAGACACAAAGAATCGCCGATTCGCGCCGCCCAAGATTCAACGTCTCCGATATCCGTTGTTGATATTTGTGCACCCGGCTTCCACCCGTGATTGTCAGCGAGAAATGCTTCTCCCGCAAACGCGCCAACGCATCGGCAACCGTGTCGTCGTCGTAGTCAACAACCGGTTCACGGTTCGATTTCTGATTACACGCGTTCACCAGTGCGTTCAGCGAAAGCGGATAATACTCCGGCGTAGTCGCTTCTTTTTCCATGAGCGAACCAAGGACGCGCACTTCGACGGGATCGAGCGAGTACATACTCACAGAGTACGCAGGTGGAAACCACCATCCACATGCAAAATTTGTCCCGTACAGTAATCCAAGCGCCCATCGGCGATCGCTCTCACGGCATTCGCCACGTCTTTTGGCTCGCCCATGCGGCGTTGCGGTAGCAGGCCATCGGCAATGCGCTGGTCGTACGCAGCAGCCACAGAGGCAATCATGTCAGTGCGAATAATTCCAGGCTCGATCTCGAAGACAGGCACATTGTGCGGCGCCAAACGCGCTGCAAAAAGCTTGACCGCCATCGTAATCGCAGCTTTCGTCATGCAATAATCACCGCGATTCACCGACGCTGTGAAACTCGAAATAGAGCCGACGAAAACGATCCTGCCCGAGCCCCTCGCCAGCATCCCGCGCGCGATGTGCTGCGTGATGAAGTACGGCCCCTTCAGATTCGTGGAGAAAAGCTCATCGAAGCTTTCCGGCGTCGCGTCCAAAATGTCCCGCCGCTCGCGCGGAGCCATGCCTGCATTATTGATTAGCAAATCAATCGAAGAAAAGCGTCTGTCCAGCTCTGCCAAAAGTGCGCGGCACGACTCGGCATCGCCTAATTGGCATGGCAGAATCGTCGCACCGGTCGCTTGTGCAACCTCTTGAGCCGCGGCAACATTGGAATTATAAGTGGCAATAACTAAATGTGTGGATGAAAGCTCTTCGACAATGGCACGGCCGATACCACGGCTGCCACCGGTCACGAGCGCAATAGGCTTAGTCATAAAAAAGGTGCAAACCGCTAGCGTAGCGCGGCTTGCACCTAATCTCTAAAACCTTACCTACTGGTGCGCTTCTTTATCCACGACCTTGGCGGCCAGATCGGGCCGCAACGCGCGAAGAATCTTCGCAGCTACACTTTTGCCCTGCAGATACGCCTC
>Ga0302319_10005931_pt1 | contig 24343 bp, 18 predicted proteins | sample Bog_T0_2_FD_203319 | JGI IMG/M metagenome (GOLD analysis project Ga0302319, IMG submission 203319) | Peat permafrost microbial communities from Stordalen Mire near Abisko, Sweden - Bog_T0_2 | ecosystem: Environmental > Terrestrial > Soil > Wetlands > Peat | place: Sweden: Abisko, Stordalen Mire...
ACCGTGATCTGCCGATCATCGCGCTGAAATCCGGCCGCTCCGACGCCGGCCGCCAGGCGGCGCAATCGCACACCGGCGCGCTCGCCAATGAGGACCGCGTGGTCGACGCGTTCTTCGAACATCACGGCATCTGGCGCGCGCCCGACATGCGCGGCCTGGTCGAGGCGTCAGAGCTTTATCTCAAGGGCTGGAAGCCGCGCGGCCGGCGGCTGGTGGCAATCAGCAATTCCGGCGCGGTCTGCGTGCTGACCGCGGATGCGGCCACCGCGGTCGGCATGCCGATGGCGCGACTGGCGCCGGACACCGATGCGAAGCTCAAAGGCATCCTGCCGAGCTTCGCCACCACCACCAATCCGATCGACCTCACCGCGGCCTTGCTCTCCAACAGCCGGCTGTTCGGCGACATCCTGCCTGTCATCGCCGAGGATCCCGCGGCCGATGCGTTCCTGATCGGCGTTCCCGTCGCCGGGCCCGGCTATGACGTCGCGGCCTTTGCCCGCGATGCGGCGGCGTTCGGGCAACAGACCGGCAAGCCGCTGGTGATCGCGGCGACGCAGCGCAGCGTCGCCGAGCCGTTTGCAGCCCAGGGCCTGTCGGTGTTTCCGACCGAAACCGAGGCGGTCAGCGCGCTGCACCAGTTTCTCGCGCATCGCGAATTGATGGCGCAGGCGCTCGATCGCAAGAACCAAGGCGGCCTGGCGGCGCAGCCTTTGGTAACAGCGAGCGCGACCCACATGCTGAACGAGGCCGACAGCCTGGCCTTGCTGGCGTCGCGCGGCATCAAGGTGGTGCCGCATCGGCTGTGCCGGTCGCGCGCCGAGGCGGCGGCCGCCTTCGACATGATCGGCGGCCCGGTCGTGGTCAAGGGCTGTTCGGCCGACATCGCCCACAAGTCAGAGCTTGGACTGGTCAAACTCGGCGTCCGGACGCGCGAGGCGGCGGAGGAGGCCTATGCCGAGATGGAGGCGATCATCCGCAACCACGGCTCGCGCTTCGACGGCGTGATCATCGCAGCGATGGCCTCCGGCCGGCGCGAAATCATGATCGGCGCGCATCGCGATCCCGTCTTTGGCCCTGTCGTGGCGGTCGGCGACGGCGGCAAATATGTCGAGATTTTCCGCGACACCACGCTGCTGCTGCCGCCATTTTCAAAAGACGAGGCGATCGCCGCGCTGCGCCGCTTGCGTATCGCGCCGCTGTTCGAAGGCGTGCGCGGCGAAGCGCCGATGGATCTCGAGGCGCTCAGTGATGCCGTGGTCAAGATCGGCGAACTGATGGGCGATCCCGCGGCCAAGGTGATGAGCCTCGATCTCAACCCGGTGCTGCTCGACAGCGCGGGCCGCGGCTGCGTGGTGGTCGACGCGGTGGTGTTTCAGGGATGATCGCCGAAACCAACATCGCTACCACGCGTAGAGCACCACGCCGGCGATGACCAGCATGGACGCAATCGCCATCGCATGCGCGAGCGCTTCATACGTCCCCCCGGTGGATTCGTTCATGCCGTTCTCCCTGGACCTGGGCAGGATTCCCCCGCAGCAAAAACCGAGGACCTCAACGTCGTAAACTATTTGGGCGGCAATTGGGCCAGCTTGCAGCGGGTTTGTGTGCCATTGGGCAGACAATTGAAAAAGCGATCGCACCCGCGAAAAAATTATTGACATCTTTTGGTTGTAAATTAAAAGAAGATATCTTGGAGATTAATCCAGAATAATACCATTTCAACCGTCTTTTTAATTTGGGCCAGTATCGTGGCATTATTAATTGCGACAGCGGCGCCAACCGTTTCTGTGGTGATGCCGCGTTCAATCCGCTCCGACGCCCTGTATCGTTGGCTGACGATATTCGGGGCGCGGAGATAACGCGATGAATATTCATCGGTTTAACCCTCTATTATATGTGTCGCGCTATTTCGTTTTCGCTCTGGCAATGGCGCTCGGCCCGATCAACCTGCTGTCGCCGGCCCCGGTCGCCGCGCAGCCGGCCGGCCTGGCGGCGACGTGCTCGGCCGCAACCGGACGTGGTACGAGCTTCGTCGGCCAGGACCTGACCAATCATAATTTCAGCGCCGACCCGCCGGATTCATTGATCGGCGCCGACTTCAGTAATGCGAAGCTGAGCGGCGCCATATTTGCCGGCCAGAACCTGAGCTTGGCGAAATTTGCCGGCGCCAATCTTGGTCCTGGCCAGGCGCCGGTCAATTTCACCTCCTCGACGCTCACCGGCACCTGTTTCATCGGCGCGATCCTCGATCAGACCGATTTTTCGTTCGCGGTGATCACCTGCGCCGATTTTTCCGCCACCTCACTCATTCAGGCGACGTTCGGTCCGGTGCAGAACATCGTCGCAGGGCCGGGTTGCCGGACCAAATTCAATGGCGCAACGCTCGACGTTCATTTGATCTCCAACGATTTCAACGGCAAGAGCAATTGGGGCAAGAGCGATTTTACCGCCGCCAATTTCCAGAACCTCGCGCCGGCGACGTTCGACCTGCGCGGCGCCGACATCACCGGCGCGATACTGGCGCAGACCAATTTTGCCGGCATCGACATGACCGCGGCGAATTTGACCGACGTCGATTTCACCCAGGCCATTCTCACCAAGGCTGTGCTCGACCAAACCGCGATCGATGGCGCGCATTTTTATAACGCCCAGGCGGGATCGGCATCCTTCATTTGCGTCCAGGCATTCGGCAATTCCGGCGGCAAGACGCTGCCGGACGGAACATCCTGCCCGCAGGCCCCGACCTCCACCGACCCTGCCACGGCAGCCGACTTTACGTTCGCATCCCTCAAGAGCGCGATCTTCACCGGCGCCACGCTGGACCATGCCATCCTGGTCAGCGCCAATCTGACCGGCGCCACGCTCTCCAATGCCAGCCTGGTGCAGGCGACGCTGCAATCGCAGTCCGGCCAGACCGGGCCTGCGATCGTGCAGTTCGCGACCTTCAGTAACGTCAATTTCAGCAATGCGCAGCTGGCCGGCGTGGACTTTTCCGGCGGCAATCTCACCGGGGCGATCTTTGACAACACCACGCTTTTTGGCTCGGTATTCGCCAATGCGACGATGGCGGGCGCCAGCTTTCAGCATTCGACGCTGCAATCGGTGAATTTCAGCTTCGCCATCCTGCAGTCGGCCAATTTCAACAATATCAACATTCAGGCGCCGCCGCAGCAAGGCTTCGGCGCCAATTTTTCCTGTAGTCAGCTCGGGGGCGCCGATTTCAGCAACGCCACCATTGCCGCAACGAATTTCGCCAATGCCGTGATGCCGGCCGCAGCGGCCTGCTGCCCGGCCAAATCGCAAGGTGGCAAGCCCTGGTGCGGCGTCGTCGATGCCACCCAACAGACTTACGGGCCGGTGACGTTTCCGCTGCTGAACGTCACAGCGACATGTCCTAATGGGGCAACCGCCCAATGCACCGGCAGCCAATGGCAATTGTCGCCGAACTGGCAAACCACCGGCTGCAGCCGCAGCGGCACGCCGCAGACGATGTGGTCGCAACCCAATTGCAACGGTCAGCCGACCGACATTGTGGTGTTCAAGGACCAGAACCTCAAGGACTGTATCCTGGCTACGCTGCCCGGTCAGACCGAGGTGCTGCTGAGCACGGCGCAGCAGATCGCGCAGGTCAATTGCCCGGGGCGCGGCATCACCGATCTAACGGGACTTGAAACCTTCATTTCGCTCACCAAACTGGATCTCTCCTTCAATGGGCTGCCGATTTTCACGCTGTCATTTACGGCGGACAACAAGCCGGCGCCGTCCAATCTGCAGAGCTTGTCGCTCGACAGCAATCAGCTCACGACCCTGGATGCGACCGCCCATCCCAATCTGATTTCGCTGACCGCGTCGAACAACAGGCTTGCCTCGATCTCGCTCAATGCCAACACCTATCTGGTGGTGCTCGACGCCTCGCATAACCAGCTCACCAGCTTCAACCTGCCGATCCAGAGCACGTTGTCCTATGTCGATCTCTCTTACAACGTCCTGACCGATGTGCTGAACCAGAGCATGTCCAATCTCGATGCACTGACGGCGCTGAGTTATCTCGACCTCTCGCACAACGATCTGCCGACCATCGGCTCGATCACAAGCCTTGCCTATAACCGCTCGAAAAACACCGGCGGTAATCTTCAGTCCCTGTTCCTGGCCTGCAATGCGAAATTCGCCTGTGGTGACCTCGGCGTCTACAACGGCACGCAATATCCTGCCGCCGCCTCCAGCATGTGCTCGGCCTACAATACCTCGACCGCGCAATGGACGCCGCTTGTCAATCCGACGTGTACACCTTGATCCGTGAACTGAGATGGAATTTTCCAGAAAGGGAGGATATTCATGGCTATCGCAAATGTAGGCCACCGACGCATTAACACGGTTTTCCACGCCGACCTCTCCGACGCCCATCCCGGCGAGGACTATTGGGTATCGGTCCAGGGCAAGCGAATCCCGCTGGTGCCACATACGCCGGAGTCGCTGGCCAAGGCGATCGCGTCCACCCCGCGCCTGTCGGCGGGGCGCCTGGCGCCACGGCTCACCCACTACAGCGTCACGTCCGTGGCTCTGCCTGTGCACTCCGCGATCCGGGTGCATTTGCGCAATTCGCAGCGGACTTTCAAGGACCCCAAGAGCGAGACCGGCGTCAGCCATTGCGCGATGTATATTCCGCCGCAGGGCAAGGAGCTCGAAGCACTGGCGGAGGGCGACGTCTTCAACGCCCACCCGATCGACTATGTCTCCACCGCGCAGACCTTCCTGTTCCATCATCAGGACCTGATCACGCAGGATCCCGCGCTCGCCAGCATCATCGTAGATCAATACATGATCGGTGATGTCAATATCGCCACGGCCATCAACAACCTCGCGCTGTTGATGCGCAGCATGGGTCAGCCGACCGAGAACGGTGGCTGGGCGACGCTGTCGCCGGTTACTCCGCCCTACAATGCAGAGACCGGATTTGACGGCAAGACGACGTATTACAATCAGATCGTCAGCGAACCGGTCACCAGCGCCGCACTGACGCCCTTGTCGCCGCTGCTGGTCGCGATCCAGAACGACCCGTCCTTCAAGAACCAGAAATGGACCGTGACGCCCGGCGCCAGCATTGTGCCCGCCGGCTCAGACCCCAAGGCTTCCTCGCAAAAGGCCGCCTCGCGAAAGGCCTCCTCGCGCAAAGCTGCCTCGCCCGAGACCGAATTGCAGGCGACCGGCGACGACTGGAACGCGGCGGTGGGCAACACCGGTGTCAGCGGCTTCAATACGACGCTGACGGTGGCCGATTCCGGCAAGCAGCAGGTAACCGTGGCGATGGAGAACAATTACATCCGCTATCTCACGGCCTATGTGCGGTTCTATGACGCCGGCGGCAATGCGATCAGCCTCCCGAATTGGACGCCCGACGATGCCGGCATTACCCAGGAACTGCTCGCCGACGCCGGGCTGCAATATGATGACGTACGGGTGCTTGGCTATCTGTCGCCCGTTAACAATGTGCTGGGCATCCCCGTCGGTCCAGCCGGCTCACTCGACGTCACATTCACTTTTCCTCAGAATGCCGTCAGCGCCAGTATCTATGGCTCCGGCATCGGCATCGGCGCCAATCCCTGGCCGAAAACCCCGGTGTTCGGCGGCGTCATGACCGGCGTGTTCAATCTCGGCGTGCCGGCTTTCATGCTTGGCTTCGGCGTCGCGGCGCAGACCTATTACCCGCTCTATAAGATCCTCGACGGTCTTGCCAAGAACAAGGTCTTCATCGGCGCGGCACTGACCTTTGCCGGCGGGTTCGTCAGCTATGTCGTCGGTTCTTCGGTGGCGCAAAAGCAGATGAACTGGAGCGGGTTCACCACCATGGTGAGCTTCATTTTCAACCAGGCGGCGACCAAGGCGCTGCTCTGGGTCGAGGGGACGTTGGCCACCGAAGAGGTTGCCGAGCAGATTCCTTTCGCGGGCTGGATCATGCTGGCGATCAACATCGCCACCGGCATCGCCCAGATGGCGGAGACCATTGTTGAGGTCGCGACCTCAGACTGGAACATCGAGAACAAGATCGCGTCCACCATCACCACCACAGTCACGGTCGGGCCCGACCCGCGCAACAAGTCTTTCCCCCAGGGCAGGGGCCGCAGCCTGGTGGTGAAATTGATCTATCAGGACCAGGCGCGCCCGACGGTATCCAGGACGATCCAGATCGCCGATGATTCCACCATCACCTCGTACACCGTCGCCTTCCCCGACAATACTCTCGGCGGCAAGGTCAAACTCGAGGCTGATTTCTACGTCGGGACCTGGCTTGCGGGCAAGGCGACCACCGGGCTGTTGGCCAACGACGCGGTCAACGCCAAGCAGGTCGACATGCTGCTGGTGGAATATCCGGTGCCGCTGACTTCGAGCTCGATCTACAGCCACGCCAGCATCCTGACCTACAATAACAACAGCTACGGCTTCACGGCGTCGTCGACCGCGCCCACCGCCACGATCGCCAGTCGCAACACCAGCCCGGTCGGCAACGCCTTGGGCAACTGGACCGGCCTCGCGCTCAGCCAGCGCACCGGAATGCTGGGCCCGTCCTGGCAGGCGGCCGGCATGGGCATCGCCGATTGCGCCACCGCGGGGACCGGCCAGCTCTACGCCTTTATGAATCTCGATATTCCCGGCGTGCCGATGATGGCCAATCCGCAATTCCCGTCCTGCGGCTTCACCGGGCAGTCGCGCCTGATCTATGATCCCTATCCGCCGAAATTCCTGATGAAGGACGGTCAATGGGTGCTCGACAGCCAGGGCCATCCGGTGCCGGATCCGACCGACGTCTCGCTGGGAAATTATTATGTCGACCCACGCTCGGCCAATTTGCCTTACGATCAAGGCGGCGGCTTTCACTTGCGGGCGGTGACGCTGAATGAGACCACCCCCTTCAACATGAGCACGGGTCAGCTCAGCTACGGCCGGTTTGCCTATTTCCCCGATTCCGTCGCGCTGCATCCCTCCGGCCTCATCATCGGCGTCAGCGCACGCTACCAGAAACTGCAGATCGTCACGCTGAACAAGGAAGGCGGCGTGCCCGACAATGAAATCGCGCTGGGTGCCATCGGCTCTGGGCCGGCGCAGGACGTCACGCGGCCCGGATTGATGTACTATCCGGTTGCCGTCACCTGCGCCTATGACGGCACGATCATCGTGCTGGAGGACACCAAATCATCGACCGGGACGACGACGACCGTCGTCGCCCGTCTCTCCGCCTATGATCTGCAGATGAACCCGGTCAACCGGTTCTTCGACCAAGCCGGCAAGCCCAGTCCATGGCTCTATCTCGGCAATCCGGACGACACCTACTATCTTGATCTCAGCGCCGTCGGCGACGATCAGATGACCTATATCTATGTACTGTATTACACCGGCACCGGCGCCAGCCCGTCGGACTACAACATGGCGATCTATACCTATGGGCTGACCCCGCCCACCAGCAATCCGCTGGTCACCACCAATTCCATCGCTGCCGCGAGGCTCGCGGTCGATATGTGGCATTCGGCCTATACGCTGAATTTCGCGCCGGTCATGAACAACAAAGGCGACGTAGCCGGACCCGAGAACCCCACCACGGGGCCGGGCGGCCGTACCGTTCCTTCAATCAGCCTGTGGCTGCCGCCGCCGCCGACCGCTTAATCGCAAGACGGACAGCCAAGCTCGCCTCAGTCGCGGCGCCGACCAGCGCCATTGTCATACAGCCTTAGGAAGCATGATGAAGATCCTGTATCTGCTGGCGGCGCTTGGCTGCGCCGCACTTGCTGGCAACTCCGCACCGGCGTTTGCGCAAGGCATATCGCCTCCGCAGCCCATTGCCGTGGAGACGCCGCCGCCGCTGAAGATCGAGGTCAGTCGCGGCGATGCCGTCACCGCCGCCGCCAATGGTCCGTTCGATTGCCCGTTTTGCGATCTGACCAATGCGCAGCTCGCGGGCAAGGACTTGACCGACGCCAATCTGGAAGGCGCGGATCTGACCGGCGCCGACCTGCACGGCGCCAATCTGAGAGGCGCGTTTCTCGGTCGGGCCAATTTGACGAACGCTGATCTGAGCGACGCCGACCTCAGCCCATCGGCGAAGGCGCCGGCGGATCTGGCGGCCGCCGACCTGCGCGGCGCCAAGCTGCAAGGGGCGAACCTCACCGGCGCCGATCTCCAATATGTTGATCTTGGTGGCTTCGACCAGACCGGGGTTGATCTCGGCCGGGCACGGATCATTGTCGTCAAACCCGCGGCGGGGGCGGCCGTCACCTGCGGCCGGGCCAATCTGTCCGGCCTCAGCACCCAGATCTATGTCGCAACCAACGGCTCGGACTCCGGCAGCTGTGGCACCAGCCTGGCCAATGCCTGCGCCACTATCCAGACCGGGATATCACGCTGCTCCGGGCAGAACTGCGGGGTTCTGGTCATGTACGGCCAGTATACGCTGGCGAGCCCGCTGACGCTGTCGGACGGGGTCAATGTCTATGGCGGCTGCCTGGCGGGCCAGAGCGAGCCGCTGGCGCAAACGCTGGTGAAAGCCCCGGCGGGCGGCCAGCCGGCCGTCGTTGCGGGTGGCATCGGCACTGCCGGCTTGATTCTGCAGGGCTTCCGGTTCGAAGGTTCGGCGGCGACCGCGTCAGGGACCGCCAGCGTCGCGGTCCAGGCCAGCAACAGTCCGAAATTGCAGATCATCGATTCCGCCATTCTGGCCGGAGCAGGCGCTGCCGCCGCGGCGGCGTCTCCGGGCTCGCCCGGCACGGCAGGGGCCGCGGCGTCCGGCGCGAGCAAGGGGTCGGTGCCAGCCTGTCCGCAGAGCGCGGGCGGCAATGGTTCGGTGACTATGGACGTCAGCGTCGACGTCAGTTTCGCCAAATTTTATTGCAACCCCTCCTGCAGCTCGGGCAGTTGTTATGGCTTCTGGTCAGCCGGCGGGGCCGCGGGCGGAAAATGGGGCTCGCAGAATTGCGGCGAATGCGTCACCAACCGCGGCGGCACCGGAAACGGCGGTTCCGCGGGCAACAATGGATCATGCGGCTCCGGCGGACAGACTTCAGGTAACACGACCGGGCTGTTTTCCGGCGGCGTCTGGAAGGGCGTCGCTGGCGGCCCGGGCACGGCCGGCAATGCCGGCATCGGTGGCGGCGGCGGCGGTGCGGGCGGTTACAAGGCCGGCGCCTGTTTCTGGGTGAAACAGCAGAACCCCGGCAACCAGGGCGGCGGCGGTGGCGCCGGCGGCTGCGGCGGTGGCCCTGGCGCTGGTGGACTGCAGGGTGGCGCTTCCTTCGCGATCACCGTGTCGGGCGCCAGCCTGACGCTGACCACTTCAACCGTGATCGGCGGTCGCAGTGGTGACGGCGGCACTGGCGGTTCTGGCGCTTCCGGAGGCAGCCCGGGCGCTGGTGCGGGCGGCCTGTCGAATTATGACGGCGGCTATGGCGGCACCGGCGGGACCGGTGGCGCCGGTGGCGGCGGTGGCGGCGGGGCCGGCGGCAATGCCGGGCCGGCGATCGGCGTGGCGCTGGTCTCCGGCGCGTCGATCGTGGACGACAGCACCAACATCTACTATACCGGCGCGTCAGGCCGAGCGGGCGGCCTTGGGAGCGGCGGCAGGCCGATCATCAGCACGGCCTGCACCGCGCCCGACGGCGCGTCCGGGGGTCTCGGACTGGCCGCCAATTCCCAGCGCTACTGAGCAGGCTCGAGCATGCGACTAGGTCGCGCTCAGCAAATTCACCCGTGTGGTGGCGACCATCAGGCGGTCGGCGAGCAGTTGCGCGAGATTGCGCATGATCCACTCGCCGGTGGTCGGGTGCTGCTCGCGAAAGCGCTGGAAATCAGACAGCGGCACTTCGAGCGCGGTGCAGGCTGTGTCGGCGGTGACGCTGGCGGTGTGGTTTGTTTCCAACAGCGCCATCTCGCCAAAGGCCATGCCGGAGGTCAGGGTGGCGAGCCGGATCCCGTCCGGCAGCTTGACGTGGACAACGCCGCTGCGCAGGAAAAACAGCGACTGCGCGGGCTCCATGGCGGCGATGATAAGCTGGCCCGGCTGATAGGTCCGGAGGCTGCCGATCGAGGCGAGCCAGGCCAGTTCCTCCGCCGTCAATCCCGACAACAGCTTCTGTTCGGAAAGCTCTGTGACGTCGATCTGGTCGATCGCGCAACCATGGCGATAGACGATCTGGTCCTCGGCCCATTCGATGGCGTCGTCGAGCAGCGGATAGTTGCGCAGGTTCGGGGTGCCCTTGACCCATTCGTCGAGCGGCGCCCAGCGTGGCGAGCCACGCTTGATTCCAGAGGTGATCACGGTGACGCTGAGCCCGGCCAGTTCGCGCAGTCCTTCCGCCAACAGCCTGGCGCCGGCGCGCGTCATCGCCGCGACGCGGCGAAGATCGAGGATGACAAATTGCGGGCGTGGCCTGGCCACCAGCTGGCGCCAGATATAGTCGACATTGGAGAAGGAGAGTGTGCCGACCAGTTCGAGGATGCGGACATCCTGATCATGCGCGGCCAGGATCCGCTGCTCCTGCGGTCGCCGGCTGCGCCGCGAAGCGCGGCTGCCGATCGTGTAGTCGGCCATGATGCTGTTGCGGGCGTCGTCGCTGCGGTTCAGCATGTGCAGATCATAATGCAGCGAAAGCGACTCGCAGACCTTGATGCCGCGCACGCTGTTGCCGTGGCTGTCCAGCCTTGGCGAGTAGCTGCCGAGCCCGAGCCTTGCCGGCAGCGTCGCCAGGATGCCGCCGCCGACGCCGCTCTTGGCGGGAATGCCGACCCGATAAATCCACTCGCCGGCGTAATCATACATGCCGGAGCTGGTCATCACCGACAGCGTCCGCGAAATCGCGTAAGCGCTCATGACCTGCTCGCCGGTCACCGGGTTGAGGCCACGATTGGCCAGCGTCGCGGCCATCACGGCGATATCGCGCGCGGTCACCAGGATGGCGCATTGCCGGAAATAGACCTCGAGCACCGCACTGACATCGTCCTTGATGACGCCGGAGGTGCGCAGCAGATAGGCGATCGCCCGGTTGCGGTCGCCGGTGGCATTTTCCGAGGCATAGACGGCTTCGTCGACAGCCAGTTCGCGCCCGGCAAAACGCCCGAGCGCCTGACGAATATAGTCGAAGGCGCCATCGCCCTTGGCCTGATGAATCAGCCCCGAGCAGGCGATCGCGCCGGCATTGACCATCGGGTTGAACGGATGATTGTCAGCGTTGAGCCGGATCGAATTGAACGGATCGCCGGACGGCTCGACGCCGATCGCGCCTTCGACCCGCAATGCGCCGAGCGTGTCGAGCGCCAAAGCGAACACAAAGGGTTTCGACATCGACTGGATCGTGAAGGGAATCCTGCTGTCGCCGGTCTCGTAGACATGCCCGTCGATGGTGGCCAGGCTGATGCCGAAATGATCGGGATTGGCCTTGCCGAGTTCGGGAATATAATCGGCGACCGCGCCGGCGTTCTGGACGAGGAAGTCAGCATGACAGGCCTCGAGGAAGCGCAGCAGCGGCGGCCGGGTGCCGGCCCAGCCGCTGGCGTTCTGGCGCTGCGCCGATCCTACCTGATCCATCTTCCGTTCCCGCTCTACCCACGCCCTTGGGGGTGCCGCCATTTTACGGTGCATCGGCGGCCGATGGATGGTGTTTTATGCGGCAGCCCTGCGCAGGAAACGCGCGTTTCAGGTCTCGACGATGCCCACGACCTGGCCCTCGGCCACGACATCATCGAGGCTGACCAGCAGCGATTTGAGCCGGCCCGCAGCCGGCGAAGCCACCGGAATTTCCATCTTCATGGCTTCGACCAGGACGATGTCATCGCCGTCACCGACGCTGCCGCCAACCTCGATAGGGAGCCCGCAGATGCGCCCGGCAACCTCGGTGACGATCTTGATGTCCGGCATGGCCCCTCGCGAACGGCTTCTTGTTGAGGCGACAGATGGCCTAAGGTAGCTTGATCCGCAAGCGGAAATTGATCCGCAAAGCACGACGATAAAACATCGCGAGAAGAACATCACCACGGAGGATACGCATGAGCTGGCAGCCGGAACTCGACGACCTCGCACGCCGCGAAGCCTTCGCGCGCGAGATGGGGGGCGTCGACAAGGTCAAGCGCCAGCGCGACCAGGGCCGGCTCACCGTTCGCGATCGCATCGACCGGCTGGTCGATGCGGCGAGCTTCCACGAGATTGGCGCGATTGCCGGTACCGCCGACTATGACAACCAGGGCGAATTGATCAACCTCACGCCGGCGAATTGCGTGTTCGGCCGCGGCCGGGTCGATGGACGCACGGTGGTCGTGGTCGGCGACGACTTCACCGTGCGCGGTGGCTCGGCCGATGCCTCGATTTCGGCGAAGCCCTTGATGGCCGAGGAAATGGCGCACGATCTTCGTCTGCCGATCATCCGGCTGATCGAAGGCTCCGGCGGCGGCGGTTCGGTGAAGACCATCGAGACCAAGGGCGCGGCCAATCTGCCGGGCGGCATCGGCGGCAACCGCTGGTACGCCTACACGACGGCCAACATGGCGCGGGTGCCGGTCATCGGCCTTGGGCTCGGCTCGGTCGCCGGCCTCGGCGCGGCGCGGCTGGCGGCGAGCCATTATTCGGTCATGACCAGAAGCTCGGCGATGTTCGTTGCCGGACCGCCGGTGGTCAAACGGCTGGGCCAGGATCTCAGCAAGCAGGAGCTCGGCGGCGCCGACCTCCAGACCCGCGCCGGCGGCGTCGATCACGCGGTCGAGACCGAGGAAGAGGCGTTCGGCTGTGCCCGGCGCTTCCTGTCCTATCTGCCGTCGTCGGTCTATGAGTTGCCACCGACCTTGCCCTGTGGCGACGATCCGGAGCGTGCCGAGGAGGGGCTGATCAAGGCCGTGCCGCGCCATCGCCGCCAGGTCTACAAGATGCGTCCGATCATCGACGCCGTCGTGGACAAGGGGGCGTTCTTCGAGGTGAACGCCCAGTTCGGCCGCTCGGTGATCTCAGGCCTCGCCCGCCTGGAGGGCCGCGCGGTGCTGCTGCTCGCCAGCGATCCCTATCATTACGGGGGATCATGGACGGCGGACGCCTGCGAGAAGGTGGTGCGCTGGGTCGATTTCGCCGAGACCTTCCATCTGCCGATCGTCTATCTGATGGATTGTCCGGGCTTCATGATCGGGCTTGACGCCGAGAAGGCCGCGACTATCCGCCATGGCGTGCGCGCGATGGCCGCCGTCAACCAGTCCACCGTGCCGTGGTGCACCATCATCATCCGCAACTCGTTCGGTGTCGCCGGCGTCGTGCATCAGCCGGCGGACCGCTTCTCGCTGCGCTATGCCTGGCCGTCGGCTTCCTGGGGCTCGCTGCCGCTGGAAGGCGGCATCGAGGCCGCCTATCGCGCCGAGATCGACGCATCCGACGATCCGTCAGGGAAACTGAAGGAAATCGAGGACCGTCTCAACAAACTGCGCTCGCCGTTTCGCACCGCCGAGAAATTCTGGGTCGAGGAAATCATCGACCCGCGCAAGACCCGTTCGCTGCTATGCGAATTCGCCCGATTGGCCGAGCCGCTGCGCACGCCGGGGCCGGCGAGCAACATGGCGATACGGCCGTGAGCACATCACTCCAGTCCGTAGTGCCGGTGACAGGCGGCACAGATCCCGTCGAGCTGGTCGCTGACCTCGGAGATGGATTTCAGGTCATGCGCTTCCGCCGCGCGCCAGGCCTTGTCGGCGGCCTCCGCCAAGGGTTTGACGTAGGAATTCCAGCTGGGGTCGCGAGCCCGCTGCGGGATCATCAACGCGTTGGTGGCTTCCGCGAGCGTGGCCGCGCCGGATACGATATGCTCCCAGTCGTCGTCGGTTTTGGGTGAGAGATCATGCTCGCCGGCCTGATCGATGATCACGCCATTGACGCGCCAGATCACCGCAGCGGCCGGACTGAGGACGTGGTCCATGAATGTTTTCATGTCGACATACGCTTGGTACGGCGGGTTCGGAGCCGCGTCGTCGCCGTTGGATGGCGATGTCGTTGCACAGGCGATGATGATCGCAAAGGTCATCACGGCAAGGCGGCGGATGCTCGTCATCTCAGCGCACCAGCATGGTAAAACCGATCCAGCGTCCGCAGGCGACCACCGCAATCCACAGCACAATCGACAGGCCGCCGGCCAGCTTGGCCTGAAACGGCAGCCGCCTCTCATTCTCCCACCGCTTCAGGTCCTTGCCGTTGACGAGATGAAAGATCGCCATGTTCAGGCCGGCCGCTGCAATCAGAAACATCTTGGCGACGAAATAGCCGTTCTCCAGATATTTGGTCGCGTTGGAGATAAACAACAGACTGCCAGAGGCCAAGGCCACGGCAAAAGCCGCCCAGGTGAGCGGCAGGATGCCTTCGATGACCCGGCTCACCGGGCGGGTGGTGGAGGCAAGCCCGAGCAGGCGCAGATCGACCGCCAGCACGGACCCGACCACCAGGCAAATGGCCACGACATGCACCGATTCAATCAGCGGAAACAGCACGTCGTTCTCGCGGATGTTGTCCGCCAGTCCGCTGTCCTCGAAATAGGCAATGAGATCCTGAAGGACAGCCATCATCCGGCCTGCGTGTAGGCGATCCAGCGTCCGGCAAACAGAATGCCGCACCACAAAAGCGCCGAGACCGACGCTGCGAAGGCGCCTGCGATCCGCCGACCGCGATTCTTTTCCCACAAACCCGGCGACGTCGACAGCGAACTTTGCAGCCACGCCGTCAGGACGATGGCAACGGCCAACAGCGCCATCTTGAGGTAGAAGGTGGTATTGAGCAGCGACCGGCGCGGTTCGCCGATTATCAAAAGGCCTCCAGTGATCAGGAGGATCGCTAGCACCGGCCAGATCACCGGCAGGAAGCGCCGCGCCAGTTCGGGCAATGGCAGGTCGCGGTTGAGCAGCCGCCAGAGACGAAGATCGACCAGAATAGCGGACGAAAACACCACGGCAACGCTGAGAATATGGATGATCTGCAGCGTCGGAATCACCCAGCGCGTGGTTTGGATGGTGTGGCTGAGGGGGGTCGCCGCCAACCAATTGCAGAAGCTGCCGAGCGAGGCGTTCATCGCGTCATTGATCGGCCGGCGCCGACAGGCTGTAGCTCAGTTCCTGTCCGCTGGGCAGGGTTACCTTGAGCAGGAATCCGCCAAGACTGCCATCGCGCAGCGGCGCATAGCGGAACGTCGCATGATCGCCGGGCTGCAGCGAACGCTTGGTCCAGCCGGAGCGGGTCAAGACCCCGGGGCTGGAGACCTCGAACACCCATGAGCTTGCCGCCTCGCCGGCCTTGGCATCGGCTTCGACCACAAAAGTGATGTGCGGGTTGGTCCAGTTGACGGTCTTGACGGTCCCTTCCATGGTCTTCGGATTATCAAGATCGTAGGCCGCATTCGAATGGTGCGCTGCGGCCATTCCGGCAAAACCCATCACAAGTCCCGCGGCCAACAAGGCTTTTCTCGGCGACATCGAAATAGTCCTTACTTTACGGCGCGGACCGATCCGTCCGCGTTCTGGGGATGTTGGATAAAGATGTCATTGCCGAACTGATCCTTGCCGGGAACGAGATCCTCCTGGGCGCATTCGCCTTCGGTGATCTCGTAATGACGCTCGGGAAAGCGGCGAAAGATCCGCGTCGTTTTCCAGCTCGTGGTCAGGACATGCGGCGCTGTGATGTCGAGCTCGTCGTTGAGAACATCCGGCTTGGCCAGATACAGCCGCTCGACAATGTGCATGTCGCCGTTGTTCGGAATGCCGACCGCCTCGCTGATCGCGATATAGGCCTGCGGCACGATCGCCGTGGTATCGACCACCAGCGTTTCGCCTTCCCAGTGCCCGATCGAGTGGCCGTGCAGCGTCAGATCCGGGTCCTCCGGATGCGGACGGCCGTCCAGATAGATGCGACGCAGGCGATTGCCATCGACTTCGCCGAGCATCGTGATGCGGCCGGGCGTCATCAAGAGCTCAAACGGGTTATGCGTCATCAGCATCCAGCTCGGCATGCCGTGCGGCAGGCAATGACTGAGAACCAGAAACGGCCGGCCGGCCTTCTCCTCGGCGATCAGATGCTCGACCTGCGGCAGGATCTCAGGCTTCCAGGGTGGTTGATTGGCGGTTTCCTGACGCTTCTGGTCCTTGATGTCCGGGAGCCAAACGCCGCTGAAATCAGGCTGCGCAGCCCAAGTCGGAGAGACGAAAGCCATCCCCAGAAGTGCCGCTGCAAAGCAAAATATTGTGAACTCGTTTGCAACTGCCTTGATGCTCATCGACTTTGTTTTCTTGACATAGGTCCGGTCAGATCAAGCCTTGTTCAAAGCTGTCGCGAAGCCCCTTACTCAAATTACCGGCAGCAGTTGCAAAAGACAAGCCGCTGCGTGGTGTGCGGACCGCGGCTTGTTCAGGCCACCACCGGTTTCGCAGGCTTGGCAATCGTCAGCGCGATTCCGGCCGCGATGATGCAGAGCACCCCGGCGGCGAAGAATGCCGGCAGATAGCTCAACCATAGTGTGCGCGACAGGCCGGCGCCGAAGGCGGCGGCGGCGGCGCCGAGCTGATGGCCGGCGAAGATCCAGCCGAACACCAGATTGGCGCGCTCGGGTCCGAAACGCTGGGCGGTGAGCCGCACCGTCGGCGGCACGGTGGCGATCCAATCGAGACCGTAGAACATCGCAAACAGCGACAGGCCGTAGAACGAGAAATTGGTGAATGGCAGGAACAACAGCGACAGCCCGCGCAGGCCGTAATACCAGCACAAGAGATAGCGGTTATCATAGCGGTCCGACAGCCAGCCGGAGATGATGGTGCCGAAGAAATCGAACACGCCCATCGCAGCGAGCAGGCTCGCCGCCTCGACCTGCGGAATGCCGAAATCGGCGCATAGCGGAATCAAATGGACCTGGATCAGGCCGGCGGTGCTGGCGCCGCAGATGAAGAAGGTGAAAAACAGGATCCAGAACACCCGCGTCCGGGCGGCTTCGCGCAAGGTTCCCAGCGCGGCGGCCATGATCGGAGCCCGGTTGACCGGTGGCGCGGGCAGCGGCTCAGTGCCCTCATCTCCGAACGGTCGCAGCCCAATATCTGAGGGCCGGTCGCGCATCAACAACAGAACGGCACCAGCGGCGAGGCTGAGCATCGCGCACACAAAGCCAAGCGCGGGCCGCCAGCCGACTCGTTCGGTGATCGCCGCCAGCACCGGCAGGAACACGAGTTGACCGGTGGCGACGCTCGCCGTCAGGATACCGACCACGAGTCCCCGCCGCACCGCGAACCAGCGCGCCGAGACCGTGGCGCCCAGCACCAGGGCGGTCATGCCCGTGCCGACGCCGACCACGACGCCCCACAGCAGGATCAACTGCCATAGCTCAGTCATCGCCAGCGACGCCACGAGCGCCAGGGCTACGCTCGACAGCGCCAACAGCACGACGTTACGCAGGCCGTAGCGGTTCAGGAGCGCCGCCGCGAACGGCGCCATCAGCCCGAACAGGACGAAGCGGATCGACAGCGCCGAGGAGATCTCCGCGGTGCTCCAGCCGAATTCCTTCTGCAGCGGCACAATGAAGACGCCGGGCGCGCCGACCGCGCCGGCGCTGACCAGCGCGGTCAGGAAGGTCACGCCGACCATCACCCAGCCGTAATGGATGTTGTGGCGGGCGAGGGCGGCGGACAGCCAGTTCGAGATCATTGGATTCCCGGTATGTTGCGTGAATTTGAATGACATGCATCATATTATAGAATGCGCGATTTGCAATGGGCTGTCGAACCCGGGTTGCGAATCCACCGAGGGTGTTTTGGGGGCTTTTCCAAGGCAGCTGAAAAGCTACGCCGTGCCGTCATGCACGGTCTGTGCCGATTTCCAAGTCCAACAACGCGCTGTCCCAATTTGCCCGGCGCAAGGCCGGGCAAATGCATTAAGTCGTACGCGCGATATCGGAGCTCCCCGGCGTGCGTCAAGCCCCAGGCGGCGCCAGCCTCACTGGGGCTGGGTCGGCGTGAATCTGAAGGCGGCATGGGCGCCGACCACACTCGCCTGGCCGGCGCCAATGGCGCGCAACAGGAACACCTGATAGTCCATACCCGGAGTCAGCTCCGAGGTGTAGGCCTCGGCCTCACCGCAGGCCGAACCATTATCGCCGGGCGCCCTTAGCCAGTTGCCGATCAGATTGGCGTTATCCTTGGTCAGCTGGCCGGCCGGTGTGCCGGCGGCGAATACGCCAATCCAGATATCCTTTGCGGCGACTTCGGCTGGCCGGCAGTAATGCACAATAGTGTTGGCAAAATTGCGCACCTTCAAGGGCGCACTGCCAGCGAGCTCCGCGCCGACGATCTCGACGCCGGGATGATCGGGGCTCACTGCGCCGGGCGCCAGGATCATCGCCATCATCGGCGCCCGATAAGGCGGCGTCGAACCGCGCCGCAGCCAGGCGCCATAGACCCCGGACGGCAGCCCATCGGTGGCGATCACGACGCTGCCGGATTCCCGATCAATCGGATAGGTTAGGGATGCCGCGGTGGGTACTTGTCCCAGCGGCTCGAGATTCACGGCCGTCTCGTCATCAATGCCTGAACCGGCCTGCAGCGTCAGCTTATGTCCCTGGACCACAGCTGCCGGCACCGTGGCCTGGCCGAACGTATCGGCGATGCCGCCGCGCGTCCCGACCGATTCGGCCGGCCACAGGTCGCAATCGCAGGCGGTGTCGTTTTTTGCAAAAATCGCATTCAGCGGCTTGGCATACTGGTCAAAACGACCGAGCGAGGGCAGGCCCAGGGCGCTTTCGATGGTGCGCAGGATGCCATAGCCATCGTAATGTTGATGGGTCGAGGTGCCGGTCCGCAGCAGGCCCGGCGATCCCACCACGATGGTCGGGACGTGGTTGTCGGGCCAACCCCAGCCGCCGGCTTCGTCCCAGGTGATGATCAGGAGCGAGCGCGACTGCTTCCACTGCGCCGAGTCCAACAGCGGCTTGAAGGTCGAGCTGAGAAACTGGTCCTGCTTGCGGTTGGAATATCCGACATCGTAATTCTGATACCAGGCGCCTTCGCCGTCCCACCAGCCGTCGGCGGCGATCCAGGCAAAATCGGGCAGCGTGCCCGTCTTGATCGAGGTCTCGAAATCGCTGAGATCGCGGATCATGGCCAGGCAGCGCTGCGGATTGGAGACGATGTCGTCGAAGTTCGGGAATGGCGCATCGTCGGGGGCGTACCAGCCGCCATTGCTGTCGGCTGCAAGATTGCAAGGCGTTTTCATGTGCTGAACGTAGCTGCGCCAGGTCTTTCCCTTGGCTTCCAGCAGATCCCCGATGTGGCTGATCCTGAGATCGTAATCGGGATAATAGACTGGACCGTATTTGTAGGTGTCGCCGGCCACCATGGCGATGTAGTTCTGGTCGCTTGGATGGTAGGTGCCCCAGATGTTGGCGAGGATCACCCCGTTTTGCGCCACCGACGCGAGGAAGGGCATCCGTGAATCGATGCTTACGGCGTCGCCCGCGGTGTGAATTACATCGGCGTAATTGGTGTTCTCCATCATAACCACATAGATGTGGTCGAGTGGAGGAATCGCCGCGTCGGGCGGCGCCAGTGTCGCGGCGCTGAGACCGTCGACATCGCCGCGCAGCGTCAGGCTGAGATTGTCGGCATAGGCGTTGTCAGAGGATGTCGGACCGCTGATAAAATGCACGGTGACGACAATCCGGCGGGTCCCGGCTGGCACCGAGCCGGAAGTCTCGCGCGAGATCAGGCCGGTGACATGGCCACGCGCGGTCGCGTCAGCATTGGCGAGGATGCCAGGCGCGCCAGTGGCCCGACCATCGGCATCCAGGAAAACCACGGTCAGCGTAGCGCGCTCCGGCCGCGCATCCCAGCCGCCGAGCCAGGCCGACAGCGAATAGCTGACCGTGCCGCGATCGACCGCGCCGGCGGCGGCGCCGATTTCGACGCTCTGCTCCATTGCGGTGTCCGCACCGGGAGCCGCGAACAGGGCGTTGCCGGCCTGCTGCGGCTGCGGGGTGCGGGGCGTTTCGCCGGTGTAGGAAAAGGCGGAGTAGCACATCACACGGGCGGCGCCGCGCAGCACCTGCCAACCCGGGACCGGGGTCTGCGCGCTCCAGTCATCGCTGCAGCGATGCTGTTCGGCGTCTCCGTTGATCAGCAGATTGGCTGTGGTTGCGGCGTGGACAGCCCACGCATCCATCAGAAACATCGCGGCGCAGGCGACAAGCAATGACCGGCTGAATCGGTACATGATCGGCGCGCTCCCATGATCAGGCGATCGGCCCGGAGGCCGTCGCCGCGTGATGATGAAAAGAATTGGCGCAATTGAGCTAGCAAGACGAGATGACGCGTGTGCGACGTCGCGATAACAGATGGTTGCGCCGAAGCTCAGTCCCCGAGGCCGTCGAGCGCCGCCTGGATGGCGCCGCGAAACGCGCCGATATCGCCGAGTTCATGGCCAAGCAGGAGCGCGAGCTTTGTCAGGAACAGCGCTTCATGCTCGCGGCCGGCGGCATCGATCGCGGTGGCGAGTGCCTCATAAGCGACCTCGAGGTCGTCGAAGGGCATCGGGCTCATGGCTTTACGCTCTTCCCAGGCATAAGCGGGCCGTGCGCAGAATTTCGTCGGCCGCGAGGGCCTTCCAGCGTCCGGCGATGTGCAGGTCCGGGCGCAGCAGATAGCAGGTCCCGGGCTCCGCATCGAACAGCCCGGCGATGGCGCTGTGGCTATCGGCCTCGGTGATGGCCGCGGCTTTATCCGGGCACTGAATTCGCAAGGCCATCAGCTTTGAGTCGAGCGCGTTGAGTTGTCCGAGCAACGCTTGCTCGGCGGCATTTTCGCGCCCATCGCCGAACAGCATCACCGTCAGGCCATCGCCGGCATAATCCAGCAAATGACTGCCATCGTCCATTTCAGCATTGGGCGCGGCGCTGCCGCAGCCGGGCCCGGCGGCAAATTCGTCATCGCGCTGGGCATACGGCGTCAGCGGGCTCTGCGCGTAGGTGTAGGGCTGCATCTGCCGCGGATTGGCCAATCGCTGCGGAAATTCGTGCGTGAGGCTGAGCGAGAGCGCGGCCTCGCGCGCCAGCCGGAAGCCCCGGGTCGGCGGCGTCATGAAGCGGGTGCTCTTGGCGGCATTGGCGAAAACGTCGAGCGTGGCGCCGCGCCGCTCCGGCGAATAGCTGTCGAGCAATCGCTCATCGGCCTCGCCCTGCAGCACAAGGCCAAGCTTCCAGCCGAGATTGTCGGCGTCGGCCAACCCGTTATTGAGGCCACGCACGCCAAAGATCGGCACGATATGGGCGGCATCGCCCATGAAGAAGATCCGGCCATGGCGATAGTCATCGAGGCACAGCGTATTGGCGGAATAGATGCTCCACCATTCCAGTTCCCAGGCCTTGCTGTGGCCGATGTCGACCAGGATGGCGTTGACGCGGGCGCGAATATTGTCCTCGGCGAGCGCTTCCTGCTCGCTCTCACCATCGCGCAACTGGTAGTCGATGCGCCAGATATTGTCAGGCTGTTTGTGGATCAGCACCGTGCCGCCGGGATTGCTGTCGGGTTCAAAAAACGCCCGGCGCTCGGTCGGAAAATCGTGGTCCATCCTTATATCGGCGATGACGTAATGGCCTTCATAGTTTTCGCCCTTCAAGCGCAGCCCAAGCTCAGAGCGGACCTTGGAGCGCGCGCCATCGGCGGCCAGCACGTAATCGGCCTCCAGATGATAGTCGCCAAGTGGCGAACGAACCGCGAGTCGGGCGCCGTCCGTGCGGGCCTCGATCCCGGTGAGGTCGCTTTGCCAGCGCATGTCGATAAGGTCGCAGGCGGCCACCGCGTCATGCAGGAACTGTTCGATATATTGCTGCTGCAGATTATACATCGGCAGGTATTTTTCGCCCGGGGGATGCGGCATTTCGAGCCGGAAGATGGGCTCGCCCCGGTAGTAGCTGCGGCCATGGCGCCAGCCCAGCGCCTTGGCCACGAAGGGTGCGACCGCATCGATCCGTTCCAGGATATGCATGCTCGGCCGCGCGATGCAGATGGCGCGGCTGCCATCGTTGAAGGTGGCTTTGCGGTCGAGCAGCACGCTGCGAACGCCATAGCGCGCCAGGACCAGCGCCGCGGTCATGCCGATCGGACCGGAGCCGACAATCACCACGGGGTGGCGGGCCTGAACGCCATCGAGCTCAGGGACCTGTCGCGCCGGAAAATGCGGATAGGTGAAGTAGAGCGAATCGAGCGGTCCCTTGCCGGCAGGTCTCACGCGCTTCCCCTAGAAACGAGCTTGCTGGAGAGCCCAGCATGGGGTTGAATCGGGGCTCGCCGCAAGAGCATCCCGCGACCCAGACCGAAGGACAGGCCCGAGATGGATAAAGCCAGTGCTGCCGAGGCCGCTCCGAGCGAATCCAGCGAGGTCCTCTATGCGGTGGAGGATCATGTCGCCGTCATCACCCTCAATGCGCCGGAGCGCATGAACACGATCTCCGGGCCGATGCTCGATCGGCTGACGCGGCTGTTGCTCTTGGCCAACGAGGATCCTGCGGTGCGTTGCGTGATCCTGACCGGCAAGGGACGCGCCTTTTGCGCGGGCCTTGATCTGCGCGCCGAGATCGACGGCGGCGGGTTGAGCACGGCCGCCGCGTCGACCACGCTGGATCTGCGCCATACGCCGCCGACCGTGCTGCAGGCGATGGACAAGCCGACGATCTGCGCCGTCAATGGCGGCGCCGCCGGATATGGTATGGATACCGCGCTGGGCTGCGACATCCGCATCATGGCCGAGCAGGCCAAGCTCGCGGCCGCCTTCGTCAAGCGCGGCGTGGTGCCGGAGTCCGGTGGCACCTGGTTGCTGCCGCGCATGATCGGCTGGGCCAAGGCCTCCGAACTGATCTTCACCGGGCGCACGCTGGCGGCGCGCGAATGCCTCGACTGGGGCCTTGCCAATGAGGTGGTGCCGGACGGCGAATTGATGCGACGGGCGCAGCAGGTGGCACAGGAAATCGCGGCCAACGCGCCGCTCGCGGTTCAGGCCGCCAAGCGCATGATGCGAATGGGCCTGAACGAGACCTTTCCGGACCATGTGCACCATGTCTATCTGCAGTTGCTGCCGCTGTTCAGGACAAAGGACATGCAGGAAGGCATCCGGGCCTTCATGGAGAAACGCGAAGCGAAATTCGAAGGCCGTTAGCCTTCAGCGAGCCAGCTGTAGCGGCGGGCACTGATGTGCGGCCCGACGCACAAAGGGACGACATCGTTATGGCATCTCACGCAAAGCTGGGAATGCTCTTTTTGCACGCGCTTCCGCTTGACGGCTCAATGTGGGCTGAACAGATGCACCTTCTGCCAGGCTCAACCTATGCGCCGACGCTCTACTCGTGGGGAGACAGAATTGAAGAATGGGCCATGGCTGCGCTGAAATTGGTAAGGGAAGACCGTTTAATTGTTGTAGGCTGTTCCGTTGGAGGGTCTTGCGCGCTTGAGGTGGCGGCTATTGCTCCTGACCGGGTTGCCGCAATGGTTCTGATTGGCACCAAGGCCCAACATCGGCCCGATTCAGTCCTCCATGCCTCTGCTCTCACAACGATCCGAGAAAAGGGACTGGAAGAATCATGGAATATTTTCTGGGGGCCATTGATCTCAGATGCGGCTCGGAGCCAAGTCATCAGCGTTGCAAAGCGCATTGCTCTTCGCCAATCCCCTGATGAGGTTTCGCGGGGGGTGACCGTCTTCCACACCCGACCGAGCCGAGATCAGTTACTTTGCAAATTCCCCAACCCGGTCATCTTCGTAACAGGCGCGGATGATAGCGCTCCGGATCCTACCACACAGGCTGCGCTGGCCCAGCACGGACATCTACACGTCATTCCCCAATGCGGCCATTACGTACCGATGGAGCGCCCTGCGAATCTAAACTCAATCTTGAGCGGTGTGATTGCCGCGCTGCAATAGCGGGAAATACTAACCGTTCGGAGATGGCCACGCCTGACCGCGAACGGCTAAGACGTTCGTTGCGCGCCGCTACAGTTGGAGCGGTTTTCGGTTGTCGCGAATCATCACGGTAACTAAACGTTTAGCGTCATTGCGAGTTTCGTACCGGGCTTCGCCCGACCCGCTTGAATGAAACAAGTCTGGAGTGGCTGCCAAAAAGAAAGAATTAAAAATCAATACTTAACCCGTTGTTTCTTTTTAGCCCTGGGAAACGCGAAGCGTTTCCTTGGGCGAAGCAATCAACCTCTCACCGGGCACAAGCCTCTGGATTGCTTCGCTGCGCTAAAAAGAAACAACGGACTAAATGATTGATTTTGCTTTAAGGAAGGTGCCGCAGGTTATTCACCTCTCCCGAAGGGAGAGGTCGGCG
>Ga0302319_10005932_pt1 | contig 24341 bp, 5 predicted proteins | sample Bog_T0_2_FD_203319 | JGI IMG/M metagenome (GOLD analysis project Ga0302319, IMG submission 203319) | Peat permafrost microbial communities from Stordalen Mire near Abisko, Sweden - Bog_T0_2 | ecosystem: Environmental > Terrestrial > Soil > Wetlands > Peat | place: Sweden: Abisko, Stordalen Mire...
ATGCGGTTTTGACTTCCTTTGGCCCGTCTACGTGATCAGCCGCAGGATTTGATCGGCTGCCAGCGCAATCATGCCGAACATCAGATGGCACATCACCTTGGCGTGGCCACGCACACGAACCATGCGCGAACGCCGCCAGCGATATTGACCTGATCGACTACCACTGAGGAGGCCGAAATGCCCATGAAGAACCCGCCGCATCCGGGCGATCTGATTAGAACCGAAGTCATTGAAGCGCTCGGCCTCAGCGTGTCAAGAGCAGCGGAGATTTTGCAGGTGCGCCGCGCTACTCTCTCTGATCTTCTCCACGGCAAGGCAGCGCTGACGCCCGATATGGCGTTGCGCATTGAAAAGGCCTTCGGTCCGGAGATGGATCACCTTCTTCGTATGCAACTCGCCTATGACGTGTCAAGAACCAGAGCCAACGCAAAGGACATCTCGATTGAGCGGTACGTCGCTGCCTGAAGCGAACCGTGGCGCCCGGCCCAACAGATCCTGCCCATTCCCGAATTGTATTACTTGACCAGCGCATCGGCCGCACTTGCCGCCAGAATCCACTCGCTGGTTGTACTGATGGTGTATTCGTCCTCAAACCACAGGAAGCCGAAGTCATCGATGCACTCCGGGAAGTCCGGCTTAATCACGATATAACCCGGAATCATGCCGCCGGGGATGAAGGTTCCATCTGCCCGGTTGTTTCCGTAAGCCTTCATCTTGGAAACCGTCCCGACCGAAGAGATGTATGAAGTGCTTGACACCGGATGCGTACCCAGCAGGTAGTTGACCGCTCGCAGCGTATACTCCGTGCTCACGATCTGCGGAAATGCCTTGTGCAGGAAGTACATCTGCGAAGCAAAACTGGCCACCTGGGAAGATCCGCCCCAGGTGCCGAGGCTGGGCGGAACGCCAAACGGAGTCTTGGCAAGGCTGGCATCTGTTTCGGCCTTGTAGGTTTTGACCGACTCTTCGAGCTGTTGCTTAAAATCGGCATCCATATAAGGCAAGGCCAGGACGGCCGTCCAGCCGCCGAAGGCGAAATACTTGCGCACGGTGGGGAAGAGTTCCTTGACCCGCGATTTGTACGGCTCGGCGCCATGGGTGGCAATCATCAACTGCAGAGCGGCCCTCCACTCGCCGAGTGAGGCCATTCCCGGAAATCCAAAGGATGGACCGCGCGTGGGCGTTGGATGCGCGTGTTCCTCATCCCAAAGTTTTATGGCGGTCTCCAGCGACTCCTTGGCGAGCGGGTCGTCCCAGCCCTTCAGCGTCTCAGATGCAGAGGCCAGCGCTGCCGCTGCGCCGTATTGCAGGAAGGGCATCCGGGTGGTGAAGGCCCAACGGTCATCCGGCTTGCCGGAGTAGTTTCCGTCGATCTCATTGGGACCGAGCTTGTCGGAGTAGATGCGCTCGTCGGTGATGGAAGCGGCATCGCCCAGGTGGGTGTACTCGCGCAGGTTTGGCTCAATCATGCCCAGAATCGGGTGGCCGATGGACTTGTACTGAGCCAGCACCTGCAATACGCCGTGCTTGACCTGCTGGACGGCGTCCGGAACTCCATCCGGGCGGTGCATTTCAACGGAGCGGCCGATCTCGTCCACGGAGAGTTCATCCCACTTCAGGTCAAACTCCTTGTACGCCAGGGACAGGTTCTCAATCACCTCGTATTGGCTTGGGGCAAGGTTGTCGTAATCGCCGGCGTCAAACCAGCCGCCTGCTGCCAATCCGGGGATATGCTCGCCGGGCTTGAAAGGCGAATCGAGGGCTGCGCCCATCGAGTAACCGTCGAAATGCTGCGTGTTGGGCGGCGCCTGGCGGGCATCGTCCATGTGCGAGACGCCGTGCCACAGCCGGTAGCCTTCGCGGACCGAGACGTGGTCCATTTCGACGGCAAGGAAGCCGTCCAGGCTGGATTGCCAGCTCTTGCTGTACACGTCCCTGGCAATGGGGAACTGATCCGTTCGCACACCCGCGTACTCAATCGCATAGAGGCCCGGCTCCTTCACCTGAGAGAAATCGAAGTGAACATAGCGGTAGCGCAACCACGGTGTTGGAGCTGAGACCGGTCCCTCGAAGACCTGCTTGAAAGAGCCGTCTGCCTCCAGGCGAAGCAACTTGGCCGTCGCCGGCGCATCGAAGTTCGGATCCAGTTCGATGACCGCGACCTTCGGGAAGTCGGGAGGGTAGCCCGCCTGGCTGTGCGCGATCATGGGTGGGCGCGTCCAGTTCGGGATCATGTTCGGGTGAATGTGCCAGACGATTGCGCCCTCGGTTTTGCCCGAAGGAATCAAGGTACGGAGAACGAACCAGCCGTTCTGGGCGCGGTTGCGTCCGTCGTAAAGTGAGACGGGCGCGGTTTCAGAGCTGACACTGACGCGGTAAAGCGGATCCTCCGCCGCCAGCGTAATGCTGCTTCCGCTTACCAGCGGAAGCGGCTGTGTGTAGCCCTTCGACTGGTCCCATTCCTCTTGATAGGGCAGCTTCTTGGGATCGTCAGGGGAGGGCAGAACCTGCTGCATCGCGTCCTGAGGACTGCGCGGAATCATGCCAAAATGGCTGCCGTCTACGGCATAACTCTTTCCCGTGTAGATGGATGGCAGAAACTCCAGATTGAAGCCCGCGCGGCTGGCCAGCTTCTCTGGCAGCGGCTTGTCCAGGTTGACGCTCACGCGGACGCCGCCGGGCTCGGCAGTCACCTCCAGGGTGTAGTCCATCTGATAGGTGGGGAAGGACAACTGCGCGGTGAGGCGGTTGTGTTCCTTGTCGGCCTTCTCGCCCTTCAACTTCGCGACCAGGTCCCACTGCTCAGGAGTGGGCACCAGGCGTATGTCCCCATTGGTGGCGATGCGCTGGCCATGGAGAATCATCTGCATCGCCGCATTCTTCTCATCCACAAAGATCGGGCTATAAGTGTTTTGATAGAGAATCACGCTGAACCCCGGGGTATCCAGATAGCCGTTGTCGGTCACCTTCATCTGGGCAGGTGCGCAGGGCGCGAGCATAGCAACAAGCAAGGCAGCGAAGAAAATGGCCTTCGGCCACGCGAAGATTGAACGAATGGACATAGGAATTCCTTTCAGGGTTGCAATTGAGTGCTTTCAACGCTGCAAAGCAGAATTGAAACTGGCTGCCGAGATGAGAGCAATCGGTTCAGCACGTTTGCCATGCTGCTCCGAAGCCTTTTTCGCAGGCAGCCGCGCGCCTGTTTGCAGCGGCAAATGCTTTTCCTGTAGTGGAAGACGTGCGGTGGGTCTTAAAGTTTCGGCAGAGTTCCGGATAACGCCACACGGTTCAAAAATTGATTTTTTATGAATTCTGCGATGGATTGGATCGGAGCCGTTGCGCGTCCCGTGCTGTGAAGGCATGGGTGCGTCGAGTGGGATAAATCAGCTTGAGCAGGTTGCGCTGCGCGCCCCCGAAGAAGGACACGCAGCGCAACCGGTCGCAAAGCAACTGATCGCGCACCAAGCCGTAGAGACCGCTGCGATTATAAAATGCCAAGGGCGTTCCGTATGCCCGCCCGCGGCGCTCGGCTGAATTGAAAGTAATTTCGGAAGTTCGCGCTCGGTCTCCTCGCGATTTCCTATTTGTCCAGTGCTCCATACTTGTTTTCGTAGTCGGCCACGACGTTGTTGAGTAGCTGCGCGAGCCGCTTGGCGACAAACGGGCTTACGATGATCCGGTTCGAAAGCTGGATGGTCATTTCGTTGTCCGCCGCGTTGAACGCCTGGTTCATGCCGAAGAGGAGAACGATCTCTTCGCGAGTTCCCGCGACATTGCAAACATTTGAGTAAACGCTCTGTGTGCTGGCGTTTTCCCAACGCACCTTAACCTGTTGCGGTGTGTTCTCGGGTTGTGATGCTTTCTCGGATTGCGATGTTTTTTCGTGTTGCGATGTTTTCTCGGTCACAAAGGTCTCCTAACTCAAATGGTAGTAAAACAACCGACTGCCGATAGAAACAGAGGACGCGATCTGGATGACCCGCGACCGCTCGCGTTTTACTTTAGCAAAGGGCTCTATCCATGTCGAGTTTTAAATTACAGAAATTCAATAGTGCCCGTTAGATTTTCTTGTCTTTTCTGATAAGATGTTCTTTCTTAACGAGTTACATTTCTATTCACCTATAAGCGATTTGCATTGAACGGCTCCGTTCCGCCAAGGCCCGCGACCAAGAAGCTCTCAATCAAGTCTTCAGAGAACGGCTCCCGCTCATCCCCGAAGAGGACGCAAATGCCTCATTCCGACCTTCATTTATTGCTCTACGACAAAAAGGAGATAATTACTCCACTTTGAGAGCGCAAATTTAATTTGCAAACCCACTCCCGAGTAGTGTACGATTCTTTCTTCCTCAAAATACGGTAACCAGACAATCGTTTTTCAACAACACGGCAGAAGAGCTGGGCCGGGGGTGAGGACAAGCGGCTGTTGAAACCAGTCCGGGCGTTTCTGAATGCGGTGTGCTGGAGAACGGACTGGTCAGTCCCAGCGTGGTAGGGTTCCCGCAAGGAGGCCCGCCCTCGCCGCCGCAATTGAACCTTTTGCTCGACGCACTCGACCGCGAGCCTGGAGCGGCGCCTACGCTACTCCCTTTGTTGTTCCGTAGAAGTTGGGCCTTGCTGTCGTTGTCGGGCGGTTCGTTCCGCCTAGCTCTAAACCTGAGAAGCCAGGATGCAAATGCTCCGCAACCACTCTATCGTTCTGCCGCCCTCGTTTCCTGTTCAAGGAGCACTGAGCTGGATGGGCGGAAATACCGCAACAGGCTTTGGCCGTGGCGGAAACTCTCACTCTCGCGCGTCATGGGAGCGAGTCCTCGTTGAAAGGAGTTTTTTTATGAAGAAAGCATTCGGAGGCTTTTGGATCTTCTGCACGGCGTTGGCCATGCTCTCATCGGCAATTGTCTTCCATCCTGCCGCCGCCAAGGCAGAGGATCTGATCCAACTGTACAAGCTGGCGATCGACAAGGACCCGCAGTACAAGGGCGCCTCGTTCGAGCGGCTGGCTCAAAAGGAGAGCCTCAAGCAGGCGCTTTCGGCTTTCTGGCCCAACGTGGACTTCGAATCGAACGTGACGGAGACACGCCAGGATGTTATCAGCAGTGAAAACAAGGTCTTCGTCAGCGGGGCGTCGACTTATACATCGACCACATTCGGTCCGACGCTCACCATGCCGCTTTTCCGGTTTCCCCTGCTGGTGCAACTGCGCCAGAAGAAACTGGTTTCCAAGCAGGCGGACGTGGATTTTGAACTCGCGAAACAGGACCTCATTATTCGCCTGGCCAAGGCCTACGTGGCAGCCCAGACGGCCGCCGACAACATTGCCTACGTGACGGAAGAGAAAAAGGACGTGGAGGCCTTTGTCTCCCGTGCGGAAACGCGCTTCCAAAGCGGACTTGCTCCCAACACTGACCTCTATGACGCCAAGGCGCGCCTGGCTTCCGTCGAAGCGAACCTGGTGAAAGCTGAAAACGAGTACCAGAACGCGCTCCAGGCCCTCGCCACCATGACCGGACAGCCGGTTGCAAGCGCCAATCGGTTCAAGGACGACATTCCTCTCAACCCGCCCGATCCGCTGGGGGTGGAGGATTGGACGAACGCGGGGCTTCAAAAAAGCCTTCAGATGAAGAGCCGCCGGTTTGAAGCGGAAACAGCCCGCCAGGAGATTACCCTCCAGAAATCCGCCCGTCTGCCGACCCTCAACATGGTGACTCAATTCACCGACAACAATATGGGCGGGTCTCTTTACGGCGGCGGGGCCACGGTCAACACAGGGGATGTGGCCTTCAACATCGATATGCCGCTCTTCGACGCCGCCATCAAGTCGAAGACACGCGAGGCGAAATACCACTATATGGAGAGCCTCCAGGTGTTGGAACAGCAGAAACGCGACGTGGTTTTGCAGGTGAGCACGGCATTTTCCGGGGTGAAGACCGCCATCAGCAGGGCCAAGGCCTTGAAAGAGTCGATCTATGCGCAGACGGAACTCCACAACGCGAAGGAACTGGGCTACAGATCGGGCGTTTACACCAGCCTCGCGGTCCTTGACGCGGCCAGGGACCTCTATCTTTACCGGCGCGATCTTTCCCTGAGCCGGTACGACTACATCATGAGTACCCTGGAACTGAAAAAAGCGGTGGGTACGCTCTCCGAGGACGATCTCATCGTGATCAACGGATGGCTTGTCCAATAGTGTAAAACCGGTCCTGCCACATACGAAGGTGCAGCCCATGTCAAAGACTCTGTTTGAAATCTTCCGTTCAAAGAAGCCTGCCAATCGGCATGAAAAACGCGCTCGGCGCGCGATGCGCTTCGAGATGCTGGAAAAGCGCATTCTGCCGTCGGCCAACGTGTTTGTCCCTCCCATACACGCGATTGCCGCCCCGCCGGAGCACACTCTCTCGACGTTCCAGGTCCAGCCCCCCTCGCAGGCTCAACAGAATGCTCAAAATCCGGCCACGCTCGCTTTTCAAGGCGCGGACGCCAATGGAGGAATCTCCTCTCCTCTGAGCGTCAACCCCGCTTCCTCCCCGGCCGCCGCGCCCACCAACGCCGGAGTTGCGTCTTCGACCCAGTCCCAATCCGCCTCCGGGCCCAAGATCGTTTTCGTGGATCCGAGCGTGAGCGACTCCTCCCAACTGGTCCAAAACCTGGTCCAGACGGCGGAGCAAACCGGACAGAGCGTGACCCTCATCAATCTGAGCCAGCAGGGCGCCGGAAAGATCAATGCGGCTGGCCAAGGGCTGGTGGTCGTGACCCTCGATCCGCTGCAGAACGGCGTGGATCAGATCACCCAGACGCTTGTGCAATTCCAGAATGTCAGTTCGGTCGATATTATCTCGCACGGCGCGCCCGGCCTGATTACTGTGGGCACGACCCAACTGAGCAATGAAGATCTGGCGCAAATGGCGCCGGAGATCTCCCAGTGGAAGACTTCGCTTTCCCCCAACGCGTCCATCGTTCTCTACGGCTGCGACGTCGCGGGGAGCGCCCAGGGAACGCAATTCGTGCAGCAACTGGCTGCGCTCACGGGGGCCAACGTGGCCGCCGCCACACAGGACGTCGGTTCGGCCGCCGAAGGGGGAAGCTGGACGCTGGGCTACTCGACGGGTCCGATCGCCGGATCGGCGCTCCTCAGTACCAGCGTTACCACCGGGTACTCTTATCTGCTCGCTGACTACATTGCCTCTTCGCCCAACATGAACCTGACCGGCACAAGCGGCAACGACCGGTTCATTTTCAACAATAGCTGGGGCAGTGACACAGTGACGGACAGCGGAACCGTCGGTGTGAACATCCTCGATTTTTCCGCCGTCACGGCGAACCTCACATTCACCATTCACGCCAACGGCACGGTCTCGGTGACGGACGGCACGGATACGCTCACTGCTACCGCTAATATGCAAGAACTGATCGGCGGCTCGGGCAACAACACGTTTGTCTTTGATGCGGGCGCGAGCTTTAACGGGACCATCGTCGGCGGGACCATGGTCAATGGCAAAGAGGGGACGAACACCCTCGATTACTCAGCCTATGGGGCGGGCGCGACGGTGAACCTGGTCACTGGGACCGCGACCGGGACGAAGGGCGTCAGCGACATCGGCAACATTGTTTTCATGGAGAACGGGAACAAGGACACGGTTACCGATGCGGGGGGGGTACTCAATTTCTCGGCCCTTAACGCCGCTCTCACGATGACCGTCAATACCGACGGTTCGGTTGCGACGACGGACGGGAGCAACACTATCATCGCGGGCACCGGTACGTCGAAGATTATCGGCGGCTCGGGCAACAACACGGTCAAATTCGATAACAAAGCCAGCTTTGGCGGGACGATCGACGGCGGCGTCGGGGGGACGAACACCCTCGACTACTCCGCTTATACAACCGGTGTGACGGTTGACCTGGCCACGGGGACCGCCGCTGGAACTGATGGCGGCATCTCCAATTTCCAGGATGTCATCGGCGGCGCTGGAGCCAATACCTTCACTGGGGACGGGAAGAGCGACACCTTTACCGGCCAGGGCGACGGCGACACATTCAACCTCTCGAACAACTGGGGCGCTGTTACCATCAACGAATCGGTGAGCACGGCCAACCCCGCCGCGGTGAACACCCTCAATCTCTCCGCCGTCACCGACAATCTCACGGTGACCATCAATGCCGACGGTTCGGTTTCGATTGCGGAGGCCGGCCATCCTGGCAGCAAGATCGCCTCGTCCGGCAGTGCGACCTCGGTTGACAATATCCAGAAGATCATCGGCGGATCGGGCAATAACACGGTTGCCTTCGCCGACGGGGCGGTTTTCGCCGGGACAATCGACGGCGGCTTGGGGGGGACGAACACCCTCGATTACTCTGCCTACACGACCGGCGTGACGGTGGAGCTTGCGAACGGGACGGCGGCCGGAACGGCGACCGGAACGCAGCGCGTCAGCGACTTCGCCAATATTATAGGCGGATCGGGCACCAATACATTTACCGGAAATGTCGCCAACAACACGCTGACGGGGAACGGAACCGATACGTACGAGTTCGCGAATAGTTGGGGCACAGACACCGTCAGTGAATCGACTACTTCGGGAAACGAGGGGATACTCGACTTTTCTGGAGTCACCTCGAATATCACCTTCACCATTCAAGCAAACGGATCGATTACGGCCACGGACGGGACCGATCAGCTCACGACGAGCGACAATATCGAGGAGATCATCGGCGGGTCGGGCAACAACACGTTCGTCTTTCAAGACGGCGCTGCCTTCGCCGGGAAGATCGTTGGCGGCTCTGGAACGAACAACACCCTCGATTATTCCGCCTACACAACCGGCGTGACGGTCAACCTCGCCACCGGGACCGCGACCAATGACCTGGGGGCCACCATAACCGGCACCATCTCCAATATCCAGAGCGTCATCGGCGGCGCCGGGGCCACTACGTTCATCGCGGATGGGAACAGCGACACCTTCACCGGCCAGGGCGACGGCGACACGTTCAAGCTCTCGAACGGCTGGGGCGCGGTCACGATCAACGAACCGGGGACCACGGGGCCGTCGACGGCTACGGCGGTGAGCAACAACGAGATCAATATAGGCTCAAACAATTTCACAACCGGCCAGACGGTGGTTTTCAGCGCCGACCCGAGTGGAGGGATCGTCGGACTGACCAATGGAACTACGTATTTCGTTCAGGAGGTTCTCGACGGCAGCGGCAACGAGACTGGATGGATCACGCTGTCGAGTACTCCCAACGGGACGCCGATCACCCTGGGCGGGCTCACTGGAACAGAGAACACTCTGGCATTGCCGGCGAACACTCTCGATCTCTCGGCGGTCACCGACAATCTCAAGGTGAACATCAATACCGACGGCTCGGTTTCGGTTGCAGACACCACTAATCCGAACAATGCGAACAACGTAAGCAACACGATCGTTTCGTCCGACAGTGCGACTTCGGTCGACAGCATCCAGAACATCATCGGCGGACCGGGCAACAATACATTTGCCTTCGCCGACGGGGCAGTTTTTGGCGGGACCATCGATGGCGGCTCCGGAGTTACCTCTGGAGGGAACAACACCCTTGATTACTCCGCCTACACGACCGGAGTGACGGTTGATCTGTCACAGGGCACCGCGACGGGGACGAACGGCATCAGTGATTTCAATACCGTCATCGGCGGATCGGGCGACGACGTGCTGACCGCGGGCAGCGATGGCGACACGCTTATAGGAAACGCTGGAAACAACGTTCTGTACCAGGGCACCGGAGCCGATACGCTCGAAGCCGGCGTCACGGGCGGCGTTGCGGGCAGCGACACGGACAGTTTCGTCCTGAATCCGGCGTCGAGTAATTCCGCCACGATCATCGACAGTTCCGGAGTCGGCACCCTCGATTATTCGCTCTTTAGCGCGACCAACACTACCTTCAATCCCCTCACTGTGAACCTCGCCACGGGCAGCGCGCCGGATGTCAGCGCGAGCTCCAATTTAAGCAATATCACGGGGGTCATCGGGGGCACGGGGACCAACACAATTACCGGCACGAAAAACGACACCTTCGGCCTTGCGGACAATTGGGGAATCAATACAACCATTGATGAAAACTCGGCGAGCACAAGCGACACGCTTGATTTTTCGGCTGCCACCGGCCCCCTGACCATCACTTTGGGAAGCTACACGTCGGGGACGACTTCCAATGGACCGATTTCCGTCCAGGAGCAGCAGGCCCCGGCGACGCCCGGACCGCTCACAACGACCGGAACGCTTGCTTTTGGGAGCGGCAACGGCGTGAGCACCATCAATGGAGGCTCCGGCGACGACACGTACGTTTTCAGCAATGGTTGGGGAAGTTACACGATCAACGAGTCCAGCCTCCCCAAGACGGACACGCTCAATTTCTCCGCCGTCACGCAGAACCTCAATTTCACCATCTACGCGAACGGCTCGGTGTCGGTCACGTGCGCGGACGGCAGCACCCTCAAAGAATCGTCGGGCATCGAGAGCATTATCGGCGGCCAGGGAATCAACACCTTCACCTTCCAGGACCAAGGCACGCTGAACGGGTATATCTCTGGGCCGACGAATGGGACCACGGCCGTAGCGAACATCCTTGACTATTCCCAATACACGACCGCAGTAGCCGTGAGCCTGGGAGACATGGACATCGTATCGACCAACGGTACCGGGGTGGGCAGCGCCACGGGCGTGCTAGGAATCAATGGGATCACCGCGGTCATCGGAGGAAACACTTCGACGGCCAACACCCTTACAGGCTACGAGGTCGCAGACGGAGCGAGTTCCCCAGACACCACGAACACATGGAATATCACCGGCCCGAATTCTGGAACGCTCACGGGCGAGTACATCAATAGCAACGCGCCTTATAATTATCCTTCCACTGCTGCTTTCACCCCTCCCACTATTACCTTCCAAAACTTTGAATATCTGAGCGGGACACCGGACAGCATCAGCAGTTTCACTGTAGGCACGACTACTTTCACCGCCGGCCAGGCGGTTTACGTAGGGACGAATGCTTTCACCAACGGCGAGGCGGTTGTCTTCCACGCCGACACGACTGCCACACTTGGCGGGATCGCCGGTCTGACGGACGGATCGACATATTATGTGACCGAGATCCCCGCCAGCGCCAGCAATACCCTCAACTCCGGCTGGATCAGCCTTTCCACTACGCCTGGCGGGACGCCCATCACCCTCGGCGCGATCACTGGAACGAACAATTACTTCGTTGCGTCCAACGCGAACGACCCGCAAACCCAGCAGGTCGCCACGCTAGTCAACAGCAGCGCAATCACCGTGGATGCTTCGGTGAGCGGCTCGATCAGCGGGCGTCCCTACGGACCCTATACCGGGAACGACAACACCCTGACGATAGCGAACGGCTTCAGCGAAAGCAATGCGAACTACATTATTTCGGGGACGGACACGGGCACCATCCAACTCGACCCCAACGCTGGCTCCAACGTGAACGCCAATGTGATTAATTACTCGGGCATCGACTCGATCATCGATAATTCCACGGCGGCAACGAGAAGTTACTCCTACGATACGAACGACACCGCTGCCCTGACCTTTGCCGGGGTCCCTGTGCAGGGCGATACGTGGACGGTCAGCATCGGCGGGACCAATTATTCCTACATGGTGCCGAATAATAATCAGACCGAGGCAGACGTGCTGTACCAGCTTGCCCAGCAGATGCAGCAAGGCGGCCTTGAGGCCAACATCCGCGGCGACATGATGCTGGTCACGGGCGCGGCGGTCGAGACGGCGTCGACCCCGGCCGCGGTGACTGCGAAGGAATCCATCTATTTTAATATCTCCACCACTGTTACGATCACAAACGGAACCACCAGCACCACCAGCACCAACGGCCCCACCGACAACTCCGCCAGCTGCGAGATCGACCTTCCGAGCACCACCAGTCCGCAGTCCGTCCAACTCAACCTCACCAATGACACCAGCAATGCGGGTAATCTGCGGCTCACCAGCCTCAACGGAAGCTTTAGCCAGATCAGCTTCGCTCCTCCTTCGTCATCGTTGACTCTCAACGGGGGATCGGGCAACGACATCTTCCAAGTAGACCAGAGCGCATTGCCGCTTCTGCCGAGCACCTTCACCATCAATGGCGGCAGCGCCAGCGGAAACAATCAGATTATCTGCTCGGTGGAAATGGGGAGCAGCAGCCAGACCATTAGCTGCAAACCAGGCACTCCTGCTGGATCGGGCACGATTGATTTTAGTGCGGGTGGTTCCACGCTTGCCATCAGCTATTCCAACATTGCGAGTCCCGACAACGTCGTGGTGAACGACGGCGCATCCGGCGACGACCTAAGTCTGGTCTACGTCGCGACCGACTCCGCCTTGAACAACGCCCCAGCTTATACCGTTTCGGATGGCTCTGACACTGTCACCATGAACGCAACCGCCGAGTCTCTGTCGATTCTTGCGATCAATGGGGCAGACGCCGAAACCGTCACCGCCAATGCAGACTCCAGCATCACTGCACCGTTTGCCCCGGCGCTGACTATCGACGGCGGGGCCAACAGCTTTGTTTATTTGGATGGGAGCGCGACCTACGCCACTTTGTCCACCTCCGGGGACGAAACGGTGACCTTCAACGGTTCCAGCGTGCAAAACTATGTTTTCAACGGAATATCGGGCGTATCCAATGCGATTACAGTGACCGGCGCCGGCACCGGCACCGGCGCGACACTGACCATTGATGACAACGGCCAGTCCACGACCGTCTCGGAAAACGGCTTGCTGGCGGTTACGATCAACACAGGCAACTATATAGGTATTACTGGATCTTCGATCACCGTGGGCACGACACTGGATCCAAACCTCAGCCTGGGCGCCATCCTCACCCTGAACGCGGGGAGCCTCGACTCGAACTTATCAGGCTCCAGCACCACTACGGGCGCCAGTTCCATTACGATCAGTGGCGATCTTACGCTTGCGGGGACATCTTCGGGGAAATCGCTGATCGCCCAGGCTGACATCATCAATATCTCCGGCACGATTGACACCCTTTCCACCACGGGCGCGGCCGGTGCGATCACCCTCACGGGCCACCAGATCACGCTCGCGGGCACGGCGGTGCTCACGGCGACGGGAAGCACAACCAGCGGTGACGGCAACATCACCATCTCGGCCGCCGACAACACAGCTCTTATCACCCCGCTTGTCGATGTGAACATCACGGATGTGGGCATCGCCATTGGCGACGGAGCCAAGATCACGGGCGGAACAATCGCCCTGTCGGCCACGGCGTACGCCAACAATATATTTCAAGGCGCCGACACCACATTCTATAGTCCAGGCTCGAGTTCACAGTCAGCGGCGTGGAACACGCTGTCTGGAGATCTTGACGCGGCCGGAAACGATGCGCTCACGGTGCTGGAGGGGCTGCTTTCCATCACGGCCCCGATCTCCTACGAGCAGGCGTCGGCTGACATCAATATCGCGAGCGGTACGACGATCACTTCTTCCAGTGATTTCAGCGCCATCTCCACGACAGTTGGCACCGCGTCCGCCGCTCCCACCTCCCAGATCGGAGGAGGCGTCTCGGCCCAATTTGGAGGCGGCCTCTCGGTGGGCATAGTGAACAACGCCGCCACGGTGGAAGTGGGTGGCAGCGTTAGCGCGAACAGCAGTGTGACGATTCAGGCGTCCACCAACAACACCATGAACGTGGAGGCCGACACGAGCGGCTACAAGGGCGTCGCCGGCGCCGTTGGGGTGGGCGTGCTCATCTCCAACACGACCGCGAACGTGGAGAAATCCGCCAATATCTCAGTCACGAATGGGGGTATCACGGTTGCTTCCAACACTACGGACGACACCCGCGTGATGGCTCGCTCCACGGCAGGGGATGATGGCACGGTGGGCGTGTCGGCGGCGGTCGACGTCGAAGACACGCAGACAAACTCGTACCTGGACGGTGCGGCGTCGGCGACGGGGGACATCAGCGTCACGGCGAATATGTCTCAGGGCAATGGTATCCCGACCAAAGAACTCTTCGTCATTCCGACCCTCTCCAGCGGCGTCTCTTCCCAGGCGGGCGTGGGGAGCGCATCGAAGGGCAATGTGCTTGACGACGCGCAATCGAAGCTGATCTCGGGAGCGGGCACGGCTGTGCAATCGCTCTTGTCAAAGATCCAGGGAAAGATTACCGAGGACGCTCCCGCGGACGGTCCTTCAGAACCCGCCGATTTAAACAACACATTCGACGTAGGGGCCGCACTGAGCGTGGCTGTCGATCTGGACTCGGCCAACGCCCGCATTGGGGACGGGAGCACGAGCAAGGAGGTGTCGACCACCGGCAACGTCTACGTGATGAGCAACGTCAGCTACGCTCCATCCGTGTCCGCGAGTTCCTCGGTTTCGAACAATCCAGAACCTGTGGAGGGAAAGAGCACAACTGACAGCGCTGCCTCGATCGGTATCTCGTTTGGCTACGTCGCCAACAATGCGCAAGCGTACATCAACAAGGACGCGCAGGTGGACGCGCTGGGGAATATTGCGGTCCAGTCTCAGGCGCTGAACAATTACACCGCCTTCTACAAGGCCATCGAGGGCACGATCGATGAACAGGCCACCTACACCGCATCAAGCGGTGCGGGGGCTCAGACGGTAGCCGTGATACCTGGACAGACCGTCCAGCTCGCATCAGGATACACCGGGGGCGGTGATCCGGGGTATTGGTACACTTATACCCCCCCGCAAGGGACGACGCCTCCGCCGACTCAGAACATCAACACTATCGACTACGCCACCAACTCGAACTGGACCGCGACGCCCCCGGCCGAGCAGAAAACCATGGATACCCTCGCCCAATTATCAAACTACATTATGGGAGACTGGGGGGTCGGCGAGGTTCTCTTCACCACCATGAGCCAGGCGACCGCCGAAGGAAAGACGATTGGAGCCGCCGGCGCGGTTACCTTCCTGGACGTGCAAAACACGTCGGACGCGACCATCGTGAGCGGGGCGAAGATCAATCAGAATCTCAATACTCTTTATCCGGTGGTGGGAGCCACGCCGCCGCCGGGGTCCGTGATTGTGCAGGCGCTGAGCAGCAATCAGAGCGTGAACTTTATCGGCAACATCAATATCCCTGGTTGTGTGGATATTACTTCCGGGAGCGGCAAAGAACTTAAAGATACATTCTTTGGCGGCGCCGGCACCAAGGGAAAGGACGCGGTTGGGGCGTCTCTGCTCTTCTCCCTCTATGGGGATAACACCGAGGCGGTGATTCAGAGCGGCGCGACAGTGTATGCGGACAGCCTCTTTGTGGACGCGGAGGCCGCCGAGTTGGGCGTGGGCATTGGCGCTTCGGGCGGCAAGGCCGACAGCGTGGGCGTTCTGGGAACCGTGTCGGTCAATTACGTCAACGACACGACGCTGGCCCAGATTCAGAGCGGCTCGACCATCACCGTGCTCGGCGGCTCCGTCCAGGGGGCCTGCACCGCGGTCAACATGGATCTAGACCCAAACAGCACCCAGCCCCTACCGATTAGTTCGCCGTCGCAGGACGGCTCGGTTGTGGTCAACGCGGACGACACCGCCTACATCATCACAGTGGACGGTGGCGTGGTGGTGTCGGAAGGAACCGGGGTTGGAGCGTCGGCCGGCCTCAATATCTTCGATCGGACGACCCAGGCGGTGATCGGCGACATCCCAGTCGGTGGCGTCACCCAAGCTGCTCCGACGGGTTCGTTCTCCTCGGGCGGCAATACGCTTGTCAACAGCGACAACAATGGCTATGCCGTTGTCTTGGCCGTGACGGGAAGCGAAGCGAACCCGAAGCCCGCCGCGGACTCGGGAAAAAGTCTCAGCAAGAACCCTGGGACCGGCGGCACGCAAGGCTCGGACGGATCAAGCAGCAGTAACGCCGATTTGGAAGGCTGGCAGTCGAAACAAAATGCTGTTCTAAATCAGATGGTAACGACTACGCCGGTGAAGGGCAACGTCGCGAGTCTATCGAGCGATGCCGGGTCGTCGGGCAAGAGCACAAACTCGTCCAAGGCGGGTATTGCCATCTCCGGTTCAGCCGGGGTCAACGTCCTGCTCGACACAGCGGATGCCTGGATCACCAACGTGCCAACGGTCGATGTCACCGGCTCGCTTTCCCTATCGGCCGAAAACAATACGAACGTGATTACAATCGCCGGCGCGGTGGCAATCGCGAAAGGCTCGGGAGAGAGCACCGCCGCGGCAGTCTCCGGGGCGTTTGCCTTGAATGTTCTCGAAGGCTCAACCGACGCCTCGATCATTGGGGCCGATAGCACCAATGACGATGACATCGATATTACTGGGGCATTGAATATCGACGCTACGCGCGACGGGTGGTCGGTTTCACTGGCGGCGGGCATCGCCGCCGCGACGGGTACAAACAGCTACGGGGTGGGAGGCTCGGTGGGGGTGAACATCCTCACCTATTCGACCACGACCGAGCTGGAGAACGCCTACGGAACGGTTGACGGCACGTCTTTAAAAGGCACTGCGGCTGCAGGCCCCTTTGTTTCGCTGGATGCGACGGACGATACGACGCTGGTCGCGGTCGCCGGCGCAGGCGGTTTTGGCGGCAAGGCCGGGGTAGGAGTTGGAATCGGGTTCACCTACGCGGAGACCACGACCAGTTCCACCGTTGACAATGTTGGGACATCGGCGACTCCCTTCTCTACTTCGACGGGCGAGATGGATGTTCACGCCGCCAACAACGAACTGCTGATCGACGTGACGGGTTCAGCGGGCATCTCGAAGTCGGGGTATGCCGGCGCCGGGACGGTCAGCATCAATTACACCAGCAACACGATCTCCGCGGCGGTGGAAAATTCGACCCTGAACACGGGCAAGCTGGATCTTGCGGCGATCAATAACGACTCGATCTATTCTTTTTCCGGCGCGCTTGCGATTGGAAAGAACCTGGGCCTTGGCGCCGCCGTCGGGGTCAACCTGCTTTTCGACACCGTTACTTCGACCGTCTCCGGATCGACCATCAACGCCGCCTCGTTCAGCTCGAAGGCCACGGAGGGAGGCACGATGGTGACGGCGGCGATCGGCGGCGCGGGTTCGTCCAAAGTCGCTATCGCCGGCTCCATCGCCTTCAATTTGCTGGACAGCGAGATCGAGGCGACGGTCGTGGGCAGCACCATTGTCTCGACCGGGGCTTTTTCGCTGCATGCCGAGGAGGAGGAGTTGGCCGTTACCGGCAGCGGCGGAGTGGCCATCTCGACAGGGCAGGCTGGGATCGGCGCGGCTGTTGCGGTTAACCTCGACCTCAACAAGGTGAACGCAGAGGTTGAAAATTCCGGCGCCACCGACTCGAGTGTGCAAGCGAGCGACGTGAGCGTGGAGGCCACCTCCGGGGAGATCATGGTGACAGCCGCCGTTGGCGGCGGCGGCGGGGACAAATTCGCGCTGGGCGGATCGATAGCGGTGAGCGTGGCGGATGGGACGATTACCGCCCAGACCGTGGGCGGATCAACGATCGAATCAACCGGGTCCAGTGGAAACGTCACGATCGCGGCTTCCGACGACACTACAGTGGTCACCGTGTCAGGCGGCTTCGCGGGTTCCGGCACGGCGGCTGTCGGCATCGCGGCCTCGACTTCAGTTGTGCTGAATACCACCGAAGCCGTGGTTGATAACTCCACAATCACCAGCGACTTTGGCAACATCAGCGTGACCGCGGGGTTCGTCCCCTCCGCGAGCAGCCAGAACACGACCAGCTCGTTGTCTGGTGTCAATACGGCGAATATTCCCCTCGCACTCCCCGGCGTTGATTCCTCGCAGATCTACGACCTGGCCGTGGCCGGGGCGGGCGCTGGGAAGGTAGCGGCGGGAGTGGCCATCACGGTGAACACCGTCACCAACACAGTGGAGGCGCTGGTGCGGGACGGCTCCTCGGTGACTGCCTCCGCCGGTTCCGTGACTGTTGGGGTGTACGACAAATCCACCATCAACGCGCTGGCGCTTGGCGTCGCCGGGGCGGGCAACGTGGCTGTGGGCGGGGCGATTGCGGCGAACGTGATCGCCAACACGATCGAGAGCGATATCGACGACTCGACGGTGAGCGCGGGAACGACCTTCGAGCTGGACGCGGAGACGACGGCCATCATTCGCGCGGTGGGCATCGGCATATCGGGGTCGGGGAGCGCGGCGGTCAGCGTGTCGGCGCTGGGAAATGCCGTGGCCAACAAGATCAGCGCGCTGGTCACCGGCGGATCGACCGTCACATCGGGCGGGAACGCAACCATCATAGCCAGCGAGACGGCCCCGTCGGTAGTTCCCTGGACTGCGCCTTCGAGCGTGGGGAGCGCGCTCAACGATTCGCCGATAGACCTTACCGCCGACATCCTGGCGGTTAACGTGAGCGTGGCCGGTTCGGGGACGGTAGCGGTGGCGGCGGCAGTTACGGGCAATGTGATCCACAATACGATCGCAGCGGATATAACGGACTCCACGGTGCTTGCGGGCGTGAAGGACAATAAAGACGGAACCTACACGATCAAGAATGCGAACGCCGGAATTACGCTCTCCTCTCAATCGGAAGACAAGATCATCTCCATCACGGCAGGGGTCGGTGCTTCGGGCACGGTCGGCGTGAGCGCGCTTCTCTTCGGAAACGTAGTCACCTCCTCCATCGAGTCCACAATTACCGGCTCCACGGTTTACTCGGGCGGGCAGATGCAACTGGGTGCATCCGACGATTCGTCGATCCGCTCGGTTGGATTAGGCATCGCGGCCTCTGGAACGGTTTCCGTCGGAGCCCTTGTCGCGGCCAACGTCATCACTAACACAGTTGCAACCGAAATCGTCGGATCGACGGTAACTTCGAACGGTTCCCTGGATATGACGGCCGTCAACGATTCGACCATCTACGGCTTTACGACCCAAATATCGGGCAGCGGTGTGGTCGGAGTCGGGGTAGTCTTCGCGGCGAACGTGATCGCCAACACCACCGAGGCGGAAATCCTGAACAACGGCGCGACCGTGTCGACGGTGACCTCGGCGGGCGAACTCACCGTTTCCGCGACCGACGAGTCCAGCATCGACGCCTTTGCCTTCAGCGTTGCCGGAAGCGGCACAGTTGCGGTGGGCGTGGGCGTCTCGGTGAACGTGATCGCCAACACCATCCACGCGGAGATCGGGGACTCGGTTGTCACCTCCGGCTCTACGTTAGATCTTTCCGCTCTTTCGGAGCCCATCATCTGCGGCATCGCACTCGGCGTTTCGGGATCGGGCGTCGTGGCAGTCCAGGTATCGGCCATGGGCAACGCCATCGCCAACACCGTCAAGGCTGAGATCACCGGCAATTCAACGGTGAACGCGGCGGGCAGCATTACCGTTAGTGCGAAGGAGGATGCGCCGTCGCCGTTTGATCTCAGCAAGCTCATTCCCGCGGCTGATTTGACCGCGGTAAGCAGCAACACCAGCGATTCACCGATAAGCCTTTCCGGCAACATTCTGGCCGTCAACGTGAACATTGCCGGTTCGGGGGTGGTCGCGGTCTCGGCAGCCGTTACGGGCAACGTGATTGCCAACACGATCGCGGCTGACATTACGGACTCCACGGTGCTTGCGGGCGTGAAGGACAATAAAGACGGCACCTACACGGTAGAGAACGCGAACGCCGGAATCACGTTGACCGCCCAATCGACAGACCAGATCGCCTCCATCTCGGCGGGGGTCGGGGCCTCGGGCGTGGTGGGCGTGAGCGCGCTTCTGTTTGGAAACGTGATTACCTCCTCCATCAAGACCACGATTGCCGGCTCCACGGTTTACTCGGGCGGGCAGATGCAAATGAGTGCATCCGACGATTCTTCGATTCGCTCGGTGGGCTTGAGCATCGCAGGCTCTGGTGTGGTTTCGGTTGGAGCCATTGTCGCGGCCAACGTCGTCACCAATACCGTCGCGACCGAAATCGTCGGATCGACGGTGACTTCGAACGGCTCCCTGGATATGAAGGCCCTCAACGATTCGGCCATCTACGGCTTTACGGGCGGAGTCGCGGGCAGCGGAGTGGTCTCAGTCCTGGTATCCTTCTCGGCCAACGTGATTGCCAACACCACCGTGGCGGAGATCCTGAACGACGGCGCGACGTTGTCGAATGTGACCTCGGCGGGCGAACTCAGCGTTTCCGCCACCGACGAATCCACCATCGACGCCCTTGCCTTCGGCGTCTCCGCTACCGGCATTGTCGCCGTGGGCGCGGGCCTTTCGACGAACGTGATCGCCAATACCATCCACGCGGGAATTGAGGGCGGCTCGACCGTCACCTCCGGCTCTACATTAGATGTTTTAGCCACTTCTGAAGCCGTCATTCGCGGCATCTCCTTCAGCGTTGCGGGATCGGGCATCGTGGCGGTCCAGGTTTCGGTGATGGGAAACGTGATCGCCAATACCGTCACGGCGGATATATCCGGTTCGACTGCGGTCGCGGCGGACACTATTACCGTCGATGCGGAGGAAAAGGCGCCGGGTACGATTCTTGCCCTGAACACGGGCACGGGCAACGAGAATACCGAACTCGGCAACGCCGAGTCCTCCAGCAGTTCCGATGCGCCCATCAACCTGAACGCGAATATCCTGGCCATCATGGTGAGCATATCGGGGACGGGAATTGTCGCGGTCAACGGAGCGTTTTCTGGAAACGTGATTGCCGATACGGTGAAGGCCATCGTCTTCGACTCCACGGTCCTGGCGGGCGTGACGGGCACGAAAGGCAATTATTCGTCCACGAACTCGGGCGCCGGGGTCTCCGTAACCACCAACACCAACAGCTCCATCATGGCCCTTACGGTCGGCGTGGCCGGCTCCGGGATCGTTGCCGTCAATGCCACCGGATTTGGAGACGCAATCGCCAATATCGTTGAGGCGATCGTCGATCAATCGACTGTCGCGGCGGGCGGAGCCTTCGATTCCTCGGCCATCGACCAGTCGCATATCGACTCGATCGGCGTCAGCGTCGCCGGAACGGGCGGGGTGGCCGTCGGAGTGCTCGCCGGGGTGAACGTCATTGCGAATACGATTGCGGCCGAGGTCGAGGGTTCCTCCGTCGAGAGCTTCTCGACGTTTACCCTCGATGCCGAGTCGCAGTCCAGCATCCTGGGATTCTCGTCGGTATTGGCCGGAGCGGGCGGAGGAGCGGGCGTGCTGTCGCTATCCGCGAACACGGTCACCAACACCATCGAAGCCCTGGTAACCCCGGACAGCGGAACCGCCTCCACCATCAATTCCACGGGTGCCGCGAAGGTGACGGCAGAGGATTCCTCCATCATCGATGCGATCGCCTTCGGCGTTTCCGGAAGCGGCGGAGGCTCAGTGGGAGCCGCGCTTGCCGCCAACGTCATCGCCAACACCACCATGGCCGAAATAAGCGGCTCGACCTTTATCGGTTCTTCGAGCCTGACGGTGAGCGGCGCGGAGGACGCGGTGATCCGTTCGGTCACGCTTGGGATCTCCGGCTCGGGCGGTGACGCGGTGCAGATTACGGCTGTCGGAAACGTGATCGCGAACGACGTCACGGCTTTGATAACCGGTTCGACCGTCACGACATTGGGCACGATCTCCGTGTCGGCCACGGACGGCACACCCAAGGCCATAGCGAAGCCAGAGATGACGACGGGCCAAAACGGCCTGCTGTCGTCCGGCACTGAAGATTCTTCAGGCAATTCGGTCCTTCCAGCAAACCAGAGCTTGAGCGATCTTTTGGACTCGGCCAACATTTTTTCGATTGTGATCGGCGTGGCCGTATCGGGCACTTCGGCCTACAACGTGGTGATGGTGGGGAACATCATTACCGACCAGGCAAAGGCCGACATTGTGGGATCGACCGTGACCTCCACGGCGGGAGAGATCGAGCTGAGCGGTCTTTGCTCTTCCTCGATCGCCGCCCTCACGGCCGGGATCGCCGGCTCAGGCGGGGTTTCGCTGAGTGCGACAGGAGTGGGCAACGTCATCGCGGATACCCTCGAAGCCTCGATCCTGGGAGGATCGACGGTGCAGGCCGACACCGGGATCAGCCAAACGGCGGAGGATAGCTCCACAGTTAACTCCTTCGGAATCAGTGCCGCGGGGTCGGGCCTCCTTGCCGGGACGGCCATGGTCGCGGTGAACGACATCGGTAACTCTCTTTCGGCGGAGATCAACGGATCGAAGGCGACGAACACAACTGGAGCGATCCAGCTTTCTGCCCTCTCCGGGGCGTCGATCAACAGCTTTGTTGGCGGCGTTGCGGCCTCCGGGGTGGTGGCGGCCGCTTTCTCGTTCGCCGATAGCAATATTCACAACACCCTGGACGCTTCGATCCTCAACGGCGCCACCGTCCACTCGGGTGGCGACATCGACCTGACCGCTACGGACAGCTCATCGGTCCAATCTCTCGCGCTCGCCATTACGGCTGCGGGAGGGGGTGCGGGAGGCGCGGCGGCGTCGGTGAACACGGTGGCGAACGGTGTGCACACGGCGATAACGGGTTCCACTGCCACGGCGGGCGGGAGCATTAACCTTTCGTCCGGCTCCACTCCGGTTATCGGCGCTTTTGCCGCTGGTGTGGCCCTGGCTGGAGGCCTGGCCGGAGCTGCGTCCATGACGGACAACACGATAGCCGACGTTATCGACGCGACGATCAGCAGCAACTCGACGGTGAGCGCGACGGGCAGCATCAGCCTGAACGCCTCCGACACTCCGCCCGCATCGGTCACGGCCCCGACCAACGCCGTCGTCACTAATGTGCTGGGCGAGATCAATGGAAACACGGTCGATCCCAACGCCAACATTATTGCTTTCTCAGGCGATATCGCGGGAGCTTTGGGGGTTGCGGCGGGCGCGGCGGTAGTGGCCAATACGGTAGAAAACCAAGTGACGGCCGAGATCGCCGATTCCACCGTCACGGCCGGCTCCGACCTCAATGTGATCGCCGAATCCAAGTCGGAAGCCGTGGGCGTCGCCGCGGGCTTCAGCGTTGCCGGGTATGCGGCCCTGAACGCCTCAATCGTTAGCGACACCATGCAGTCAACCACGACCGCCGATATTCATGGTGCTTCCACCATCTACGCGGGTGGGAAACTCGATGTGAAGGCCTCCGATACGGTCGCAGTGGACGCTCTGACGTTCAGTCTCGCCGCTTCCCTTGGGGTGGGCGCGGGCGGAAGCGCGGTCATCACTACCTACGGCGATACGACTTCGGCCTATGTGGCCGGAAGCGACGCCTCGCACCTGGCGAATATCGAAAATGCCGGTCAGGCGACGATAGAGGCCTACGACACGGTAACGACGAACGGCCTCGCCCTGGGCGCGAATGCCGGAGCCATCGCCGCCGGAGCATCGGTAGTCACATCGGACATAGACGGGAGCCTCAGCGCTTACGTCGGCGATTACGCGGAGATTGGGCAAACCGCGGGCATGGCGGTAGGCGGTCTCACGGTCGAGGCGTCCTTCGCAGGCACGGATACCTCCGACGTTTGGGGCCTTACCGGCGGCATTGGGGCGGCTTCGGCCAACGTCGCCACGTCCCTCATTGATACCCAGGTCCAGGCCTACATCGGCAATTCGAACGTGACCGTTACAGGGGCAGTGGTAGTGGAGGCCACGGGCGCACCCGACGCGGAAGCGGATGCCTATGGCGTGACGGTGGGTGGATTGTCGGTCGGGTCGTCCACTTCTCTCGCGACTGCTTCACCCGACATCAGCGCCTATGCGGGCGGGGCTTCGAGCACGATCACGGCGGGCAGCCTTTCGATCTCGGCCGAGCGGGACACGCCGGGCAGCGGGTATTCGGCGCAGGCGAACGCCACCGGTTCGGTGGGAGGCCTGATCGCCGTGGACGCCACGGAGACCACCGCCACCAGCGGCGGGACGGTGCAAAGCTACGTGGCGGACGGCGCCACGCTCTCGGTGAGCAATACAGTCAACGTCACCGCCACCGGTAGCAGTTCCCAGAATTCCGACGCGACGAGCTACTACGGCGGCCTGGTGGCTGTGGGCGGAAACGTGTCGATCACCAATAACAACGTTACCATCCTTTCCTACCTCGGAACGGGAGTCACCGTCAGCGCCGGTTCGCCTATTGGCGGCCTCACCAGCGGCAGCCTCTATTACGTCGTGCCGATCAGCACAGTGACATTCGCCCCCTCGAAGGTCGCCGGTAATTGGATCACTTTGGACAGCGATTCCGGTCTCCAGACCGGGGATCTGATCACTTATCACCAGGGAAAAGGGAGCGCCATCACGGGTCTCGTTGACGGCGCGACCTATCAGGTGACTGTCAATTCCTCTAACCCCAACAAGATCAGCCTCCAAGCGTGGGATGCGACCACCGGCCTATAC
>Ga0302319_10005933_pt1 | contig 24339 bp, 12 predicted proteins | sample Bog_T0_2_FD_203319 | JGI IMG/M metagenome (GOLD analysis project Ga0302319, IMG submission 203319) | Peat permafrost microbial communities from Stordalen Mire near Abisko, Sweden - Bog_T0_2 | ecosystem: Environmental > Terrestrial > Soil > Wetlands > Peat | place: Sweden: Abisko, Stordalen Mire...
AACCACATCTTCATGTGCCATGGAGCAAACCTCGCTCATTGCAACGCTTCGTGTGGCGCCGGGCGTAAGGTCGCGTTCAGGTAGTGCTGCCCGCTCCAACGGCGCCAAGCTTGCGTCTCCGCCGCGCGGGACCGTGCGTAGAAGAATCAACCCGCAAACCAGAACGAGGGTCAAAGCAGACGCGCAAATGGCCGCGGCGTGCGGCGCGCGAATCAACCGCAGAAACCACCGCCAGGAATGAACCTCAGGCAAGTCCGCCATCCCCGCCAATTGAGCCCGCAAGAGTGCACGAGAGCCGTCCGACGGGGGCAATTGGGAATCGAAAGACTCCCTTTGGTCTCGCACAAAGTCGGCGATGGTCCCCTCAATGTCGGCCATCCGCGCGCGGCAATTCCAGCAGGCTGCGAGGTGGGCGTGGACCACACCTGATCGACGGCGCGGAAGTTCGCCGTCGGCAGCTTGAAGCAGTTCCTGGTCGGAGATGTGCAGATCCTCTATCAACACTGCTTTACCTCCCGTCCGCACGGATCAGCCGTGCAATCGATCGCGTCAGCGATGTCGATACGGTTCCAAGAGAGATTCCGAGTACTGCAGCAATTTCACGGTAGCGGAGGCCTTCCGCGCGCAGACGAATGCAATTCTGGTCCGTTTCCGGGAGGGCCTGGACAACGGCCAGCAGCCGGCTCCGCCTTTGAGCAGAGGACAGATGTTCTTCCGGGTTCGGAGAGGGGTCAGACTGCTTTTCCACCACTCCTTCGCTGGGCTCCATCGTGTCGCATCGGTTCTTGTTCGCGTACCGCTGTTTGAGAGCGAGGTTATGCGCCACTCGAAAGATCCACCCGCGGAGATTGCTCCTCGAACGTCCCATTTGCAGATGCCGGAACAGCGACAGGAAAACCTCCTGGGTCACCTCTTCGGCGTCGTGCAGCGATAATCCAAACGACAGCGCGTAGCGCAAGAGCGGATCGCGGAATCGATCGAAGAGCCGCATCACCTCATGCTCAATCTCCGACGGCTTTGCCGAATGCGCGGAGGCAGGAGCGCCGGGGAAGGAAAGCTCGTTGATCGATTCGATTGGAATCACCCTTTGGTCCATCTATCTATATATTCCATTCTCTCCGCTTTTGTTCAAGGTTTCTAAAGTGTGAACCTCAAGCCCCCGCAGCCTGAGAAAGACTGAACAGATCGGCGGCCAGCGGAATATTCCAAGTGACAACGTGAAACACTGGACTCTCATGCTATCGAGGGAATCCCTGCTGGAGACGTCCGCAAAACCCTGGCCAGCAATTCATATGTAATTCTAAGGAGACCGACCCTGCATGAAGAGATTTACGGCTCTCTTATTCTTGATTTCCATACCGTTGTTCAGCCAAAGCAATAGCGGCGAATTGCGTCTCAAAGTGACCGACCCCTCTGGTTCGGGCCTTAGGAGCACGGTTGAGCTCGTCAGCCAAAGCAACGAATATCGCAATGCATTCACTACGGATGAGCAGGGCAACCTGGATGCCAAGCGCCTGCCCTATGGAATCTACCAGGTTCAGATCCGAGCGCAAGGGTTTGCTGAGGATTCTGAGACGGTTGAAATCCGTTCAGCGCTTCCCTTCGATCGCACGATTCGGCTCAAACTGGGTTCGGTTTCCGAGTCGGTCAAGGTCACCGCGTCCGAAACATTGGTCGATCCATACCGCGCAGGCTCGGTCAATGAGATAGGTACGGAAATGATTCACAATCGATTGACCGCGCTGCCCGGCCGCTCCATGCAGGACCTGGTGAACTCAGAGCCTGGCTGGCTTTACGAAGGCAATGCGGTTCTCCACCCGCGCGGATCGGAATATCAAACGCAATTTGTTGTGGATGGAATCCCGCTCACCGACAATCGCTCGCCAAGCCTCGGCCCGGAGCCTGCCGAAGCCGACGACGTTGAATCGCTCGCGATCTATACCGCCGGAATTCCCGCCGAGTTTGGAAGAAAGATGGGCGGCGTCATTCAAATCAATACGCTCAAAAGCTCAGATCCTGGATTTCACGGGCAACTCACTCTTTTCGGCGGTACCTATGCCACGGGCGCGATCAATACTCAGGATCAATACACATGGAAGGGCAACACGCTGGGCGTGAGCGCTTCCGGCAACATGACGGGCCATTATCTGAACCCCGTTGTCCCAGAGAATTACGCCAACAACGGCACCACCGGCAGTTTTTCGACGAACTACGAGCGGGATCTAACGCAGAAAGATCGTCTCACCTTAATTGTCCGACATGAACTTGCGCGCTATGAGATCCCCAACGAACTGGTGCAGCAGAACGGGGCATGGTTGCCCAATTCGAACAACGACGTCGGCTGTCCACCCGTTTCGGCCCCAGACGAGCCTAGCGACTGCGTTTTCATTCCTGGGGGACAGCTACAGACAGGCGACAACTTTGAAACCATGGGGAGCGCTTCCTATCAGCACATTTTTTCCGCCGATACGATAGGCTGGCTGCGATTCATGGGCCGGGACAACTCCACTGACTTTCATTCGAATCCGGCGTCCTGGCCTCTCATTGCAACCCAGCACAATGACTTCAAGGAGATTTACTTCAACGGTAGTGTCGCCGTCCATCAAGGCAGGAACGAATGGAAGGCGGGGGTCGAATCCGACGCGATCTTCCTGCACGAAAACACCAGCTACGTCATGGCCGACTGCGCCGACCTTTCAGACTCTCAATGCCCGATCACCTTAGGCATCTTCGACACTGGCGCGACAACTTTTGCCTTTAGCGGCACCCGCCCAGATCTCGAGCAATCTGCCTATATTCAGGACTTGATCCGCCTCGGCAACTGGACGATCAACGCAGGCCTGCGATGGGACCACTACCAGTTGCTGTTAAACCAAAACGCGGTTAGTCCGCGAGTGGCAATGTCGCGCTACTTCCCCACACTTGGCCTGAATCTTCACGGCTCCTATGACCGCATCTTCCAGACGCCTTCCTTCGAAAACATTCTTTTGGCCAGTTCTCCAGCTGCCGAATCTTTGGACACCAGCGTTCCCGCAGTGCAACTGCCAGTCCAGCCCTCTCACGGCAGCTATTATGAATTGGGCTTGACGAAAGCACTCTTGAATCGCCTGCGAGTCGACGCGAATATGTTCCGCCGCGATGTGAATAACTACGCCGACGACTCTCAACTCCTGAGCACCGGGATAAGCTTTCCCATCGCGTTTGAGAAAGGCATTCTCTACGGTGCGGAAGGGAAACTGGAGGTTCAAAACTGGAGAGGCTTTTCCGGCATCGCGAGCTACTCGTACATCGTGGGTAATGTTTGGAATCCGGTAACTGGCGGTTTGCTTCTTGGGGATGATGCCACGGCCGCAGTGACCCAGCTTACCGGACATTTCCCCGATTCGCAGGACCAGCGGCAAACGATTCGCGCACGAGTGCGTTATCAGGTCGCCCCGCGCTTGTCGTTAGCTCTGGGGAGCGATTACAACAGCGGACTGCCGTTTCAACCTGATTTAACTCCCCAGCAATATGCCACAGAATACGGTCCAGTGGTGATTAATCATCTCAATTTCGATCGAGGCCGCATCAGTCCGTACCTGGCGGAAAATGCTTCGGTGGGAGCTGACCTCTACAAGCGGGAAAAATACTCAGTGAAATTGCAGGCCGACGCCCAGAACCTGAGCAACAAACTCGAAGTAATCGACTTCGTAGGACTGTTCTCCGGAAATGCCATCGGGCCATCCAGGAGCTTTTCCCTGCGCCTGTCAACTGAATTTTGATGTCTCGACTTTTTTCGAGCAATCAATGCCCCCTTCGACTTTAGTGGGTGAGCCATGCGTAGCTGGAGCCGTTATAGCTGCATACCACGACAGCCGTAATACTGCCGCCGCTCTTGTACGCCCCCATATATGTGGGGCTGTTCGCATCGCTGACAATGGCTTGCTGACCCTTTATCTCAGAGGTACAACTCGGCAGTCGGGTTCCCGCCGCACTATAAACGACAGAAGGGGCGGATGCCTTGAATACGGCCTTGCCTGGAAATGTTGCATTTCCACTCGAATCTATCGTCACGCCGCCATTCAGATTTTCGGTCGTCTGGGTCGCGGAAGTGATGTTATTCCACTCCCGGAGGACCGTAGGGGGTGATCTAAGGGTGATCGCCCCGCCGCCACCAATTTTTACGAACTTGTTTCCAACGATCGTCACATCGTTGAAGCTCATGAACGAGTCTTCCTGGTAAATACCGAGGCCGACATTGCTGATGTCGTTGTCAAGAATGTTGGTGTCCAACGATGTAGCTATGCCAGACTGCGAAACCATATCGATGCCACGAACAGAGCTGCCTGCGCCAGATGTGCGAGTGGAACTTGTGATCGTGTTACCGATAATCGTCGTGCCGATCAGTTGCCCCGGCGTTCCGCCATCCCCACGCCCGATTTTAATTGCCGAACTGTCACCGGTTGAATTCTGCATATCAATCGCGTTATTGGCGATCAAAGTGTTTTGCAGAAGGGGCCACAGGGTCATGGTCCAAGCAGCGCCGCTCGCGGCAGTCGCAGAGACCGCGGAAGGATTGTTAATTGCGATTGCAGTCATGCTGTTGGCAAGTACCGTTGCGTTGGTCACGATGTTGCCGGTGTTTGCGAAGTCGGTTGTGGAGACGTTCGGGACTCCCACCAAACCATTGAAGCTGCCGGCGATATGTTTTTGATGCGCGTCAAACGTTCCAAGGTATACCGCCGTTGTCGGTGAGCTCGTGAGAGTCGCACCACCAGAACAATAAGAGCCGTACCTCGCTGGGTGGTCTCCTTTAGACTGGAGTGTTTCAGACACGGCGAACGGATTGACAAAGGACATACTCGTGGCGGTGTTCGAGTAAACGATAAAGGTGCCGCTATTCCCCCCGTTGGCCGCACACGCGAGCGTGAACGCCCAGTTTTGATACTGGTTAGTCGTTAGGCCAGTCATGCCGGCAACCACCATCAGTGGCGGCGTCGCAGAGACTCTGGGCTGAAATGTCAAGGTGGTCAACGATCCGCCTGCCGCGCTGAACGTCTGCGCCGATTGCTTGATAACCTGAGTTATTGCGCTGCTCAGCGGTGGGTAACCGGCCGCCATAATCGCCTTTTGGTTGACCTGTGTGAGAGGTGCCCCGATTCTGCCGGGGATAGTGATCTGGTTTGTCGCGATAACGTCATTGATAGATGAAAAGTAGTTGGGCGGTCCAATGGTCACCGAGCCATTGATGCAACTGTTGCCCGTCATGGTGATATTGGACCCCATCAACTCCCCAGCGCATTGAGAAGTCCATACATTGTTTGTGACCGTCGCGTTGTAGAAATTCCCCGACAAGGTCAATCCGTAGTTGGTCCCGTTGTCGTTCATGTGGTTGTTGCTAAAGGTGAAGTTGCGTACCCAACCAAGCCCGCCCGCGGTAATTTCTGTAACATACCCAACTCCCTCGCCGGATATGGTTGGGTTGTTGAAAATGTTGTCGGAAATGTCCATGTCGAACCCGGACGTACCCGGATACCCGGTGAAGTCATAGGTATAGATTGCGTCAGCGTGCCTATCTATTACTCCCACCGCCCCTGCACCCCAATTGTTGAACACATTCCCCCGAATCACAAGGTTATGATCCCAGCCGCTTATTCCAATCACATTTCCGCCGGTGTTGAGGAATTCGTTGTTCAGGATATAGATGTCATACGGGAGCGGGTAAGAGTTGAAGCCCTGGACCACGATAGGAGTATAGCTCCAGTTCTGAAATTTGATATTCTGAATTTTGACGTCGTGGGCCGCGTTGACGCCGCTCTTATTACTGCTAATCTCTATAGCTGGATGGCAATTAAGTTTGTGGACGAGGCAGTATGCTCCGCTGGGCGTGTTCGCCGAGTTGCCGTCAAGAATACCGTTCTGAATGGTTACATTGCTGGCCGGGGCATCGCCGACGTAAGTTGCGAAGAAGCCGCTGGGGAATTTGATCGGTGAGTAGGGCGCGATTTGAATCGTGCTCCCGCCCAGGTCAACGATGTTATTCCCGGAAAAAGAAATTCCTTGAATTACATAGATTTCCGTTTGCGTTATTTTGAGATTGTGATTCGCACCAAGGACCACCTGTGTCGTCCAATTCGTGCCACATGCGGGATCCACGTTGATTTCTCCCCGGGCTTTGCCGAGGGCTGCGTCAGCAGCATTGATCTTGGCTCCGCAATCGTTACCCCCGAACTGGGAAGCCTCTAAAACACCTTTCCCCGCTTGCCCCTCAGCGACGCCGGCCATCGCCGGTGCACCTGCCAGGGCTGAAGAATCCTCCAGATTGGTGTCGATTGGCTCGATATCGATGCCGATGGGCATACCTGCTACGACGCTATTGAGGTAGCCTGCGTGAGGAATGGCGGCAGAGGCAGTAAAGGCCGCGCACTCGACCAAGCAAAGGATCGCTGAACAAATAAGCTTTCTCATTTTCGTGACTCCGGCGTTGATAGCTGGTTTCATGTCGGAAATGTTTTTGAAATCCAAGGCAGAACACTACTTCTACAGCGGGTTGTATTTAGTTGAGACGCCCACTGCAACACCGATTTGCCAAATCTAAATGGCTGTCAAGCGGTTTGGCAAGACCAAAACTGACCAGCTCAGACTGCGAAGAAGATAGCGGCAGGGCTGCCGTCGGCAACCACGTGCCTGAAGGAAGCGCTACCACGAGAGCAACCTGTGCGCCCAGCCTGGACTCGGACTGGCAACATCGCCACGAATATTGTGGGCGTGGCGACCGCGGCACGGAATGCCGCGCAGGGAGCAAATGGCACGAAGACGGCCTCCTTGGAACTCGGCGAAGTGGCAGCGCGGCTTCATTCGACTGTCTCAAGATTCACGTTTTAAGCTTTGACGAAACGGCTTCCGCGAGCCTCCTTTTTCAATCAAACTTGACAGCAGCATTGATTGCAGGTCAACGTCGAATTGGACAGGCACGACGGAGACCGGATGCCTACGCCCGGGCAAAGCATTGAACTGACGCAGGTGCGGGAGTGGGAGAACGGGACGGTTCTCTTTGTCCAGGACTCGCTCGCAGCCGAGGAACCGCTTGAGATCCGCATCGGGGGCATCCCATTGACGGTGACGATGCGGACTCCTGGAAACGATCTCGAATTTGCGGCTGGATTTCTACTCACTGAAGGGATCATCAAGTCCGTAGAACAAATTGCAGGACTCAGCTCAGTGTTGGCTGAGCTGGTGGGCTTTTTGCGTGGACGTCGGTTTGTCGTGTATTCGGGCGAATTTCGTTGTTTTCCGGCCCCCGACCGGAACTAAAACCTGACAGCATTCGACATTTAACACAGTGCTTCCCAGCGCCTCCGCGCGGCCCGAGAGGACCTTCCTCCAGCGTCCGGGACGAATCTTCGGTCTCTGCGCAAACGTCTTGTAACACTCAATTAACAATCGTTCGGTCACGATCTGTATGAAATCTCTTTACGACTCAATGCTTTGCGTTCTAGCATCGACAATCAGTCACGGAGGGTCCACAAGTTCATGCCTGCAACAATCAATGGCACGCCGCTTGAAATTCATCCTGGCGAGCGCCTGATCGACGTCATCAACCGTTCGAGCGCGCTAATTCCCCAGGTCTGCTACCACCCCCAACTTGGACCAACCCAGACCTGCGACACATGCATGGTTGAAGTGGACGGAAAGCTGGTGAGAGCCTGCGGAACCGCGGCCGCTGATGGCATGAATGTGGTTACCAGTTCGCCAAGAGCAGGCGCGGCACAGCGCGAGGCGTTCGATCGAGTTCTTGGCAATCACTTGCTCTACTGCACGGTCTGCGATAACAACAACGGTAACTGCACGGTACACAACACCACCGGCCTGTTACATGTCGAACACCAGGAGATCCCCTACAAACCCAAGCCGTATGAAGTGGATATGTCGAATCCCTTCTACCGCTACGATCCAGATCAGTGCATCTTGTGCGGGCGCTGCGTGGAGGCCTGCCAGAACCTGCAAGTGAATGAAACGCTCAGCATCAACTGGGAGAATCCTCATCCGCGCGTGTTGTGGGATGGTGGCGCGCCGATTGGCGAATCGAGCTGTGTTTCATGCGGACACTGTGTCACCGTGTGCCCGTGTAATGCGCTGATGGAGAAATCCATGCTGGGCGAAGCAGGTTACTTCACGTCGCTTCCAAAGCCCGCTCTGGACGGCATGATCGACGTGGTCAAGGGCATCGAGCCGGAACTTGGCTATGGCTCAATTCTACAGCTTTCAGAAGTGGAAGCGGCGATGCGCGAGTCGCATATCAAGCGCACCAAGACCGTCTGTACTTACTGCGGTGTAGGTTGCAGCTACGATGTGTGGACCAAGGGACGGCACATTCTGAAGGTAGAACCGGCGCACGGACCGGCCAATGGAGTGTCGACCTGTATCAAGGGCAAGTTTGGGTGGGACTATGTTAATAGCCATGACCGGCTTACCAAGCCGTTGATCCGAGAGGGCGATAAGTTCCGCGAAGCTTCCTGGGATGAGGCTCTCGACCTGGTGGCACGCCGGCTTACTGAGATCAAGGCTGCCGACGGCCCCGACGCCTTGGCATTTATTTCCTCGTCGAAGTGTACTAACGAAGAAAGCTATCTAATGCAGAAGCTGGCGCGGGCGGTCATAGGCACCAATAACATGGATAACTGCTCCCGCTACTGCCAGGCGCCCGCAACTACGGGGCTGTTTCGCACTGTCGGTTACGGCGGAGACTCAGGGTCCATTTCCGATATTGAAAAGGCAACCCTGGTGATGATCGTCGGCAGCAATGCTGCGGAGAACCATCCGGTGCTGGCAACTCGTGTGAAGCGCTCGCATAAATTACATGGGCAAAAGCTGATTGTCTCCGATCTGCGCAAGAATGAAATGGCCGAGAGAGCGGATGTATTCCTGCATCCTCGTCCCGGCACAGATCTCATCTGGCTATGCGCGATAACCCGATACATCCTTGAGAACGGGCTCGCGAATCAGGCATTCCTGGATGAGTGGGTTAATGGCTTGACGGAATACCGGGCAAGCCTTGAGCCTTTCACCCTGGAGATGGCAAGCGCTAGATGCGGGCTGCCGATGGAAACGCTGACCCAGGTTGCGCGCATGATCGCCGAGGCTGAGAGTGTATGCATCTTGTGGGCGATGGGAGTTACTCAGCACTCCATGGGCTCGGATACTTCAACGGCTATCTCAAACCTTCTGCTAGTTACTGGAAATTACATGAGGCCGGGAACAGGCGCCTATCCCCTGCGAGGACACAATAATGTACAGGGCGCCAGCGACCACGGCGCCATGCCGAATTTTTTCCCAGGGTATCAGAAGGTAGACGATCCGGCCATCAGGGCCAAGTTCGAGAAGGCTTGGAACGTTACGCTGCCGCCCAAACCTGGACTTGATAACCACTTGATGATAGATGCCATTCACGATGGCCGCCTCAAAGGAATGTATATCTTCGGCGAGGAGATGAGCCTGGTCGACTCGAACGCGAATTATGTCTCCGATGCATTGTCGAAACCGGAGTTTCTTGTGATGCAGGAAGTCTTCTTCTCGGAAACGTGCCGCTTTGCGGATGTGATTTTGCCGGCCAGCCCGAGCCTGGAGAAAGAAGGCACCTTCACCAGCACCGAGCGACGAATTCAGCGGTTATATCGTGCGATGGAGCCGCTGGGAGAGAGCCGGCCGGACTGGGAGATCATTCAGGACATCGCAAACCGCCTGGGCGCTGGATGGAAGTACGATCACCCGTCCAAGATATATGAGGAGATAGCTCCACTAACACCTTTAATGGCTGGCGTGACCTATGAGCGTCTTGAGGGGTATAAGTCAATGCAGTGGCCGGTGGCCGAAGATGGCGGCGATCAACCGCTGCTCTATACAAAGAAGTTCAACTTTCCGGATGGGAAAGCCAGGCTTTACCCGCTGGTATGGACGGAACCGACCGGCCAGCAGGACGCCGAATACGATTTGCATTTGAACAACGGCCGGTTGCTCGAGCATTTCCACGAAGGCAACATGACTTACCGCACCGAAGGGATTCGCGCCAAGACGCCGTGTACGTTTGTGGAGGTTTCGCCGGAACTTGCACTGGAGCGCGGAATTGAATCGGGCAGTTGGATTCAATTGACCTCAGCATACGGCAAAGTGCGTGCCCAGGCCGTGGTGACTACTCGCGTAGGGGGCAATCAACTGTATATGCCTATGAACTCGGTGGAAGAGCCGGTCAACCGTTTGACCAGCAGCTACACGGACAAAATCACTCATACGCCTGCATACAAGGAGACGTCTGTGTACCTCAAAGTGCTGGGCGAAACAGGCGAGAATCCATTGCCGCGCACTAACTCGCGATTTGGCCATCCTACTCCGCAAAAGGGCGTGGAAGTTGAGCGCAAGTGGAAGCGCGGGGACTATAAGCAACCGGGCGCTCAACTGGTTCAGATCAAGACAAGCTAACGGAATTGCCCGTTCGCGGCAACCCCAGGAGGGGTATATGGCTCGACCGATTTCTTTGGAGTTACCGCCCCGCGATCCACGCGAGGAACTACGCAATCGCCTGGAGAAAGCTCCCGTGGAGCACGCCGAGGCCTTGCTCGACTCCTACGAGTTACTGCAACAGCTTCATGATCACGGCGTGTTTGAATTGCTCCGCGGGGCATTGGGAGCGAGCGACAAACTAGTGGAGACGGCCGTCGAAACGGCTAAGTCGGACGAATCGGTACGCGCGATTCGAAACGCAATTATTCTGGCTAAAACGCTCGGTTCCATCAATCCTGAGGTGCTGCAGTGCGTCGCTACCGCAGCCAGCGAAACACTCGGCTGCTACGAAAAGCCGGTTATTGAGCCACCAGGGCTGTTTTCGCTTCTTTCCCAATTTCGACACAAAGAGCTTCGCCGAAGTATCGCATTCATCAATCGCTTCCTGGAGAACCTGGGTACCCAGATCAACTTGCGCGGGAGTTGCAAATAGCGCACCAAACAATTCCGAAAATCTGCCTTGGAGAAAGAACATGCCGACAACGAATCGCTGGGGGCTCGCAGCAGCGGGCTTTTTCATGCAAATGGCTCTCGGAGGCGTTTATGCCTGGAGCGTCTTCCGCATTCCACTTGCGAAACAATTTCACTGGTCTATCTCGGATGTGACGATTACATTTACCATCTGCGTCTTTACCCTGGGGGTATCTGCTTTTTTTGGCGGCCTATTGCTGAACAAGAAGGGGCCGCGGTTAGTAGCATTGATCGGTGGGTTCTTATACGGCCTGGGGATATTCCTGTCGAGCTATTCGGCGGATAAGCTCTGGTGGCTGTATCTCAGCTACGGGTTAATCGCGGGCGTTGGTTTGGGGTTCGGCTACATTGTTCCGATCACCGTGCTGGTCAAGTGGTTTCCGGATAAGAGGGGACTTATCACCGGGATCGCTGTGGCGGGCTTTGGCGCTGGTGCGCTGGTGACTGCTCCTGTGGCTACGCGATTGATTCAGAGCGTTGGTGTGTTACAGACTTTTGCTTATCTTGGTGTTGCGTATTTCGTGATTACAATGCTTACCGGCTATTTCATGCAGAACCCGCCGGATGGATGGAAACCGGCAGGCTGGGTTCCGAGCACAATTCAAACCAAACAACGCGCGGCAAAAGATTACACTCTTGGCGAGGCCCTCAAGTCCTGGCAGTGGTATGCGCTTTGGGTGCTCTTATTCCTGAACTCCTGTGCGGGTATCTCGCTTATCTCACAAGAGTCGCCGATGTTTCAGGAGATCGCGAAGGCCAGCGCCATCGTCGCGGCAGGCATGGTAGGGATTGCCAGCATTGGCAACGCGGTAGGTCGTATCTTCTGGGCGTGGACTTCGGACCTGATCACGCGGCGATGGACTTTTACGACAATGTTCCTGCTTCAGGTGGGGCTTTTCTGGGTACTGCCGAGCATAACATCGGTGCCGATTCTTACGGTTGTGGCTTTCGTCATTCTGATGTGTTACGGAGGCGGATTCGGGACCATGCCGGCTTTCACGGCAGACTATTTTGGCTCGAAGAATGTGGCTCCGATTTATGGGCTGATGATGGTGGCCTGGGGTTCGGCAAGCGCGTTTGGGCCGCTGCTCATTGCCCACATGCGACAATCCAGCGGGTCTTATGCAAGTGGCCTGCATGTTATCTCAGGCATTATGGCTGTTTCGGTGTTGGTGCCTGCGCTGGTCTCGCCGCCGAAAGCCAAGAACGCATGATTCACAGCCACAAACTACGAGCCTGCTTCTTTTTCGAGAAGCTTGCGAATGCGGGGTTTGGCGCTGCCAGGTTGCATGGACGGCAGAAGCAGCAACCCTTGCTTTGCCGTTGCGTGGCTCTTGTCGATTTGGCCCGATGCTCGATAGGCCTGGGCCAAGGTCAATAGCAGGGCTGCCTTTTGTCCGCGGCTAAGAGCAACGGCGCGCTCGGCGCAGCGGACGGCGAACTGAGGGTCTCTGAGAGAGGCCGGCTCAACGCGAATCAAATCGTCCGCCGCCTGATCGAGAATCATCGGAGAAGCATCATCCTTCTTCGCCAGCTCTCGCATGGTAGCGATCCCTCTGCCTGCAATCGCCGCGGAATCCGCTGCCTGATGAAGCTCGCTTTGCGCTGTGCCCAAACGCACCTGTGCGTCCGCCAAAACCGACTTCCAATTTTCATTCGACGGGTCCTGTTGCAGCATCTTTCCCGTAATGTCTACGACCCTGGCGAACAGGGCCGCAGCCGCGGCAAGATTGCGCGTTCGATCATTTGGTGCGGAGGCCAACGCGGGGTCTGCCGCATCTGAGAACGCTAATGCTTCATCGGTCAGAACAACTTCAAGGTCGGCGCGCGCGCGCAGGTCTTGCGGATCGGTGGCAGCTAAGCGCTCCTGCGCCTCAACAACCTGCTTGAAGAGCGCGTCCGCCTGCCCGTATTCCCCCAACTCAACCAGTGCGTTTGCCTCTTTGCGTTGCACCATTGAACGCATGCGCATAGTGCTGTAGGTCTTCTGATCGTCTTTTGGCAGAGAATCAGCGCGTTGCAAAGCGAGTTGAAAATCCTTGAGCGCCTGGGCAGGATCGGTCTCCATTTCCACGCTGCCGATTTTCATTTGCAGAATGGCCAATCCCCGTTGAGCGCGCAAAAATCCGGGATCGATGCTAAGGGCGCGATGATCGAGCTCAATTGTCTTGCGGTAAGCGACCAGGGCAGCGTCCGAGTCGGCCAGACTTGAGGTGCCGCTCTGTCCGAGTTCGTCTCCCAGCGTTCCGTACGCTGCCGCCGCATCGCCGATCAGTGCGGGTGTGACGTTGGGGAAGGCGAGGACGCGGTCGTATGTCCCCACGGCTGCTCGCATGGATGTGACCGCCTCCGGAGTCCTGGCTGCGCCGAAGAGGATCTCGCTGCGGCACTCCTGCGCCAGGGCCAGATCGCGAAGAGCCTCTCGATCGGAGGAACCCTGCGAAGCCAGCGGAACGGCGAGCGCGATCGCCTTGTCTATACTGACAATGCCGCCGGCAGGATCTCCGAGATTCTGGTCGTAGGGATTGCCCTGAATGTTACCCAGCCGGGTGTATGCATCCACCAGGTCGAGTTGCGTCTGTCGATCGCCTTGTACATCTTTCGCCATGCGATCGAGATGCTCGAGCACCCGCGTCACCAGCAGCTTTTGCACTCCGGTTGAGCCAGGCAGTTGCTTGATCGCGTCATCCAATTCAGACAGCAGGCTGTTGCTCAGTTCCCTCAAGTCAGCGGAGCGAGCTTCTGCTTTGCGACGTTCCGTATTTGCAACCTTGGCTTGCCACAACACGCCGGCTACACCGGCAACAAGGGTGACGAACAACAACGCCGCGCCCGCAATTCCGAGCCGGTGGCGGCGGATGAACTTACCGGCTCGATAACGAAGGGTCCCGTGACGAGCGGCAACGGGCTTTCCGTCAAGGTAGGCGCGCACGTCGGAGGCGAGTTGCTCCGCAGTGCTATAGCGTTGCAGAGGTTCCTTGCGCAGGGCCTTCTTAAGAATTGATTCCAGGTCGGAGTCAAGCCGTCTGTTCGAGCCAGCCGCATGAGCAGGCTTGTGGGGAGGCTCTTCGCAGATGACGCGCAACATTTCCGCTGTCGTTAGTTCCTTGAGCTCGTAGGGCAGTGACCCTGAGAGAAGCAGATACAACAGAACCCCGAGCGAGTAAGTGTCGGATGCGGTGGTGATGGGATTGCCAAGTACCTGTTCGGGGCTCGCATACTGCGGTGTGAACGATTGGAATCCCTCGCGCGTGAGTTCGCTGCCGGGGTTGGCAAGGGACGGAGAAAGGAGCTTGGCAGTTCCAAAATCAAGCAAGCGGGGAGTGCCATCCGGAGCCACAAAAATATTGTCTGGTTTCAAGTCGCGATGGACGATCAGGTTCTGGTGGGCAAACTGGACCGCCTCGCAAACCTGCATAAACAAAGACAGTCGTTGATCCAATGTCAGGTTTCGCTCTTCGCAGAAACGATGGATGGGAACACCATCCACATATTCCATGGCCAGATAGAGATCGCCTTCCGTCGTGACACCCCCATCGAGCAACCGGGCAATATATGGATGCTGAAGCCCAGCCAGTATCTGCCTTTCCATGCGAAATCTTTCACGGAAGAGATCGGTTGCCAGCGGCAGGTCGATCAGCTTGATCGCGACCTTCTGCTCGAATTGCCCGTCAACGCGATGTGCCAGGAACACGGCGCCCATGCCGCCTCTGCCCAAAAGTCCATCCAACTGGTAAGGGCCGATCCGCCTGGATTCCGCTTTGAACTCACGGCCAGCTTCCTGTCCAGTCCGATGGGATGCGGCTTCGCTTTCCTCCGCTTTGCAGGCTTCGAGCAGTGAATACACTTCGTCCGCAATCTGCCGGTTCCCATCGCATTGCGCCGCAATCAATTCCGGTCGCGATTCCTCGGAAACCTCGAGAGCCTCCTGGAAGATCGCCGCAATGCGTAGAAAGGTTTCTGTCGTCTGATTCATTTGTCCCATTGGAGCGACTACCCCGTCCGAAGCTTGCAACCCTTACATCAGAGTGCGGGAAGGAATGGCAAATTGCGTCACGGTTCCACCGCATCCTTGACCGCACCGGGCCGGATGCGCAGGTAGAGCCAGCTCTTGATAAATCTCAATTCGCGATCGACGGTGGCCTTGGACACCTGCATCAGGGACGCTGTTTCTTCGGCCGTACAGCCTAGAAAATAGCGCAACTCAACGAGCTGAACTTTCTCCGCATCCAGGCCGCCCAGCTCATCCAAAGCGCGGTTCAAATCAAGCAACTCTGGGCTGTCAATATTGACCCACGAAAGGTCTTCGCTCAGGGGAACGCGCTCCATTCCGCCACCGCGCATCTGCGTTTGGCTTTCGCGCGCGTGATCGATCAAAATCATGCGCATTACCTTGGCGGCAAAGGTGTAGAAATGACGGCGATCTTCCCACGCGGCTTTTTTCTGGTTCAAGAGCCTCAGGTAAAGCTCGTGCACCAGCGCTGTGCCCTGCAAAACGTCGGGGTTGCGTTCACGGCGCACATAGGCTGCTGCCACCTGGCGCAGATGCGGATAGACGAGCGGCATCAGTTCCTCAAACGCGGCAGGTTCTCCATTTTTCCATTTACTCAGAAGCAGAGTGATTTCTCCTTTGGCTGGCTGCAAAGCCCCTCCTTTCGCGTGCGGTCTAATTATGCTAAGGTCTGCTGCCGACAGCCTAACACTTTTCCCTTCGCAATTACATGCCGATGGGGGCCATTCCTGCGGAAGTTCGACCCTGTCAAAAAACATCAGGACTAGACTCAGTCGCGATGGACGATGTCGTCTCCGAATGGAATGACGAGTTGCCCGGCTGACAGGAAACAATGTATAAATCGGTGCGCGGTGGTTTGTGGCGATGCGCGTTGCGACAGGCTTGACTATGCGTAGTGCATCGAAGAGCAGCGAGCAAGATGACGCGCGCGCCCATGATTGAAATCAGGAGAGAATTCAATGAAAGCGTTCAGTTCAATACGCCGGGATTTTTTGCGCACAGGCAGCATCGGGATGGCGGCGGCTGCCATTCCCGCGTTCTCATTTGCGGCTGCCGCACAGGATACTCCGGCAACTACGGCAGTCATGGGAATCTTTGACGTGCGCAAGTTTGGCGCTAAAGGCGATGGGAAAACGTTGGACACCGACGCGGTGAACCGCACAATTGACGCTGCGGCAGCGGCAGGCGGCGGGATGGTGCTGTTTCCCGCGGGAACATATCTTTGCTTTTCGATTCATTTGAAAAGTCAGGTGCATCTGCATCTGGAGCAGGGCTCGACTGTCCTCGCCGCAGACTCGCCGCGCAGGGATGAGACGACGGGCTACAACGGCGACGTGTACGATGCTGCGGAACCCAAGACAGAATGGGATGCCTATCAGGACTACGGCCATAACCACTGGCATAACTCGCTCATCTGGGGCGAGGGCATTCACGACTTCAGCATCACCGGCACTGGGCTGATCTGGGGCAGGGGACTTTCGCACGGCATGGTGTTTCAGGGAGAGGTGATCGCGCCCTTTATTGCCGAGCAACCTGGTGTCGGGAATAAATCTATCGCTCTCAAGAATTGCCGCAACGTTTTGCTGCGCGACTTCTCGATGCTCAAAGGCGGGCACTTCTGCCTGTTACTTACGGGAGTGGATAATCTGACCATCGATAACCTGAAGATCGATACGGATCGTGACGGGATGGATATCGATTGCTGCCAGAACGTGCGCGTTTCGAACTGCACGGTAAATTCCCCGTGGGACGACGGCATTTGTCCCAAGTCGAGTTATGCACTGGGTTATGCGCGGGCTACGCGCAACCTCACCATTACTAACTGCTTTGTGACGGGATGTTACGAACTGGGGTCGGTATTGGACGGATCATTCAAGAAATTTGCGCCGGATTCTCGCGTGTCGCATACGGGACGCATCAAATTCGGGACGGAATCCAATGGCGGATTTATCAATGTGACAATTTCCAACTGTGTGTTCGAAGGTTGCCAGGGTTATGCGCTGGAAACGGTAGATGGCGCGCTACTGGAGGACTTCACGATTACCAATACGACGATGCGCGACCTGGTCTCCGGGCCAATCTTCATGCGGCTCGGAGCGCGGTTACGCGGACCCAAGGAGAGCACAAAGGTGGGGACAATAAAGCGCATCATGATCAGCAATCTTGCCTGCTACAACGCGCCGCAGAAGTTTAGCTCGATTCTCAGCGGCATACCGGGATACGCGATTGAAGACGTGAAGCTATCCAACATCTATATCGAAACGGCGGGCGGCGCGACGGCTGCGAATGGGAATGTGCAACCGGAGGAGTTTGAAAACAAATATCCGGAGCCTAACATGTTTGGAACGACGCCGTCTTCAGGGTTCTTCCTGCGGCACATACGCAATGTGGAGATGAGCCACGTGGAGATTGCGAACTCAATTGCAGATGCCAGGCCCGCATTCTACTTGTCGAATGTGGAGCGCGCGGATTTTTTTGCAGTCACCGCTCCCCGCAATGCTGATGGCGCCTTCGCACTGCACGGGGTGAAGGATTTTCGGATCGGCTGGAGCAGGGCAGCCGCCGATACAACAATGAGCTATGCCGATAACAAGATGTTGTGAATTGCCGGGGGTGGCTCTTGCGATGAAGCAAAGTCAATGATTGTTCTGCAACGATTCGCGCTCCAGAACGTGAAGGATGAATTCTCCAGAGCCGTATCCGACAATAGGCAGCGCTCCAGTGGGATCGCCTATCGCTCCCGGAAAAAGAGCGCAGGGCACGGCAACATACATTTCAGGAATGATGTTGTGATCGGCGGCTGCCTTGTCAACAATGCGCTTGAGCATCGCATCTGCCTCGGCGTTTCGGCCCATGCGCCGGTAAACCTCAGCCAAGCTGAAATCCACAAATAGGAATTCTTCCTTCTCATACCAATACTCAAAGATGGCCGGATCGGTGTAATTGCTGCGGACGCGCTTGTAGCCGCCTGAAGCCACTTTCAGAAGCTCCATCCTATCCACGGTGTCGCGCACCAGCGCCGGATCTTTGACCACGCCGAAGTTGATGATTGCCAACAAGGCGCCATCGATATCGTTCTTCATCCCTTCTTCCAGCGTTCCGTGAAGCTTTCCGTCGCGGACGAACGCCGCGGTGAACCCCTTCTCAAGCGCGGCCACCTTGCTGAGTATCTCGCTGCGCATCGTTTCGTCCCCGGTGCGGTGCGCGAGATCTGCGAAGTGTTTGAGACCCACGATGGCCATCGCAGTGGAGAAGGCAAAGTGCTTCTTGTCTTTCTGGTGCTCCTCCCAGATGGACGTGTCGGGATCGACGATCAAGCCCTGGTCGTACTTTTCCATGTTTGCGAGCAAGGGATTTACGATGAAGTTCTTAGCGCTCTCATACACCGTGCCGCGATATGTTTGGGTTTTAAGCAGGGCAGGATCGTCGTATTTGTTTAGATACTCACCCAGCACCCACAGGGCAAGTCCCCAGTCGTCGAACTCGATGTTGGTTGCGCCCTCCATGGTGAAGAAGGGCTCTTCCGCGCCATCGCCGAAATAGCGGACTACGGAGATTTGATAATCGACGCCGTTGGTTTCCGCACGCATTTTTCCAGTAGGTTGTGCGTTGAAGTATGCCAGCAGACCGGCGTGCGCTTCGTTCCGATGTCCCATGCGTAACAGTGCAACCAAGGCGTACGCCATATCGCGCACCCAGGGCGTGAAATATACGCCGTCGGGCAAACACGCAACGATCAGTCCATTGCCGTTTCGTCCTCGACGATTGGGCTCGCGGCTTTGCGCCATGCGGAGCATAACTTCGCTCTGACGCCAGAGGCGCCGTTCCTTTTCACTCTCGAAGTGCACCGACGGCTTGACCCGCCAGAGCGCCAACTCTTCAATCTCGCGTTTGGCCAGATCGCTCGGCGTCAATCCCGCATGCCAGCGTTCGAAGTCGCGGGCGGCCTGTTCAACTTCGCTGTCATTTTCAACGGAAACCAGTGCCCACGCATGGCTGCCTGCCAAAGCCTGCTCGGCATCTTGCGACCCGGCCCGCTTCGCGTCCATAGGAATGAGCAACAGGGATTCTTCTATGCCATCGAATTTCAGCACGCGAATTTCCGTACCGAACATCGGCACTACCCTCTGAGAACTGACTGGCCGGCTCCATTCCACAGACCACCCGCCTTTCTGTGCCTCTGCGGAATTGGGAGACCAATTAATGACCAAAACGTCTCGCTGCAAGCCGAAGGGCATGAAGAAGAGACCTTCGCCATCCTTAGTACGGGTGCAAATGACATGCGAGTCTTCTTCGTAGTCGGTCGATGCGTTTTCGGTCGGCTGGCTTGGCGCACTTCCGTCGCTCCACCGAAGCGCCTTGATGAAGTTGGCGGTTTCCACTCCCTCACTCAGCGGATTCTTGTCATCCTGCCGCGCAAAGCTATAGGGATGCGCGTAGAACTTGCTGACGGTTGCGCTCTCCGGCGCCACCACCGCAAATCCAAAGCCGTTGCCGGTGACCATGTGAGAGGAAGCAATGGCCGGCAAAGACGCCAGGAGGCTGGCGCATAGAAGAGAACCAAGATATCGGTCGAAGCTCATGGCAACCAAGTCTCGACCAACTGCTGTGAGTTTTGCAACTCTGGCGGCAATTCGTGAATCGTGGCCCGGTCACGCGGGGATGACCGGGCACAACCAGAACCGGCTCAACACGATGTATTACGAGTGGTATCAAGTGTGCGGGAGGGGTGTCAGGGGTCGGAGTGGATGTGGTCAAAACACGGTTCCGAGATTATCAGGTGGAGATCGGCGGAGCTCCTCCTCGGGACACGCCTGTAGGCGCTCATCTAAATCGCTCTATCGCCGATAAGCGTGTTGTGCGCGGCTGTCTTACCCGAAGCCACGGTTAGAGACCGAGCCTTCGAACGCCGTCCGTTCCGAGCCAGTTTCCTGGCCTGCGAAGCCGTTGCGGGCAGGGGGTTCAAGGTAAGTTATGGCTGCCTCACCACGGAGATTTCAAATGGCGGTTGCGACGCACTTAACGGACAGAGAGACTCTTGTTCCCGAGAACGTGTTTATTTATTCCCGGACTGACTCTAAGGGCCGCATTACCGAGGCGAACAGCGCCTTCGCCGATCTGAGCGGCTATGCTGTCGAGGAGATGATCGGCAAGCCGCACAATCTGGTGCGCCATCCCGACATGCCGAAACAAGCCTTTGCCGACATGTGGAGGTCCCTTAAGGCCGGTCGTCCCTGGCAGGGTTTCGTCAAGAATCGTCGCAAGGATGGCGGCTACTACTGGGTACACGCTACCGTTTCGCCTGTGCGTGGAGAAAATGGCTTGGTTCTAGGTTTCCAATCCCTCCGCCGCAAGCCGTCTCGCGAGCAGGTGAAGTCCGCATCCGACGCTTATAGCCGCATCCAAAAAGGCGATGCTTCGCTCTGCATCGAAGAGGGCCGCGTGCAACGCACTTCCTCTGCCTGGAACCGCCTCTTTACCCGCCCGGACCTTCGTGTGACGGTGGGTGCGGTTCTTGGTCTAGCTGCGTCACTTACCGCAATGGCACTGGAGTTCGCCGGCGCACATTCCGTCATCGTGAGAGTGCTCGCTGGTGCTGCATTCGCCCTGGGCGCCTTGGGCACCGCTTTTCTCCTGCTCAGCACCATCCCCAATCTGCTTCGCGACCTCGACAACATCGACTCCCATCTTGACGCACTGCTTTCCAGCGGCGACTTCACCACTCCCTTCCAGTTTGAAGGACGCGGCCGCTCAGGGAAAATCGCCAGTAAGATCGAACTGCTTACAGGCTGGGTCCAGTCCACCATCCAGTGCATTCAGGATGCCGCTGTTCACGTCCAACAGGGTACAGAACAGGTCAATTCGGCTATCCATCTGATCGATGAGGCCGCTATTGCGCAGAACATGGCTACCTCCTCTGTGGCAGCAGCAACCACGGAACTGGACCTCACTATTCGCGAGGTTGCTCAGCATCTCCAGACTACCGAGTCGACCGTGCAGGAATCCGGTCGCCGTGCCACTGCAGGCGCTGAGGTCTCCCAACGCGCAACGGGCCGCATGCAGGAACTCGCCGAGGTGGTAAAATCCGCTTCCGTCGAGGTGGAAGCACTGGGTACTAGCTCTGCCGAGGTCGGCGCCATCGCAGGTGTCATTCGCGAAATCGCCGACCAGACCAACCTCCTCGCCCTCAATGCATCCATTGAGGCTGCCCGTGCAGGCGATGCTGGACGGGGATTTGCCGTGGTAGCCCATGAAGTCCGCTCCCTGGCCGACCGAACCATGAAGGCAACTGCCAAGATCGACGCCCTCATCAGCACAATCAAGGGCGATAGCGAGCGAGCCATCTCCGGAATGCGCACCGGCGCCACAAAGGTCACAACTGGAGTCGCCCTCGTCCGGGAGGCCCATGGAACCTTGGAAGGCATCAACACTCTCATGGCGGAAGCAGTCCAGCGAGTCTCTGAAATTGCAACCTCTTCCTCCCAACAAACCGAAGCGATCAACGAAATAAGTGTCAATATGGCTGATGTGTCCACCATGACTCAGCGAAATCTGAGCACCGTCTCGCAAGCTACGCGACTGATGGACGACCTGACGCCGCTGGTTGATCGAGTCAGGCAGGCTGTTGAACAATACCGGGTTTGAGCGGAACACGCGGTCAACGGCAAAAAGGAGTCCCCTCCATCCAGCTGCAGCTATTCCGGCGGGCATCCATTTCCGGCGTTCCTTGAATTGCCAACAACGGCGATGTGAGATAAAACTGAGAGCCGGTATGAAAAGAACGAGAATGTTGGGAAAATCCTGGATCCCCTGTGTTGGGAAGATCCTGCTGCTCGCGGGCGTCACTGTCTGCGTGGCGCCATCGAGTGTCCTCTGCCGCGCCCAAATGAGTGCATCGGATTCCCAAAGACAAGCCGCGCTAGCATTCGACACTGAAGCGTTGTCGCCCCATCGCTTCCTTGCGGTTCACGGTCGCCGGGCGTCGATCGACGGATACGCAATGGGCGGCCTGGAAGTGTGGGCCTATCCATTCGAGGTTCTGAGCGGGTATCGGGTCGCATTTCGTGAGCAGGGGACGACAACCCCGATTGATGGACAGGACGTTCTCGGCCGCGTTACCTACCAGCCAGATTCGGTCACCCGCACGTATCTGGGGCCGGACTTCATCGTCCGCGAGAGGCTCTTTGTTCCTCTGGATCGAGCAGGCGCAATTCTTACTTATCAAGTTGAGAGCAGGCATCCTGTCGAAATCGAAGTTCATGCCACGCCGGAGCTTGACCTGATGTGGCCTGGAGCGCTGGGAGGACAAAGTACCGCGAGGAATCCCGCGCTCTCCGCATTTGTTCTGACGGAGCCTACAGATGGCTACAGTGCGGTGGTGGGTTCTGCGGAGATTGTGGCCCACGATGAGATGGGCAACGGCACTGCTCGCGACGCGAGTGCCGCCAGCATCGGTTTTACGCTGCGGCCTGACCATGAAGGGACGGCTCGTGTCTACGTCGCATTGAATGCTGCTCATGCGGCTGATCAGGGAGCGTTGTTCCAGCAACTGGTTCGCGACCGGACAAAGGTCGAAGCCGAGGCTGCTGCTCATCTGCAGGAATTGCTGCACAATGCGTTGAAGGTTGAAACCCCGGAAGCTCAGGTCAATCAAGCGATTGCGTGGGCTCAAATTGCACTCGATCAAGCCTGGGTGTGCAACCCCGATCTTGGTTGCGGGTTTGTTGGCGGTTATGGACCCTCGCGCGGCGCACGGAGGCCGCAATACGACTGGTTCTTCGCCGGAGACGGTTTGGTTGCCACAGAGTCGTCGATTTCTGTAGGCGATTTTGTGCGCGCTCGCCAGGAGCTTGAATTCATCTTTCGCTACCAGGATCAGAAGACGGGAATGATCTGGCATGAACTCTCGCAGAGCGCGGGGTTGATTGACTGGGCGGGCAAGTTTCCCTACATGTTTGTTCATGTCGACATTACATTCCAGTTCCTTTCGACATTGGAACGCTACGTCACTTCAAGCGGAGACGTGGCTTTCCTACGGGAACATTGGAAGTCGATCGAATCTGCATATCGATATTGCCGCTCCGTTATCGATCCGGCAACCGGGCTGCCGCGCATTCCCGCGGACAAGGAGGGCGGCGATGAGCAGGACCGCATCTCCGACGATCTTGGACTATCCACAAGCTGGGTGCAGGCTGCCGCGGGATTCGCACACCTGGCCATGATCGTCGGCCAGCAAACGATGGCGGACGAAGCCACGAAGGCCAGCCGTTTGGCCGCTGCTGCGATTTCCAGCCGATACTGGAATGCGGAGCGGAATTTCTGGGTGAGCGGACACACGCCTGCCGGCCAGAATGCGCCTGAGCGGCGAAGCTCGCCTGCCGCGGCGCTCAATTTGGGGTTGTTCAATTCGCAGCAGAATGCAGCGCTGCTCGATCAGCTTGCGTCAGCTTCGTTTCAAACCGATTGGGGAACGCGCGGAGTGGGTGCCGGATCAGTCGGCTATGATCCCGGCTCGTATGCAAAAGGAAGCGTGTGGGCCGTCGGCACGGCTTCGCTTGCCGAGGCGTTCTGGTCTCAACATCGCCCGGTCACGGCAATGGGATTGTGGCGCGCGCTGTTGACCTGGAACTGGCTCGATTCACCAGGACATATGCACGAAGTGCTCGCTGGAGACGTCTATCGAACGCAGAGTGAGTCAGTGCCGGAACAGACCTGGTCCTCTGCCGGGTTTCTGGATGCAACGGTGCATGGCTTGCTGGGACTCGACGTTAATGCACTTGCGAATCGCATCACGTTTGCACCGCATTTGCCGGCTGCGTGGGGCAAGGTTTCCATTGAGAAGATCCATTTATCGAATGCGTCGGTGGGTTTGGTCTTCGAGCGGACTCCACACGGGATGACGCTTGAGATTGATAATTCCGGCCCGGGATGTAACCTCGTCTTTTCGCCGGAACTCCCACTTGGAGTGCATATCGGAGCCGCCAGCTTTGGGGGCCGACCCATCACGGCGGATTTGGAATCGCACCCGCAGGAGACGGACGCCCATGTAGTGTTGGCCGTTCCGCAAGGAAAGAGCGAACTGCGCATTGAAGTTCAGGGCGGGGTATCTGTGACCGTCGAGACACCCGAACTGCGTCTGGGAGAGGCAAGCGCCGGAGTTCGGGTTATCGGAACCAATCTTGCGGACAATGTTCTGACCATCGAGGCCGATGTGCGTGCAGACCGCGAGTCCCGGATTCAGCTGCAAACGGCGTGGGGGATTGCAAAGGCGGAGGGCGCTGAATTGCATTCAATTGCCGACGGACTTTTCGACCTTACGA
>Ga0302319_10005934_pt1 | contig 24333 bp, 15 predicted proteins | sample Bog_T0_2_FD_203319 | JGI IMG/M metagenome (GOLD analysis project Ga0302319, IMG submission 203319) | Peat permafrost microbial communities from Stordalen Mire near Abisko, Sweden - Bog_T0_2 | ecosystem: Environmental > Terrestrial > Soil > Wetlands > Peat | place: Sweden: Abisko, Stordalen Mire...
CGTGGCCTCGCGTCCGCGCCGCAGCATCTCCCAGGCTTTTTCCAGCTTCATGGGAATGCGCAGCTCCCGCGCGAACACGTTCACCGTGCCCAGCGGCAAGACCCCGAGGCGCGCGCGGTTGAACCCGTCGGGCACCTCGGCCATGCCGTTGAGGACTTCATTGACCGTGCCGTCGCCGCCCGCCGCCACGATGACATCAAACCCTTCGGCCACCGCCGTGGCGGCGAAGCGGCGGGCGTCGCCTGGCGCCGTGGTCGCCTTGAAGACGGACTGCTGGGCCATTTCGTCCAGATGGCGCCGGAACCGTCGCGCCTTGTTGCCGCGGGCGGCGGGGTTGAAAATCACGCAAATGTGCACCCGCCAATGATTTTGTTTCCGCGCCGATAGTCGAGGAGAAAGCGGCGGATTATCGGCCAAAATTCCTAATAGCCGTTCTAAAAATTGAATGGGGTCCCGCGGCCGATTTATTCGGGCTTCCCTAAAGGCCATTTTGCGCCCAGTATTGACCCGCGGGCCGGTTTGGTATCGCGGGTTATCCGGCCGACCCCAATAACGACCATGGCTGCGATCCAACGCTTCATCCAGGCGGGCTGGCAATTGCGAGTTTTCTTCAGCGAGAACGTGTTCGCGCCGGAGAACGTGGTGCTGCGGGACGTGCTCGCGGATACCGGCCCGCGCAAGGCGCTGGTCGTGCTCGAGGATTCCCTCGCCCAGGCGCTGCCCGGATTGGAGACGCAAATCGGCCAGTACTTTGCCGCCCATGCCGCCCGGCTGCAACTCGTCCGTCCGCCCCTGTTTGTCTGCGGCGGCGAACGCGCCAAGAATTCCTCCTCCCTGGTGGGCGATATTTATTCGCAACTGCAGCGTCACCACGTGGACCGGCATTCCTATCTCATTGCCGTGGGCGGTGGCGCCTTGCTGGATGTGGCCGGGTTCGCCTCGGCCACGGCGCATCGGGGCATCCGGCATGTCCGCATTCCGACCACCACCTTGAGCCAGGCCGATTCCGGGGTGGGCGTGAAGAACGGGCTGAATGCGTTCGGTCAGAAAAATTTCATCGGCACCTTCGCCCCGCCGTTCGCCGTCGTCAACGATTTCCAACTGCTCGCCACCCTGCCTCCGCGCCACAAGCGTTCCGGCTACGTGGAGGCGGTGAAGGTGGCCTGCATCCGGGACGCCGCCTTCTTTGATCAAATTGAACAGGACGCCGGCGAACTCGCCGTTTTTGCGCCCGAGGCCATGAAACGCCTCATCCGCCGTTGCGCGGAACTGCATCTGGATCACATTGCCACCAGCGGCGATCCGTTTGAATCCGGTTCCGCCCGCCCGCTTGACTTTGGCCACTGGGCGGCGCACAAGCTGGAACAGTTGTCCCATTTTGGCATTTCCCATGGCGAGGCCGTGGCCATTGGCATCGCGCTGGATGTCATTTATTCCCGCAATACCGGCCTGCTCGCCGCCCCGGCCGCGGAACGGATTCTGAACCTGCTGGAACGGCTCGGGTTCCGACTCTTCGCCGACGAATTGCTCAATGCGGACAATGCCGATTTGCCGGCCATCCTGGCCGGGCTCGAGGAATTCCGCGAGCATCTCGGCGGCGAACTTTCCATCACCCTGCTCGCGGAGATCGGTCGCAGTGTCGAAGTCCACACAATGGATGCGCGGCCCATTGCCGCCGCCGTGGCCGAGTTGCGCGCGCGCGTTCGCGGATGAACCGGCTGGCGGTCATCAACGTCGTGGGCCTCACCCGGTCATTGTTGGGGGAACACACGCCCCGGCTCATGGCCTTCCGCGCACGCGGCGCGCTCGCCTCCATCACGCCCGCCTTTCCGGCCGTGACCTGCACCGCGCAGGCCAATTATCTCACCGGCAAACCGCCCGCCGACCACGGGATCGTCGGCAATGGCTGGTACGACCGCCAACTGGCGGAAGTGCACTTTTGGAAGCAGTCCAATCACCTGGTGCAGGCCCCCAAGCTCTGGGACGAACTCCGTGGTCGTGGCCAGTCCCGCGACCTCCCGAATGCGGTCACCGCGGCCAATTGCTTCTGGTGGTACAACCTGTATTCCAGCGTCGATTATTCCCTGACGCCGCGGCCGATATACCGTGCCGATGGTGGCAAGATTTTTGACATTTATTCCTGGCCTTATTCCATCCGCACGGAAATCAAAAAGGACCTCGGCGAATTTCCGTTTTTCGGATTTTGGGGACCGGCCGCGGGCGTGAAAACTCCGCAGGGCGCCGCCGATTGCGCCACGCGCTGGATCGCGGCGTCCGCCAAGTGGATCGAAGTCCGGCATGCCCCGACGTTGAACCTCGTTTACCTCCCGCACCTGGATTATAATTTGCAGCGGCACGGCCCGTTTTCCATGTCCGCTTCCGGCCCGCAAATCAATCCCGCCATCATCCCGGACCTGCGCGCCATCGACGACATTGCCGGCGATCTCATTGCTTTCTTTTCCGGCCGGGGCGTCGGTGTGGTTTTGCTTTCCGAATATGGGATCACCAACGTGCACCGGCCGGTGTATCTCAACCGCATTTTTCGCGAAGCAGGCTGGCTGACGGTGAAGGACGAACTGGGTCTGGAGGTGCTGGATGCCGGTGCCAGCCGGGTCTTTGCCGTGGCGGACCATCAGGTGGCCCATATCTATTTGAATGACCGGTCCCTGGAAAAGCCCGTGCGCGAGCGGATGGAGAAAATTCCCGGCGTGGAGCAGATTCTTGGTCACGCCGAAAAAGCCGCCGCCGGCCTGGACCATCCGCGCGCGGGCGACCTGGTTGCGGTGGCGGCGGAGGACGCCTGGTTTGCCTACTACTATTGGCTGGAGGATGCGCGGGCGCCGGACTTTGCCCGTACCGTGGACATCCACCGCAAGGCGGGTTATGACCCGGTGGAACTGTTTCTCGCCCCGAACATCGCGCTGCCCCAATTTAAAATCGCCCGGCGGCTGTTGCAAAAAAAGCTGGGTTTCCGGATGTTAATGGATGTGATTCCGCTCGATGCCGCGCTGGTCAAAGGTTCCCATGGACGGCGGCCGATGAAGGAAGCAGACCACCCTGTCCTGATAACAAATATGCCCGGGCTGACCGCAGCCCGGGCAATGGATTCCACCGAAGTATATCAATTCTTGCGTGCCTGCTTTTGAGCTCAGACCGGCTCTCAGGGCATTGCCTGGGGCACGGAAAGCGCATGCCAGTAATAGGACCAAAGGGTGTTCAGTTTGGCATACTCCACATGGCCGTCAGTGCAACCGATATTTACGCCGCCCGGCAGGAAGGTTCCGGCGGTGACGTTGACCAATTTGGTTGCAGCGAGCGTGCGGATGCCATGGCGGGCAAAACAAAGGCGCCCCATCATCACCGAACTGTTGACACCGAAGCCGCCTTCGTACAGATCATAAGCGCCATCCAGTTTATCCCCGGCTCCAAGGGTGCTACCGCCATCGGCCCACGCATCCGGCCACAGCGCGTCAAAAAACATCGGGGTTTCAGAGGGTCTCTTCACGTTGTCCATTTTGTTGAACATGCCAGCGACTCCTACGGTAGTTTGCTGGTCAGCATAGTAACCGGCCGTGTATTTCACATATTTTCCAAGATTCAAGTAAAGCCAGCCGTTTAACCCGTAACTGGAAGTGTTGGTGAGTACGCCAATCCCTCCATTCGCGCCAAATATCCAAGCATAGTTCGCAGCTCCATTGTCATTTCCCCCGCCGACAATATTGATATGGGGCAGGTTGTTGGTGCCGCCAATGGGACAATAGCGTACATTTACCACATTCCCCTGATAAGCCATCATGTAAGGTAGCCATTCAACGGTGTTATCGCCATAAGGCAGCGGTCCGAAGTCCGCTGCATACATCACTCCCGCCAGACTCATCTGCTTGAGATTGCTCTTGCATTGCGCCTCCTGTGCCTTGCGTTTGGCCGATGCCAGCGCCGGGAGCAGCATCGCGGCCAAAATCGCGATAATGGCAATCACCACCAGCAATTCAATCAGGGTAAAGCCTTGTTTTCCATTTTTCTGCAAATGGCCAGATCGCAGCGGCAGCCGGTTATTTTTGGGTTTCATATTGGATGATTTCGAGACATTTCGCCAAGGGTTTGGCTCCGATTTCCACGTGGGCAGAGGGTCAAAAGCCGAAGCCGTTGACGACGGGTTCGCAACTCAAATTTGAGGCGCTCTTTACACATGGATTATGCAATACTCTCGCCTTTTGCAGACATCTTGTCATGTCACGACCAAGCGTGACAGGAAGATGCGGTACAAAGGGGCTTGAAAAAAGCATAGCAACCACCTCCGGATTTAGCCAAGAGAAATGTTGAAAAACCGCGTCAATAAAACTGTCCATTTTTGGTGCATTTCTGCTGGCAGACCGTTGGATTAACCAGCGAAGGCCGCACGAGTGCACGCTGCCAGCACGTTTTCTTGGCATGCCACAAACTCTGCAAGCCCGGTGGCCTCACCGGGCGGATTTTTCAACCGGCGCCAAGCGACTTGCCTTATTCCATGCCTGCCCTATCGTGTTGCCTTCAATATGGAATTGAGCAAGGAAGAAATTCACCGCTATTCGCGGCACTTGGCATTGCCGGAAGTCGGACGGGACGGCCAACTGAAATTAAAGTCCGCCAGCGTTCTATGCATCGGCGCGGGCGGCCTGGGCTCGCCCATCAGTATGTACCTGGCCGCCGCTGGCATTGGCCGGCTCGGCATCGTGGATTTCGACACCGTGGATGCCTCGAATCTTCAGCGCCAGTTGCTGCATACGGATGCCGACGTGGGCCGGCCCAAGACGGAGTCCGCCCGGGAAACGCTATACGGCATCAACCCCCATTGTGACGTGGTCCTCCACCAAGTCCGGCTCACCTCTGAAAATGCGCTCGATCTGATCCGTCCCTACGACATCGTCGTGGATGGCACCGATAACTTTCCGACCCGCTACCTGGTCAATGACGCCTGTGTGCTGCTCAAAAAGCCAAACGTTTATGGCTCAATTTCGCGGTTTGAGGGGCAGGCCAGCGTGTTTGCGCCGCATCTGGGCGGTCCCTGCTACCGTTGCCTGTATCCCGAGCCGCCGGCACCCGGCACCGTGCCTGGTTGCGCCGAGGGCGGTGTGCTGGGCGTGCTCCCCGGCATCATTGGCTGTATCCAAGCCACCGAAATCTTGAAGCTGGCCCTGGGCAAGGGCACCTCCCTGATCGGCCGGTTGCTCCTCTTCGACGCCCTGGACCTCAAGTTCCGCGAACTAAAACTGCGGCGCGACCCGCAATGCCCGCTCTGTGGCGAACACCCGACCATCCGGGAATTGGTGGATTACGAAGCGTTCTGCGGCATTGTGCCCGAAGAGGAAGACCCCGGGCACCCTGACGAAGTGACCGTGCAGGCCATGAAGCGGGCGCTGGATAACCCCGCCTTGGGCATCCAAGTGGTGGACGTGCGCGAACCGGACGAATATGAAATTGCCCGGGTCGCGGGCGTGACCCTGCTGCCGTTGAGCCAGTTAAGGGACCGCTTTACCGAGTTGGACCCCGACCGGCAATACTATCTCCATTGCAAAGCCGGGGTGCGCTCGCTGAAAGCGGTGTATTTCCTGCGTCAGCAGGGGTTCAAGCAGGTAAAGAGTGTGAAAGGCGGCATCGCCGCCTGGTCGGATGAAATAGACGATAGCGTTCCGCGTTACTGAACCGGGCAGGCCACTGACTCGATTCGGATGCGTTAGCCAGGAGCCCAAAGTTGTGGGCCGGATATCCTCACCCGGCGTTTTTTCCTTCCCCTTCCCGCCAACTTCCCCCGTGCAAGCCATTGGAAATCAGTGCCGATTAGCAAGGTTCCTAATGATAAATGTCACCTATGATCAATAATAAACAAAATTGCAAAAATATATTGACCTATTGCAGAAATAGTGTAAAACGTATTTAAGCAATTGAATAGGTGGTATAACTCAAATAGCAAAAATAGCAGCCAGTTGTGTTTTGACTTATGTTTTTACAAGGCGGACAATTTAACGTCGGCAGCGATCAAAGGAGATTTTAACCTTTCGTTAAGACGCTGTCCCAAAGGAGAATAATGATTAAACCGTGCCCTTTTGGGCCAGCTGGTGATTTCAGTGTAACAATTCGATGATGCTTATATGAAAATTTCTCCCATGGTTCCTTTGTGTCTGATGCTCTCCATCCTGGGGGCGCAGACCCGGGCGGCGGACAATTCCATTCCCACTCCCTCAGCCGCGGTGGTGGTGGACGCGGGGCCCAATCACCGTCTCTGGCAGTATGAAACGTACGAGCCCATGCCCAATGGCAAAACCGCCACACGCTTGCACCAGTACCGCGAACTGGCCTCGGGATTGAATTTTTTGGATGCCAACGGCGCTTGGACGCCATCGCGGGAAAAAATCGAAGTGTTCGCGGGCGGGGCGGTGGCGAAACTGGGGCAGCACAAGATTATCTTTTCAAATAATATAAATACGGCGGGCGCGATTGATGTGCAGACGGCGGACGGCCAGCGGCTGCGCAGCCACATCCTGGGCTTGATGTATGCAGATCCTTCCACGGGACAGGCCGTGCTGATCGGCCGGATACAGGATTCCGAAGGTGAAGTAGTGGGCGACAATCAGGTGGTCTATGCGAATGCTTTTGATGGGGTAAAGGCGGATGTGCAATATACTTACCGGCGCGACGGCATGGAACAGGATGTCATCCTGCGGGAACAACTGCCTGCGCCCGAGGCGTATGGCATGAATTCAGCCGCCACGGAACTGGAGGTGGTGACCGAATTTATCAACCCGCCCGCAGCCCGGGTGGCCGACACGGAAGGCGGGTCGGAGGCGGAATCCGACCAGTCGATCGGTTGGGGAGGCACCAGTCTCGGTCGCGGCAAGGCGTTCAGCTTGAACGGCGAGGATGCGCCCGTCACCGTGACCAAACGCTACTCGACAATCAACGGGCGGTTTTTCCTGCAGGAAAAAGTGCGTTTGCAAGCTATTGCACCGGCCTTGTCCAAGCTGCCAGAGCAGGCGTCCAATGCGCGGCGGTTGCCGGGCATGGCCTCCACCCATTTCACCTTTCCCGCAGCACCGGCCGCCAAGTCCGCTGCCCGGCCCATGCGGCTGGCGATGGGAACGTTGCCCGAGAAAGGTTATGTATTGGACTACGTTTCTCTGAGCACAGCTTATACCAATTATACGTTCCAAAGCGATACCACCTACTATGTCAGTGGTTCCCTGAACTTGGCGGGAACGAACATTTTCGAAGGCGGCACGGTGATCAAGTATGCCGCGAATGGAGCCATCAATTTCGTGGCCGGCCTGCCCAAATTCTTGTCCCGACCCTACCATCCGGTGGTGTTTACCGCCAAAGATGACAACCATGTGGGGGCGGGTATCAGCGGCAGTACGGGCAACCCGAGTGGCTACTATGCCAATCCCGCATTGAACCTTAGCTCCCTGGGGAGTTTGGCCTTGTCGGAATTTCGCATTTCCTATGCCAATCGCGCCTTGTCGGTGGCCGGGGCTTCACCCGCCATTTATGACGCGCAGATCGTGAATTGCGGCCTGGCGGTGTCGGACATCAATAGTCCGGTGGTGTTGGAAAACGTGCTCCTCTCCAACAACAAGACCAATTTCAACTCCGCGGTTGCCGGCAACGCCATTTACTTGGAAAATACCACGCTCAATAACCAGTTCGACTTGCTCAACGGTAACACCAGTGCCTCGCTGTATGTGACCAACTGCGCGTTTGTGAATGCCACCAATCTATCCGGCAATATTGCGGCTGGCTACAACGGGTTCTATCAGTCGCCCATGGTGGGGACCGCCGCCGTGACCAACAACTTTTATCCGCTGCAACGGGCCGGGGCGGCGAATTGTTACTTGACCAACGGCTGCGCCTTTACCAACGCCGGGACCGCCGGCGTGGATCCCTATTTGCTGGGACTATTGTCGGCCAAAACCGTGTATGCACCACTGGTCTTCTCCAACTTGACTATCTCCGTGGCGACAAACTTTTCGCCTTTGGCCGCGCGTGATCCGAATGCGTCGGCGTTGGGATATCACTACGATCCGCTGGATTACGTGGTCAGCGGCGTGAATGCATATTCCAATGTCACCTTTGCCGCCGGCACGGCGGTTGGCTGGTTCGAACTGCCCACTTCGGGGGGAGCCGGTGATGGTTTTACGATCTACGACAAAGTAATTCTGTCCTTTAATGGCACCGCCTCGGCTCCCTGCACGTATGCCCGATACTCAACCGTTCAGGAAGGCGGCAACGGTCTCTGGAGCAATTTGGGATTCATGGCGGGCATTGTGTCGCAAAGCCTGAGCGGCGGGTACAGCATGAACCCCGCCAATGCCGCATTGATCAGCCTGAATTTCACGCGGTGCGCCCTGCTGACGGAAGGCCCCAACCAGTTTCGGGAAAGCAGCGGGTTGAGTCAGGTGGTGGCGCAGAACTCGGAAATCTGGAATGGCAATGTGGGCGCCTACTGGGACTACATGAGTGCCACCAACTGTTTGTTTGATCGGGTCAATCTGGGCGTCGGTGGCAGCAATCCGGCCCTGTATTGGCTGCGGAATTGCACGCTGCATGGCGGCTCATTAAACTTGTCCAAATATGGCGGGACCTGGCCAGTCTGGATTGAGGAATGCGCGTTTGACGGGACGTCGCTGGCCGTGGACGACAATTCGGGTGGCAACACAAACATCACCTATTGCGACTTTAACGCCTTTTTGACAAACGGCAGTCAATTGCCCTTGATGCCAGCAAGACATAGTGTCACGAATCTTCTGAGCTTCAACTGGCAAAGTTCCTGGTTTGGGAACTTTTACCAGTCCACCAACAGTCCCCTCATCAATGCCGGCAGCACGACGGCGGATCAGGTGGGCCTGTTTCACTTCACCACCCAAACCAACCAGGCGCCGGAAGGGACCAGCATAGTCGATATCGGGTATCATTATGTCGCCACCGATGCCTTCGGCAATCCGCTGGATTCGAATGGGGATGGCATGCCCGACTATTTGGAAGATTCCAACGGGAACGGTGTTTTCGACTCAGGCGACCTTGGAGAGTGGCAGATTTCGCCCTACGGACTGGGGAGTGGAAACGCCCTGCAGGTATTCACGCCGCTAAAATAAAAATTTGAACTGAAATCACCGAACACCAGATGAATTTTATGCACCATTTCCGGCTATTTTTAGGAAACGCCATCCGCTGCGCGGTCGCACTGTTGGTGATCCTCCAAATTGGTAGTGAACAAAAGGTTCAAGCCCAGTGCACGGCGCACGTTTTTAACATAGCGGTGTCGGCTTCCACCAACAAATGCGGCTGGAACCCTTGCACCAACGACTCGCCGCCGATAGTCAAATACTATTTGGTGGACACCTTTACTGAGAGCATCTCAGCATCGGTCACTGGCTATAATAGCGGAGAAACGTCTACTGAAAACTACAGCCTCAATGAAACGAAGATCCAGACCATGGATATGGACACGCGCCAGATTTCAAATAATTGGTCGGGTACTGATAGTTTCACCGTGCAACCGGACAGCAGCGGCAGTGGCGGTTACGGTGGCAGTATCACCAATTCAACTACGGGAGATTGGGATGCTGGTGGTTCCCAAGCCTTAGTTGACGGCGAAGGCTTTAGTCTGGAAGCGGCGGCTGCTGATCCTGACTTTGATCTATCATATACAAACATTTGTACACCAGCTGCTTCAGGCGAAATGCTGTCAGGTTCAGGTTATACGTTCGGTGATGGCATGGAAGAACCTTATTCGTACTATGGCATTCAATTGGATTGCCTGTCCAAGGAATATACGGATCAAATGCTCCGGGCGAAAATGATCGGCGGATTGCCGCCTTACCCGACCGACTACTCCGAGGGGAGCGGCCAGGCTTTTTATTCCTTAAGTGATAATCATTCCTCCTGTTCAGGCGGAAAAATGAAATATAAGTTCTTCCTGTGTGGTTTTGCCTCGAGTCAAAAGGGCCAGCAGTTCAAACTGCAATGGAACGAAGTAACCGCCATACCTGGCCAGGCAACCAATTCTATTGCTCCAATGAGTGAAACGGTTACCGGCGACGGCGATCCTGATGGCATGTGGAGTTCGGTACACGAAGTTCAGGTGCCTACCAGCCCTTGCACTATCACCGAGACCGACGCATCAGTAACCCCCATTTCCAATAGCGGCAGCAACTCAGCGGGTAGCGGCGGTCAATGAATAAATCAAAAACATTTTGATCATGAAAAAGACTTTATCATTTTTGCTTTTGTTGGCGGGGGCGGTTGTACGTTCCGATGCCCAAGGCTGCTCCAGTTGTGGCGCCATTGGGGCCGGCGGTTTGCAAGGGAGCGACGTTGGCCCCAGTTTGAACGTATCCATGGGTGCCGCGCAATACGGACAATCCGCCGGCGCACTGACGTTCAATAGTGGCATAACCAATGCCACCCTGCTCACCCCCATCGCTCTGCAATACGATTCGCCCACGCGGACGGACGTGCAGGTGCTGACCACCAATATCCTGACTACCAACCTCATTGCGGCGCTGGAAACCGATGCCGTGTTGGTGACCAATTATATCTACCTCACGAATTCGACGTCTGCCGGGAGCACACAAGTGGTGGCTGGGGATGGTAGTGGCGGCAATCCCGTCAGCGCTAACGCGCTGAATGTCAGCCTCTCAAGCCCCCAAGGGGTGGCACTTGATGGCGCCGGCAATTTTTACATCGCCGATGCGGCAAATGCGGTCGTTTGGAAGGTGAACCTAATTGGCGAAATCACCGCGGTGGCTGGTAACGGCAGCTCCGGCTATTCCGGTGACGGCGCGGCCGCCACCAGCGAAGAATTGAATTATCCGACAGGTGTAGCCTTGGACAGCGCCGGGAATCTTTATATTGCCGATGCGGGCAATGACATTATCCGCAAAGTGGCGGCCAGCTCGGGCATCATCACCACGGTGGCCGGTACGCCACAAAACGGAGGCTATTATGGAGATGGCGCCGCCGCCACCAGCGCGCAATTAAATTATCCAACGAGTGTGGCGGTGGACCATGCCGGGAATCTGTATATAGCGGATTCCTACAACGACATTATCCGCAAAGTGGCGGCTAGCTCAGGCAACATAACCACGGTGGCCGGAACGCCACAAAGTGGTGGCTATACCGGTGACGGCGCGGCCGCCACCAGCGAGGAACTCAATTATCCGACAAGTGTGGCGGTGGACAGTGCCGGGAATTTGTATATAGCTGATTCCGACAATGAAATTATCCGCAAAGTGACGGTCAGTTCGGGAATCATCACCACGGTGGCCGGTGTGCCACAAGCAGGAGGCTACACTGGTGACGGAGCGGCTGCTACCAGCGAGGATCTGAATTCACCGACCAGCGTGACGGTGGATGCGGCTGGAAATCTATACATTGCTGACAACGGCAACCAACTGGTCCGCAAGGTGAACGCCTCCGGTGTCATCTCGACGGTCACCCGAATCCTCTATTCGTCCAGCAGCACCAGCGTGGCCGTGGATGGGGCCGGCAATGTTTACCTCGCCAATGCGGCGGAAAATATTGTCAGCAAGATTAATCCGAATGGCCTCGCCGCAACGGTGGCCGGCAATGGGAGCGGGAGTTATCCTGAATACGGCCGCACCGGTGGCTATTCTGGAAACGGTGGCATCGCTGCGACCGCCAGCTTGAACGGCCCAACCAGTGTGGCGTTGGATGGCGCGGGAAATGTGTACATCGCTGATTACGGCAACAACGTCATCCGCAAGGTGGCCTCAGGCGGCATCACCACGGTGGCCGGGACCGGCTTTAGCGGTTATTCCGGTAACGGTGGACCGGCCAGCGTCGCCCAGTTAAATGGACCCACGGCGGTGGCGATAGACAGCGCTGGTAACCTATACATTGCCGACTACGGCAATAACGTGATCCGCAAGGTGTCCGCCGCCGGTACCATCACCACGCTGGCCGGGAGCGGCACGCGCGGCTATTCCGGGGACGGTGGCGCGGCGACCAGCGCCAAACTAAATGGCCCCATGGGACTGTCGTTGGATGGATCGGGGAATCTGTACATCGCTGACTACGGCAACAACGTCATCCGCAAGGTATCCACCGCCGGCACCATCACCACGGTGGCCGGCAACGGCAGCAGCGGCTATTCCGGGGACGGCGGCGCGGCGACCAGCGCCAAGCTCAATGGCCCGGTAAGCGTGGCCCTGGATCACGCGGGCAATCTGTATATCGCCGACAGCGGCAATTTGGTGGTTCGCAAAGTGGCCGGCGGCACCATTACGACGGTGGCCGGGAATGGCAGCCCGGGCGACGCGGGCGATGGCGGCCCCGCCATCAGCGCGAGTCTCTCTGCTCCAACCGGCGTGACCGTGGATGGTTCCGGCAACCTGTACATCGGTTGCAGCGTCGCCTTGAACAACTACAGCGTGGTTCGCGAAGTGTCATCGGGGGGAATCATCTCGACGGTGGATTCTCAGGCGCCGGGCGGATTTTGTGGAGTGACTGTGGACACGGCCGATGACTTGTTTGTGGCGGAAAACGGTTATAATGTGGTTTTTGAACTGGTTGGCGCCCAAGGCATCACCAACATAACCCCGACCACCGTCTATAATTTTCAGGATGTCGTCATCACCAATTATACCGCCCTGGTGACCACCAATGCGGTCATCCGCCAAGTCCTGGCCCCGCAGGCCCTGGCCGACATCCCCATGCCGCCTACCACCAACGGCTATGTCATCAATTTCTATTATCCGGCAAACATCGTCGGCAACAACCCGGACGGGACTTACCAGTTGAGCGGCACCCCCTTCATCACCTGGCTGATCACCAATTCCAGTCCCTCGTCGGCATTTCAGATGCAAATCTCGGAATTTGGCCTCAACCCCAATTACGGGCTTATCAAACAGTGGACCAACAATTATTCCACCACCACCGGAAGCTGGTCGATGACTACCCTTGGCGGGATCCAGGAAACCATGCAGACTACCAATTTGAACGCCACCACCTTCGAAGTCATCGATACAGTTCAATCCATCGGCGGGACGGTGGTCCAGCAGGTCGTCAATACCTACCAGATATTCAATTGGAGCGAGAGTGTAAACGTCGCCTTGGTCACCAACACGGTTGGCATTGGAGCAGCGGCCAAGATCACCAGCTACACGTATTGGGACCCTGCGACGTTTGACGCCGGTTCTCTAACCCTGAAAAGCATCGTGACCCACCCGGATGGTTCATGGGAATATTACTCCAGTTATGACAACTTGGGCCGGGCATTGACGGTTTACTCCTCTTTTGGTGATGCGGCGGTGGGCGACACTGTTAACGGACGGGAAACGGATTATACCTATGATCCCGGGGCTGCGGGAGTCTCCGGGACCGGTGACGATGGCACGCTGAACATCTATACACCGCGGTTGGTCGTCCAAAAAATTCAGGGAAACATCGTCTCCCAAAGTTATTACGTGTGTCCCACGCCCGGCACCAACTATCAGGTGCAGTGTACCAAACCCAATCCGGCTGGTGGCTGGAGCGATCCAGGGAACCTCATCACCACCAATCTTTACTACACCAGCGGTCCCAATCAATTTGAATTGATGGCCGTTCAGCGGCCTGACGGAACGCTCACCACATACAATTACATCACCAACACGACCTACCGCACCAACATCACGGTCACCGGCCAGGCTGATCCGACCGATTCCCACGTGGTGGACGGCGTTTCTAATGTGTTGGTTTTAAACATTGCTGGATACAAGGTAACCGCGGCCAGCTACGATGTGCTCTCGGGCCTCACGCTGGCTAACGACACCTATGCCAACTTTGACAGCTATGGCCGGCCGCAGCAGGTGACCCACCTGGATGGCACCACGGAATACATGCAGTATGCCTGTTGCGGGTTGGAAAACACGGTAGATCGGGATGGTGTCAACACCGTTTATTTATACGACTTGGACCGGCGTCAATATGGGAATCAAAAATATTTTAGTGCTGTGGGAAATCCAGTCACGTATCAGAAGACACTGGATGCCGCCGGGCAGGTGGTGCAACTCAGTCGAATAGGCACCGACAGTTCGACCATCATTCAAGGCCAGTTGGCTTACGACACGGCGGGACGGTTGGTGATGGAAACCAACGCCCTTGGCGGGGTGACAATGCATGTGGAAACCATCACTGGGACCGGCGGCCTGATCCGCACGACCACCAACCCCGATGGTGGCACGCGGGTGGAAGCATACTATTTGGATGGCAGCATAAAATCGGTGACTGGTACCGCGATTCACGGCAAGGCTTACGGTTACGGCGCTTCGGTTGACGTGAACCTCAATTACTGCTCCTACATGGTGGTGACCAACCTCGACAACAACGGGAATCTGACCACGGAATGGCTGCAAGCATTTACTGATATGGCCGGACGTATAACCGAGGTGCTCTATTCCGATGGTAATTACAGCCAGTCGTTTTACAACGCTCAAGGCCAGCTTGTTAAACAGATCGATCCCGATGGGGTCATAACCCTCTACAAATATAATGCCAAAGGCGACTTGGCCTATACTACGGCGGATTTGAATCAAAACAGCGTAATTGATTTCGGCGGAATGGACCGTGTCACCCAAGGAACCAATGATGTGATTATGGACCATGGTACGATCGTTCGACGTGCGCGCAATTTCGTCTGGACCCAAAACGGCATAAATATCTCAAATCTCACCTCCATGGCGGAAAACTCCGCCGACGGCTTGCAATCCTGGCAGATCCAGTTTGCCGATGCGAATACTGCGATTACAAACCGGACGCAGACCAGCTACGCGAACCCGAGTCGCACGGTTAAAAGTACGGCGCCGGATGGCTCCTATGTGGTGAATAGCTATTCCTATGGCCGATTGGTTTCCAGCTCCCGGTACGATTCGACCGGCGCCCAAATTGGTGGCTCGTCCTATGCATATGATTCCCATAATCGGCAATACCAGTTGACGGATGCTCGCGATGGCACGATAACCTCCGGTTATAATAACGCGGATCAGGTGATTTCGGTTACTACCCCGCTTCCCGGCGGCGGGCAGTCTGCCGAAACGACCACCACCCTCTACGACACCATGCTGCGGCCTTACAATGTCACCCAGCCGGATGGCACTACAGCGACCAGTGTTTATCTGCTCACCGGAGAACTGGGCCTACAATTTGGCTCGCGCACCTATCCCGTGTCCTACAGTTATGATTACGCCGGTCGCATGAAAACCATGACGAACTGGAGCAGCTTCAGCATCACCAGTCCGGCCGGATCGCGTGTGACCACGTGGAATTACGACGGTCAGCGAGGCTGGCTGACCAACAAGGCGTACGCCGATGGCAAAGGTCCGGCATACACCTACACGCCCGCCGGACGTTTGCTGACCCGCGCTTGGGTTCGCGGAGTCACCACTACCTATTCCTACGATAACGCGGGCGGCCTCAAAACGGTGTCCTACTCCGACACGACGCCTGGCGTCACCTACACTTATGACCGGCTCGGACGACAAGGCACCGTGGCCTGGAACGGCATCACGGACACCATGTCGTATAATCTGGCCGGCGAACTGTTGGGCGAAGCCTATTCCGGCGGGTTTCTATCAGGCTTGGCCGTAACCAACCGCTACGACACGGATCAACGCCGAACCAACGTCGCCTTCCTAAACGCCTCCTCCATTCTCGCCTCAACTGGTTATGCTTATGACTTTGCCTCCCGGCTCTCGACGGTTGCGGATACCAATGGCGACACAGCCAACTACAGCTACCTTGCTAATTCGCCGCTGGTGAGTCAGATTGTGTTTAAACAAAACGGCGCGACTCGGATGACGACGACAAAAGCATACGATGATCTGAACCGGCTGACCCAGATTTCGTCAGCGCCCGGAGCGGCCAATGTGTTGCCGTTAACCTTTAATTATAACTACAATCTGGCGAATCAGCGGACCCGGGATACGCTGGCGGACGGCAGCTACTGGGTTTATGGTTACGATTCGCTGGGCCAGGTGACCAACGGCTGCAAATATTTTGCGAGCGGCACCCCGGTGCCCGGCCAGCAGTTTGATTACACATTTGATACCATCGGCAACCGGACGCAGACCATGGCCGGCGGCGACACCAACGGTGCCAACTTGCGCGTGGCCAACTATTCGGCCAATAGTCTGAACCAAATCACGAGTCGGGACGTACCAGCATTCGTGGACATCATGGGCGCCAGCATCCTGACCAACGCGGTGACGGTCAACGGGCAGGCGGCCTACCGGAACCAGGAATATTACCGGCAACAACTGGCGGCCAACAACAGTGCTTCGGCCTTGTGGACCAACATTACCGTATCCGACGGCCAAACGATGGCCGGGAATATTTATCTGCCCCAGGAACCCGAGCATTTCAGCTACGATCCGGATGGTAACCTGACCAACGACGGTCGCTGGGCCTACACTTGGGATGCCGAGAACCGGTTGATTGGCATGACCACCAACACCACCGCCGGGCCGCCCTACCAGCTGACCTTCGCCTATGACGCCAAAGGCCGGCGGATACAGAAGACGGTTGCCACCAACGGAATCTCCACGACGATCCGTTTCCTTTACGATGGCTGGAATTTGGTCGCCGTCCTCAATCCGCAATCTTCCCTCCTCCAATCGTTCATGTGGGGTAGCGATCTTTCTGTGTCCCTGCAGGGTGCTGGGGGCGTCGGCGGATTGCTCGAAGTCACTTATTACGGTGCTACAACCACGAACTGTTTCCCGGCTTATGATGGTAATGGAAACGTGTCGGCAATTATTAATTCTGTTAATGGGTCAATTAGTGCCAACTACGAATACGGCCCCTTCGGGGAAGTCATCCGGCAAACCGGGCCGATGGCCAAGACCAATCCGGTTCGATTTTCGACGAAGTACCAAGACGACGAATCAGACCTGATTTACAGCGATTATCGATACTACAAGGCGTCAACGGGGACGTGGTTAAGCAGAGACCCATTTCTGTCCGATGATGGTCTGGCTCTTAACCGCGACTCTGTAACATTGAACCAAGTTATCCGAACTGCGGTAATTGGCGACGCTAACCTTTATGGTTTTTGTCGGAACGATTCGGTGGATAACACGGACCCGCTCGGATTGCTGACTTTTACCAGTGGCTGTAAAACTGTTCGTTATACAGAGACTCCAGTAAAGTTCGATTTGGACACTTATATAGCTGGGGCCAAAATTGAAATAGCAAATCGAACCACTGTCCAAACTTGCCCGAGGTGTTGCAAGGACGGATCGGCTGGTGCGTTAATATCAGCTTCCAATGATTATCGAGTAACAGGGGAAGTGAAGGCGACCGTGTTCACTTTCGGTGTCGTCAAAGTGAGCCCTTATGGAGGTGTAACGGGAGGTGGTTCCATAATGAGTCGTACAGATACATGTACTGGAAAAACCCACGTTGGCGGATGCTACTTTTATACTTTTCGGTTTGGCGTCGAGGGTTGCGCAGGCATTCCAGGAGGCGGAGAGTTTTGTCTGAGAGGAGAAGGTAATTATACGTCGAGGACATGCCCCGCCGACACGTCGCTTAGCACCGAGTGTCTTTTTGGGCGGGTGATGGTACGCGTCAAGATTCTATGGCGAACGTACGATTACGTGGCCTACCAGATTCAGTCATGTTCTAATGGACCTATTACCGAATAGCCCATGCAGTCGGAATTTTTAGGTCAGCTTTCTGGCAGCGTCTACTATAGAACCCTTATTCTGCGCGGGAAAACAATATGGGCTTCGCCTAATGGGGAGGCGCGTTCTGGCGCGCGTCCGCTTGTGACGTTTCAAACCAAGCAGACTTCCAGATATAACTTCTCCTATAGCGCTCTTTCGGCCTGTGGAAAAATGGCGTTTAAACTTGAGGCGGTTAGCCCTCCTTTGGTTGGCCTTCCAAAGTTTATTGGGTCTATTCAGACCGAAAATGGTTTGTTTGCCAATGTTGTTTGCAGCCGCGAAACCGCGCAGATATTATCCATCAAAATTAAGTCCCCATTTATTCATATTACTGCAACTAAGACAGGAATCCGAAGCGAGGATAGTGACATTATTTTTGCTGAGCAATCAACTGGTGATATTGTTAGAATTGTACGCAATGGCTATGATGAAACATTTGGAGAGCAGCTTGCTAGTCTTTTTGATTTAGGACTGTGCCGAAGGGGTGTTTTTGGAAAAATGATACCTGTTATGGACCCTATTGGCCAATGCCTTCTCGCTGGACTCTGCATCTATTTTTATCAGCTCGAGCTGTTATTTAATTCTGAAGGCTCTTTTGGTTAACGAAAATGGAAGGTTCAATCCTAGCGAAATTGTATGAAGCTGCGCGTGTGTCCCGTTCAAACTCTCCGCTCCGTTCCCGCCGCCGTAAACTCCCGAGAAAACCAGAAGTCTGGCTCCCGCTGGTCGCAGGACATCCCCTGACGAAACTAACAAAACCCCTTTTGTCAGTTCTCTCAATCCCCGGCCCCCCTGAAAGTGTCCTTAGAATTCGTCAAATGAAAGATCAGGCTGAGGTAATTGACAGAGTGATTGCTCCTTTTTTGACTGATGAGTATGGGGAGAGTAAGCCATTGGGCCGCGGCTCAACGATTGACGAATGAGCTGCCAGCCATCGCCCGGCGGCAATGTTGTTATTTCATTTCTTCGGATGCTTTTGGCGGAATTCGCATTTGTCGCCGGAGTCGAATCAACTCCGCGAAGGCGCGCAGAATGACGCGTGGCTTCGCGCCGGTGGGTTTTCCCAGGGTGCGTGGAAAATGATGCACTCCAACTTGGGTAGTACAGGCCACTGGCCTGTCCCGGTGGGCGACCCGCCGACCGGAACGGGATGAGGCGTCTATTGCCTTCGACCGTGTGTTGAAAACAGTGTGATGATAAAACATTGTAGGCCGGGTGTCCCCACCCAGCGTTTTTCCGTCCTTCCCATTCCCTCCAACTCATTGGAAATCAAGGTGGTTCGTTTGTGATTGTCGTTTGCCTATTGATTCTCAACCCGAAATCGCGTATGATCAACCCCGTGTCTATGACACTGGATCAAATAGTTGAAGAAGCCCGCCGCTGGCCGCCGGAAAAAGTTGGCGAACTGGTAGGGCGTTTGAGTGAAGACCTGCACGCCAGCGGCCCGGAAATCAAAGCTGCTTGGAAAACCGAAGTCGACCGGCGCTTGGAGGAAATCCAATCCGGCCAAGTGCGGGGAGTTCCGCTTGATGAATCCCTCGCCCGCATCCGCAAAATCGCCGGGCTGTGACCCCCGCCATCCACCCCGCAGCGGACGCCGAGTTTGCTGAGGCGGTTCGTGAAAGGGCCTGGAAAATGATCAAACTATAAGACCAGTCCATGAAAATTGACAAAATGATTGCTTTTTTTACGGGGCAGGATGGGGGAGTAAGCCATTGTGGCACAGCAGAACGATTGACCAAGGAGGGGCGAGCCATCGCCCCGACGGCAAGGACACTATTCAGATGCCTTGGCCGGCTTTGCTAAAATGCCCAGTTGTCGACGGAGTTGAATCAACTCCGCGAAGGCACGCAGAATGACGCGTGGCTTCGCGCCGGTGGGTTTTCCCAGGGTGCGGGGAAAATGATGGACCCCGACTTGGGTGATGACCCATCCCCGTGTTGTGGCCTTCGCCAGGATTTCGGTGCTGATCAGCGCCCCGGTGCTGTGCAATTCGATTCGGTGGAAAACTTTGCGTTTATAGAGCTTGAACGCACAATTGATATCTCGCAGCTTTAATCCAAAGAGCAGGCCGACCAGTTTGTTCCAGCAAAAGGCATTGAAACTCCGCACCCATCCATCCTGCCGGTTCATCCGAAAACAACTGACAACGTCACAATTCCTGATCAGGGGGATCAGCGGCGGCAGTTCGTTCAAGTCAAATTGACCGTCGCAGTCGGTGTAAAATACGAGCATTTTGGCCGCCGCGGCAAACCCGGATTTCAGGGCCGCGCCATAGCCCAGATTGGCCGGGTGATGGATCGCTTTCACGTGCTGATCAGTGGCCGCAAGTTCATCGGCAATTTGCGGGGTGGCATCCGTGCTTCCGTCATCCACGAAAATGATTTCGTAGTCAAATCCCAGCTTCCGCAATACCGCGGTGGCCGACGCGTAGCTGCCACGGATATTGTCCTGTTCATTGTAGCTGGGAAAAATCACACTGATGGAATTCGCCCTGGCTGGATTTTCCTCGGGACGCGTCATCACATTTTCACGCCGCATTTTCTCCTTACCGTGCGCAAGTTTCCAGCTAAAACAATTCCCATTTCGGCTTTGAGATGGTGGATGCAAATCGATAATTTGCCCGGCATGAAGCGTAAGCAAAACCCCCGGTTTTCAAGGCAAAACCAAGGGCGGGCGCAACGTGAGCAACCGTTGAACGATGAAGTTGCCGGCCGGCGGTTTTCTCCGCTGCCGGGGGGATGGCTTTTCGGCTTGTTTCTGGTGCTGGTCACGTTGCTGGCGTATCAGCCCGTGTGGCATGCCGGTTTTATCTGGGACGACGAGCATTACGTGACCGAAAATGCGCTGCTACACTCGGTGGATGGGTTGCGGTTAATCTGGTTTGTTCCGGGCGCAACCGTCCAATATTATCCGCTGACCTTCACGACTTTCTGGCTGGAGTACCATCTGTGGGGATTGCATCCCCTGGGTTTCCACCTCGTGAATGTCATTCTCCATTCGTTCAACGCCATCCTCTTCTGGGTGGTTCTCCGGAAATTACGCGTGCCGGGAGCCTGGCTGGCTGCCGGGATTTTTGCCTTGCACCCGGTTTGTGTCGATTCCGTGGCGTGGGTCACCGAGCGCAAGAACACCCTTTCGGGATTGTTTTATTTAGCTTCGTTGCTGGCCGCGCTGAAATTCTGGCTGCCGGGGGAGTCGTCCCCCCAATCCGTGCCGGCGGCCGCCATCCCTCAAGCAGCCAACTCACGCGTCCGGCCTTTCTACTGGTGGCTGGCCTTGCTCTTCTATGTGGCGGCGCTTTTGAGCAAAACCGCTGCCGCCCCTTTGCCCGCCGTGATCCTGCTCATAATTTGGTGGCAGCAGGGAAGGATTACGCGGCGCGATCTCGCTGGCGTTCTCCCATTTTTTGCCGTGGGAATCGCCCTGGGATTGATCACTGTTTTTGTCGAACGTCATATCGGCGCCGCGGGTCGGGAGTGGGATTTGTCCTGGCTGGCGCGTGGTCAGGTGGCGGGGAAGGATTTCTGGTTTTACCTCGCTAAAGTGTGCTGGCCCTATCCCCTGATATTTGTCTATCCACACTGGGAAACTAATGCCTCCCAAGTCTTCGCGTATTTGCCCATCATGGCTCTGGCCGCCGGGGCACTCCTGTTATGGTGGCAGCGCAAGGACTGGGGCCGTCCCTTTTTCGTGGCGTTGCTGTATTATTTGGCGTTGCTGGCGCTCGTTCTCGGATTTGTTAATGTGTTTTATTTTCGCTATTCTTTTGTCAGCGATCACTTCCAATATCTGGCCCTGCTCGGCCCCCTGGCTTTGATTGGCGCCGGCCTGAGCCGCGCCTTCCGTTTTCTGGGAATAGGTTGGCGGCTTCCGGAGCCGGTTTTGGCCGGCATCCTATGGTTGATCTTGGGGGCATTGACGTGGCGGCACTGTGGCAATTATACCAGCCTGGAAACGGTCTGGCGGGCGACCCTTGCGGAAAACCCTAAATGTTGGCTGGCGGATAGCAATCTCGGTCATTTGCTTCTCAGCGAAGGCCACGCCGACGAGGCGTTGACGCTTTTTAATCAAGCCTTGGCCGTCAATCCCAATGATGCCATGCTCCAAAACAACGCGGGCAGCGCTCTGATGCGCCTGGGGCAAAGCAAGGCAGCCTTCCCCCATTTTGAAAAGGCGCTCGAGTTGCAACCCAATTACGCTCTCGCCTACAATAACTTGGGCGATTATTTCTTGAAAAGCGGGCAGCCCGCCGCGGCCATACGCTGTTTGCGCAAAGCCCTGGTCATCGAACCCACCTTGACCGAGGCCGGCTACAATCTCGGCGATGCTTTTGCCCAAGCCGGCGAGTTGGACCTGGCCATCCAGCAATGGCGCAAATTGCTGATCCTTCAGCCGGATCATGTGCAAACTCTGAATAACCTGGGCAACGCCTTGCTCCATCAGGGACGGGTGGCAGAGGCCATTGCCTGTCTCAAGCAGGCCGTGGAAAACCGCCCTGACTACGTCGATGCCTTGAACAATCTCGGCAGCGCCCTCATCCAAAGCGGCCGTCTCAACGAAGCCATCGAATTTTTGCGGAAGGCGCTGGAAGTCAGGCCTGATTTCGTGCCCGCCGAAAATAATCTGGCCTGGGTTTTGGCCACCTGTCCGACGGCGGCGTTGCGCAATGGGGCCGAAGCCCTCCAACTGGCAGAGCGTGCCAGCCGGCTTACCGGGGAAAATAATCCGGTGATCCTGCGCACGCTGGCGGCCGCCTATGCGGAAAACGGCCAGTTTTCCCAGGCGCTTGCCACCGCCCGCCAGGGGTTGCAGTTGCTAGCGTCGGATAATGACCTTGCCGATAATTTGCGGATGCAAATTCGCCTCTACGAAGCGGGCCAGCCATTTCGTGATGCGCTCCAAACCAATGCCGAAACGCAAAGTCGATAAGGTAGCATCGTAGAAAGGAACCGGACCCCATTTCCATTCGTGGTCTATGCCCAAAGAGGGGTTGACAAAGTGAGTGTCTGTGGTTAATATATTATAAACAAAATGTATAACCACCATCCAGAATGGAGAATAAAGTTCCCACAAAAATTGACCAGCGAGGCGTGTGCAATGATTGGCTATGCGGCCATCAGCCGCCTCATGACCATTATTGTCGGCCGAGTCCATGACTCGGCATTTCCCCTGGAAACGGCGCCCGGTAAAACCAGGTAAAACCAAAAATGAACCTTTACAGCCTCCAAAGCCCGCTTTGTAGGCTGGGTTTCCCGACCCGGCATGTTCGCTTGAACCCGCATCCGGTCAAACCGGGTCAAGGCAGGTAAAACCAAATCCTCAGCCGGCCATGAACGAACCGCCCAATATCTTGTCAGGTCACGGCGCCCGTAACCCTTTCTTTCCGAAGGAGGAGGCCGAGGTTTGGCCAGATTGTCTGGTTACCCCAAAGGGGGAATGGCCTGCAGCCCAGCGTTGCCGTGACCAAGGAACGGCTACGCTGGGTGGCAAATCCCCATCCCAATCAACGCTGAAGGCGTTGTGTCCGGGCGTTACCCGCCTCACACCTCACCCCCCGGTAAAACCAAGTAAAACCAAAAGATGAACCTATGGCACATCCAACCCGCTGGCTGTAGGCTGGGTCTCCTGACCCGGCGACTTTGCTCGAACCGGCGTCCGGTCGAACCGGGTCAAGGCAGGTAAAACCAATCACGAACTGGCCATGCTCCAAAAACGCGAATGATGAAGTAATTTCCCCGGTCGGTCAGGCCGGGCACGTGGCGTCCTTTTACGACTTACAAGCAGCGGTCTTTTTATTGGTGACCACCCGGCCCATACGGACCTCCACATCGGCTCTCTGAGGCTGGCCTTCACCATCATAGCCCACGATGGTATTACCGTCGCGAGTCTCCGGGTTTTGGCCAATGCGCGCCAGCCGGACGGCTTTTTCGTTGGCGACTTTTTCATTTTGCAATTTGTTCATATTAATTATTGGTTTGGTTGATGTTGCTATTCACCAGAAAATAGAGGGTAACCCAGATCCGAACGATTCCCATGGGGTCTTCACCCTATTCGGAAAATGGGAACTACGTTTAACAATCAGGTGGACGGACGGAATAGGCCGGCCCGCGCGGGCGGAGATCGTTTTTCTGGGGTTGGTTCTTTCCCTGCGCACGAAAATGTGTCCGTTGATTTGCAATAAGTTACGCAATTCGTGTTCATGGTCCGTGTGCAGTTCAAAAAGAACAGGAGGCAACAAATATTCCGCGCCTATCGGCGCCGGGGATGGGTGACTGTTCAGAGGGAGCGAGGGTCGGTGGTGGCGCGGTCATGATTGCCATTTTTGCCTGACATTGAGCTGGTTGTTTTGGCCATAAGTGCCGGACAATAGACGAAGTAAGCCAATACCATGGCAACCCAGGCTGGCAAGATGAACGAGGGGATCATGTTTCCGATGGTTCCTCCCGGCAAAAGACCGAATACCGCCCAAATCGGCCATGAGTACACGAAAAGAAATCCAATTCTCAAGGCTGCTTGCACCCACCGACTCCGGGGGTTGGCGAGCAAACCGTGCCAACGAGGCACGCCACCCACATACAACGCCAGCAGGATTCCGGCGGCAGTTTCAATCAGAGTCATTTCCTTCATCATC
>Ga0302319_10005935_pt1 | contig 24332 bp, 20 predicted proteins | sample Bog_T0_2_FD_203319 | JGI IMG/M metagenome (GOLD analysis project Ga0302319, IMG submission 203319) | Peat permafrost microbial communities from Stordalen Mire near Abisko, Sweden - Bog_T0_2 | ecosystem: Environmental > Terrestrial > Soil > Wetlands > Peat | place: Sweden: Abisko, Stordalen Mire...
TCCCGCCTAATTGAACCGGACGAATCCCTATGAATGGAGGCACCGGGCTTTGTCGCACAGCAGCTTGTCCGGACCACTCGCTGAGGCCAAGCGCGGCAGCTACCAGTGGATCGATCGAGCGCTTGCCATCGGCAATATTGATCAGGTCGAAGCCACCCGCGAAGTCCCACATCGTCCAGTCGAGGTGCTGTCGATCCAGCGCGGCAACCATGTCATGCAACCACTCAGCACGTGCAGCGGGAGCACTGAACGGCTTGAAGTCGCCGAACTCGTTAACAATCACCTGCACATCCCACTTATGCGCCCATGCAGCGGCGAGACTCATGTCCCAATCGAGCCGCCCCGCATCCCAATCTTCGTCGCGATATTGCGAAAGCAATGTGCGCACAGCGGGGTCGGTCTCCTTTGTTACCAGATCGTCAAGAGAGGGCTGGAATGCAGGCCACGGCACATTACGCAGGCGCGCGATTGCGGCGGGCGAAGTCCAGTCGGCGCCCTGATGCGTGAAGGTTTGCGGGGAGTAGTAGTGCATCTCGTAGATGACGTTGGTGTCGTCGTACGGCGTCATGTCGAGCAGACCTTCCAGACCGCTCCAACGCGCGGGAGAGAGCAAGACGGTGTGGTTCGGCGCGGCCTCCCGAATCGCCGCCAGCGCCTGCTTTTGTTCGACATCCCACGCCGCCTGAGTGAAGCGAGTGTCGGGCTCATTCATGACTTCGAAGAAGAGCAGGTCGGGATTGCGGTTGGCATAACGAGCTGCGAGCATTCGCCACGTGGCGACTAACTCACGCGGGGCATCGGGATTAGTCAGGTAGTAGTTGAGGTAATCGGAATCGGCGTGGAAATCGAGCATCACCGCCATGCCTGCATCGAGAAAAAGGTCGATGCCCACGTCGAGGTTCGTCAGGGTGCGCGTGCGGCGCCGCTCGGACGCCCATTTCGGCAGAAGATACTGAGGCGCAACGGCGATACGGACGGATGTGAAGCCCGCGCTTTTCAACATATCGCGATCCGCTGCGGTGATCGGCACGCGGCCACCGTACTGAAACCACCGGGTCAGATTCACGCCCCGCGCCAGGTGGGCATAGCGGGAATCGCTCACAGAGGTCGCGGCCGGCAAGGCCAGCGGGGTCAGAAATGCGAATAAAGCTAGAAAGGCTGTGGCGCGAAGCATGGGTCCGCGTGGTGAGTTTAGCAGGAAATGGCGAACTGGACTGAGGTCCTTCTCGTATCTTGGTATTGAATGGCAACGAATGTCTGAGTTTGCAATCGAGACCGAGGGGCTGACCAAAGTCTTCCGCAGACTCCGTGCGGTGGATGAGGTTTCGATTCGCGTCCCCGTAGGTTCCACCTTTGGCTTGCTGGGTCCGAACGGTGCGGGCAAGACCACTTTCGTAAAGATGCTGCTTTCGGCGGCTCATCCCACAGCGGGCCGCGCCATGGCATTCGGACGCGATACACGCGAGCCCGAAGCTCGCCGCCCCATCGGTTACCTGCCGGAAAACCATCGCTTCCCCACCTATATGACGGGCCGCGACATGCTGGATTTTTATGGCGCGCTATCGGGTATGAATGAATCCGCGCGACGCAACCGGATTACGGAACTACTCAACCTGGTGGGCCTCGACGAGCGCGCCCACAACCTGCGCCTGGGGAAATATTCGAAAGGCATGCTGCAGCGGGTCGGGCTCGCTCAAGCTTTGATGCATAAACCGAAGCTTCTGGTGCTGGATGAGCCGAGCGACGGGGTCGATCCGGTCGGACGCAAACATATCCGTGACATTCTTCAGGAACTCGAACGCCAGGGCGTGACTATCTTTCTGAATTCACACCTGCTGGCCGAAGTGGAATTGTTTTGCCGCGAAGTGGCGATCATCCAGAGGGGTAAAGTGGCGCTGACCGGCAAAGTGGAAGACCTGACGCGCGGCAGCGGTTACCGGGTGGAGGGAGTCGGCGTGCCGGAGGCGCTCGCGACTGAATTACGTTCCAACGCGCGGACTGTTTCGTCGAACAACGGAACACTGGAACTCCTCTACGCCACTCGCGACGAGGCCAATCACGCGGTCGACCTGATGCGTCGGCAGGGCTGCGCAATAGAAGCGCTCGCCCGCACGCGCAGTACGCTCGAAGAAGTATTCATGAAAACGGTTGATCCAGGGGCGGGGGCCACACAATGAGCGCAGGCTGGAACGAGACCAAGGCGCTTGTCACCGATACCTTCCGCGAGGCCTTTGCGCGCCGGGTTTTCTGGGGCTTCTTCGGCTGCTGTACGGCTCTGCTGCTTTTCCTCATCTTCATCATGCGTGTCGATGTGGTTCAGGGTGCGCTCGCCACCATAACCATCTTCGGCCAGACCAGTCCCGCCCGCGATGTGGAGAATCTGGTGGAAGGCACGCAGACCGTCATCGCAATGGTGCTCTACTTTGCCGGCATGGCGCTTTCGGTATTTGCCTCAGCCGGATTGGTATCAGCCGTATTCGAACCGGGCCGGATTGAACTTCTGCTCTCTAAACCGGTGTCGCGCGTCCATCTTCTACTCGGTCGCTACCTCGGGAATGTTCTGGTCGTTGCAGCCAATATCGCCTGGTTAGTCGGCGGGTCGTGGATCATCTTCGGTGTCAAAACAGGCGTATGGGGAGTCGGTTTTCTGCTTTCCGCCTTCTTTACCGTATTCATTTTCGCCGTGCTGCTCTCGGTGCTGGTGCTGTGCGGAGTGCTGTGGGATAGCGCCGCAATCGGCATCATGGCGGCTTTTGCCATGATGGTGATTACCCCGATTCTGGCGCAGAAAAGCACGCTCGAACGTCTGCTCGATTCCGAATGGTCGCGCGATGTGGTAAGGGTCCTCTATTACGTATTACCCAAGACATCGGACATCAGCCTCATCATCCGCCACTTGATTCTCGGCCAGGCGATCGATAGCTGGATGCCGGTATGGAGCACGGCTTTGTTCGGTGTAGCAGTACTGGGCGCGGGATTATGGCGCTTCGAGCGCAGGAGCTTTTGATTCAGGAGTCTTTTTTAATGCGGACTGGTTTTCTCATTCTGATTTCCTCGCTGGCGGCCAGTGCTGCCCCGCGCGTCGATAACGTTTTGATCCGCATGGTGCCGCCGGGCTCGACGGCCCTGCTCGTACTACACATGAAGGACCTGCAGCAGACGGATGTGTTCCGCCAGATGATGACATCGCAAGCCGGTTCCGGCATCGATCAATTTGCCCACGAAACAGGCTTCGACCCGCGCCGCGACGTGAACGAATTACTGGTCGTCACCACTCCCAAAGGGTCGGTCGCCCTGGCCCGCGGCCGTTTTGCCGTAAACGCAGCCGCATTGAAGGACACCGTGACCGTCCGCCACGGAATGTACACTATCTGGACCCGCCAGACCAGTGGATTCTGCATTCTCGATGGGACCCTGGCCGCAGCTGGCGAGGTCGAGGCGATTGAAGCGGCACTCGATGAGTGGCGAACCGGCAAACATCTCGACGGCCTGGCTCTGGCTGCGCATGCGGCGACAGCCGATCCGGCGGCCCAGCTATGGGGCGTCACTTCGGGCGCTCCCACGCTCCTTTCCGATAACCTGCCCCGTGGTGGATCAGGGCTCGATTTCTCGAAACTCTTCCGCGGTTTGGATGCGACCTGGTTCGAAGGTGACCTGCGTACGGGGTTTCAGGCGGAAGTTCACGGCGAAGCCGCAAACGAAAAAGATGCTTTGAATCTGCGCGATGCGGTCCGCGGGATGGTCGGGTTGGGGCGTCTGAACGTCCCTGACGATCAACCCGATATGCTGCGGGTCTTCGATGGAATTACCGCGGACCAGCAAGGGAAAGCCATCACGATCAAAGTGGATATCGCGCCGGAACTGGTGGGTAAATTACTGGATATGCTGAACCGTCCGGGGCGCGGCCCGACGCGCGGCGAAACACGCGGCGAGAAAGGACATGTCCTGTAGTGTCTTCAGCATGGCGGCTGTACGGGAGTAACCGCTATGTAGTATCATGGTCAATTAACCGGCATTTAACCCACCCTCTTCACTTAAGGTTTCCGATATGCAGAATGCGTTGCTGAACAAATTTGTCACTAAGAACCGGCGCACCGATACACCGGAGTTCCGGCCCGGCGACACCATTAAAGTCCACGTCAAGATCAAAGAAGGCGAAAAAGAACGCATTCAGATTTTTGAAGGCACAGTGCTGGCGTGGAAGAACACCGGAATGGGCGAAACCATCACCGTTCGCAAAGTCAGCTTCGGGCATGGCGTCGAGCGTATTTTCCCGCTGATGGGAACCCTGATCGACCATATCGACATAGTTCGAACCGGACGGGTTCGCCGCGCGAAGCTCTACTATCTGCGCGCCCTCAAGGGCAAAGCCGCCCGCCTCAAAGAACGCACCTAGTTCACGGTCAGCCGCTGGCCCTTGTTTCCATGGCACGCGCCGCAGCGAAAAGTCCGGGCGATCCCGTACCGCAGGGCGTCCGCGTCTCGCTGAACCGTGTCACTTCGAGAAGAGTCAGGCCTCAGTGGAAGTGTCAGGGCCACCTCGAAGAAGAACTTCGTGCGCGCGGTTTTCGCTTCATCGCCGGTGCTGACGAAGTGGGGCGCGGTTCCATCTTCGGAGCGGTAGTGGCCGCCGCCGTGATCCTTTCTCCTGACGCTCCCATTCGCGGGCTGAACGACAGCAAACAGATTGAGCCGGAACGCCGCGAAGTGCTTGCCGAACGAATCCGCGAGCGCGCTCTGGCATGGGCCGTGGCCGCGGTGGATGCTGCCACCATCGACCGCATCAATATCTACCAGGCCTCTCGCCTCGCTATGAAAATGGCCGTCGAGCAACTCAATCCTCACCCCGATTTTGTCCTCGTGGATGCTGTTCCGCTCGATCTGCCCTTGCCGCAGCAACCGCTCGTCCAGGGCGATGAACGCTGCCATGCCATTGCCGCCGCCTCCATCGTCGCGAAGGTGTATCGGGATCAGATGATGCGCGAGTGGGACGCCTTCTATCCGCAATACGGGCTGGCCAATCACAAGGGTTACCAGACCCCCGAACACCTCGCCGCCATTAAACAACACGGCCTCACGCCGCTCCACCGTTTCAGCTTCGATCCGGTACGCCGCAACGCGCTTTTCTCACCCCTTCCCGAAGACCGCCAGTCGGAGATGTTCAGGATGGAGATGTTCTCCGCGGTTTGAGCGCACTGCCTATGAGCGATTCGCCCGGCGCGGTCCCTGAAGAACCGCGGGATCCGCATGTCGCGCCACCGGGACCAGGCTGGTTCCAGCGCGTCGGCGCCGTCCTGTTCATCATCTTTTGTTTCGAACTCGGCTTGTTTCTGCTAATCTATCCGTGGACCGGCGCCTGGCAAGACAACTACTTCTCGTGGGCCCTCCCGGGCACCGTGCAAACCACCTGGCACACTTTCTGGAACAACTCATACGTCAAAGGCGCGGTCAGCGGGCTCGGCCTCATCAACGTCTGGATCGCCATCGCCGAAGTTTTCGGCATGTTCGTGCGACGCGCGAGACGGCCCTGAACGCACATGACGGCGCGGCGTACGCAGGTCTTCGCGAGCCTGTTCGTACTGTTACTCGCCAGCCGCCTCTGCCACTCTGACATCCTCTGGACCGACGGAGATTACCACCTCGCAGCCGCCCTGCAGGTGCTCCACGGCAAGGCTCTCTACCGTGATCTCTGGTATGACAAACCGCCCCTGAACGCGCTCCTGTTCGCGGCGTTCGGAGCACCCACCGGCTGGATGCTCAGCGTCCTCGAAGCCGTGTGGGTCTTCGTCGCCTGCGTCTTCGCTTATCTTGCCGCGAAAACAATCGGAGGCGAAAAGGCTGGCCTGGGCGCGGCTGCCTTGCTCGCGTTCTTCCTCATCTTCTATCTCCCTGCCGCCGTGATCGGTCTGGCGCCGGATCTCATCATGCTGGTGCCGCATCTGGCCGCGATCTATTTCGCGCTATCGAAAAAGCCTCTCGCAGCGGGCCTCTGCGCAGGCATTGCCTTCTGGGCCAACACCAAAGCCCTGTTCGTTTTGCTGGCCTGTGCCGTGATAGTGCCGAATCAAATCCTGCCACTCTCCGCTGGCTTTCTTCTTCCTGCCTTACCAGCACTGGCGGCGCTCGAACTGACCGGTTCTCTCCATGGATACATCGAACAAGTGTGGCGCTGGGGCGTCCGCTACGCTGCCAATTCGCCGCAGACCGCGCCCGTCCTGACAGGCGTAACTCACACCCTCAATTGGCTGGGATTTCATGCGGCGCTCGTGCTGGGCGCAGCCCTCTATTGGGCACGCGAACGTTCCCGGACCGCACGCCGCCTGGCCTATTGGGCCGCCATCTCTTTCGCCGGCGTGTGCCTCGGAATGCGCTTCGTCCCCCGTTACTACTTCGAATTTCTCGCACCCATGGTCGTGATCGCCGCGCTCGGCCTGTTCGGCGAGGCTTCCTTCAAACCCCGCTGGGCTATACCGCTGCTGACCGCTCTCCTTCTGATCCCCGGTCTGCGCTTCGGCCCCCGCTATTTACAGCTGGCCTGGGATGACGTCAAACACCAGCCACACCACTGGTCCGACATCGCACTCGACCAGGATGACCGCCGCCTCGCTCAATTTATCGACGCAGGCAAACAGTCCGGCGACACGCTTTTCGTCTGGGGCTACCGGCCGGGTCTCTACGTGTATACAGGGATGAGTTCCCCTTCTGTCTTCTGGGATTCGCAGCCCCTCGATGGCGTACCCGCCGACCGTCACCTCGAAACTTCCACTCCCGTTGCGCCGCAAGACGCTCAAAGGAACCGCGAGATTTTCGCCAAAACCAATCCCACCTTTGTGGTCGACGCCCTATCTCAATTCAATCCAGCCCTCTCGATTCAGCATTTTCCAGACCTCGCCCCATGGTTCGCCCAATACGAGCCGGCCGGAGGCACCCCGCTCAGCCCGATTTACCGTCTCAAAAAGCACTGAAACTCAGTAAGAACATCAGTCATCTAAAATGTATAGTTTCAAAATGCTGCGGGCAATCATACTTATGATCGGCTTATCGTGTGCCCTCGGTGCAGCGGATCGAACCGTCGCTGACCACGCCCTCGACGCGGCCCAGAGCGCTTACAATAAAACCGACTTCAAGACAGCCGTCGCCACCCTGCCGAATCCCTCCGACGCGCAGTCCTGGGAGCTCCTCGGCAAGTCATGGTTCATGCTGGGCGAATTCCACAAAGCCACCGATGCTCTCGAAAAAGCTGCTCAGCTCTATCCCCGCACCTCAGACATCCAGCTTTGGCTGGGCCGGGCCTATGGGCGGCGCGCCGAAACTTCATTCCCCTTCAGCGCCATGGGCTACGCAGTCAAAAGCCGCGAAGCTTTCGAACGAGCCATCCAGCTCAATCCCGCCAACAAAGAAGCTCTCGGCGATCTGTTCGATTTCTATCTCGCCGCACCCGGCATTGTCGGCGGCGGCACCGAAAAAGCCCGCGCCCTCATGCCACTCATCGCGAAGTATGACCCCGAACAGGTCTTCTTCGCTCAAGCCCAGCTCGATGAAGATCAGAAGCAGTTCGGCAGCGCCGAGGCCCATCTCCGCCGAGCCGCCGAGAGCACGCCGCTGCGCATCGGCCAGGTTCTCAATCTGGCGCGCTTCCTCGCCCTGCACGGCAAGTTTGAAGAAAGCGATAAGGAGTTCCTCCGCGCCGAACAACTGGCGCCTGATTCCCCACGCGTCATCTACACCCGCGCCGAGACCTACATCAAAACCCGCCGCAAATTACCTGAAGCCCGCCAACTCCTGAACAAATACCTCACCGCCGGCAATCTCACCCCTGACGATCCGCCTCGTTCCGAAGCCATGAAACTGCTGAAGAAGATCGAGGGCAGTTAGTTGCAATTCGGCGAAGCGCTCAGCTTCAGCTTTCAAGCGCTGCGCCAGAATCCGGTTCGGTCGTTGCTGACCGGTCTCGGCATGGTGATCGGCACCGCCTCCGTCATTCTCGTCGTCACCATTTCGCTCACCAGCCAGAACTACATCCTCGAACAGATTGAAGGCGTCGGCTCGAACATGGTGTTCGCATCTTATGCCGTCGGCACCCAGCAATCCTCCGCCGAAGTGAACGCCGATTTCATCAAATCCGCCGACGTGCAGGCCATCCGCGAACAACTCAAGGACCGCATCGTCGCAGCCACCGGCATCGAAAGTAACTACGATGCCATGTTCATCAACGGCAAAGAGGAGCGCCTCCTGGTCATCGGTTCCGATGAATACTACAAACCCGTCCGCAACTTAGTCGTACTCGCCGGCCGCTTTCTCGATACCAGCGATGTAAGTCTCCGCCAGAAGGTCGCGCTGATGACGGAGAAGCTGGCCAAACGTCTTTACGGCAGCCAGTCCGCCGCTGTTGGCCAATCCATCAAAGTGCATGGACTTCAGTTCACCGTCATCGGCACCTTCAAAGAAAAAGTGGAAAGCTTCGGCCAGTCCGAGCTCAATGCCGAGACCATCCTCATACCCGACACCGTCCAGCATTACTTCACACGCGTCGAACGCATTGACCCTTTGTACGTCCAGGTTCGCGAACCGGCTGACGTGGAAGCCGTCACCACGCAAGTCGAGGAGATTCTCGAAAGCCGCCACCGCGCCGGCGCCACTTACAAGGTTGAGAACCTCACCAGCATCCTGAACGCCGCCCGCAGCATTGCCGAGATCCTGAGCCTGGTCCTCGTCCTCGTCTCGGCCATCGCGCTCATCATCTCCGGAATCGGCATCATGAACATCATGTTGGTCACCGTCACCGAACGCACGCGCGAAATCGGCGTCCGCATGGCCGTCGGGGCTTCGAGACGCGATATCATGCTCCAGTTCCTTACCGAGGCCATTCTGATTAGTCTCGGCGGCGGCATCATCGGCATCGTCGCCGGTGTCGCACTGCCCGTCAGCGTGGGCTTCTTCGTCGACAACATCCGCATCCCCATCTCCTCCTGGTCGATCGGCATCGCGTTTTTTGTGTCCAGTTTCGTCGGTCTCGTCTTCGGCATGCTGCCCGCCCGACGCGCGTCTCGCATGAATCCGACCGAAGCCCTGCGCTATGAATAGTGCATGCGTTCTTTCTCTCTGCTGAGCCTCTCTCTGTTGACGGCTCTTGCTGTCACCGCGCACGCGGAAACACACCGGCTCACGCTGAAGCAGGCCATCGGCCGCGCCCTCTCCCAGAATCCTGAAGTAATCATGTCCCGCCTCGATCAGGTCAAGGCTTCGGCCGGCGTCCGCCTCGCCGCCAGCCCTTTCATCCCGCGCGTCGGCATGGGCAGTGGACTCGCCTATAGCAACGGTTTCCCCCTCAGCATCGAAGGTTCCGCCCCCGCGGCCTTCGAAGCCAAAGCCACCGAAGCGCTCTTCAACCGCCCCCAAAGTTACGCCCTCGCTCAATCGAAAGAGGAGCTCCGCGGCGCCGGTTATGCCATAGGCTCGAAGAACGACGAGATCGCCTACCGCGTCGCCTCTCTCTTCATCGATGTCGACCGCGCTTCTCGCCTCAAAGAGTCCGCGCAAAAACAGGTCGAGAGCCTCGACAAAGTTCTGCAAACCGTTCAGGCCCGCGTCGATGAAGGCCGTGAGCTCCCCGTCACCGGCCAGCAGGCCAACGTGAATCTCCTGCGCGCCAAACAGCGCCTTGTCTCTCTAGCCGCCGATCTCGATTACGGGGGACACAGCCTCGCCGTCACCCTGGGCTATAACCCCGTTGACGTTGTGGAACCGATCGATGACAATGCCGCCGGTCTCGCACCCGCTTCCAGCGTTCCCAACACCGAGGAAGCGGCGCTGCAGGAAGCCTACACGACCAACAACGAACTGAAGCGGCTCCAATCCAACTACGAAGCCAAGACCCTCGAGATCAAAGGCGACCGCGCGCAGAAGCTGCCTAAAATCGACCTCGTCGCCCAATACGCCCTGCTCACCAAATACAGCCACTATCAGGAATACTTCGCCAAGTTCCAGCGCAATAACGGCCAACTCGGCGCCTCTATCCAGATCCCTCTGTTCACCGGCACCGGCGTTTCCGCCCAGGTCGCCCAGTCGGAAGCCGACCAGCAGCACCTTCGCGCCGAAATCGATTCGACGCGCAACCGCATCGCCCTTGACCTGCATCAGAGCTATCTCGAAATTCAGAAAACCGACGCCGGCCGCGACTTCGCTCAGGCCGATCTCGACCTCGCGCGCTCCCAGCTCTCCATCGTGTTAGCTCAAATGACCGAAGGCCGCGCCTCACTCGCTCAGGTGGAACAAGCCCGTTTCGCCGAAGACGAAAGGTGGATCGCGTTCTACGAAGCCCAGTTCAGCACCGAACGCGCGCGCCTCAACATCCTCCGCCAGACCGGAACCCTACTGGCTTCTCTCCAGTAACGCCGGCGTCCCAGTCATCTGGTCTTCTTGCTAAGCACCAGGTGGGAATGGGCTTCAGCCCGTTCTGGACGAGCGAAGCTCGTCGGTGCGCTGGGGACGGCCTGCTAGACCGTTTCCGCGCTATACCGCGCAATCAAGCCGGTCCGCACCGCGTGGCGATACACGCGATAGAAAATCCAGCACGCGATCACCACGTCAATCGCCGCCAGCCCCACGCCCCACGCCAGCCCGCTGATCGGGAAACTCTTCTTCGCCAGAATCGCCCGCATGCTCTCGAATACATAGGAGGGCGCCAGCACCCGCGACACCATCTGCATCCACGCGGGCAGTGTCGATAGCGGATAGTAGACCGCCGCGAACGGAGCGACTAACGCCGGTATCGGCCAGACAAACCATTCCGCCGCCGGACCCAACCACAGCACCAGCGCGCTCCCCAGTACGCCCAGCGCGATTCCAAACAGAAACAACACCAGCAGAAACGGAATCAGCACCAGTCCGAATGAGAAGAACGAAAGTCCAAACACGCTGCTCGTCAGCACCAGCATGATCGCCAATCCCACCGCGCTGGTCACCACGCTCGACAGCACCAGCCCCGCCAGAAATTCCGGGATCGACAGCGGTGACGCGAAAATGTTCAGGAAGTTTCGCGACCACACTTCTTCGAAGAACGCCGTCGTAACTCCCTGCATCACACGAATGAAGAAGTCCCACAGCAACACCGCGCCCAGCAGCGACGGCACGAACCGCGTCCCTCCCGACGATGCCACCGTATCGAGATACCGGCTCAGAAATCCCCACAGAATCATGTCGAGCGCGACCCACACGAACAGCGGCAGAAAGCGCGCCACGCTGCCTCGCATCAGGTAAAACTGCCGCAAGCCAATCGCCGCGATTCTGCGTGCCGACGTCATCAGCATCAGAGATTCTCACGCGCCACGGATATAAACAACTCCTCCAGATTCTCCTTGCCATGCAGCCCCGGCAGAACCTTCGGATCGCCCTCCAGCAGCACACGCCCGCGCGACATAAACAGCACGCGATCGCACACCCCTTCCACTTCGTACATGTTGTGCGAAGTCCACAGCACCCCCGCCCGGCCCTCTTTTGCGCACTCACGAATCTTCAACCGCAGATCCTGCGCCGTCGCCGGATCCAGCGACGCCGTCGGTTCATCCAGCAACAGCAAGTCCGGCTGGTTCAACATCGCCTTCGCCAGCGACACCCGCGTCTGCTCTCCCGACGAAAGCACCCCGCACTTCGTCTTACGGAACCCCGCCAGATCGAACTGCGCAATCAGTTCTTCGATCCGCTCCGAAAGTTTCCGCACCCCATAAATCATGCCGAAGATGCGCAGGTTTTCCATCACCGTCAGATTGCCCGGCAGCGGCGCATACACAGCGGCAAAATTCGTCCGTGCCAGTGCCGCCGAATGGTTCCCCGCCAGAGGTATGCCTTCGATCACGATCGTCCCCGCGGTCGGCTCCAGCACGCCGAGAATCATGTTGATCGTCGTCGTCTTCCCCGCCCCGTTCGGCCCCAGCAGCCCTACGATCTCGTGGCGTGCGATGGAAAACGTGATCCCATCGACAGCCGTGATGGTGCCGTGTTCCTTGCTGCCGTACTCTTTGCGAAGTTGCGCGACCGAAAGTACCGGCGCCATTTTCAGGGCTTGCGGACGAGCTCGATCTGAAACAGCTTCGGCCACAACTTCCCCGTGACAAACAAACGCCCCGTTGCCGCATCGTACGCAATTCCGTTGAGCACATCGGCATGTGCATGATCGGCGGGCGACATGATCCCCGCCATATCGATCCACGCGATCACATGCCCATCCGCCGGATCGATCCGCACGATCTCATCCGTCTGCCAGACATTGGCGTAAATCTCGCCCTTCACAAACTCCAGCTCGTTCAATTGATCGATCGTCTTCGCGCCGTCGTGAACCGTAATCCGCCGCTTCTCTTCCAGCGTCTTTGGATCCCACACGCGAATCTCCGCCGTCCCGTCACTCATGTAAATATGCGTGCTGTCGTTCGCCAGGCCCCACCCTTCGCCCGGATAGTAGAACGATTTGAGGGTCTTGAAATCCGCCTGGGTGTAAAGGAAGCCGACATTCGTCTGCCACGTCAGCTCGACAATATGCCCGTCGATCACCGTGATGCCTTCACCGAAATAACGCTGATCGATCGAAGTAGTCTCCAGCACCTTGCCGGTTTCGAGATCCACCTTTCGCACGGTGGACCGGCCGTTCAGTCCGGTTCCCTCATAGAGAAATCCATTGCGGTATTCAAGGCCCTGCGTGAACGCCTGCGGATCGTGCGGATACGTATGAATCACCCGATATCCGTAATGAGGAGCCGGAGCGGCACTGGCCAGCGCCGCGCAGAAAGTGAGGAAGAAAGCGGATTTCAGCATAGGCTGCGAATGTTGTTTACTATTGTGGCTCAGCCCAGCCGGCGAAATGCCTTCAGATAAAAAATGAACAAAATCTGCAGCAGCGTCAGCCCGTGAATCCAATCAGTTCGCGATGAAGCCCCAGCCAAACCATCGCAAAGCCATTTACCGAACCGCGACTGTGAAGGAGCGGCACTCAAACCCGGTTAATCAACCTATCGATGCGTTCCACCATGCGGCATCAGACGCGTCTGCGTCAGCTCTTTCACGTCCAGTTCGCCGTCTTTATTGATGTCCAGCCGCTCGAACTCCTGAGTCATAAAGTTCATGAACTCCTCGCGTGATACCTTGCCGTTCTGATCGCGATCCATCAACAGGAGCAGCCGTTTGGCTTCAATCTCACCCTGCTCCAGCTTCTTCTCTTTTTGCTTCGTCTCGGGCGCCGCTGCCGGTGCCTGCGCCGTTCCCATCCGCGCTCCAGCGGCGAATAACACCGCGATCACCGGAACAATGAGCACCGCTTTGCGTGCCCTGGGCATAATCGAAATTCTCATTACCTGACTCTCCTTATCGGTCTGTGCGTTCTTTAGTCTGAATTAGTCTGAAAAGGATTCGGCACGATGCATGCCAATCAACGCCCGCAGCCATCCTCGCAGATCCGGGCTTTCCAACCACCAAAGTGAGGTTAGCAAGAATTTGATAGCAAAAGGGTTTTCCGCTCCCGCACTCTCGATAGCCCTCCCGCCGCACTGACAGTTCGCCAGACCGGCGGATCGTCAAATCACGCAGATCGCCGAGAGCAATGCGCGCATCAACGCGGTCGCCTAAAGTTCTGTAGCCGCAGCTTTAATAGGCGTCCCCGGCGCGGAGCCTATCGATCAGTTCATTGGTCACGATACCGCCACGCGACGGGAACGGCCGAAATCCATGGATCGATCTCGGTTTTCCCCGTCGCGTCGTCAAAGGAGCGGTCAACCCAGCACGTGCTAATTCGGAAATCACGGCACCCGTCGTCTTTCGTTGCCTCTGCGCCAACTCTTTAGCCGCAGCCAGAATGTCATCGGCAATATCAAGTGTGGTACGCATAGACTCCATCATAGGGAGTCAGGCAGGGCTGGCACTACCCCAAGTCTCGGCCGCGATTCGCATTCACGCCCCGAAAAATAAATCTTTCACTCATTCCAAAACACTTACGCCCCGCCCTCCCCAAACCCGCTCCCGACTCGTGCTACATCAGAGCCGTAAGGAGTTCCATCACCATGACATCCGCCGCCCAGATCGCCGCCAATCTTCGTAACGCCCAAAAATCCACCGGCCCCACTACCGAAGGCGGTCGCAGCCGTTCCAGAATGAACGCCCTCCAGCATGGCATCACCCGCCAGGTCACCATCATTACCGACGAAGCCCGTCCCGCCTTCATCGCCTACTGCTCCGAAATCGTCGCTGACCTCGCGCCCGAAACCGCCCACGAGCGCCGCCTCGCCCAGTCCGTCGCCGAAGATTACTGGCGTCTCGATCGCAGCCGCGCCGCCGAAAACAACCTCTTCTCCCTCGGCCATTTCGAAGAAGCCGGCAACATCGACGTCGATCACGCCCAGATCCACGCCGCCTTCACCCAGGCCCGCGTCTTCCGCGAAGAAGCCCGCACGCTTCAGCTTCTGACCCTCTACGAGCAGCGCATCAATCGGACACTCCACAAAAACCTGGAACTCCTCCGGGAACTGCAAGCCGAGCGCGCAAAATCTCAGAACCGCGCCATCGAGAAGGCCATCGACCTCCGAAGCTCCGGCGTTGAACCCACCGCCCTGCGCGCCAGCCGCCCCAATCCCACCCACCAGCCCAATGAAACAGAACAAGTTGTAGTAAATGGCTTCGTTTTTTCGAATGCCGCAATCGACCACGAGATTGACCGCCGACACCGTTATGGGAAGAGCCATCGCGACAGTCATCCCACCCCCCAACCACTGAAAGCCGCTGCATGATCGCCCCGCGAATCACACCAGAGCCCGGCACGCGAATTAAACCAGAGCCGTCACCGCGAAACTACAATAGTTCCATGACCGTACGATCTGCCGGCCGTCTCGCGGGCGATGACCTCATTGGCGAAGTCCTCCGTAACATGGAAGAGGGTTTATTCCGCATTCGAGAGAAGACTCTCGTCCCCGCGGTCTACCGCGTTTACCTCAATTCGGCCGACTATGAACCCTTCCGCGATGTCCTCCCCTTCATCGCCGGTGAGATCCGTGGCGCGCTCGACGATCGCCTCAATCAGTGGAACGGCACCCAGCGAAAATTCGTCGCCGCCCTCATCCAGCGCGTCAAAAAGGACCCCAAAAAGGAACCCGACGAAGCCCAGCGCAACGCCGCCTACGTCCGCGTAACTGACGATTGGACTGTCGACATCTTCCCCGACCTCGATGGCAAACTCGTGCCCGGCGAGATTGAGGTTTATTCAGAATTAGGCGCGCCTCAGAAGACCGAATACGGCGGCGGCTCCCTCACCCGCCGCATCATTGCCGTTCCCGCGCCCGAACTCCCTCAAAACGCTGCCCAACACAGTGATTCCTCACCCACCGTCGCAACGGCACGGCCCGCCCCCGCGTCCGCAGAGGAGAGCCCGGAATCTGACCGCACAAAAGGCCGGGCGTTTGCGTATCTCCGTTTTGCCGACGAAGGCGGCTCGCATATGTTTGAGGTGACCAAAAACCAGATCGTGATCGGCCGCGGCGGGCGCTCCTTCTGGGTGGATGTGAAGCTCGATACCCTGCCCGACGTTTCCCGCGAACACTGCCGTATCCGCCGTGACTCCGATACCGGCCGCTTCACGATAGAAGATGTCAGCCGCTTCGGCACCGCTGTGAATGGTAAACCAGTAGGTCAAAATGCGTCGGCGGAATTGCCCTCCCGCGCCACCATCAGCCTGGCCGGCGTACTCGACCTGCAGTGGGAAACCACCTGAACGGATAGCTGTGTGAAAGACCTCCTTCTCGGACGCACGCTCGTCCTCGTTGCCGCCCTCATAACGGTCGTAGCCATAGGTGCTTTTACCTGGCTCAGAGAACGACGCTGAACGCTGGAAACATGCCCGTAAAACTTCATCTCCGATGGGCCGCCGCCAGCGATACCGGCAAAAAACGATCACATAACGAGGACCGCTGCTACATCGATGCCGATCGCGGCATCTACGCCGTCATCGATGGCGTCGGTGGACACGCCGCCGGCGAGCAAGCCGCCACCCTCGCCGTTGAAGTCATCAAAGAGCGTCTGGAACGCCAGACCGGCAGTCCCGAAGAACGTCTTCGTGAGGCCATCGCGCTCGCCAATAATGAAATCTGGCGGCTCGCCTCCACCCATCCCGAGTGGACCGGCATGGCCTGCGTCCTCACGGTGGCCCTCGTCGAAGATGACATCGTCACCGTCGGCCACGTCGGCGATTCCCGCCTCTACCTGCTCCAGCCCGGTGAAATTCAGAAGGTCACTCATGACCACTCCCCCATCGGCGAAAGAGAAGACCGCGGCGAGCTGACCGAAGAAGAAGCCATGAAGCACTCGCGCCGCAATGAGATCTTCCGCGACGTGGGTTCCGCCGAAAAGAAGCCCGACGAAACCGGCTTCATCGAAATCACTTCCTTCCCCATGCCCGCCGACGGTGCTCTTCTCCTCTGCACCGACGGCCTTTCCGACCTCATCGGCAGCGCCGAGATCCGCGCCGGTGTCGAGCGTTACGCGCCCGATTACGAAGCCGCAATACGAGCTTTAATCGACGCCGCCAATCACGCCGGCGGCAAAGATAACGTCACCGTCATTCTCGTAGCCGGTCCCGAATACGGACCGCCGGTGCATCCTACGAACGACCACGTCACCACCGTCCGTTCCAGCGTTTCATTGCGCTGGCCCCTGGCCGTTGCCGCCGCCCTTCTCATCGGCATCGCCCTCGGCGTCCTCGGCATGTTCGCATCCCGAAGCATCGTGGCCCCTGGTCCTCGCACTCTCACCGTGGGTCCGGCCGGCATTGGCGCCACCCTCGCCCAGGCCCACTCCGGCGACACCGTCGTCATCCCGCAAGGCCGTTATCGCGAACGGATCGACATGCGCGAAGGCGTCACCATCCGTGCCCAGCAACCCGGCGCCGTCACTCTCATCTCGCCCGATGGCGGCGCTGCCGTGGTGGCTCATCGAATTGAAGCCGGAGGGATTCAAGGCGTCTGGATCCAGGGTGATCTCGCGGCTCCGCTCGCCACGGGAATCGAGATCGTCGACGCCAGCCCCACTGTCACCAACGTCAAGGTGACCGGAGCCGGAACCGGCATCTCCGTGCGCGGTTCGTCGTCGCCCTTGATCACTGCGAGCCAGATCACCAGTAATCTCGGAGCCGGCATCGACATCGCCGACGGAGCTCATCCCCGCATTGAAGGCAACCTCATCGCCGCCAATGGAAACGGCAAACCCGGTGATGCTAAACCCGGCGTCGAATCGGAGGAAGGCGCGCGCCCGGTGCTCAAGGACAACGGCATCGTCGACAACGCGGCAGAACCCATCTGGATCCATGGCCGAGCTTTTCAGCCCGCCGACTTTGAAGAGAACTTTTTTGGAGGCCTCCCCGCCCGCGAAGCCATCCGCCTGATCACTGACTGGCGCGCCGCCGACGCCAAAACCGCACCGTCACCCACGCGCAAGGCGGTCGGCAGATGAGCATGGACCCCCGCGCTTTCGGCCGCTACCAGATCGTCCGCAAACTCGCCGGTGGCGGCATGGGCCGCGTCTTCCTCGCCTACGACCCGGTTCTCAACCGCCACGTCGGCCTCAAGCTCATTGACTCCGGTGGCGATCGCGACAGCATAGACGTCATCACCGCCGAACGCCGCGGCGCAGTTTTACAGGATCAGCTCGCCAAGCGCGAACCCGGCGGCCGCGTCGCTCAGATCTTCGATGTCGGCGAACGAGAAGGCTACTTCTACATCGCCATGGAATACATCGAAGGCGAGGATCTTTCCGAACTCGTCGCCCGTGGCCCTCTCGATCCCGACCGCGCCGTCGGCATCGCTCTCGACATCCTCGATGTCCTCGTCAAAGCTCACAACTTCCAGACCGTGATTGACGACCGCCCCCATCGCGGCATCATCCACGGCGACATCAAACCGCGCAACATCCGCATGACCACCGCCGGCCAGGTCAAGGTGCTCGACTTCGGCATCGCCAAAGCCGTCTCCATGACGCGCAGCATCACTTTCAATCAGTACGGCAGCGTCCCCTATTCATCGCCCGAACGCCTGCAAACCGGTGATATGGACGCCAGGTCGGATGTCTGGGCCGTAGCTACCGTGCTCTTCGAGATGCTGATCGGCAAGCCCTACTTCGCCGCCGAACAATCTTCCAAACTCGAATGGATGATTCGGAATTACCACGCCCTGCAACCCACCATCGCCGGAATTTCGCCCAACCTGCGCTCCATCCTGTCACGCGCTCTCGATCCATCGGTCGATAAACGCTACCCCAGCGCCGCAGCCTTCGCCGGTGCCCTCAGCAACTGGAAAACGCAAGGCGCGAGCGCCCCCGCTTCGGCCAAAACGTCGGCGCCGAAAGACGACATCGACGCCACTCGCCGCACCGCCTATGCCGCGTCCGCGCCTTCCACCCCTCCACAGCCGAAATCGAAGTCGCGCTTCGTCACACCCTTCCTGCGTGCAGCCGTCGCCGCGCTCATCGCCTTGTTTCTGGGCGCCGTCTTCATCGTTGTCTACGAAGTGCGCATGTGGAACAATGCCGAAGCCCTCCGCCGTCAGATCGATTCCGGCCGCTTGAGCATGGAGACCGCCCAGGGCGCTTACAATTCACTGGCTAAGCAAAGTCTTTTCTCATTTCCGCTCTATCCCGCGCGATCCAGCCTGCGCGACCGCTTCAGCGCCGAAGCCGATCGCGTCATTGCGGATTACCGCGAAGCCAGCGAAAGCACTCCCGTCTACTCCCGCGATTGGAAGCGTGCCCAGACCGCCCTCGCTTCAGCCGCTGCCCTGGCGCCCGACGACAAATTAATTCGCGGCAAAGCCCGTCTCATTGACGGCCACTTGAAACTCAAGGCTGGCAACATCCGCGAAGCCCGCGCCGCCTTCGAAGACGCCCGTAACCTGATGCCCCACTCGCCCGATCCGCATCTCGGCCTCGCCCTCATTCATATGAGTGAAGGCGATCTCGACAAAGCCGAAGACGAGTTAAATCAGGCCAAGCGCAACGGTTTCCTTCCGGGTCGCCGCGAACAGCGCAACCTGGCCGATGGCTATCGCGTGCGCGGTGAACGCTGGCTGTCGAGTGCCCACCATATTCACGACATCGCGAAAATGCAGGATGCCCTCAAGCATGCCGATAACGATCTCGCGCACGCCGAAGAACTCTACAACGAAGTTTCACCCTTCTGGAATGGCCGGGAGTTAGCCGAAAAAGTCTCCGTCGAGCGTGACCGCGCCGCCAGGACCCTCGCTCTCGCTCAACAGATTGAGCAAGTCCAGACTCAGTCGGCTAACGCGGGGGAAGCGCGCTAATGCTTTTCCGAACCGCGCGTGTCAACAAGCGGCAACGATACCTCGGGTACAGGAGACTAACCCTATGGCCGTAACCCGCAGCACCGTTGAAGGTCGCAGTGAGCTGCGCCGCCAGTCCATACCTGTCGCTCGCCGCACCCGGCGCACTGAGTTCATATGGCTGCTGCTCGCCGGCATCCTGTTCTCCACCATGGTGTGGCTGGCTTCCTCCGCCGAAATCCGCCGCTCAATCAATGGAGTCCCTGTCGTTAATCTCTCTGAACTGGATCGCGCCGAGCAGTTATATCCCGTCCTCGCCGTCTTCCAGAATCAGGCCGACCGTGAGTTCGTCGCCCACCAGATCTTCGATCGTTTAGCCGATCAGGAAGGCGGTTTCTCCAACACCGGCGCCCTCGCGCGCATGCGCCTGCCCCGCTCCGAACTGATCGAGGATTCCAAACTCGTCGAGCTGCGGCAGCGTGCCCAGGACGCCAAATCACCCACCGTCGCTCTCTTCACTCCAGCCGAATTCGCTCAGGTGAAGCCGCAGATTTCGGTTCGTAATGCACAACAGTTCCAGCGCTACATATGGCTCTGGGCCGGAGCCATCCTCGCCGCATTTCTCCTCACTCACATCGTCTGGACCCTGCGCCGCTTCTCCGGTTCCTGGGCCTTCCTGCCTCTGCTCCTCATCCTCACCGGCTTTGGTCTTTCCCTCATGATTGGTCTGCGCGACCCTTTGCGCGACATCCTCATCTTCGTTCCTTTCGCCGAGGGAGTGGCGGGCGGTTGCATCGTGATGCTCGTGGCGAGTCTTATCGATTGGGAAGCTTCCACCGCGGCCTTCAGCTTCGTTCCGCTCCTCGGAGCCATCGCATTATCCGTCGCCCTGATATTCCTCGGCACCGGACCCACCGGCAGTGACGCCCGCGTCAATCTCGGCCCCTTCCAACCTGTGGAAGCCATCAAAATTCTGCTCGTATTCTTCCTCGCCGGCTACTTCGCCAAACGCTGGCCTCTGCTGCGCGAGTTGCGCGAGCGCCGCTCGCTCATTGCCCGCGCCCTCCCCTTCGCGGAGATTCCACCCTTCGAATACGCCTTGCCGGTCTTCGTGGGAGTAGGCGTGGCGTTGCTCTTCTTCTACCTGCAGAAAGACCTCGGCCCGGCCCTCGTCTTCGCCTTCGTATTTCTCACGCTCTATTCCATAGCCCGCAACCGCGTGCTCCTCGCTTCCTCCGGCTTGCTGGCACTCCTCAGCGGCTTCCTCATCGGCTACTTCAAAGGCACGCCCAAAACCGTCCATGATCGCGTCGCCATGTGGCTGTCTCCTTGGAGCAATATGGTGCGCGGCGGCGATCAGGTCGCCCACTCCCTCTGGGCCATAGCCTCCGGTGGAACCTTAGGAACCGGCCCTGGTCTGGGTGAATCCGGCGTCATCCCCGCCGGCTACACCGATCTCATCGTTTCTGTCCTCGGTGAAAGCTGGGGCTTTGCCGGCATCGCCGCCGTCTACCTCATCTACGGCGTCCTCATCTGGATGGGCCTCCGCATCGCCCGCCGCGCCCGCACCGACTACGCTTTCTTCCTCGCCCTTGGCCTGACCTTGCTCGTCACCGCCGAACTTCTCCTCATCTCCTGCGGCATCCTCGGGCTCTTTCCCCTCTCCGGCGTCGCCACCCCGTTCCTCAGTTACGGACGCACCGCCATGCTGGCCAACTTCGCCATCGCCGGAGTCTTGCTCGCTCTCGGTCGGGATCACGGCGATACCGCCCGTACCGCGCCTTTCCACGCCGGTCTGCGCTGGGTCGAAGTAGTAGTCGCCGCGCTCATCCTCACCGTCGTCGGCAAAGCCGCCTATGTTCAGATCGGCCAGCCCGACACCATCGCAGGACAAGGCACGCTCGTGCTCGAAGCCGATGGCGGCCGCCGCTTCGTCTACAACCCGCGCCTCATTGCCGCGGCCCGCACCATGCAGCGCGGCACTATCTATGACCGAACAGGTCTACCCCTCGCCACCAGCAATTGGAACGAGCTTGAGCAGCATCGCAAACAGTACGAAGACATGGGCATCGATATCGATAAAGCCTGTAACCGCGCCGATCCCCGCTTCTATCCCCTCGGCAGCGCTACCTTCCATTTGCTCGGCGATATCAGGACTCGCGCCAACTGGAGCGCACCCAACAGTTCATTGATCGAACGCGATGAAGCCATTCGCCTGCAGGGCTATGACGATCGCGCTCGCGTCGTTCAGGTCACCGACGCCCAGGGCAAACCCTTCAACACCATTCGCTACGATTACCGCGAGTTGCTGCCTCTGCTGCGCCATCGCTGGGAGCCGGATTATCCGTCCGTGGCCCGCATTCGCAATCGCGAGCGCAACGTCCACATGACCATCTCCGCAGCGCTCCAGATGAAGGCCTCTCAGATCCTCGCGACTCGCCTCGCTTCCCAACATCTCGATCGTGGCTCAGCCGTCGTGATGGATCCGGCTACCGGTGATCTTCTCGCTTCAGTCAACCTGCCCGCACCCGACCTCGACCAGGAGCGCCTCGCCCTCGGAACGGCCGGAGGCCCTCTGCTTGATCGCGCCCGCTACGGCTTGTATCCGCCAGGGTCTACCTTCAAAGTGGTCACTGCGATAGCAGCCCTGCGCCTGAGCCCAGCTCTGGCTAATCAGACTTTCCAGTGCATCCGCTTGCCCGATGGACGTACCGGCAATTACGTCGGCAACTCAAAGCGCCCCGTTCGCGATGACGTCGAAGACAAATTGCCGCACGGGACTCTCGACATGAACCGTGCGCTCGTGGTCTCCTGCAATGCCTATTTCGCGCAACTCGGAACGTACAAAGTCGGCCCGCAACAATTGCTCGATACCGCGAATGTCATCGGAATCTCCATCGCCAATCCCGCGACCGTCGAGAACCTCCGCCGTCAGATGCCGCAGGTGTCTTACGGTCAAGGCCAGGTGGTCGCGTCGCCGTTTCAACTGGCTCGCGTAGCCTCCGCCATTGCGGCAGGCGGCAATCTGCCCATGGGTCGCTGGGTCTCAGACGATAGCAACACCCGAACCCAACCTTCCCAACCTCTGGTGTCTCCTGCTATGGCCGACCTTCTCGGCAAAGATTTACGCGCCGTAGTTACCAGCGGCACTGGCCGAATCCTGGCGGGCATCCAGCCCGATATCGCCGGTAAAACAGGCACCGCGGAACTGGCTACGGCTCCGTCGCACGCCTGGTTCATCGGCTTCGCACCCTATTCGAACGCCGCGCACCGCATTGCATTTGCGGTTCTCGCGGAAAATGGACACTACGGCGGCACGGCGGCAGCGCCCATCGCCGGCGATCTGGTGGTCGCGGCACAGACACTCGGCCTCATTTCCAAAGAGCCGACCCAAAAAGACCCAACCAAAGAGAGCCCCCATCAATGAGCCTACTCCGTCGCATTGAAAAAAAAATGGACGCGCGCCTGCGCGGTATCTTCTCCGCCGGCTCCGAACAGCCCGGTGCCCGCGAAGCCATTGAGATGTATCGCGATGCCCTCGAACAGGTCCGCTCCCGGGTTACTCGCGGCAATCGCGGCGAGCGTCTCTTCCCGTTCAATCTGATTTCGATTGATCTCGCCCTGGCGGCCAGCGATCCTGAACGGAAGGCCGTCCTCGAAGCCATGTTCGACGCTGGACAATTGGTCGAAGATGTTCGGGCTACCCTCCGAGAAGAACGCTGTGAGGCTCCAGCTGATCTCACCGTCTCCATCCATTTCCCTGCTGAGCCCACCGCCGACGTAACCGTCCGCTGCGAGAAAACGGAAATAAAGCCAGCCGCTCCCTCCGCCACCATCTCTACCGTTCAACTCATCCCGGCTCAGCTTGTCATTCTGAAAGGCGAAGCCTCGGCCGCCCCGTTCGAATTGACGCAGCCGAATGTTAACCTCGGCCGCGAAGCCGAAGTGGTTGACTCGCTCGGCCGTCCCATTCGGCGCAATGATTTGTTCTTCCCGGAACAGGCCCACGAAGCCAATTCCAGCGTCTCCCGCGCCCATGCCCACATTCGGTTTGATTCGCGCTCCGGAGAATGGCGAATCTACGACGATGGCAGTTCCATCGGCACCAGCCTGTTTCGAGAAGGCCGTCGTATTGATGTCCCTGCCCATGCGGCCCGGGGCGTAGCGCTACGGGCAGGTGACGAAATCTACCTGGGGCAGGTCCGTCTTCGCTTCGAAATATATATAATGGACGCCGCATGAACCGTTTGGGCACTGGATTCTGGTGTGGAATTTTCCTTCTCAGCTCAGTGGCCTCGGCCCAGGACCCGCAATTTGCGTCCGTAACCGAAACTGTTCTCTCTTTACGCAATTACGCTCAGTCTCACCCCGATACCAAAGGGGCCATTCCCGATGTAACGGTAGCCAAACACCAGATCCGCGACTGGATCGAGACCCGTCTGGCTGGGTTTCCGCGGAACGGCAATGGCGCCGACCTCTCGAACTACTTCCACGAAGCCATTAATAAGGCCAAACTCTTCTGCGATGACGACGATGATTGCCTGCCCACAGCTCTCGGATTCCTCGACGAAATCGAGGTGACTCGCGATCATGGTTACCTGATCGTCAAGACCGCGGTAGGCGTCGGAATCTGGTGCGGTTACGATAACTCGGCTTACATCTATGAGTGGAAGGATAGTAAGTGGCAGCGAGCCTGGGAAAACGAGCAGGATGATTACTCAAAGGATGCCTATCATCCCCAAATGCTGCATTCCGTTCGACTCTCCGATCCGGATAAAGACGGCACCCGTCTGATCCTGACGCTCGGTTCTCGTACCGGCTGCCTTGCCGCTTTTAAGACCTTCTACTACCGTGTCTGGCGCACCGGGACGCCGAACCCGATCCTCGATAAGTCTGAAACTCTCTATGACGAGGGCGAACCACCGGTCATCGGCAAACTGTCAACCGATGACCTGCTGATCGAGTTCTCAGCGGGTGGCACGGGGTACGGCTTTCCGCATAAAGCGCTGCGTCACTATGAATTCCACGGCA
>Ga0302319_10005936_pt1 | contig 24330 bp, 26 predicted proteins | sample Bog_T0_2_FD_203319 | JGI IMG/M metagenome (GOLD analysis project Ga0302319, IMG submission 203319) | Peat permafrost microbial communities from Stordalen Mire near Abisko, Sweden - Bog_T0_2 | ecosystem: Environmental > Terrestrial > Soil > Wetlands > Peat | place: Sweden: Abisko, Stordalen Mire...
TTCCAATTTTTCGGATACTTTTGGAGCATCTGTGCGTGGTGTTTTGCCGGTGAATCGTGAAAATCCATCTTCACCGACGGGGAAGCGAACAATTCCCGGGCCGAGACACCCGCCGGGGCTGGTTGCGAAACCCAATCATTGCCTCTTAGATAGTTAAATTGGCGCCGATGAACGTTATAATAGACCCCATAGTTGGGATAATACACATAATCCTCTGAAACCACGACTGGAGTTACCACAGCCGGTGGCGAGGCTGGTATTACCACGCTCTGGGCACCAACATTGCCCGCAGAAAGTGTCAGTGCCAGCAAAAGAACCCCGGCAAAGACAGAACCCGATTGTTTAGTATTAGAAAAATATTTATTATTATTCATAAATGGAATCTAAACAGGAACTGGTGGCGGCGCCATGGGGTGTTACCCTTACGCGCGTTTCGGGTTCATCCGCGCCCGACCAGGTGTCCGGGTTGAAATCGTTTCCGCAAGCGGCTTGCCCCGCTACGGCGGTTGCCCTGGGCAAACGGATCGTCATCATACTTCAAGGCTGAGAAGCCAGAACAACCAACATCTATTTGATTGGAATTCCCAGCTTGTTGGCGGCGGCCTCGATGACGGCATTCTTTTGATTATCCTTTACGCGAGCTTCCTTTTCTTTCCCGGGAAAATCACGGTGCACCATTGATTCCGCTTGGGTCAAGAGATCCTCAATCAGGCTGGCCAGTCCGTCGGCATTGATCGAATCCATCGGCGCGCTGGTGTGTAATCTAAGGCCGGAAGTTTCAAACTGCGAAAAGGCAATGTTTTTCAATCGGGGCAAGTGGGCCGCGTGCTGTTGGAAATAATCAAACACCGCGGTCTCCAATTTCGGCTCCGTGTTGAGATCCAGATTGTATTCATTCGACTCTTTGCGATTGATGGATGTGATTCTCATAATCGACCTGCCCGGTTGGCGGCGCGAATCCTAAAAGCGGCGGCGCGCGGGCCGACACCCCCGCCAATGAGCCGGGCCATGGCGGGCGCGCTCATCGGGCCGGCCCCTGCGTCCGCTCCGGTTCCGGCCAGCAGGCAGTGCTCATTGATTAATTCCCTTATCCGCGGCGAGTTTGATAATTACCGACCATGGCAGCATGAAATATTTTCCGGTGCTCTTGCTCCGGACGACGGGATTTCTGCTGATTTTTCCCAGATATATCTCGTAGCTCTTTCCCGAGGCGCCCTGGTCATCCCAAAGATATTCCAGCTCCTGGTTCAGTGGTTCCGCATTGAGCGAGCCCTCACAGGCCTCGAGGTAGGACCGGCTCAAGTGTTCAGGAGTGACCAATTGCTCCGTGAGCTTTGCCTCGGAAAAACTATTTGTTTCATTCATAACCAGAAAATGTGTGTCCGTTAAGCATCGTGGATCCGCCATCGAGCGCCCAAGCGCATGCACGGTGCGATTGTTTCCCATAAGGTATCCGGATTTCCGGCGGGCACCATGGGGTATTCACCCCATGCCGGGCGTACCACCGGAATCCCGGCCCAATTCCGATCATCCAGACAGACTCTTCGGGTAACACCCCATGGCGGACCCACGCTTCTCCTTCTACCGTGAGAGCATGAAATGGGAGGAACAACCGGCCGCGTTTTTCCGCAGCCAATCCCGTCACCAACCGTCATATGAAACGAAAATTACAAATTATCATCGGCGCTTCTGCCGTCTCGATCCTGGCGCTTTCGGCCCTGGGCCAGGATGAGGTTAATACCCAAACAAACGGGGCGGCATCCGGGTCTCTCCAGATTTCCCGGGAATCGCTCCCGTATCCGCAGAGGAATACGGCGAAGGCCAGCCACATGCTGGGGATGAACATTAGAAATTATCAGAATGAAAAGCTCGGCAAGGTCACCGATTTTGCCGTGGATCTGGGATCGGGCCGGATTGTCGAAGTGATTTTATCCACGAGTGGCTTCCTCGGCATCGATCACGATTTCATCGCGGTGCCACCCGAAGTATTCCATCAGGCCGCGGGCGAGAAAGTCCTGCACCTGGATGCCACCCTGACACAAATAAACGCCGCGCCGAGATTTGTCTACACTCACTGGAACCAATCCACGGGATCCAATGCGGTGGCCGAAGCCTATGGTTATTTTGGAGTACACCCTTACTTTCTTACGGTTAATGGTCAATACCGGACCAGCAGCGTGGACGGAGTATACGCCAGCACGTTGCCGCGTAACATGGATGGGACTATTGATACGGCCGGAAACCATACGGCCGATGGTAAACACAATGATGAAATCGCGCGCGATTTGCAGGAACCCAGCGACCCATTTTTGACCCAGTATCCGGATGGCACGTGGACCACCAATCAGGATGCGGGCAAAGGCGGCCCAATCTCATCCTCATCCAGCATGGTTTATGTCCAAAGGTTGAGCCGACTGATGGGCAATCCGGTTAACAATTCGCAGAATGAAAAGCTTGGCACGGTCGAGAATGTAATCGTAGATCTCCCGGCCGGCCGCATCGTCGCCGTCATCGTTTCGTCCCATGGATTTGCCGGGGCGGGCCACACATTAACCGCGGTTTCCCCCACCAAACTAAGATACAATGCGGAAGATCATACGCTGCAGCTTGATATTTCGAAAGCCGTGCTGGCCAACGCCCCGCACTTCAAGTTCAACGAGCTTTGATTATCCGGAACCTTAATTGAGACCCTTCCCGCGGGTCATGGGATAACCACCCCGGGCGCGGGAAGAAGTCTGATTTCATTTGCGATCCGTGATAAACCGTGATGAAGTGATTTCGCTTCTTGTCCATTGATTGGTTTGCTCATCCCGGATGATGAGATTGTTTTCCTTTTGAAAGCGCTTCGAATCCGGAAATCACGTCGAACAGTTCCTCGTCAATGCCCGCCTGACGAATACGGTGGAAGGTGCCATGCAGAGTTTCCAGCAGTTCATCGATATTCTTGTCGGCGCGTTCCATCGCCGCCAAACGGCTGGCATTCTCGCTGGCAAGGGATTCGGCGCACGCCCGAAAAAGCGAGATGAAAAGATATTCGCGGATCAGCGCGCGCAGAGTCACGGTGCCGTGGCACATGACTTCGGGCAACAGCTTCGACGGCCACGGAACCTTGGCCAGACCCGCCTGCCAGGCGGCGTCGAGCGGCAGGAGCCGTTGGCCGACTGGTTCGTAGAGGGCGCCGCCCTTCGGACAATTATGGAAGATGTAGAGGCGCGCATATTCGCCTTTGGCCCGGCGCCCTTCGCTTTCGATTTGGATCCGCCCAACGAGGGGCGTGATGGCTTGCACTGAATTTGGCACGGTAAAGAGCCCCCTCAACTTAAGACCGGTATCGGTCAGACGCGCGTGAACGCGTTCACCGACGGCCCAAACCTCGGGTTTCCCGGGCAAAGCCGCCAGGGTTTTGACGGCGTAGTCAGCCACCACGTCATTGAACTGGCCTACCAGGCCTTGATCGGACCCGAACACGACGGCCCCGACCGGACCGGCGTCGACATCCTGCTTGCGTTTTATGACCGGCGTCGCGGGATCGCTTTCGCGAAAGCACGCACCCAATCCCAGTTCCACGGTGCGATAATAATCGCCCAACGCCTGCACCGATTTCTCGTATTGTCCGATACTGGAAGCAGCCAAAGCTTTCATCGTCCGGACGACAGATTGGAGATCGCCGGCACTGCCAATCTTTCGGGTCAAGCTCGCCGTGGTGTCGCTCATGGCTTCGTATCGGAATCAACTTCTGGAGACGGCTTCCTCCCGACTGGCGGCGGTGATTCGCCTTTGGCTTTAGTCTCAACCTTGGCTTTCTCCTGCGGTTTCGGTTCGGCTCCGGTTTTGGCTTTATCTTCCGGTTTCGGTTCAACCTTGGTGGCCGTTTTGGCTTCGGGCTTGGGTTGAAACGGCAGGAGCGCTTTGCGGGCAATTTCGATCAGGTTTTTTTTATCCTCGTCACTCAATTTCTTGGCCGTTTCAAAACGCGCAGTAACTTCCCGCGGGATCGTGGCGGCGGCGTCGCGCACGGCGCGTCCCGCGTCGTTCATCCGGTCAAGCGCCACCGGATCGAACAGATTCGCGGTCAATGCCAGCAGGACGGTGATTTGTGCGGGCACGGAAATCGGGGCGAATTCCGGCTGCTTAAGACAGGCGCGGATTCTCCGGCCGTGCTCGATGATCTTGCGGGTGTCGTCGTCGAGTCGGGCGCCAAAACGGGCAAAGGTTTCGAGTTCTTCAAACTGCGCATACGCGAGCTTCAAATCACCGGCGACGGCGCGGTAAGCCGCCCATTGCGCCTCGCCGCCCACGCGCGAAACGGATTTGCCGACATCCACGGCGGGCAACACGCCCAGTTCAAACAACGAGGGAGAGAGGTAAATCTGTCCGTCCGTGATGGAAATCAGGTTAGTCGGAATGTAGGCGGAAATATCCTGCGCTTCGGTCTCGATGATCGGCAGCGCCGTGAGCGAACCTCCGCCACATTCCTTGCTTAAATGCGTCGAGCGTTCCAGCATGCGCGAATGAATGTAAAAAATGTCACCGGGAAACGCTTCGCGCCCGGGCGGGCGCCGCAGCAGCAGGGACAATTCGCGATAGGCTTCCGCGTGCTGCGTCAAATTGTCATAAACGATCAATACATCGCGGCCCTTTTCCATGAAGTATTCCGCAATGCTGGTCGCGGCATAGGGCGTGATATAGGTAAGGCCCGGCGCATCGTTCCCTTCCGCGACCACGATCACCGTGTAATCCATCGCGCCTTTTTCGCGGAGATTGGCGACCACTTTGGCGACGGCCGAGGCGCGCTGTCCGATGGCACAATACACGCAAATCACGTTTTTCCCGCGCTGGTTTAAAATGCTGTCGAGGGCGATGGCGGTTTTGCCGGTCTGCCGGTCGCCGAGAATCAATTCACGCTGGCCGCGGCCGATGGGTATCAGCGCATCGATCACGATGAGCCCCGTCTGGAGCGGCACCGTGACCGGTGCGCGGTTCATGATCGCGGCCGCCGGACGTTCGATGGGCAGACGGTCACGGGAAGCAATGGGACCGCCGCCATCGAGCGGCCGGCCGAGCGGGTCGATCACACGCCCAAGTAATTCATCGCCCACAGCTACGTCCGTGACGCGCCCGGTGCGTTCGACTTCATCGCCGGCGTGCAGATCTTGATACGGGCCGAGCAGAACCACGCCGATTTCGGCCTCATCCACATTGAACGCGATGCCCAGAACATCGCCGGGAAACTTTACCAGCTCTTCAAAGCCGACACCGGGGAGGCCGGACACCATGGCGATGCCGGTGGCGACACTGATTACCCTGCCGACTTCGCGGGGGGTAAACGGCGGCGCAAAAGCCGCCAGCCCCTGGCCGATCCCTGCAAACGCGCGGTCGAAGACACGCTGCAACGGTTCAGGTGCAGCGTTCATGCGCTCTTTATTGCGGGCTTCGCTGCTTCCGGTTCAGGCGCGGGTTTGGCTTCCGGCTTGGACTCAGCTTTGGGTTCCGGTTTCGGGTCGGCCTTGGCTTCAGGCTTGGGCGCCGCTTCAACTTGGGCGCCAGCTTCTGGTTTAACTCCTGGTTTCGGATCACCGTCGGTTGCGGGTTTACCCCCGGCGTTGGCTTCCGTTTGGGACTCCGGCGCAGATTCAGGTTTGGGTTCAGCCTTAACTTCTGGTTTCGGCTCAACTTTGACTTCGGGTTTGGGCGTAGGCTTGTCCTGCTCCTTCAGAAGTTCGCCGACACCCTTTTGCAGCGACGCCAAATAATCCGCGATGGTCCAACCGACTTTCTGCCCATTCGCGCTAAGTTCAATGCCACTGATCAAATCCGGCGAGGTTTCGAACCGGAGGTGAATATCCGCCGAAAAGGTTTCATTGAGCGCATTTTGGATGGCCGCGCGTTGGGCGGCCGGCAGATCAAACGTGCTGCGCAGCAGGGCCGGTTCGGAATTTTTCTTGAGCGCTTGACCGAGCACGTTCTTCGCCTGGCGATTCAACCCGCGCAAGCGCCGGTCAAACACCTCACCCATCCGCTCTTCCAGGCTTGTCGTGGCCAGATCGGTCAGCGCCCTGCGCGTAATGGCAAAGACTTCCTTCTGCGTCAAGCGACTGATGGCTTGGTTCAAATTGCGGGCGTCGTTAACCAACGATTCCTGACGCTTGGCGCTTAAGGCATCGGCGGCCTTGCGCGCTTCCTCGAGGAGCCGCAGTCCTTCGGCTTTCGCCTCGTCCGTCGCCTTGGTCAGGAGCGCGGCCCGCTGCTGGTCGAATTCCTCGTTCTTATGTTGGAATTCATCCCGTTCCTTTTGCGCTTCGGACTTTTTCGCCTCAGCCTCCGCGAGTTCTTTCGCAATCAACTTCTCCCGCGTGTCGATCGCGTTGAGGATGGGCTTGTAAAGGAACCGCTTCATCAACCAGACGAGGATGAGGAAGTTCAGCGCCTGGGCGCCAACGGTAAACCAGTCGATCAACATAGGCTCACTTTCCCGCCACTTTGGCGGTCTCGGCGATGACATGGTTCCAGAAGGGATTGGCGAAAATCAAAATCATCGAGACCACGAAACAGTAGATCGCAATGGATTCGATCATGGCCAGGCCCACGAACAAGGTGCGGGTAATCGTCGCCGAGGCGTCGGGCTGTTGCGCCAGGGAACTGAGGGCGGTGGAAACCGCCCGCCCTTCGCCGAGCGCCGGGCCGATGCTTCCGAGCGCGATGGTCAGGCCGGCGGTGACGATGGAGACGACGGCGACGATGGTGATACTGTCCATAATGTTATCCTTGGGATGGTGATGATTCTTTTAAGTTGCGGCCGCCGGGGTTGATTTGAGTTTGCGCGTACGCGTGGCGGCAGCGATGTAAACCGCCGCCAGGATGCTAAAAATATAAGCTTGCACCATGCCGGTCAGCAGACCGAGCAGCGTCATGACAATCGGAAAAATGAACGGCGTGATGGTGAGCAGAATCGCGATGATCATCGCGCCGCTCATCATGTTGCCGAACAAGCGGACCGCCAGGGCGAGCGTGCGCGAAAGTTCGCTGATAATGTTAAATGGCAACATGATGATTGTCGGTTTCGTATAGGACACGAGATAACCCAACAGTCCCTGTTCCTCGATGCCGAACAACGGCACGGCCACAAATACGCACAAAGCGAGCGCCGCGGTGGTGGAGAGCGAGCCGGTCGGCGGCTCATAGCCGGGAATGATGGTGCAAAGCGCGGCCAGCGCGACGAACAAAAACAGCGTGCCCAGAAAGCCGATATATTTTTCCGGATGCTTCAGGCCCACGTCGGCGATTTGCTTCTCGATGCCCGTGACGACGATTTCCAGGAGGTTTTGCCAGCGCGAGCGCTTTAAATCCGTGGAAAGTTTGCGCGTGATGAGTTTGGAACCGACGGCGAGCACGAGCATCAATCCCCAGGTGAACGCAAGCGTGCCATTAATTTTGAAAAAACCGTGTTGCCAGAAGATCAACTGATCGGGACTAAGGCGCATGGTTGCCTCCCTTGGGCGTGGGATGGCAATGCTCGACCGGCGTGCGCGTGAGCCGCATCACGATGAATCGCGCCAGGATAAATCCGAGCAGGCCAAGGACGAGCCGCTTCCAGTCTCCGCCTCCGATAAAATAGAATCCGGCGAGGACAATCATGGTCCGGAGCAACATGCTCCCGGCAAACCAAAGCGCCGGCGATTTTGAGGAGGCGCCCAGGCGCACCGTCCACCAAAGGCCGCCAAAGAAAAAGGCGCCGAGCAAAAATCCGGCGATCAACACCATCACCAGCGTTAAGAATTCATTCATCGTCGTCCTCCGTTTCGTCGCCCATCGCTTTGTCTTCCTTTGCCACCCAATGCCAGGCGTTCAGACAGCCGACCGCCAGGCCGGCCACGAGCAACGCCAACGTCCACGGGTGTTTGCCCGGGTGATGGTTGTCCAGCCAGATCCCGAGCGCCGCTCCGAGCAAGGTGGGCACCGCGACCGACCATCCGACCAACCCCATCATGCCGAGACCAAACCAGACGCCCTGGGTGGATTTTCGCGCCTTCAGCTTGCGCGCCGCCTTCGCGCCAATTTCTCCGGCGAAGGAGGCTTCCGGTTTCGCGGTTTTGTCTGGCTGGTCACTCATGATGCAAGGTGGCGAAGCGACTCAGGAATCCGGTTTCCAATTTCGCCACCGCCGAACGCACGGTTTGCTTGTCCGCGTCCAGGGTGAGGAATTCCTTTTCGACGGCCGCGTGCAATTGGCCGAGATCCGTTCCGCCGATCGCGCGGCGCACGGACACGAGCACGTCCATGCCGGTCTTGATCAGCACTCCTTCATCCACGGCCACCAGGACTTCCCCGCCGGAGACCGTTTGATAAATCAAAATGCCCGGCACCAGCGCGGCCACGCAGTCAAGGCGGTGGGGCAGGAGGCCGAATGAGCCTTCGCGCGTTTCCGCGACGATGCGGGTCACTTCCTTCTTTTCCGCATAGACTTGAAATGGCAGGAGCACCTTAAGATGCATGTGCGACGGCGGCATGTTCGTCCTTGGGTTGAGGTGGGGCGGGTGGCGGTGGTGCCGCGGGGCTCTTTGGCGGTGATGCGGCGGCAGTCGGCGGCTTTGGTTGGGATTCCTTCCCGGATGGGGACGGCGGATTTGGTTCCGGCTTGGGATTCGTATGGACCGCCGGTTTGGCCGCCGGCCCGGTTTTTTCCGTCTTCAGCGCGGCGGTTTTGCCATCCGGTTTTGGCGGGGTGGCAACGGGAACCACCTTCGGTTTGCCTTTGGCTTCGCTGATCGCGCCGATCATGTAGAGGCCGCTCTCCGGGTAGTCCTTGAATTCGTCGTGCAGGATTCGTTCGCAGCCATCCAGCGCGTCCTTGAGGCTGACCAGCTTTCCCGTCAGCCCGGTAAATTGTTCGGTGGTGAAGAACGGCTGGGTAAGAAACCGCTCCAGGAGGCGGGCGCGCACGACCACCTGGCGATCCTCCGGTGAGAGCTGCTCGAGGCCGAGCATGGCGATAATGTCCTTGAGTTCGCCGTATTGGGCGAGGGTGCGCCGGATTTCCTGGGCCAGGGCGTAATGGCGTTCGCCGACAATGCCCGGCGTGGCCATCTTGGAACTGGATTGGAGCGGATCAATGGCGGGGAAAAGGCCTTCGCTCGCCCGCTTGCGGGAAAGCACGATGGATGCGGAAAGATGTGAGAACGTATGGACCGCCGCCGGGTCGGTGAAATCGTCCGCCGGCACATACACCGCCTGGATGGAAGTGATCGCGCCGCTATCCGTGTTGGCGATGCGTTCCTCCAAGCCGGACAGCTCCGTGCCCATGGTGGGCTGATAACCCAGACGCGACGGCATTTGTCCCATCAAGCCGGACACTTCCATGCCGGCCTGGATGAAGCGAAAAATATTATCAATGAGCAGCAGCACATCGCGGTGTTCGTCGTCGCGAAAATACTCAGCCATCGTCAGGGCCGTGTGACCCACCCGGAACCGGCTGCCCGGCGGCTCGTTCATCTGGCCGAAAACCATCACCATGTTGGGCAGCACCCCGGCGGCCTTCATCTCGCGATAGAGCTCCTCGCCTTCGCGGCAGCGTTCGCCGATGCCGCAAAAAATGCTGACGCCCTGCTGATGGCCGATCATATTGTGGATCATTTCGGTTAACAGCACCGTCTTGCCCACCCCCGCACCGCCGAAAAGTCCCGCCTTGCCGCCGCGTTCCAACGGAACGAGCACGTCAATAACCTTGATGCCGGTCTCGAAAATCTCGGACTTGGTGGAACGTCGCGCCAGCGGCGGCGGCGCGCGATGCACCGACCGCCATACGACGTCCGCCGGCGCGGGCTGGCGGTCAATGGGGGCGCCGAAAACGTTGAACATTCGCGACAGGATGGCTTTGCCCACCGGCGCTTTCAGCGGGCCGCCCGTGTCGGTGACCACCATTCCGCGCGCCAACCCCTGCGTCGGCGTCAGGGCAATTCCGCGGGCATGACGCGCATCGGTCTGCGCCAGCACTTCGATGATGATTTGGTTGTCCACGCCCGCGCGCAGCACCGAGTAAATCGGCGGCAACGGGCCGTCAAACCGCGCCTCCACCACGCTGCCGCGCACTGAGGCGACCGTGCCAAGGTTGGTTGAACCGGTTTTGGTTTCCATGGTGGCGGGTGTTTAGCTCCGTTCCATTGCGGCCGTGTATTCGCCGCGGCGGGCAGCGCGGTTGCAACGGGCGCGATGCCGCAGGGTTTGCTGCGCGGCCTGCACGTTGGCGGCTTGGCCCCGCCAGATTTCCAAGGCGGGCTGCTGGATGGCGCGGGCAAACGAAAAGGACAATGCCCAGGGCAATTGGGACTTGAAACGATGATTCATGGTATTCAGACGGGCCGAGGCCAGTTCGGCGGATTGACCGCCGGATAGAAAAGCGATTCCCGGAACCGCGGCGGGGACGGTTCGCCACAAGGTCTTCATCGTGAGGTTGGCCACCTCATCAATATCCTGCTCTTCATTGGGTGGGCGGTCGATTAACCTAACCTGATACTGCTGTTCACCGATACCCACTTCGCTCACTTCCTGGTGCGGGGGACAGGTCAATCCCGGCAATACCATGTTTGGCTTAAGAACCATGCCTTCCAGCAGCACGCCCTGGCTGTTAAGCTGGAGGAAAACGTTTCTCAGGACTTCCTCGGTCACCGCGCGGCAACGCTCCAGAGTGTGCCCACCGGCCATGAGCACTTCGGGCTCCACAATCGGGACCAGTCCGGCTTCCTGGCACAAAGTGGCGTAGCGCGCCAGCGCGTGCGCATTGGCCTCGAGGCAACCCCGGGTGGGGATTCCCTCCCCGATGGTAATGACGGCGCGCCACTTGGCGAAACGGGCGCCCATGTGAAAATACTCCTTGAGCCGGTCGCGCAAACCGTCCAGGCCCTCGGTGACTTTCTCGCCGGGATGCGCGGCCAGATCTTTGGCCCCGGTATCCACTTTGATGCCGGGAATGATGCCGGCTTCGGCAAGAACTTTTAGAAAAGGCGTGCCGTCTTGCTTCTGCTGACGGATCGTCTCGTCATACAGGATGACGCCGCTGATGCTCTCGCCGAGTGCCGGCGTGGTGATGATCAATTCCCGATAAGCGCGCCGGGCTTCCACGGTTTGGGGGATGTCCAGTTTCGCAAATCGTTGGTTGCAGGTGGGATTGCTTTCGTCCATCGCCAGCAGCCCTTTGTCATCGGCAAACAGCTTTTTGGCGGTATCGATTAGGAGTTGTGTGTTCATTCGATTTCTTTAGCCGATCATGGGCACCATGGGTTGCGGATGTCCATGAAGCGGCCAGCGCAAATCACCCGTCATCAAATACACGGCCATGGCCACGAGCATCAGAATGACGCAGAACCAGATGCGCCAGTCCCGATGGGCCCGCTTCCAATAAGGGCCATGGCGGGGATGAAGTTCCGCGCCATTCGGATTTTCAAACCGGTGGTGTGCTTGCTTTTCGGGTTCACTCATAAGGTCCTGCGTGCGGGTGCGCCCCGGTGGTTTTCATTTATGCGCCCCGTCACTTTTAAGGTTTTTGATTCGATTCAGTTCGGGCACGGATTGGTGGTCTTCCGCCATCGGGTTGCCGGCCGGTTTGCCGGCGGAAGTGGCGCCCCATTTCCAAGCGCGAATTTCCGGCAAGTCCTGGCCATGCTTGTCCACGTAATGTTTGTGCTCTATGAGCTTGTCCTTCATCTGCTGTTTCAGATAGTCGCCCTTGGAGCCCAGGTTCGGTACCCGATCGACGACATCCTTGACCAAATGAAAACGGTCGATTTCATTCTGCACCCGCATGTCAAAGGGCGTCGTAATCGTTCCTTCCTCCTTGTAACCGCGGACGTGGAGATTGCGGTTCGTCCGGCGATAGGTCAGCTTGTGAACCAGCCAGGGATAGCCATGGAAGTTGAAAATGATGTGCTTATCCTTGGTGAAGAGAGAATCGTAATCCAAGTCGCTTAATCCGTGCGGATGTTCGCTGGCCGGCTGGAGCTTCATCAGGTCAACCACGTTGATCACGCGGATCTTCAGATCCGGCAGATGTTCGCGCAGGATGGAAACGGCGGCCATGGTTTCCAGCGTGGGGGTATCGCCACAGCAGGCCATCACCACATCGGGTTCGCTGCCCTGGTCGTTGCTCGCCCATTGCCAGATGCCAATGCCCTGCGTGCAATGCACGACGGCGGCATCCATGGTCAACCATTGGGGCAGGGGATGCTTGCCGGCCACCACGACATTGACGTAATGCCGGCTGCGCAGGCAATGATCGAAGATGGACAACAGACAATTGGCATCGGCGGGCAAATAAACGCGCACGATGCTAGCCTTCTTGTTGATGACGTGGTCCAGGAAGCCCGGGTCTTGATGCGTGAATCCGTTGTGATCCTGCTGCCAGACGTGCGAGGCGAGCAAATAGTTCAGCGACGCAATCGGACGGCGCCAAGGAAGTTCCGCCGTCACCTTCAGCCACTTGGCATGCTGGCTAAACATGGAATCGACAATGCGGATGAACGCTTCGTAGCTGTTAAAGAGGCCGTGACGCCCGGTTAGCAAATAACCTTCCAACCAGCCTTCGCACTGGTGTTCGCTCAGCATGGAATCCAGCACGCGGCCGGCGGGTGCGAGAAACTCATCGTTTTTCACTTCGCGCGCGTCCCACTGGCGGTTGGTGACTTCAAAAACGGCGCCCAAAAGATTTGAGAGCGTTTCATCGGGACCAAAGACGCGGAAATTGTGCGGATTCAGCTTTTCGACATCCCGCAGGAACTTGCCCAGCACCAGCGTATCCTGACCTTCGTTTGCGCCGGGCGACGGCACCGTCACTGCATGATTGTGGAAATCCGGCATCTCCAGGTCACGCAACAAGACTCCGCCATTGGCGTGCGGATTGGAACCCATCCGCTTGTTTCCCTTGGGGGCGAGTTCTTGCAGTTCCGCGTTGAGCCGGCCATTGGCATCGAACAACTCCTCGGCCTGGTAACTCCTCATCCAGCTTTCGAGCAGCGGGACATGTTGCGGATGATCGCCGTCCACCAGTAGCGGCACTTGGTGGGCCCGGAAAGTACCCTCAATTTTCAAGCCATCCACCTCTTTTGGCCCGGTCCAGCCTTTCGGCGACTTGAGCACAATCATCGGCCAGCGGGGACGGGTCGTGTCTTTTTTCTCCCGGGCGTTGGTTTGGATGCGCCGAATATCTTCAATGGCCATATCCAGGGCGGCGGCCATGAGCTGATGCATCTTTTCCGGCTCGTCCCCTTCCACAAAGTAGGGGGTCCAGCCGCAGCCGCGGAAAAATTGCTCCAATTCGTCCGGTTCAATGCGCGCCAGAATGGTCGGATTGCTGATCTTGAAACCATTGAGATGCAAAATGGGCAACACCGCGCCATCGGTAATGGGGTCGAGAAATTTGTTGGACTGCCACGCGGTCGCCAGCGGGCCGGTTTCCGCCTCACCATCGCCGACGACGCAGGCGACAATCAGATTGGGATTGTCAAACGCGGCGCCAAACGCGTGACTGAGCGAATAACCCAGCTCGCCGCCCTCATGAATTGACCCCGGGGTGGTCGGCGCCACATGGCTGGAGATTCCGCCCGGAAAGGAGAATTGGGTGAACAGCTTTTTCAGTCCCGCTTCATCCCGGGTGACGTTCGGATACACCTCCGTCCACGTCCCTTCCAGATAGACGTTGCCGACAATCGCGGGACCGCCATGGCCGGGGCCGGCGACGTAAAACATATTCAGGTCATACTGGTTGATGACCCGGTTCAAATGCACATAAATAAAATTCTGTCCCGGCGTTGTGCCCCAATGCCCCACCACCAGGGGTTTCACGTCCGAGAGCTTCAGCGGACGCTTCAGCAATGGATTGTCATAAAGGTAGATCTGGCCGACGGACAGGTAATTGGCCGCCCGCCAGTAGGCGTTTATTTTTTGGAGGAGATCCGGCGCGAGGGTGTTCGTTTTCATATTTTAAGTTGCCAATTCCCCGCCTTTCCTGCGAAAGGCGGGGTGGGACGTTTGGGGGGACGGTCGATGCCTTATTTAAGTTGACCGGAGCGTCAATGGGTCACCAATTCCTCAACCCAATATCCTTTGCGATTGTAATGGCCATAAAGGCTGGCTTCATAATCACGCGTGAGGAGCGATGCGTCGGTGAACTCCGGCGACAGCTTGATAGTTTCGCGGGTAAGGTCGATGGAAACGGTGCGTTCGCTCCAACTCACGGTTTTGATCCACAGCGGGGAAATCAGGACTTTCTTTCCGGCCCACCAATTGCTGGTGTTGACGATCAGATAGCGAATCGTCCAGGTGTCATCGTCAACGATGAAATCCTCAACATGGCCGATTTCGCCATTCGTGGCTTCAATATTGTAACCCGCCACTTCATGACTGCTGCGCAAATGGTGATCGTATTTTTTCTCCTCTTTGGGGAAATCGTTCCATCTTTCGTGATTGCGCTCGATATAGGGATAGTAGCCCCAGCTGTAGGGCCCGCTCCAATAGCTCGGCCAGCCATAATATCCATAATAAGATTCTTCGAACTGGCGGGAAACGGGTTTGTCGCTGTCCAGGGAGGGGCTGGCCTCAATTTGTTTTTTGGTCAAATTGGCGATAATATTCTTTTTTTCGTCGTCGACCGTGACCAAGGCATAGGGGGAGAGCAAAACCTGGCGGCTGCTGAGCCAGGTTCCCGTGCTCACCACCAGATAGCGTACGGTCCAGTGGCGATCGTCAAAATAGGTGTCCTTGACCTTGCCGATATTTTCATCGTGCGAGTTGTGGATTGAATATCCATTCAGTGTTTTGGCTTTGTGTAACATAATGTTTCCGGGGAGGTTTGATTGGTTTTTAAATGGTTTGTTTCGCTTGTTGCGCTCGCCAGCTCTGAGATTGCGCTGGTTGGAGTGACTTGACCATGGGGTAAAACCCTACTGTCACCGCGGAAGCGGGAGGGAATGCCTCCCGCTTCGCAATCAATCCCAGTCAATGACCAGCTCATTGTCCACGTTCCAAACGCCGGGGGCATTCCAGGCAATACTGCCGGCTTCGTCTCTTTGATATATGGAATCAACCGTTCCGGTCAGCGTTGCTTTATGGCCGGAAACCTGCACCTTGATGTCGTTTTCGTAAAAAGCCCAATTACGCTTTAGCGCGTTCTCGATATCAGCTTTTTCCACGGACTCCAATGATTCCGATCTGATCGTAATGTTGTTGGTCACACCCGTTACACCCATCAAGCCTACAATGGCGTCCCGGGCAGCTTCCTTTTGATAATACCAGCTGACTTCACCGGTTAAGGTAATCCATCCGGCTTCCACTTTTACCTTTACCTTGTCGTTGGGAACATCCCAGCTCGCCCCCAACGCGGTTAAAACCTCCGTGGCAATTTCGGCGTTGGTTTTGGTGTAGGAGCTGGGATATTTGACTTCAATCTTTTCGACCAGGGCCGTGACGCCGGCGACATTTTTTGCCGCATTTTCGGCTTCGGTTTTCTTGGCGTAGCTGTCAACCACCCCGGTCAGCGAAACAATGCCATCTTTGGCAGTCACACCGATTTCGGCGGCGTTCAATAACGGCTGCCATTTGATGGCATCCTGAACGTCTTGTTGTAATTCCGCATTGCTTTTCATTTAGTGTCCTTCGGTTTGTGATGGCAATTCATTTGCCGTCACGAATTAATTCTGGCCCCCGGGCCGGGCCCTGGCTATGGGGTATAACCCGACCGGTGAAGAGGGCCGAATCGTGTAGAATGAACGTTATTCGGAGCGTAACCCGAGCCGGGCCAGTTTTTCGCGGGTGGATTGATAGTCCGTGTGCAGCAGGCCGGAAATTCCCAGATCATTCGCGATTTGGACAAACATCCGGGTGTTTTCGATGTACACGATCTGTTGGGCGGGCGTCACCGCGATGTCCAGCGCCAAACGGAAAATGGCCGGATCCGGCTTGTGAAGCCGGACCAAACAGGAGGAAACAAACGCATCGACAAATTCAACGAGCTGGAACCGGTGAATCCGATAGTCGTTGAGTTCCCTCGCTTCGTTGCTGAGCACGATGATCTTCAGACCGTACTTGGCCTTGAGTTGACGCATCAAGGCGATCATCTCCACATAAGGTTTTGATTGAGTGCACATGAAACGCCAAAACTCCGCCCGGGAGAACGATCGTTTCTGGTAAAAAACCACCCAGCTCAAATATTGCTGAAGCGTGAGCTTGTCCGTTTCGTAGATGACGAAGTTCAGCACGTGCCGCTCTTCCATCTCGGCCCAATCGAGCTTAAATTTCTTTGCCGCCCGGCGCCGGGCATGATGATCCCAGCCGTTGGTGAGCAGGACGCCGCCAACGTCCAAAAACAGGCACCTTATGGGAGGCAATTTCGTCATGGCTGATATGGCTGATAGTTTGTTTGGAACCGTATTTCATGCGGATTAGTTAGGATCGCCCTCGTTGCGCCACACCGCCACTGCTTCCCGGACCGTCAGCTGATGCGCCTTGGGCGCCGGACAGTAATCGTCCGTCCGGCTTTTCATTTCCAAAGCTTGGCGGACCATCGTCTGGGCGTCCGCCACGACGCGGTCCAGTTCCGCCACTTTTGCCAATCGGCGGCGAAAGCGTTCCGCACCTTGGAAGCGCGCCGCGAGGAAGGTTTCCACCAATTCCCAAGCCAGGGCATGACCGATCAGCAGGCCACCCAGGCAAATCATGTTTAAATCATCATCCTCAACGCCCTGGTGCGCCGAAAAGTTCTCGTCAATCAACCCGGCCCGAACCCCGGCGACCTTATTCGCCGCGATGGCGGCGCCAACCCCGCTGCCACAAATTCCGACGCCACGGTCGACGGTCCCGGCGGAAACTGCCCGGGCCAGCGGAATGATAAAATCAGGATAATCATCGTCAGACTTGAGCTGGCGGTCACCAAAATCAGTCACTGCATAACCGGTTTCGCGCAATTTTCCGGCCAGAAAGGCTTTCAATTCAAATCCACCATGGTCGGCGGCGATGCCGACGCTTTTCACGGTCTTTGGGTTAACGGTTTCCGTTTGAGTATCCATAAGTTTGTCGCGGAGATATTGCGGCTTTAAACTTCTGACAACAATGGGGTGAACCTTCCATTTCATCCATCACGCTGAGGGGGGCTTCGGCCTTTTTGGAAAGTTCCGGATTGGTCATAACTCGGTCAAAGGTGTTTGCTCGATGCGCGCCCGGCGGAGTGGCGCAAGGTCAGCTTGGGCACTTACGGCCTTGGTCAGAATGTTTTTCACCAGGCCCAACAATTTCTCGAATGAATATGGTTTGAGCAGCATCTCTACCGGTTGCAGGCATGGGTGCAGGGCGAATTCCCAGGTGGGCAAAACTCCGGTGGCCATGACGACCGGCAGGGTCATGCCCGCATCGTGGATTTTCCTGAGCAATTCGACGCCGGACACCTTGGGCATGAATTGGTCGGTGATCAGCAAATCATATTCGGACAGTTGCAGCGCGGACCAGGCGGCTGCCCCGTCCTGGGCAAGATCCACGTGATAGCCAGCCTCAATCAATACTTCCGCCGTTAGCTGGCGCAGGTCAAGCTCGTCCTCGACTACCAGGATACGCTGGCGCGGGTCTAACGGGCCGGGGATTGGTTCGCAAATTGGATCGCTAAAATTCGGGATATATTTTGGTGACATGATAACAGAATAGCTGAACGTTCCGGTTTCGCCATGGGGTGTTCACCCCATTTTTCCCTGTTTGCCCACTTTCTCACGGCTGGCCATAGAGCCGGCGGAATACCCCGGGTAAAAGGTCGGGCAAATCCTCGGAGATGAGTCCGGGACCAAATTCAGCGGCGGCGGCGCCGTGCAGCCAAACGGCAGCAGTCGCGGCGAGGAACGGTTCCATGCCCTGTGCCACGAGCCCAAGCACGATTCCACTCAAGACGTCGCCCGAGCCCGCGGTGGCCAAGGTCGGTGGTGCGTTGCTGTTGATAACCGTTCGGCCATCCGGAGCGGTGATGACCGTATCGCTGCCCTTGAGAATAATTACGGCGCCGCACCGGCGGGCGGCAACGCGCGTGCGGGTCAGTTTGTCGCCCGCGGGGTCGAACAGGCGGTGAAACTCACCGTCATGCGGTGTGAGAACGCACGGGCCGGTGATCGCTCCATCCAGTGTCGGCGGATCGTCGGCGAAACTCGTCAGCGCATCGGCGTCCAACACCGTCGCGTGGTTGGTCGCCAGCATGGCGAGCACCCGTGAACGGGTTTCTTCGCCCGTTCCGGCACCCGGACCAATCAGGAACGCAGTGTAACGCCGGTCGTCCAGCAAACATTCGAAGTCCCCCGGCTCCGCCAGCGGTTGGACCATGACGCTGGTCAACGCCGCCGCATAGACGGGTAGCGCGAGCGCCGATACGGCGATGGTGGTGAGTCCGGCGCCGGTGCGGGCCGCGGCGCGGGCCGCCAGCCGGGCGGCGCCGGTCATCGGGTAACCACCCGAGATCAGGGCGTGACCCCGCGTGTATTTATTTCCCCCGGCCTGCGGTCGCGGCAGCTTGGCGATCCAGAGGCACGGATCATTCTCAAATGTGATGGGGGAAATCGCCTCGAGCACGGAGGGTGAGATGCCAATGTCGGCAACGACAACGTCGCCGCACAAAAGCCGGCCCGGGAGTAAAAGATGGCCCGGCTTCTTGCGAAAGAAGGTGACGGTCAGCACCGCCGGGACGGCGCCCAACGTTTCGCCGGTATCGCCCATCAGTCCGCTGGGAACATCGATGGCGACGACGGGTAATCCGCGTTGCGCGGCGGCAATCAACGTGTCCGCCGCTAAGCCCTCCAGGGCGCGATCGAGACCGGCGCCGTAGATCGCATCCACCACCAGTTCCGCCTGGTCCAGCGCGGCGGGGGACAGCGGCTCGACTTTTCCGGACCACAAATCGGCGTGATGCCGCGCGGCGCCGGTCAGATGATCTTGCGAGCCCAGCAGGGCGAGCCGAACCGGCCAACCGGTTGCGGCGAGATACCGGGCGGTGACAAAACCGTCACCGCCGTTGTTGCCGGGTCCGCAGAGCACGATCACGGGGCGCGCCGTCCAGCGCTTCTCAATGGCCTGAGCGACGGCCTTGCCCGCATTTTCCATCAATTCGATCACCGTCGTGCCGGAAGCGACGGTTAGGCGGTCGGCTTCACCCATCTGACGGACATCGAGTAACGCGGTTTGGAGATTCATGGCGGTTCCTGGTTGATTGACTGACTTGTTTTACGGTTGGGAAGTTTCGTTATTTGATTTTTTGGTGAACGCTGGTTCCCCAGGCAAGTCGGCCGCGAGCGTTTTACCGCCTTCGGAGATGGCTTCGCTCAGGTCCAATGCCAGTGCTCCGTAATCTTTTCCGTCCCAAGCCCTGGGGCTGGCGGCAAAGACCCCGCGTTTGATTAACGTCGAATTAGTCCCCAGCGACCACATTTCCCACGCCATCGTAAATCGAATGGAACCGGCACCATTTTCGGCGCGGACGCCCTCGCAAGCCAGCACCCGGAGTCTCATTTCATAATCCAGCGTATCCTCGCCATGTGATTCCGCGGTGACGCTCGCGACGTTGCGGGCGGACCCCAGGGTTGCCTTTATCACGCGACTAATTCCGGCGTCGAGCGGTTCCGCCCAACGGTCAAACTCGGCAAAATGAATTTCATTGGTTCCCGTCCGGACCACCATGAATCGGGTTTGCAAATAGGCCGGCACCTCCGCGAGCTGGATTCCGAGCTTCCACTGGCCGGCAGCCGCTTCTGTGACCTCGTTGGTCAAAGCGTGCGGGACCGTGAGCACATAGAACCGGGTGGGATCGGTTTGGGGCTGGAAGAAAGCACAACCGCTGACGGCAACTGCAGCGACCACGCCCAGCAAAATGACAAACGGGCGGTGCGGAATTCCCGAACGTCGGGAATAAGTTGGTGGATTGATTGGCATATAGTTTTGGGGTCTATGCTTCGAAAGTCGGACCGGTTTAGGGATTCGTGCCGGGTAGTTTTTTTCCGGTGATGAGCGCGTTGGGGTTTCGTTCCAGATAATCGGCCAGGGCTTGCAACGATTCCGCCGTTTGCGTTAACTGCCGAAGCGTTTTGACGGCTTCGTCCCCGAGGCCGCTTTGCGGGCCGACCAGATTCTGAACACTCTGCGCCGCGTCGTGGAAAGAATGAAGGGCCCGCACGAGTTCCGTGCTGACCGGTTCCACCTGGGTGTCGAGTTTGGCGACCAATCCCTGGACCTCCGTCGCAGTCTTGTTAAGGTTCGCAAACGCCGACTTGGCTTCGGCCGAATCTGCCAGCGCCTCAATGGCTGAAGCGGCCGAGGTCACGGTGGTTACCATTTGCTTCAAGTCCAAACCGCCGGCCTGCTGATTCACGGTGGCCAGCAAAGATTTAAGCTCCTGGGACAATCCGGCAAAATCCACCTTGTTCAAATTCCCGGCAATCTTCGACAGATTCTCCACGAGTTCCGACATTCCGGAGCGCAACGTCGGCACGACCGGATATTTCGCGTCGCCGGCGGCGGGTGGGGCAGGGAACTGTTGCGGGTCAAAAAAATCGAGCTCCACGAATTGCAGGCCGGTGATGCCAACGAGGTCAATCTTGGCGCGCAATCCTTGATCAACCAGCCGTTTCAGCGTGGCGCCATCCGAGAGTTTGATCAGTTGTCCCGCCCCATCAGCGACTCGATTCTGGTTCAACTCCGCCACGACGACGACCTGCGAATGCCGGGTTTTCTCGTCGTAGCGAACTTGGATGCTTTTCACCCGGCCCAGGGGAACCCCGCGCAACTTCACCGCACTGCCGACGTCCAGTCCCTGCACCGACTCATTGAAATAGGCGGTGAAATGGCCCGGCCGCGAGAAGACATTGCAGGACGGCAGCGTCAGCAATGCCGCGATCATCAGCACCAAAGCGGCGAGCACGAAAGTGCCGGCCAAGGCGGGGCTAAGTTTGGTTTTCATTTTGTGACCAGGTTGAGACCCTCGCCCAGAGGATCATTCGTGCGTTTGGGCAAATCACCGCCCGGATTGAGAAAGTCCTTGACGCGCGGGTCCGGGCTCGTGGCGGCCAGTTCGGCGGGAACGCCTTCCGCAATGATTCCCTTGGTGTCGTGATCCAGCATGATCACGCGGTCGGCCAGCCGAAAAATGCTGGAGAGTTGGTGCGACACGATAATCATCGTGGTCCCGAAGTTGTCACTCACTTGCCGGATCAACTGATCCATCTCCCGCGAAACAATTGGATCCAGACCCTCCGAAGGCTCATCGAAGAAAACAATGGCCGGGTCGAGCGCCAGCGCCCGGGCCAGGGCCGCCCGTTTTTGCATGCCGCCGCTCAACTCCGCCGGATAGAGCTCACCGGATCCCGTCAAGCCCACCTCGGTCAGTTTCAGCGCAACAACATCTTCGCGATCCGCCCGTGACAACGAGGTGTGCTCCTCCAGCGGCAAGGAAATATTTTCCGCGAGCGTCATGGAACTCCAAAGGGCGTTATTCTGGTAGAGCACACCGAAAGTTTTCAAAATGTCCCGGCGTTGCCCCGTATCCGCTGCCGTGAAGCTTTTCCCAAAATAAGCAATGTCCCCGTGGAAGGGTTTTAGCAATCCAATCAGGCAGCGCAGCAACGTGCTCTTGCCGCAGCCGCTTCCGCCGATGACAAAAAGCACCTCGCGCGCGCGAACGGCCAATGATAAATCCCGCAAGACCACGTTGTCGCCGTAGCCACAGGTCAGGTCCTTCACTTTAATTACCGGCATGGCGGGGTTGTTCTTCATGGGGTCAAATCCGCAGGACGTTGAAAATCACCGCAAATAATGCGTCGGCGAGGACAATCAGCAGAATGCCAGTCACCACGGCCGAGGAAGTCGCCGTGCCAACGCCCGCCGCGCTCCGATCGCATTTCATTCCCCGCAAGCATCCGGCGAGACCGACGGCCAGTCCGAAGAAGAAACACTTGAACAGTCCGGTGGCGAGATCAGAAAAGCCCACCCGGTTCTGCGTCTCGATCCAGTAGGCGGAAGCCGGGATGTTCAGCATCACCGCCGAGACCGTCATGCCACCGAGCACGCCCAGGACATTGGCATACAAGGCAAGGATCGGCATCATCACCGTCACCGCCACCAGCCGCGGCAGGGCCAGGAAATTCACGGACGAGATGCCGACCGTCTCCAAAGCGTCTATTTCATCATCCACTTTCATGTTGCCGAGCTGGGCGGCGAATCTGGCGCCGGTGCCACCCGCCACGATGAACGCCGCCATCATGGGGCCAAGCTCGCGAACCACGGACAGGCCCACCAGGTCCGCCACGTAAATGGCGGCGCCGAATTGCTGCAACTGGACCGCCGATTGAAACGCGAGAATGACACCCACCAGAAAGCTTACCAGGCTCACCATGGGCAAGGCGGAAGCCCAGCACCGTTGCATCTCCACCAGGCAGTCCAGCCAGCGAAACCGGCGCGGATGTTTCGCCATCCCCATAAAACCGAGCGTGCATTCACCCAAAAAGGAAACATTTTGGCGGGCCTTATGTTCCCACCTGGTCGCGAAGTCTAAGGCCATGTCCCATCCCGACCGGGCGGCCGCTTTCATGATTGGCTTCGCCGTTGCTTTTTCCGGAACCTGCCGTAACAGCGTCTGCAGATTCTCCGGCAACGCTTCTATGTTGAAGCGTTTTTGCGCCGCCGCACACCAGGACCGGCCGTGTACCAGGAACAAAACCAGTGAAGTGTCCCACTTGCCCAGTTTGCCGGGTATGACCAGAATGTTAACGGCTGGTCCTTTGCCGAGCACGGTGGGCCACGACGGCACGCGCTCACTCAACTCCCAGTCGCCGCCAATTGTCACCTGACGGTCACTGCCATTCACGCCCGCTTGAACTTGAGCGGTGGCGGTGGGGATGACCGGCCTGGCTTCTGGCAATGACAGATTCCCGGCCATAAATCACAAACCACTTCGGCCGGAAATTTGTTTCATCGTTTTCTTCATCGGGTGTGGCCGCCGGTTTATACGTTTCTTGATTTTGATATTCACAATGCGATCACTGGAGGAGCCTTAAGAAAGAGTCGCGAGCGACTCCTTGGTAAACCCAACCAGTTCGGAGGAACGTCCCTCATGAATTTTTCGCGCCCAGGCCGCATCGGCAAGCAAAGCACGACCCACGGCCACCAAATCAAAATCTCCCCGGTCAAAACGTCGCAGCAGTTCGTCCAACGAACTGGGCGTCGACGCTTCACCCTGGAAGGCGGCCAAAAAATCGCCGGAAAGCCCGACGGAGCCGACCGTAATGCTGGTTTTGCCGGTCAGTTTTTTTGCCCAGCCGGCAAAATTCAAATCCGATCCGGTGAACTCCGGCTCCCAGAACCGGCGTTGCGAACAATGGAAGATATCCACGCCGGCCTCCGCCAAAGGGATCAACCATTGCTCCATTTCTGCGGGGGTCGCCGCTAGTCGCGCCTTGTAATCTTGTAGTTTCCACTGCGAAATGCGAAGGCTGATCGGAAAGTCTGGCCCCACCTTTTGGCGGACGGCAGCGATCAATTCCGTGGCGAAACGAGAGCGCTTCACCAGACTGTCGCCGCCGTAATCGTCGGTGCGCTGGTTGGTGGGATGCCAAAAGAACTGATCAATCAAATAGCCGTGCGCGCCGTGGATTTCGACGGCATCGAAGCCCAAAGTCCTAGCCTCTGCCGCGGCTTGAGCGAACCCCCGGATGGTATCGGCAATGTCCTGTTTCGTCATCGCCACGCCGCCGATTTTTCCGGGCGCCACGAGACCCGAAGGGCCTTCAAACGGCGCCGTGGTCAGCCAGCCGGATTCCTTCGGCGCCACCACCCCCATATGCCACAGTTGCGGGGCCATGACGCCACCAACCGCATGCACCCTGGTAATCACTTCCTGCCAGCCATGAAGCGCCGGCTTGCCATGAAAACGTGGAATGTTCGGATCATTGGATGAGGCGGGACGATCGACGACCGTGCCTTCCGAGATAATGAGGCCAACTTCACCCGTCGCGCGACGAGCATAGTAATCCGCTACATTGGAAGTGGGCACGCCGCCGGGAGAAAACGAGCGCGTCATCGGCGCCATGACGATGCGATTCTTGAGTTTGAGCGACTTTAATTGGAACGGCTGAAAAAGGTGTTCGGTTGGCATAGGGATTAACCTTGGAAAACGCTAGGCCATTCATTCGCCCGTGCCCATGGGGTATTACCCTACCGCTCATCCCCGGCGACGAACCGCAGCGGACAACGCTCAAGCGGGCAAGCAAGGGAAAAACAAAATCGCGTGAAAATACGGTCGGGTTATACCCCATTTATTTCGAAGGAATGTCCGCT
>Ga0302319_10005938_pt1 | contig 24329 bp, 19 predicted proteins | sample Bog_T0_2_FD_203319 | JGI IMG/M metagenome (GOLD analysis project Ga0302319, IMG submission 203319) | Peat permafrost microbial communities from Stordalen Mire near Abisko, Sweden - Bog_T0_2 | ecosystem: Environmental > Terrestrial > Soil > Wetlands > Peat | place: Sweden: Abisko, Stordalen Mire...
GCTGCCGTTGTTGCTGCATCTGTTGAACAAGGGTTTTCCGCAACATTTCAAGTTCCCGTCCATCGAACTGATCAAGGCCACGATGGCGCGGCGCTCCAAGCTGCACCGGTGGCGGCACTTGATCCTGCTGTTGTTGCGCACGGCCTTCCTCGGGTTGCTGCTGCTGGCGTTTCTTCAGCCGGTACTCAAACAGTTCGGCGGCAACCCCGCCGACCAGACCGGCCGGCAGGTTTTGATCGTGCTCGACCATTCCCTCAGCATGGAATACCGCGGTGACGGTCCCACGTCCCGCGAGCGCGCGGTCCACGAAGCCATCAAGCTCATGGATTCGCTTGGCCCCAACGACACAGTGAACCTCCTGCTGGCCGAACCCGGATCGGTCGCGTGTTTCGTCGCCTTTTCCCGGGACTTCGCCGGCGTCAAACGGTTTCTTAACCAGTTAAAACCCGGCCTGGGTCGGGCCGACATCAATCTTGCCAATGCCATGGCGGCCCGGTTGTTGGGGCCGGCCGCCGCCCGTCCGGAGATCTATTACCTCTCCGATTTCACCCGGAAAAAATGGGCCAACGCCGATTTCAAAATGCTACCGCCGACGGCCCGGTTGTTCTTCGTGGATGTCGGGTCGGCGCGGCGCGACAACCGCGCCATTCTGGATGCCCGGCCTTCGCAAACCCGGATGCTCGCCGGCGACACCGTGCCGTTGGAAATCACCCTTGCCAATTTCAGTGCGGAGGCCTTTGCCGGCCGCGTGACGGTCACGCTCGACAAGCAATCCAGTATTGACCAGGAGGTTTCCCTTGCGGCCTGGTCGCAGGAAAAAGTAACCGTGCCGGTGCCGGTCGGCGGGCCGGGGGTGCATTTGTGCGAAGTGGGGCTGCCGCCGGATGCGCTCGAATACGACAACCATTTCTTCCTGACGCTTTCCGTTTTGGAAAAAGAGGAGGTGCTGATTGTCACCGACCACCCCGACGCGGGCAGCAGCGGCGCCTATTTCCTGAAAACCGCGCTAAACCCGTTCGCCAATGAAGGCGGCTCGCTGCTGCCCCGGATCATTGCCTCCGCTGAAGTGGCCCCGGCGCGCCTGGCCGGCGTGCAGAAAATGTTTTTCACGCAGGTCAACAGGTTGGACCCGGCCGCCGTCGAAACGGCGGCGAAGTTTGTCTTCCAGGGCGGGGGACTGGTCTATTTTCTGGACGGCCCGGCCGACGCGGAAAATCTCGCCGCGCTGGAAAAAATCACCGGTCCCGACACGTTGCCGCTGCGCTTGTCCCGCCGCAATGTCGCCACCAATGTTGCCGCTGGCGCGCAGCAGATTGTGCGCGGCGATTTCAAATCGCCCTATCTGAAATTATTTCAGGGCAACACCCGGCAGGACCTCGCGTTGCTGGAATTCTACGATTATTACCAGGCCGGCGCCACAAGCGCCGGCGGCGTGCTGCTGGAATACGGCGATGGATCACCCGCCATGGCCGCGTTGCATCACGGACTGGGCACGCTCCTGCTGCTCAATTTCTCGGCCGGCGAATTTTCGAGCAACCTTGCCCGCCAGCGGATTTTCCCCGCCTGGATGCAGGATCTGGCCAGGGCCATCTCCATCACCGAACCGCCGCCGTGTTCCTATACTGTCGACGAACCCATCCATACGGAGATCTGGCGCCGCGACATGCGGAACGACCTGCTCAGTCCGGCCGGCGCCGCCGTCGTCACCCAGCGCGAACTGGCCGGCGAACGCTGCAGTCTGGCTTTCACGCCGGACCAGACGGGCTTTTACACCCTCGGCACACCGCGCCCCGCTTGCGCCTTTGGCGTCAACCCGGCCACGGACCAATCGGACCTGCGCCCCATGGACAAAAGCCTCCTGCCGACCGAGTTTGCCGAAAACCATGAGGCTCATCTGGTGGCCGGCAGCGAAGATTATGACGCGCTCGCCCATGGCCGTCCCGTCTTTCACTGGCTGCTGTTGGCCGGTCTGGCTGTGCTCCTGGTGGAAACTGCCTTTCAACTTCTGATCCGGAGGAAACCCGCATGACTGCCGGGGAGATGGTTTTTGATCCGGTGCTGCCGGGGCCGATCATCGCCCTGCTCGGAGTGCTGCTGGTGCTGGTGACCGTGCGGGTTTATTGGCGGGTGGGTTTTTCCATCGGCTGGCGGCGGAATTTGCCGCTGTTGGCCTTCCGCATCGCGGGCACGGCGCTCGTTCTGGCGTTGCTTCTCCAACCCTCGCGCCGCGTAACCCTGCCGCCGCCCGACACCGAGCGCGTGACGCTGATCGGAGTGGATTCTTCCCGCAGCATGAATCAGCGCGACGCGGGGGATAAAACGCGTTTCGATGCCGCCAAAGACCTGTTGCTGGAAGCCGGCGCGCTCGCGCCAAACGGCACGTCCGCCAATGCCCGGCTGCGCTGGTTCCAATTCAGCGATGACGCCCGGCCGTTGCAGGCCTCCCTCCTTGATCTCGCTCCGGAAGGCACGACCACCCGCTTCCACAAATCCATTAGCACCATGTTGAGTCTGGCCGACGCCAATGAAGTGCCCAATGCGTTGATCTTGTTGACCGACGGCCATGATTTCGAAATGGTCAATCCGGTGAAGACCGGCACGGCGGCGCGGCTGCGCCAGGCGCCCATTTACGCAGTGGCATTGGGGCGGCAGGGCAGGGTGCGGGACGTGGCCGTCCGCATCACGGGTTACCAACCTTATTGCTACGTCAAGCAGAAGGCGCGCATCAGCGCCACGCTGCGGCTGGTGGGCTGCGAACTGGAGGACCTTGAGGTTCAGTTGCTGCGGCAGGGCCAGCTCGTCCAGACCAAGCACCTCAACGCGCAGCAGTTCCAGGAATTGCCCGTGGAATTTGAGGTCGCCGAGCCCGAAACCGGACAGTATGAATATGAAGTTCGGATCCCGCCGCTGGAAAACGAGGTGGACACGGCCAATAATAGCGCCATCACTTATCTGAATGTGGTGGACCAGCAAATCCGCGTGCTCGTGCTCGAGGGGGATCCGTACTGGGACACCGCATTTTTGCAACGCTCGCTGATGCGCAATGATAAATTCGATGTGGACGCGCTGATCCGCTATGGAGCCGATCATATCCGGGCCATTCGCAAGACTCCCGGCACGGGCGAGTTGCATCCTCCGGAAACACTGGATCAATTTGCGGCTTACGACGTCATTATTCTTGGGCGCGCGGTGGATTCACTGCTGGGTCCGGCGCCGGATCAGTCCATGGCGTTGCTCGATCAATACGTCAGCGAACGCGGCGGCACGGTGATTTTTAGTCGCGGCAGCGCCTTCGGTCGGGCCGCGCCCGGCGAACTGGAACCGGTAATATGGGGCGGGAAGACCCGCGACCATGTGCGACTGGAGACGACCGCCGAGGGGCGCGGGCTTTCCCCGTTCCGCGTATTGAGTGACGGTGAAGGCGGCTGGGACGCGCTGCCGGAATTGGTTGCCGGCAGCAACGCCCGGGAAACCAAACCGCTGACGGCCACCTTTGCCGTGGCGACGGGCCGGGACGATACTGCCCAGGAGGCCGCCATGGTGCATCGTCGTTACGGACGCGGTCAGGTCATGAGCATCGGTGTGGACGGGCTCTGGCGCTGGGCGCTTAATTCGAAGGTCGAAGGCGCCAATTCGGCGTTCGACCGGTTCTGGGATCAAATGATTCTCTGGCTGCTCGCCGGACGGGATTTCATTCCCAACCGGCAATACTCGTTCCGACCCAGCTCCGCCAATATATTGCTTGGTGAAAATGTTTATTTCCGCCTCGTGTTGCGGCAGCCCGATACCCGGCTGAAATCTGTTCCCGCCACCATTTATTATGGCGACACGGAGGCCGGGCGGGTCAACCTGGTGCTGGCGCCCTCCAGCACCAGCCGGCTCACGGCCCAATTCCTGCCCGAACGTACCGGACGCTATCGCGCGGTCGTCAACCTGCCCGACGGCACCACCCAGGAATCGCGCTTCATCGTCTTCACCGAGAATCTTGAGGAAACCGAGGTGGCCACCGACACGCTTTATTTGCGCCGGTTGTGCGAGAGCAGCGGCGGGCGGTTGCTCGCGCCGGAGGAATTGCCCAGGTTGCTGGCCGAGCTGGGCCAGGCGGCCGCCAGCCAGGCTCCCCAAACCATCCTCCGTCCCGTGTGGAATGCCGCTTGGGTTTTCTATCTGGCGGGCTTACTGTTCGGGTTGGACTGGTTTTTGCGAAGAAGATGGGGTTTATGCTGACTGAACCGCAAACATTTTTGGAGCGTCTGGCCGCCGCCGACCGCGAGCATCAAAAGGAAGCGGGCGGCATCCTGCTGCTGCAAGGCGTGAAATATTTCTGCGCCGCCGTCCTGGCTGCGTTTGTTCTCGATGTGGTGTTTCATCTGACGGCCGGTTGGCGATTGGGGCTGCTGCTGGCCCTCCTGGGCGGCGTCCTCGGTCTGGTCGTCTTCAGTTGGCGACTCGCCTTTGTCCGGCGCAATCGCCTGGAACACATCGCCCGGTTTTTGGAAACGCGCGACCCGGCGCTCGGCTCGCGGTTGATCAACCTCCTCCAGTTGAGCGAACAGGCCGGCGACCCCTCGGTGGCGCCGCTGACGCGTGAATTGGCCCGGCAGGCGGTTGAAAATTACGCCGCGGAACTCCGGGTCCTGCCCCTGGCCAAACTCGCACGCACGGACGGCTTGCAGCGGCAGGTCAAAAGGGCATTGTGGGCCCTGCTGATTTTTACCGCCCTGCTGGCGGCCGCCTTCCAGATCTCCACCGTTGAACTGGCTCGCTTTGCGGATCCATTTGGTGATCACCCGCCATATTCCTTCACCCGCCTCAGCATTGTCCAGCCCGGTCCGGACGGAACCAACGTGCTTTACGACCAAGGCCTGGTCATCCGCGTCAAGGCCGCCGGCCACCAGCCCCCGGATGTCTTCCTCACCGCTTTCCCGCCCGGTCACCCCGGGCAGGCGCTGACGCTGCCCATGTTCGAAAAGAGCGGCGGCGGCTACAACCAGTTGCTCGACGGCGTCCGCACCGGCCTCTTGGTCTTTGCCCACACCCGGGATCACGCCAGCGAATCCAAACAGGTCCGCATTGGCGTGATCCTGACGCCGCAGCTCGAGCAGGCTTGGGTGCGCATCGCGCCGCCGGCTTATACGGGCATTCCCCCGGCGGAAAAACTCTATGTCTTCAAGGGCGTGCAAGCGCTCGCGGGCAGCGAAATAAGATTCCGCCTGCAATCCAACCGCCCGTTGCGTGAAGGCCTCCTGACCATCACCGCCGGCGATCAAAACCCGCAGCGTGTGTCCTTGAAAAAGTCCGGGGAAAAAGAGGTGTCTGGCTCCTTCACTGCCGCGGATTCCGGACGCCTGACTTTCGCCCTCACGGACGCGGACGGATTGCCGTCCCGGGCTGATCTCGAAGGCGCGCTTACGGTCACGCACGATCTGCCCCCGGAAATTCACCTCGCCAACCCTGACCACGATGCCTTCGTGGCCATGGATTTCAAGCTGCAGGCGCAGATCGAAGCCAGCGATGACTATGGCCTCCGCGAAATCCGCCTGCATCGCGGCTTGAATGGCGTTTATTGCGCCCCGAAGGTTTACACCTACACCAATATCATTCACGACAGCCGGGAGACTTTCGATTTCGATTTCGCCACACTCGGCGTGGGGCCGGGCGATCTCGTATCCCTTTTTGCCGAAGCGGTGGATAATGCTCCGCAGCCGCATCTGGCCCGCAGCCAGACAGTCTCCCTGCGGATCATCAGCGTGGAAGATTACAACAATTTCCTGCGTCGCCAAACGGACATCGCGGATGCGGAGGCCAAATATGCCGAACTCAATGACGATTTGCAGACGCTGGTCGGGCAGCAGAAACAACTCGGCGAAGCCATCCAGAAACTGCAAACCCAACTAGCCAAGGCGGACCCGACACAACGCGATGCGCCCACAGAGCAGTTGGACAGCCTGGTGGCCAAACAAAATGAGTTGAACGAAAAACTCAATCGCCAGGCTGAACGCATGGAAAATTTCGTCCGGGAAAACCCGGTTTATGACGTGGAAAAAGATTTGCAGGAACGTTTGCGCCAGCAGGCGGCGGCCATCCGCGAGAGCACGCAGGCCAATGACCAGGCCACGCGCGACGTCGCCCGACAAAGTTCCCCGCCGGGCGGTCCCCGTCAGTTGTCACCGAAAATGCTCGGGGATTTCAAAAACGCCTCCGATAAACAGGTCGCCCGCCTGAGCGGGGTCCAGGATGCTACCGGGAAACAGGTCGTCCAGGTGCTGGACGACATGGATCAGATCCAGGAGCTCGTCAAGGATTTTAACCAGTTTGAGGTGCTTTACCATGCGCAGCAGGAGTTGGCACAGCAATCGCAGCCATACAATCGTCCCGGCCAGTTGGACCGCGAAGATCAACTGGCCTTGAAGGATCTTGCGGCCACCGAAAACCAGGTTTCCGATTTGCTCGGTCAGCTCCAGGATAAACTGCGCGTCGACGCCCAGGCCGCCGAAAAACTATTTCCCAAGGCCGCCCAAAGTGGCAGCGATCTGGCCGCTGCAATCGGCGAGCGCCGGCTGCAACCGCTGGCGGATCAGGCCACCGGCCAGATGCTTTTGGCCAATGGCGAACAGTCGTACAATCTCGCCGACCGGTTGCGGGCCGAAATGGGAAAGATGTTCAGCCAGTGCCAGGGTGGCAACTGCCCATCCTCGGACGAACTCGATGCCTATCTGAAATTGCAGCGACTCAACCCCAACCAAAACTTTGCCCAGATGGCACGCAGCCGGAAGTTTGGCACTCCCGGGCGCGGACGCGCGGAAGGGCAGGGCGACGGCGAAAACGGTCAGGCCGGTTTCGCCATGACCGACGGTTCCAACCCCAATGTGCTGGGCAATGAGTCCAGTCCGCATCAGAGCGGCAAAACAGCGCGGCAATCCAGCCGGTTCGGCAAAGGTGCCGGCGTCTTGGGTGGCAGCGACCGCGGTGAAATCGGAAAACCGGATACGCTCAAGAACCTGAATCCCGTCAATCGCCAGTCTGGCGCGGTCGCGTCGGAAACCGTCATCGAGGAATACAATGATGTCGTGGAAAATTATTTCAAAGCCATCACCACCAAGAAAGACCATCCGGCCAATGAAAGCTCAAAATAACTTCGTAGCGCATTTCGCCTGCCTTATACTGTGTGCCAACACCCTGGTTTCCACCGCCCAGGGCATCAGTGGCGGTGAAGCGGCGCCCACCCCGCCGACCGCGGTTCATTCCGACCTCAAACTACTCCAGTGCGGCAATCTGATTTACGCCGGCAACAAGAGTTCGGTCTGCTTCGCCGACAATTTCCTTTCCGACGTGGCCGAGCAGACGAATTTAAGGGTGAATAAAAAATTCTGCCCGGTGCGCCTGGATGCGGAAGCGCTGTTCGATTATCCGTTCTGCGTCATGTCGGGCAACGAGAGTTTTGCCCTCACGCAAAAAGAGCGCGATCAGCTTCGTAAATATCTCACCCAGGGCGGATTCCTCCTGGTCAGCCCCGGTTGCTCCGATGAAAAATGGGACAAGTCCTTCCGGGAGGAAATCAAGTTGTGTTTCCCGGAATATCCGCTGGAGAAAATCCCCATGACGCACCCCATTTTTTCCCTCGTCAACCCCATTGGCGAGTTGAAGGAAAAGCATGGCCGGCCGGTTTCGTTGGAAGGATTGCAAATCAACGGCCGGCTGGTGCTGGTCTATTCCGCGGAAGGATTGAACGACGTAGAACACGCCGAAGGCTGTTGTTGTTGCGGCGGAAACGAGATCCAGGAACCGGCCCGCGTGAACGTCAATGTCTTCACCTATGCGGTCGTTTACTGAACCAGTTGGCACGCTGTTCATTTGCCTGTTGCTGGCCGGAGGCTGCCGCCAACCCCCGCCGGACGCGCTCAATCTGTCCATTTACTTCACTTGCGATACCCGCGGCCGGATCGAGCCCTGCGGCTGTTTCGCGGGGCAGTTTGGCGGTCTGACCCGGCTCAAAACCGTGCTGGATACCGAGGCTCCAGACTTCGCTCTCCGCGTGGATGTCGGCGACGCCATTAATGGCCACGAGGATTATGATCTGATCGAGTATCGCTATGTGTTGCGGGCCTTCGCCGCGATGCATTACGACGCGCTGAACCTCGGCGCCCGGGAGGCCCAATTCAGCGCCGCACAGCTTCGCGATCTCAAGCAGACGTCGCCCGTGCCCATCCTGGCCGCCAATCTGGTGGACGCGGCCAGCCACCGGCCCATCTTTGACGGTTATCGCATTGTCCAGCGCGGTCCCTATCGCATCGGGCTCATTGGTGTTCTGGATCCCACCGGCTTGACCGAAACCCTGGGCGCGGGTCTGGCCGTGGACGACATGGCTTCAGCGATTGAACGCTGTCTCGCCGAAATTCGAGGCAGGACCGATTTGATCGTGCTGCTGGCCTTCGCTGACGAAACAAAGCTAACGCAGCTCGCCCAGGAATACTTCGAATGTCAGGTCATTCTTGGCGGCAAAGTCAGCCAGCCGGCTCAGGAATTGAAAAAGGAAAACCGGAGTATTGTCTATTTTGTCACCAACGAATCACGCGCGCTGGGAATTTTGAAACTTCGTCTGAACAAAGGCACACAGCTTCAGGTGGTCAGTAACGAAATCCGCCTCCTGCATGATAAAATCCCGCAGGACGCCGCCGTTCGCGAAATGATGCAGCGCTACCGTGAAGAAGTCCGCCACACGCATCTGGCCGTGGACGATCCGAACACCCTCGCAGCTGACATGGTTCCTGGCGTCCGAACCATAGCTGCCTACGTCGGCACCGACCAGTGTCTCACCTGCCATCAAAATGCGGCGAAGGTCTGGCAGGCCTCCGCTCATGCGCACAGCTTCGCCACGCTCACTGGCCGCCAGGCAGATGCCGATCCCAAGTGCATCGGTTGTCACACCATCGGCTTTGGCTCGGCTGCTGGTTATCGCCGCGAATTCGGCGCGACCAAACTGGTGGAGGTCGGTTGTGAAAGTTGTCACGGACCGGGCAGCCTGCATGTCCGTCAACAGCAGGGCGATACGACCGTCAACTTCACCTATCGCCCGCTCGATGCCGGCGACTGTCGAAAGTGTCATCAGGGCGAATTCAGCCGTCCCTTCCGTTGGGAGGAGTTTTGGCCGGCGATTCAACACGGGATGGATTCAGCCCCAGCCACAAAAACCACCATCCGCGGAATATGAAATCTATTTTGATGCTTTCCTGCCTCTTGTGTTTACTGGCCTTTGCCGCCCGGGCCGGGTTGCCGTTGGGATGGAGCACCAATTACCCGGCCATCCAGGCGGAAGCGGCCGCCAAACACGAGCCCATACTGGTTTATTTCACTGCCAGTTGGTGCGGTCCTTGCAAACTCATGTCGCAAGTCATCCTGGCCGATCCCGTCATTCGCCAGGCGCTTGCCGGCACGGAACATGTGGCGGTTGACATCGATCAAAACAACCCGCTCGCCACCACATTCGCCGTCACGGCCGTCCCTACATTCCTGCTGCTCTCCGCCAGTGGCGACGAAACCCGGCGTGCCACCGGCCTCCAACCGGCCGGCGATTTTTTACAATGGCTGACCAATGGATTGGCCGAAGCCAGGCAAGCCGCCGTTCAATTGGCGCAAATTAAAACCGAATTGGCGGACATCGAGCGCATGCTTGCCACCACCAACCTCGCCGCCATGGAACCGCTGACCCCGCGGCTTTTCGACCTTTGCGCGGCCAACGATCCAGCCATAGTTCTCTCCGCCGGCAAACGTTTGGCGGAACTCACTGCGCTTAATCCCGCGATGGTGCTGCCCGGCCTTGATTGCCCGCGCTTGGCGACGCGCTTGCAAGTCGCCAACGCCCTGCACTCCCGCCTTGGCAATGCATTTGATATCGATCCCTGGAGTGACGAGACCACCCGGAAACAGGCCGTTGAAAAATGGCGGCAACGCCTGGCATCCGCCGAAAAGTAAGGCAGGCGTCCCGCCGGCACCGCGAGCGCTTCACCCCGGGCAGTCCAGCTTCCGGACGTGGCTCAGCGGGTGTCCGATGGCCGGGAACGTTGCTCCGTTCCATCCGGCGGCTCACCCACCCCGAAAGAACGAGTTACCGGTGTCACCCAAGTGACGGATTAAATCCAGTTCTTCTTCACCATCCACGCCTTGATGACTTGGGTCAGGCCCACATAGCAAAGCAGGGTGAGCGCCAGCAACGGCCAGAACTGCCATGGCAGCGGCACAAAACCCAGCGCCCCTGCCAGCGGTGAATACGGAAGGATGGCACCGATGAGCATGATGAGAATGGTGGTCATGGAAAGCTGCCAGCTCGACCGGGACTGGACGAAGGGAATCAGATTGGTGCGGATGACGTGAATGATCAGCGTTTGCGTCATGATGGATTCCACAAACCAGCCGGTATGGAATAATTGCGCCGCATGCGTGTGGTCAATGGCTTCTTCCTTGAGCTGCGCCGCCATGTCAGGCGTGATCTGCGACAGCGCGACGGTATCGGTGCATTTGAAGAAGTAATACATGATTGCAAAAGTTGTGTAGTCAAAAATCGAGCTGATCGGCCCGAGCAGCACCATGAATTTGGCGATTTCACCCATCTGCCAAGGTCGCGGCTTGGCGATCATACTGGCGCTGACATTGTCGGTCGGAATCGGCACTTGTGAAAAGTCGTACAACAGGTTGTTCGTCAAAATCTGCAGCGGCATGATGGGCTGGAATTTAAACAGCGCCGCCGCGCCGAGCATGCTGAACATGTTGCCGAAATTCGAGCTGGCGCCCATGCGGATGTATTTAAGAATGTTCACGAACACCTTGCGGCCTTCCAGCACCCCTTCCTCGAGCACCATCAAATTTTTTTCCAGCAGGATGACATCGGCTGATTCCTTGGCAATGTCCACCGCGTTGTCGACCGAGATGCCCACGTCCGCCGCCCGCAGGGCCGGCGCATCATTGATGCCGTCGCCCATGAATCCCACGACATGGCCTTTCTTCTGGAGCGCCTGTACCACGCGCTTCTTGTGCGCGGGCGAAAGACGCGCATAGACATCCACGCGGTCAATCACCCCGGCGAGCTGATCGTCGGTCATTTTTTCCACGTCGTTGCCCAGAATGATCGTCTCGGCATTGATGCCGACCTCGGTGCAAACCTTGCGGGTGACCAGGTCATTGTCGCCGGTGAGAACTTTCACGGCCACGCCGTGTTGCCGGAGGGCGGTGATGGCGGTTTTGGCGGTGTCCTTGGGCGGATCGAGAAACGCCAGATAGCCCGTCAACACCAGATCTTCCTCGTCTGACTTGGAATACGCGACCTTCGGGCCGACCTTCTTGTTGGCAATGGCGAGTACGCGGAAACCATCCTCGCTCAAGGAGTTCACCTGCTCAATCAGATTGCCCACCAGAATGGGTTCCATCGGGAATATCTCCCCGTCACTTTCAAAATGGGTGCATTTCTTGAACACCGATTCCGGCGCACCCTTCGTCAGCAGCTGGCGCTGGCGGTCCGGGCCTTCCACGATCACCGACATCATGCGGCGCGAAAAATCGAAAGGGATCTCATCCACCTTGTTGAACTTGTCCACGGACATTTCGTGATGCAGCTCCGAGTATTTCAACACGGCGCGGTCGAGCACGTTCTTCAGGCCGGTTTGGAAATGGCTGATGAGATAGGCGTCGCGCAGGACCTCGGCGCTCTCGTTCTTGAAAACATCACAGTGGATTTCCAGGATGACGTGGTCGATCGTCAGCGTGCCCGTCTTGTCGGTGCACAACACGTTCATGGCCCCGAAGTTCTGAATGGAATTCAGCCGCTTGACGATGACCTTCTTCTTGGACATGGTCAAGGCCCCCTTGGACAGGCAGACCGTCACAATCATCGGCAACATTTCCGGCGTGAGTCCCACCGCGACGGCGAGGGCGAAGAAAAAGGCCTGCTTCCAGTCGTGCTTGGTCCAGCCATTGATGACGAAGACCAGCGGCGTCATGACCATCATGAACGAGATCATCATCCAGGTGAAGCGTTTGACCCCCTTGTCAAATGCCGTCTCCACCTGCTGGCCGGCCAGACTGCTGGCCATTTTGCCAAAATATGTCTGGGTGCCAGTGGCCACGATGACCGCCGTGGCCGAACCACTCTCCACGCTGGTGCCCAGGAAACAGAGGTTGGTATGCTCAATCGGCTGGATGTTCGGTCGCGGATCCCGCGCATCACTCTTCTCCACGGGCAGCGATTCGCCCGTCAGCGTGGCCTGAATGATGAACAGGTCCTTGGCGGTCAACAACCGGACATCGCCCGGAATCATGTCCCCGGCGGAAAGCTTCACCACGTCACCGGGCACCAGATCCTTTAGCGGGATCTCCATTTCCTTGCCGCCGCGGATCACGGTGGCCGTCACCTTGATCATGGCCTTTAGCTTGGCGGCAGCATTGTTGGCCTTGGTTTCCTGAATGAATCTTAACGAGACGCCCAGCACCACCATGGCCACCATCACCCAGCCGCCAATCATGTCGCTCGTGCTTTGGGCGGTGGCGAACGTAACAATGGCCAGGACCGATAACAAGATGACGAGCGGATTGCGCACCGCCACCCAGATGCGCCACAACCAGTTGTGTTTCTTCTCCTGGCCCACCTCGTTCGGGCCGAATTCAACCAGCCGCCTGGCCGCTTCTTCGTCGCTCAAGCCGGTCGGCGCGGTCTGAAGCCGGGTCAGGACTTCCGAGGCTTCACTGGTCGCCGCCTCGCGCACCGAGTCGGCGGTGTTATGGTTAATTTGATTGGTCACAGCGGGCATAATTTTTTCCCTCATTCTTCAGTGCTGGCAACGTCGCTTCTGATTCCAGCCTTGGTTCGGGCACCAGTTTTCCCCGTCGGGTCGCTTTCCGCAAGCTTTTGCGCGGCGGACGCGTAATTATTTCACATGTCGCTTTCAGAGGCCCGTCTTCGGGGCGCCGCACGAATTGCCCCCCGCCCGTCTCCGCCCGGCGCTCGCAGCCTATTCTGACAATTTTAGTTGACGTCTGTAACGCGGTGTAGCATAAGATACATTTTGAGGATGAATCCATTGTTAGCCTATAATAGCAAGTTGGTGAGCGCCACAACCGTGGCCTTCGTTTGTGCGGCCACGACCTCGGCGCAGGTCGCCAGGCCGGACGTTCCGGCCAAAGACGGACAGCCCGTGGCCGCGACGAATCCAGCCACCAACTCCCCGTCGTCAGCCGCCTTGGAAAAGACCCCCGCTGGCGCGCCGCAAGACTGGAACTGGCACGTACAAAACACCGTGGTACTCCAGGGGTATCCTGACTTTTCATCGAAATATTCCGGCCCCAACAGCCTGTCTTCCGGCGGCGAAACACGGGAATCTGTCTCACTGGATTTGATGGCCGGTGTTCGACTGTGGTGCGGTGCCGAAGCTCACATCGACGGCTTGATGTGGCAGGGCTTTGGCTTGGACAATACGCTTGGCGTGGAAGGTTTTCCCAATGGCGAGGCTTTTCGCCTCGGCACCGCCCTTCCCAACGGCTCCATTTCGCGCCTGTTCATCCGCCAAACTGTTGGACTGGGCGGCGAACAGGAGGATGTGCCCGATGACCAACTCACCCTGGCTGGCAAACAAGATGTTTCGCGGCTTACCCTTACCTTCGGCCGGTTCAGTGCCAAGGATGTTTTTGATAACAACACCTACGCCAACGACCCGCGCACGCAATTCATGAACTGGGCGTTGATGGCGAACGAAGCCTGGGATTATCCGGCGGACGCCATTGGTTTCACCACCGGGCTGGCCATGGAATTGAACCAGCCGAAATGGACGTTGCGCTACGGATTTTTTCAGTTGCCGCGATATCAGAATAGTTTGACCGGCGATGATCGGTACCTCACCTGGCCTTACGACGGCACGGCGCAAGATGGCCCGATTTTGGATGGGTGGGGAATGGTAGGGGAATTTGAGCGCCGTTACCGCTTCAAAGAGCATCCGGGGACCGTTCGTTTTCTGGCGTTTCTCAACCAGGCCAACATGGCCGACTATTCGGCGGCGACGGCCATTCTGCTGGCCAACGGGTCGGGAGCGGACATTTCACCGGCACGCTCCTACCGCTATAAATACGGCTTTGAATTGAACTGGGAACAAGAGTTGGGGAAGAATGTTGGCGTGTTCTCGCGTCTAGGCTGGAATGACGATCAGGAAGAAGGATGGTTATTCAGCGATGTTGGCCGCGCCGGTTCATTCGGTTTGAGTGTCAAGGGCGAAGCCTGGCACCGCCCGGATGACACCTTTGGCCTGGCGGGTGTCATGAGCGGCATCTCCAAGGCGGAACAGAAATTCTTCGCGGCCGGTGGCGTGGGCGTTCTGGCCGGTGACGGCGATCTGAATTACGGCTGGGAAAAAATTCTGGAAGCTTATTACGACTGCAAGGTTTGGAGCACCCTCCACGCAGCGCTGGATTACCAGTTCATCACCGATCCGGCATTCAATCAGGATCGCGGTCCGGTGTCCGTCTTCGGCAGCCGGGTCCATTGGGAGTTTTGACCGGCTTTTCCCGCGTGACAGCGGGCCTCGCCTGAGGCATTGTCCTGCGATGACAACCACCCAGGCGGGACGATTGCTCGACCAGTTTCGCGCTGGAAAAATTCCCCGCGAAAAGGTCCTCGCTGCATTTCAGGCAGCCCCCGTGGCCGATTTGGGTTTTGCCCAGGTGGATACCCACCGCGCCCTGCGCAAGAATTTTCCCGAAGTCATTTTCGGCGCCGGTAAGACCTGCGATCAGGTCATCAAAATCGCCGCCAAACTGGTCGCTCTTAACCAGCCGGTCTTGGTTACCCGCATCCCTGCTGATTATGGCCGCGCCCTGAAGAGAAAATTTAAATTTGCCATTTATCATCCGCTCGCCCGCTGCGCGACCATTGAGCGGAAGCCGTTGCCGAAGCGTGGCGGCTTTGTCGCCGTCGTTTGCGCCGGTACCAGCGATTTGCCTGTGGCCGAGGAGGCCGCCGTGACTGCGGATATCATGGGCAACACCGTCCAGCGCGTCCACGACATTGGCGTGGCCGGACTGCACCGCATGCTGGCGCGGTTGGAATTGCTGCAAAAAGCCAACGTCATCGTGGCCGTCGCTGGCATGGAAGGCGCCCTGCCGAGCGTCCTGGCCGGCCTGGTCTCCAAACCCGTCATTGCCGTGCCCACGAGCATCGGCTACGGCGCCAGCTTCGGTGGTGTCGCCGCTCTGCTCGCCATGCTGAATAGTTGTGCCAGCGGCGTGACCGTTGTGAACATCGATAACGGGTTTGGCGGCGGTTACGCCGCGTCCCAAATCAACGCATTAGTGGAGCAAGTTTGATGAATGACCAGCATGCCATTGCTGCCAGGATGCAGTCCTGCACGCAGGATGCCGTGGAATGCGTTCGGGCCAAACTGCGTGCCGAACTCGACTACACCCCGGACAGCAGCCAGACCTTGGAAGTTCCTCGCGGATAAATGGAAACTCGAACGCTAAAATAACTAATGAAAACACTTTATCTCGACCTGGTCAGCGGCATTGCCGGCGACATGTTCATTGCCGCCTTGCTGGACTTGGGGGTGGACCCGCGCCGGTTCGAGCGCGAGTTGAAAAAACTCAAGCTCGATGGCTACCACCTTCACATCTCGCGCCGGCAAAAATCATCCATCTCCGGAGTGAAATTTGATGTCCATCTGGCGCATGAGCATGATCCTCACCGGGACCACCATCATGCACCAGATTATCCCCATGACCATGCGTCACACGAGACGGCCTGCGGCCAGCGTCAACATCATGAGCACGATCACCACCACGACCATCCGCATCACGTCCATCTTGGGCATGGGGATGAGCGCAATTTTGCCGGCATCAAATCATTGATTTCGCGCAGTCGTCTTTCCGGTTGGGTAAAACAAAAATCCATCGCTGTCTTCCAACGCATTGCCGACGCGGAAGGCAAAATTCACGGCCGGCCGCCGGCCGAGGTTCATTTCCACGAAGTGGGCGCGGTGGATTCCATTGTGGATATTGTTGGCGCGGCCATCGCTCTCGAACTGCTGGGCAAGCCGCGCGTGTTCGCCTCCCCCGTGGTTGAGGGTACGGGCTGGATTCATTGTGCCCACGGGCGGTTTCCGGTTCCGGCGCCCGCCACCCTGGCCATTCTCGGCGCGCGCGGCATCGGCATTACCCAGTGCGAGGAACCAAACGAACTTGTTACGCCCACCGGCGCCGCATTGTTGGCGGAGTTTGTAGAACATTTCGGCGCGATGGATCATTTGATCGCCGAAAAAATCGGGTTTGGCCTCGGCACGCGTGAAAACAAAACCCGGCCCAATGTCTTGCGCGCCGTGTTGGGTGCCAGTGGCCCGGGCTCGAAACCGGATGGGAAGCGTCCCGTTGCCGAATTATTTTCCGCCCTCGACTGGGAAACCGACCGCGTCGTCGTGCTGGAAACCAATCTGGATGATTGCCCGGGCGAAATTCTCGGAGCGTTCATGGACACAGCGCTGGCCGCCGGCGCATTGGATGTGTTTCACACCCCCATCCAGATGAAAAAAAACCGCCCCGGCGTGGTCTTGACCGTGCTCTGCGCCGAAAATGAAGCCGACAAATTTGCCGAACTCATGCTGCGCGAAACCACTGCATTCGGGGTGCGCAAAACGACGGCCGAACGCCGGAAGTTGCGCCGTGAATTTACCGAGATCGACACCGCCTTTGGCAAAGTTGCCGTGAAAATTGGCCGGCTTGGTGGTACAGTGGTGCAGGCGGCGCCGGAATTTGAGTCGGCCAAAAAGCTGGCCGCCAAGAATGGCGTGCCCGTGAAAGCGGTTTTTGAAGCGATGAGCGCTGCCGGTCGCCGGAAAATAAAATGATGCAAAGCAATCGGCAGAGGCCCATCACCCCGTGCCAGCCATCAATATCACGGCCTCGCATGGTTGCCGAGGAGCGCACCGCCCGGCCTTCTGCTCCGTTGGTTCCGGCCGCGGCCATTGCGACGATTGACATGATAACTGAAACCGCCAGTAAACTGGAACAATTGCGGGCGTTGCTGAAAAGCTACGGCTCCTGTCTCATCGCGTATTCCGGCGGAGTCGATTCCGTGTTTCTCGCGCATGTTGCTCATCAGGTGCTCGGCGACCGCTCGCTTGCGGCCATCGCAGATTCGCCCAGCCTGCCCCGCCGGGAGTTGCAGGAGGCACTCGATCTCGCGACTAAATATTCCTTCCCCGTGCGCATCCTCCACACCCGGGAATTTGCCAACGACCAATATACCGCCAACCCCGCGAACCGCTGTTACTTCTGCAAGCACGAATTGTTCGAGGAATTGACGCCGCTGGCCCGTTCGGAGAATTTTGCCGTGATCGCCTATGGTGAAAACGCCAGCGACAGCGGTGATTTTCGTCCCGGTGCCCAGGCGGCGAAAGAGTTTCAGGTGCGTGCGCCCCTCAAGGAAACCGGGTTGACCAAGGCGGAAATCCGCGAACTTTCCGCGCAACTCGGCCTGCCCACGGCCGACAAGCCGCAGATGGCCTGCCTGAGTTCCCGCGTGCCTTACGGCGAAGCGGTCTCGCCGGACAAGTTGCGGATGATCGAGCATGCCGAATATGTGCTGCGTGACCTCGGGTTCCACGACGTTCGCGTCCGTCACCATGAACTTCGCGGCACCCGCCCGCTCCCGTTGGGTCCGGTCTCGCCTTCGCCCCTGGTTTCCATGGTTTCCCACCTCGCCCGCATTGAGCTTGCCCCAGAGGAAATTCCCGGATTGCTGGCGAATGGAAAACTGGCCGAAGTGGCTGGCGAGCTAAGAAAGATTGGTTATGCCCATGTCACCCTGGATCTGCAAGGCTACCGACGCGGCAGCACCAACGAGGCTTTGGGCGGTAAGTTAATCGGCCCGGATGGCGCGATAGGCGGACGGTGACACTCCAATTGTCTGACGGAATTGGCGGGTGAAAGCGCTTTGATCCGAATAGCCGCAGTCCAACGCCACCCGGCCAATCGGATCGGCGGTCTCCCGCAATCGCTTGACCGCCGCCTCCATGCGGGTCTTCTGGATCAATTGCCCGGCCGTGATCTGAAATAGCTTCTTGATCCGCTGCTCCAGTTGATACCCGGAGAGGCCGGCGCGGGTCGCCAAATCACGGACCCGGATTGGCTCGCCATAATTCTCCCGAATGAAACGCACGGTGTCGGCAACGGCTGCGTAGTCCCCGCCTCGTTCATTGGCCGTTTGCAAATCCCGCGATATGCCCGCCAGCCCGATGACCTCGCCCTCCCGGTTGCGCAGCGGAAATTTGTTCGTCAGGCACCAGCCGCGTCCGCCTGGCGCATAGGAGTGGAGTTCGAGCTGGTTTAAAATGGCGGCACCAAGGCGCAGCACATTCTCATCCTGGGCGCGATAACTTTCGCCCAGTGGCGCGGGGAACAACTCGTCGGCCCGCCGTCCGATCAACTCGCTCTTTACCCGCCGGCCGCATCGCTCCACCAGCGTTTGATTCACCACCACATATTCGCAGCGGCGATTCTTGATGAAAAAAACGAGGTCGGGCAGGCAGTCAAACAGCGTCTCGCCGGTGAAAGGTTCGGCGAGCTGCACCAATAATTCGGTTTGTAGCGCGGGTCTCATGCGTCGCAGTTTATGCCGAAATAGTAGTTGGGACTGCGCGGACGCACAAGACACCGATGCCGAAGGCTGGTACATTAAATCGAAACAATCATGCATAAATTTCAAATCGTTGATTCCCACACCGGGGGCGAACCCACCCGAGTGGTCTTGGCTGGCGGTCCGGACCTTGGCCTCGGCCCCTTGTCCTCCCGCCGGGACCGGTTTCATAGGGAATTTGACCGATTTCGTTCGGCGGTGGTCAACGAGCCCCGTGGTTCCGATGTCATGGTGGGGGCCTTGCTGGTGGAACCTGAGGACAAAACCTGTGCGGCGGGTGTGATATTTTTCAACAATGTGGGTTATCTCGGCATGTGCGGCCACGGCACCATTGGCTTGGTGGTTACCCTCGCGTGTCTGGGGAGACTCAAGCCCGGCGAACATAGGATTGAAACCCCGGTGGGCGTGGTGCAGGCGACCTTGCATGCGAATGGCGAGGTTTCGGTGGCCAACATTGCCAGCTGGCGCGCACACCGTGCAGTCACCGTTGAGGTGCCTGGTTTCGGGCCGGTAACCGGAGACGTGGCCTGGGGCGGAAACTGGTTCTTTCTGGTTGACCAACATGGCCAGGAGCTCGCGTTAACGAATGTTGACCGGCTGACTGATTATTGCCGGCGCGTCCGGCAGGCGGTCAATGCTAATGGCCATCCGGAGGTGGATCACGTAGAACTATTTGGTCCAGCGCAGACCGCCGGGGCGCATTCGCGTAATTTCGTGCTATGTCCGGGTGGCGCCTATGACCGCTCCCCTTGCGGCACCGGCACCAGTGCCAAACTGTCCTGCCTCGCGGCCGATGGCAAATGGTTGCCCAGCCGGATCTGGGTGCAGGAAAGCATTCTCGGCAGCACTTTTTCAGGTCGATTCCAATGGTTGGATCAGGCGGCCGGCAAAGTGGCGCCGGTGATCACTGGCACCGCCTTTGTGAACGCCGAAGCAACTCAATTGCTCGATGACCGGGACCCCTTTTGCTGGGGTATCCGCACCTTGCCGGCGCCATGACCAATCCTTACGACATCATTATTGTTGGTGCCGGTATTGTTGGCGCGGCTTGTGCCATGGAGTGCGCCCGGAGCGGCTTGCGAACGCTGGTCCTCGACCGCAGTTTCCCTGGCGGCGGCACCACCGCCGCCGGCATGGGACACATCGTGGTCATGGATGATTCAGCGGCCCAGTTCGCACTGACCAATTATTCCCGCAACCTGTGGATTGAACTCCGTCTCGCGCTGCCGCGCGACGTGGAATATGACGCCTGCGGCACCCTCTGGTTGGCCGCCAATGAAGAAGAAATGGCGGAAGCCCGACGCAAACAGAAGTATTACGAAGATCGGGGGGTGCGGGTGGAGCTGCTGGATGCCACCGAAGTGGCAAGACTGGAGCCCAATCTCCGTAGCGGACTGGCGGGTGGCATCCTGGTCACGGGGGACGCCGTCGTTTATCCTCCCCGTGCGACTCATTTTTTCCTGGAAAAAGCCCGGCTGCTGGGCGCAACGATCCGGACCGGCGCGATAGTGAAAACTGTGCTACCGGATGGGACGGCGCAATTGGCCGACGGCACGCGCATCGCTGGCGGCCGGCTTGTCAATGCCGCTGGGTCTTGGTCGCCCGAGTTGATGCCAGGGCTTCCCGTTCGCAAGCGCAAAGGTCATCTGGTCATTACCAACCGTGCGCCGGGATTTGTGCGCCGCCAAATTGTGGAACTTGGCTATTTGAAAAGTGCCCATTCTTCGGACGCCAGTTCGGTCGCCTTCAATATTCAGCCGCGGGTGACCGGGCAGATGCTGATCGGTTCTTCCCGTCAATTCGATGTTGAAGACGGCGCGGTGGACCATGTCATCCTCGATCGGATGCTCCGGCGGGCCACTGAATACCTGCCCGGACTGACCAGCCTGCTCGCCATCCGTTCCTGGACGGGGCAGCGCGCCGCCACGCCGGACAAACTGCCGCTCATTGGCCCCAGTCTGGCCAGCGACCGCGTTTGGCTGGCGACCGGCCATGAGGGCCTCGGCATTACCACTTCACTGGGAACGGGGCGTTTGTTGGCGGACATGCTTGCCGGCCGTGAACCGGAAATTTCCGCCACGCCGTTTTTGCCCGATCGCTTTGCCCGGGGAGCGGGGAACCATGAGTGACTGGATCCAGAAAAAGGGAAAAACCAACCTGGCTGGGTCAATCGAGGTAATTGTCAATGGCCGGCCAGTTGCGGTTCCGCCGGGATCTGTGGTCGCGGCGGCCATCGCCCTGGCGGGCATAATGCAGTTTCGTCGTTCGTTGTCGGGCTTGCCGCGCGGGCCGTTTTGCGGCATGGGCGTGTGTATGGAATGCTGTGTCACGATTGATGGCCAGGCGCACAGCCGCAGTTGCCTTACCCTCTGCGTCGACCAAATGGATGTTCGTACCGATGAATGAGTCGTTGTTCCAGTTTGAAATCGTGATCGTCGGCGCGGGGCCAGCGGGCCTGGCCGCCGCTTGCGCCGCCGCGGAATGCGGACGGCGCGTGGCGGTGATCGACAACACGCCGCGGCCGGGCGGCCAGATCTGGCGCGGCCAGCCGCAGCATCTTTCGTCCGAAGCGCGGTACTGGATCGAACGGTTCCACCGATCGGGGGTCACCTGGTTGGACGACACTTCGGTCGTCGCTGCCTCGGGAAACTGGCTGCTGGCCGAACATCGCAACCGCCCCAGGAAAATTGGGTGGGAAAAATTAATTTTGGCCACCGGGGCCCGGGAATTGTTTCTGCCCTTTCCCGGGTGGACCCTGCCGGGTGTGTTCGGCCCGGGCGGGCTGCTGGGCATGGTGAAAAATGGCTGGCCGATCGCCGGGAAGAAAGTGGTCGTGGCCGGTACCGGCCCGCTCCTGCTGGCGGCCGCGCTTGGTTTGAAACAGCACGGCGCAAAGATCATGCTTCTGGCCGAACAAGCCGCCGCCGCCCAGGTGCGAGGTTTGGCCTTAAACCTGCTTTGTTATCCTCGGAAGCTGATTCAGGGCGCGGTCATCAAGGCGCAGCTGACTGGGATCCCCCAGCGTTACGCGGTCTGGCCCGTACGGGCTTTTGGCCATGACCACGTTGAAAGCGTGGAACTGACCGACGGACAGGAACGCTGGATGGAAGGGTGCGATGCGCTGGCCTGCGGATATCATCTGACGCCGAATCTAGAATTGCCCCGGTTGTTGCGCTGCGCCATTGCCGAAGGTTTTGTCAAAGTGGATGACTGGCAGTCCACCAGCGTGGCAACCGTGTACTGCGCCGGGGAACTGACCGGCATCGGCGGCGCTGACGCAGCCTTGATTGAAGGCCAGATTGCCGGGTACGCCGTCGCCGGCCAGCCGGACAGTGCGCGGGCCTTGTTCCCCCGGCGCGCGTCGGCGCACGGTTTTCGCCGTGCCCTGGCCCGGGCCTTCGCTTTGCGCCCTGAGGTGAAGGCATTGGCTACGGACGAAACCTTGCTTTGCCGTTGCGAGGATGTGACGTGGGGCCGTGTGAAGTCTTTTGGCAACTGGCGCGAGGCGAAGCTGCTCACTCGCTGTGGCATGGGAACCTGTCAGGGGCGGATCTGCGGTTCCGCCGCCAAAGTCATTTTGGGCTGGGAAAACGAATTCGTGAACCCGCCGGTTTTTCCCGCCCGCATTAACAGTCTGCTCGAACCGCTCAAAATGTGACATATGAAAATGAACTGGACAGGGGTTATCCCCGCAATCACCACGGCTTTCAAAGCCGATTACAGCGTGGACCACGACTTTGTGGCCCGGCATGCACAATGGCTCGTAGAAAACCGGTGCGCCGGCGTGGTGGCCCTCGGTTCCCTGGGCGAAAGTGCCACCCTGCGGTTTGATGAGAAGGTGCAAATCTTGAAAACTCTTGTGGCCGCTCTCGCTGGCAAGGCCCCCGTGGTGGCCGGCGTTGCGGCCTTGAGCACGCGCGAAGCCGTGGATTTGGCCAAGGCCGCCGAAGCCGCTGGTTGCGCCGCCCTCATGGTGCTTCCACCCTATGTATATTCCAGCGACTGGCGCGAAATGAAATCCCATCTGCAGCCGGTGCTCGAGGCCACGTCGCTTTCCTGCATGCTCTACAACAATCCGGTATCCTACAAAACCGACTTCCTGCCAGGCCAGATCGCGGAATTGGCCGCGCAACATCCCAATCTGCACGCGGTGAAAGAATCCAGCGCAGACGTGCGCCGGGTGACCGCCTTGAAGGCCTTGTGCGGTGACCGCCTGGCCCTACTCGTGGGCGTGGATGACTTGATTGTTGAAGGCGTGCGCGCCGGCGCCACCGGCTGGATTGCCGGACTTGCCAACGCCTTTCCGGTCGAATCCGTGGCGCTTTTTCAGCATGCCATCAATGGTCAAATCCGCCCTGCCGCGGAGTTGTACGACTGGTTCCTGCCATTGTTGCGGATGGATACCGTCAACAAGTTTGTCCAGTTGATCAAACTGGTCCAACAGGAAGCCTGGATGGGCTCGGAGCTTGTCCGGGAGCCACGCTGCGTCCTGGTCGGGGCGGAACGCGAAGCCGCGCTGGAAACTTTGAAGCTCGCACTCGCCAAGCGTCCCAAAATATAGGCCGCCAGGAAGCCACTAAAGAAAGGAATCGCACGGCGGACACAATTTAGAGCCTAACCACCAAAGGATCCCACCGAACCAACCGGCCATGAACCCCCCAACCCTTACGAGCGAATTCATTTCGATTTGCCCAAAATGCCGTCAGCGCATCCTTTGTGATTCCGCTTATGTGGGTGCCCGCGTGGCGTGTCCCCTGTGCATGCAGGAAATTACCATGCCCGCACCCCCCATCGGAATTCCGACCCTGCCGCCCGCTACCGAACCGACCGATTCCGCCCCATCAATGCCGCCGGTTCCGTCTAGAAAGCGATCCATTCCGCTCGTGGTGGCGCTCGCAGGGTTGGTGTTACTGATCATGGCTGCAGCAGTGGCCATCGGCATGCTCGATAACGGACGATCCAACTCCGAGCCCAACCAGCCGCTGGTAGCCGTTCCTTCCGCCGCCCCCCGGAGTGCTCCGGTTGCTGCTTTGCCCGCCATGCCTGCCATGCCGCCCGCATCTGCCGCAACCGTCGCGCCTGCTCCGCCGCTGCCAGCGGTGCAACCGACAATCGCGCTACCAGCTTCGCCATCATTTGCAGCCTCGTGGATCACGCCGGTAGTCAAATTGGAGATGTTGAGGCCAAACATGCCGTCGGGTTCCAGGCCGGTTTCACCGAATAACACCAACCAATAACCTCCAACACATATGAGCGAGTTTTTCTCCGACTGCCCGAAATGCCGCCAGCGCATCATCTGTGATACCATTTATTTGGGCATGCACGTGGCTTGTCCCATGTGTTTTCAAGAGATTACCATGCCCACACCTCCCCCGAGCCAAAACTTCCGGGGCGCGCCGCGGGTACTCATTCCGGCCAATTCCGCCCCGCCGGCGCTGTTGCTTCCGCGAGGAAAGCCGTCGATTTCAGTCGCTGCCGCCAGCGCCAGTTTCGCGGTCCTGTTCGTAATCGTGGCCGCAGCCATCGGAATCGGGATGCTCAAAAACTGGCTCCCCACCCCGCAGTTCGAGTTGTCGCCGGTGGCGGTCACGTCATCCACTCCGGTCATGCCGGCCTCTCCTCACCGTGCATTGATGGCAAGGAGCAGCATTTCCTGTCCGACTCTCTC